>JGI12048J13642_10394489_pt1 | contig 13502 bp, 10 predicted proteins | sample ElkSlonscriptome_16_FD_13642 | JGI IMG/M metagenome (IMG submission 13642) | reverse complement strand
GCGCCGCCGAGGAGGAGGGGCTCGAGCGCGCGCTCGACGAGGCGCAGGACCTTCAGCGGGGAGCGGAGTCCCTCTCACGCCGACTCGGCCAGCGCACGGGCCGGGAACCTGGCGACCCGTCGGGCCAGCGGGGACAGGGACAGCAGCAGGGCCGGCAGCAGGACGGGGAGCAGGGTGAAGGGCAGCAGCAGGGTCAAGGTCAGCAGCAGCAGGGCCAGGGCCAGCAGAGCGGTCAGGCCGGCCAGAGTCGGGCCGGCGCGCCGACCGACGCCCAGGGCACGCCCCGGGGCGAGCGGAACTTCGGCGGCAGCGCCACGGTCGGTGCGGGCGTGCCCCAGCCGCTCACGGACGCCGAGCGCCGCCAGTATCGCCGGGAGTTCGAGCAGCGCCTCCAGGACGCACGCGCGCTCCGCAGCACCCTCCAGGAGGAGGGGCGCACCGAGGAGGTCCGCGACCTGAGCGAAGCCATGGATGCGCTCGAGGCGCTCGCGGACCCGAGTGTGTTCGACGACATCCCGCAGGTGGCGCTGCTCCAGCAGTCGCTGCGGGAGAGTCTGGGCAGACTCGAGTTCCGGCTTCGCAGGGAAGTCGAGGGAGAGCAGTCCGACCGCGCGGCGCTCACCGGATCCGGGGAGATCCCCACCGACTTCCGTCGACTCGTCGAAGAGTACTATCGGGCGCTCGCGGGTGGGGCCGGCAGCGGGAACTGAACGTTCGTTCAGCCGTGTTCCCGGGGTCCGCCACCCCCAGCTCTCACCCGATGATCGCACCCGCCAGATGATCACGCTCGAGTCCCCACGCGGCCGTCTGGTCCTGGTCGCGTCCATCCTCGGGTCCGCGATGCCCTTCGTGGACGGAACCGCCGTCAATGTGGCGCTTCCCGCCATGGCGGAGGACCTCGGCGCGACCTTCGCGGGATTCCAGTGGATCCTGAACGCCTACCTGATCACCCTCGCCGCTTTCGTACTGCCGGGGGGCTCCCTCTCGGACCGCCTCGGGTGCAGGCGCACATTCGCCTGGGGAGCCGGCCTGTTCGCCGTGACGTCGGTGCTGTGCGGGATTGCGCCGGACCAGGCGACGCTGATCGTCGCCCGGGCCCTCCAGGGAGTGGCGGCCGCCCTGCTCGTCCCATCGAGCCTCGCGCTGATCCAGACGAACTTCCCGCCCGAACAGCGGGGGCGGGCGGTCGGCCTCTGGTCGGGGTTCAGTGGACTCTCGACCGTGGTCGGCCCCCTACTCGGTGGCTGGCTCGTGGATGCCTTTTCCTGGCGCTGGGTGTTCTACCTGAACGTGCCGATCGGCGCACTCGCGATCTTCATGGTGCTCCGTGCGCTCCAGCCGTCCGAAGTCGTGCGAAAACGGGGGTCGCTGGACAAGCAGGGCGCACTTCTCGCATCGGTGGCCCTCGGCTGCATCGTCTTCGCCCTCACGCAGGGACCGGAGTGGGGCTGGTCGCACCCCGGGGTGGTGACCGCCGGAATCCTCGGAGTCCTGAGCCTCGTCGGCTTCGTCGACACCGAGCGTAGTCATCCCGACCCTATGCTCCCACTACGGTTCTTTCGCCGCCGAGGCTTCGTGGGCGCCAACCTCGTCACGATCGGCATCTACTTCGCCATCTCGGGCAACTTCTTCCTGCTGACCATCCAGATGCAGCGCGTCCTCGGCTATTCGGCCTTCGGAGCCGGGCTCGCCCTCTCCCCGATCACCGTGCTCCTGTTCTTCGTGTCCCCGCGGGCGGGCAAGTGGGCCGGAGAACACGGGCCCCGATCCCTCATGATCGTCGGGCCCGTCGTCGCGGCGGCCGGTGCACTCCTGATGTCCCGGATCGGCGTGGACGCGACCTACCTCGGCCACATTCTCCCCGGAGTGATCGTGTTCGGGCTGGGACTCTCCCTGACCGTCGCCCCGCTCACGAGCGCCTCGCTCGCCGCCGTCGAGGACCGGTATTCCGGCGTCGCGGCAGGCGTGAACAACGCCATCGCCCGGGCGTCACAGCTGTTGGCGGTACCGCTCCTGCCGATCCTCGCCGGGCTCGCGGGGATCGAGGCGGTGGGAGGTGCCGAGTTTTCCGCCGGCTTCCAGAACGCCGAGCGTGTGAATGCCGTGGTCCTTCTCGCGAGTGCGGCCGTGGCCGCCGTGGTCCTGCGTCCAGGACTGCTCTCACCCGAGGGCTGAGCCTTCCCTCGCCGCGGAGGCAGGGCACAGGGCTCCGGATGTACGACGGCCCCGCCGGATCTCTCCGACGGGGCCGCCGCATTCGGGACCCGAACTGCTCACCCCGGGCACGCGCGCCCGGTACGGGCCGGCCCGAGCGACTCTCGTGGGGGTCAGTTCAGGTCGATCTTCAGCCCCGTCTGGATGCGCGTATCGTAGAACTCACGCTGCATCAGGCGACTCGGATCGCCCTGGTAGTAGGCGAGTGGCTCGTTCGTGAGGTTGTTCACCTCGAAGAAGAACTGGGCCGAATTCGTGAGCGCGATCGACCCATTCATGTCCACCTGCGTCTGCGCCTGATACCAGCGATCGAAGAACGACTCGTCGCCGAGCTCGCCCGGATCGATGAAGTCGTCCTGGAAGTTCACCGAGGCGCGGAGGCTCAGACGCCAGTAGTCGTACGAGAGGGAACCGTTGAAGGTGTTCTCGCTGGTTCCGGGAAGGGGGAGGTCCTCTCCCTCGCGACCCTCGATCCCGAGGTCCTGGACGTCCGAGTTCGTGTACGTGTAGTTCGCGTAGATCCCGAGTCCGGAGAGCAGTCCGGGCAGGAAGTCCAGATTTCGCTGAAGCGCGACTTCGAAGCCGACGAGGGAGGCGCTCGCACCGTTGACCGGCTCCGAGATCTCCTCGAACTGGACCCCGTCGACGATCCCGTTCCGGACCGTACGCTCGACGATGAAGTCGCTGATGTCCTTGTAGAACACGCCGGCGGACAGCAGCCCGACCGAGCTGAAGTACGACTCGAACATGAGGTCGAGGTTCATGGACCGCGTCGGATCCAGCTCGGGATTCCCGATCGCGATCTCCTGATCTTCCACGATCCGGAACGGCGTCAGCTGGAAGTAGTTGGGCCGCGCGATCGTGTTGGTCCAGGCCGCACGGAGGATCGTCCGATCACCCAGTTCGTGACGGACCTGCAGTGACGGGAACACGTCCGTGTAGCCCGATTCACCCTCCGTCGGCTCCACCGTCTCGGTGTTGTCGTCGTAGAGGTTGCCCTGGTACGTGTTCTGCGTGTCCTCGACCCGGACGCCGGCAATGGCCGTGGTCCGGCTTCCCAGCTGCTGGGTGAGCATCAGGTACCCACCGACGATGGTCTCCTCCGCCTCGAAGTTGTCGGCGGCGAACTCGTCGAGCGCCACGTCCCGATCGAACTGCGAGGTGTCGGAGAGGTCGAGGTTTCCGAGGTAGATCTTGTCCGCCAGACGCCCGATCTGGTACCTGGATCCCGCGAGGAACTCGGGATTCGAGTAGTTCGTCGTGGGGACGTCGGCCAGCGTCGAGAACTGTCCGGCGCTCGGCTCGAACAGAAAGAAGTCGTTGTCCCGGAGCTTTTCCTTCCCCCGGTAGCGGCCTCCGAGCTTGATCTCCGTGCGGCCGTCGGAGAAGGGAAGCGTCAGGTCGGCGCGGAGGTTGAAGTCCTCGTCCTGGGTGTACTGGGTCTCCTCGGACAGCTCGTCGAACTCGAAGTCGCCGGGCGCCGGGGAACCTCCGGACGCGCCGGTGGGCGCGAGGAAGGGCGTGCGCGTGTCGGAGAGGTCCGGCGTCGCCGTGAACCCTTCGCCCACGAAGTTGATGTAACGCTCGTTGAGCCGCTCCTCGGAGGCCTTCGCGTACTGGCCCGACCACTCGAATCGGATGTCCCCACCGATGATGTGCTCACCCGAGAGCGAGTGACTCTGCGTGCGCTGATCCTCGAGACGACGGAAGTCGACGCGATCGTTTCCGATGCCGCCCTTCGACTCCCGCTCGATCTCCACGGCCTGCGCCCCGGTGGCGTCCGGCTCGTCGAGCCCGAACACCGTGCGGAAGCGGTTCTCCCAGTCGTCCCGGTGGTTGTAGATCGAGCGCCACGTCAGGGTATTCGCATCGTTGAACCGGTAGTCGAGCGACGCCGAGGCCGACCGTCGCGTCCGATCGATCTGATACTCACGGATCTGGAATTCGGAGAGGTACGGGTTCCCGCCGTCGAGATCCCACTCGGCCTCGATGTTGTCCGAGCCGAGTCGATTGGTGAACCAGGAGCCCGAGACGACGACGCCGAGCTTGTCGTTGGCGAACCGGTCGGCCAGCACGGCCGACCCGATCGTCATCGGCTGTTCGGCCAGGAAGTTGTAGCCGGACCCGAGCGTCGTGGAGATGCGGCGGTCGGCCGGCGCCGCGCGGGTCACGATGTTGACCGCTCCACCGATCGCGTCGGCATCCATGTCGGGCGTGAGCGTCTTGCTGACCTCGACCTGACTGACCATGTCGGCCGGGATGAGGTCGAGCTGCACCTCGCGGACCTCGGCCTCGGCGGAAGGAATCCGTTCGCCGTTGATCATCACCGAGTTGAAGCGGGGCTCCGTCCCTCGAATGAGGCCGAACCTGGCTTCGCCCTGGTCCTGAATGACCACGATGCCGGGGATGCGCTTCAACGCGTCACCGACATTCGCATCCGGGAACCGACCGATCTGGTCGGCCGCCACGACGTTCGTGACGTTCAGCGAGGTGAGCTGCTGGTTGAGGGCGGCCGCCTGGCCGGCGATCCGACCCGTCACCGCGATCCCCTCGAGCTCGATCGCCTCCCGCTCCATCACGATCGTGATGTCGATCACCCGACCGCTCTCGACCGTGGCGTCCACCGACGCCTCGCCATACCCCAGGTACCGGACCGTGAAGGTGTGGGAGCCGGCGGGGAGACCCAGAAGCGCGAATCGCCCGGACTCGTTGGTCACGGCCGACCGATCCAGCGACGCCACCTGGACCGTCGCTCCCGAGAGGGTCAACCCGGACGCCGCATCCGTGACGATCCCCGTGACGCTTCCCTGTTGCGCGGCAGCAGCCGCGGGNAGGAGCAGCAGCGAGAGGAGCACGGCGCACGCCGAACGAAGTGATGCGTTCATGAACACTGTCCCGATGAGTTCGAGTCCTGGGTCCGACCCCTGCCGGACGCCATCGCCCCCAATCTCCATCAGGTCTGTCACGACCCGTCGAGCGGTATGTAACGAAGAGGCTACAGCCACCTCCCGGCCTTCCCGCGGATCGGACCTCCCGAGGAGTCCGCGGCGCGGATGCGGATCGGGCCACCCGTGGTGAGATTGTAAAGGTTCGGCCGACCCCATTGCCGCCCGGTCGGCTCGAGTATCGTTTATGAGGCGATGGCCGCCTCAGCGTCCCCGACCCTGCGAATCCCCACCTCACCCGACCGCCGTGATCATCCGTCCGTTCCGCACCCGCCTCGCCGCTCTCCTCCTCATCGCACTCGGCACGGCCTGCTCGGGGGTGCCCGGCGACGAGGTCACTGCATGGCGAGTCCGCGCGAACGACGTGGCCGAGCTGAACGAGGACATCGCGTGGGCGGCTTCGACGAACCAGACCGCCACCGTCCAGGTCGACCGGATGTTCCGCATCCGTTTCGAGATCGAGCGTCCCGACTCCGGGGACGCCCGCATGCGACTCGAGTCACGTCGCAACGGTGGGACGTGGATGCCGCTCCAGGCGCTCGACCACCCCTACCCCGAGCAGATCGCGAGCCCCGTCACCAGCATCGTGGCCTCGAGTGCCTGGGATCACGGGGAGGTGGCGGAGGATGTGATCGGTGACTCGGACGCACCCTTCGTCGGGGGCTCGGGAATCTCGCTCCGGCCCGCTCCCCTGCTCCGCACCCTTCCCCCCGGGTCGACCGAGTGGGAATGGCCTCTGGTCATCCGATACTTCTCGGACGGAGCCCTCCGTGTGGACGACGGAGACACCTTCGAGTATCGGCTCGTGGACTGGGCCGGCACCCCGCTCGGCGGGCGCACTGCGACGGTCACGGCGACGGTGCCCGACGGCCATCTCGGCGGTACGTACGTGGAGACACCCGGACGCATCGGCCCATTTCAGGCGTCCAACGGGGACCTCTACTTCGTTCAGGAGCCGTCGGAAACGTACAACGTGTTCATGATGTTGAAGTCCGAGGACCTCGGACGCAGCTGGGTCGAAGTCGACGGCTCGAACCGTCCCCCGAACGGCGATCTCGAGGCGGTCTCCGCCGTGCTGGTCGACGATGTGATCCACATGATCCACCTCGCCGACTCGACCTGGTACTACGACTTCAACACGTCGGACCACCCCACGGCGCCCGACACGTGGGCGGTCAACGACGGAGAGCTCGCGCCGGATCGCGACCCGCCCACCCAGGTCACGGCCCTCGCGGCCCGCACGGACGGCAGCCTCGTCGCCGTGTACGGGGGCGACGTGAAACTCCACTACCGGATCCGCTCCGCATCGGGAGAGTGGGGTAGCGAGGCCACGATCGACGCGGCCACGCCGGACACGCTGTCGGGGCCGGTCGTCGTGAGTGGTGAGAATGGCGAGGTGCATCTGGCCTACGTCGACCTGTCGGGCAACGGATGGATCCGGAGGGTCCTCCCCGACGGCTCGCTGACGACCCGCACGCGGTTCGCCACCGGCCTGGGCACCGACGACGTCGATCGCGTCGCGATCCTGCCCCTGAACCGACTCGCCTCCGGCGCGGTCTCGATCATCTACCGCCCCGAGGATGGCCGACTGCTGGAGCGGCGGCTCTCGCCGGCCGGCGCTCTCACCGCCCCGACCTTGGTGACCTCCATGCCGGTCGCGTCCGGGCAGGTCGACTCGGATCAGGTCACGGCGGACGCGATCGCCGTCGGCGACGACGTGCACGTCCTCTTCGTCGATGAGGGCGGCGGCTCCCTCTGGCATGTCGAGCACTCCAACGGCGGATCCTGGTCCACCCCCGAGGTGGTCATGCAGGACGTCATGGGCCAGTGGGTCCGCGGGAGCCTGCTGCGTGGTGCATCCGACACTCCGGTGTACGGCTTCGTGATCGACACCGGATCCTTCGGCGGTTCCGGGATGAATCGCTACGGCGAGATCCCGATCGGCTGAGGCCTCCCGCACCCCGGCCGTCGCCTCGGGGCGTCCGGCGCCCGACCCGTTGCGCCCCCGCCCGTGCGGACCGCAGAATGTGGATCCACGATCCTGCAGGATCGCTGTCCCACACTCGCACCGAAATTCATGACACGTGTCACCTCTGCGCTCGCATTCACCGGCGCACTGCTGATCGGCGCACTCTCCGCCGTACCCGCCTGGGCCCAGGACTACGACCCCGAGGCGCGCCTCGCCGAGATGGGAATCACCCTCCCGGAACGCAGCGTCGAGGGCCGGATGTTCAACCAGGCCGTCCAGACGGGCAATCTCGTCTTCACCTCCGGCCATGCGCCCTGCGGCGACTGGCCCGAGGAGGCGGGAGATTTCAACGGACGGGGCAAGGTCCCGTCCGACGTGTCTCCCGAAATGGCGCAGCTCGCTGCCCGGCAAGTCGCGATCTGCACACTCGCGAGCCTGAAGGCGCACCTTGGCGACCTCAGCCGGGTAACCCGGGTCGTTCGCGTGTTCGGCATGGTCAATTCCGATGCCGACTTCACGGGTCAGTCCGGCGTCATGAACGCGGCGTCGCAGTTTCTGATGGATGTCTTCGGGGAGGAGCGCGGCCGACATGTGCGCTCCGCCGTCGGCATGGCGTCGCTCCCGGTCGGGCTGACTGTGGAAATCGAAATGGTATTCGAAGTGGAGAACAACTGATGGCAGACCTTCGTATCGTTACGGCCGCGCTCGCCGCGACCGCGCTCTTCGCCGCCTGTGGCGGCCAGCCCGGCGCCGACGGCGTCTCCCCCGCGGGCGACATGGAAGCCACGGCACCGGCAGCGGAGGCGACCGCCGAGCCGGCGGCAGCGTCCTCCGGACCGTCCCTCGCCGACGGCGTCTACTCCGACGAGCAGGCGGAGCGTGGATATCTCGTGTTCCGCGACACCTGCTCCAGCTGTCACGCGGCCAGCGAGATGCAGGGCGCGGACTTCATGTTCGAGTGGGAGGGATCGTCGGTCGGTCGCCTCTACCGGATGATCTCTCGCACCATGCCGGACGACGATCCCGGTTCGCTCCCGCAGAAGAGCTACATCGACGTCGTCACCTACATCCTCCAGCTCAACGACGTCCCCGCAGGCACGACCGAACTCACGGTCGACCGGGAGCGTCTCGACGCGCTGATCATCGAGTCGTGACCTCCGGCTCGGAAGCGCCCTGACATGATGGATCGACGAAAGTTTCTGGGGGTCACCGGAGCCGGTGCGCTCGGTCTGAGCGCCGGGTGCGTGTCGTCCGGTGACGGGCTCGCGCCGGCGCGGGACCTTTCGCCGGCGGTGATCCCCGACCGGTCGCCGGAGGTGCTGGTGATCGGAGCGGGGGTGTTCGGGATGTTCACCGCGCACTACCTCCGCGAGATGGGGGTCGACGCGATGGTGGTGGACCAGCACGGTCCGGCGAACCTGCGTGCGACGTCCGGCGCGGAGACCCGAGGCGTCCGATCCAGCTATGGCGACCGCCCCCATGGGCCGATCTGGACCCGCTGGGCCCTCCAGTCGATCGACGGGTGGAAGGAGTGGGACGCGCGGTACACGCGGGACCGCGCGCCTCTCTTCTACACGACCGGGGACATCATCCTGCGGGACGAGATGTCGCCCTACCTCGAGCGAACCACGCAGCAGTGGGACGATCTCGGGGCCGAGTACGAGTGGCTGGAGCCGGAAGAGGTGAATCGACGCTTTCCGATGATCGACAGTTCCCGGTACCCGCTGGCCCTGTACGAGCCGGGCGCGGGCGTCGTCCGAGCCAGCGCCGCGATCCAGTCCGCTGCGGAGCAGTACCGCAGGAATGGCGGGCAGTTCGTGACGGCGAGGATCACCCCCGGCAACGTGCAGGGTGGCCGACTCGCCGGGGTCACCACCGACACGGGGGAGGTCCTGACGGCGGACACCTACGTGTTCGCATGTGGTCCATGGCTGCCGAAGGTGCTCCCCGAGGTGATGGGCAACCGACTTCGAGCCCGCTCGATGGGGTACGTCGTCTACTTCGGCACGCCCCCGGGCGACCACCGCTTCGAGTGGCCGAACTGCCCCAGCTACGGGGCGCCGGGCGGCACCGGATGGCCCGCGATCCCGCCCGACTTTCAGGGATTCCGTGCGCGGGCGGGGGGAACCTCCCAGGACGATCCGGACACGTCGAGTCGCCACGTCCCCGAGGAGGCGGTCGAGCGTCAGAGGGAGTGGGTGAGCGGCCTCTTCCCACTGATCGGAGACCAGCCCGTCCTCGGAACGCGCGCCTGCCACTACGAGTCGAGCGTGGACCGCAACTTCATCGTCGACGTGCATCCGGGCTGGGACAACGCCTGGATCGTCGGCGGCGGATCGGCAGAGGCGTTCAAGCAGGGGCCGACGCTGGGTGACTACATCGCCCATCGCATCGTGGGCGAGGATATCGACCCCGAGGCGACCCCGGGCTTCCGCCTGGACGAGGAGGAGTTCGAGACGGATCCGGGCAACGGGCCGGACGGCCCCGACCCACTGGACCCGCACCACCCCTGAACGACGGGCATCACCAGCGGTCCCTCCTCGAGGAGCCCCGATGAGCAGCGAGAAGGACCTCCACGAGTTCGTGCGCGAGGCTCTCGCTGCAGGCGCCGAACGAACCAGGATCGCGGACGTCCTGACCGAAGCCGGCTGGAGCTCCGCGCAGATCAGGCAGGAGCTGGACCGATTCACCGGCTCTACGCTGTCCGGGGTCGCGATTCCCCGGCCCCAGCCGTCGTCGAGGGCCCGCGACGCCTTCGTCTACGGTGCTCTCTTCACGAGCCTCTTCGTCACAGCCATCAACATCGGCGGAATTCTCTTCGGCCTGATCGACGTGCTGCTCGGGGTCTCCGAGCGCTCGATCGCACAGGCGATCCGCTCCCCCCTCTCCGTCGCCATCGTCTCGACCCCCGTCTTCCTCCTCCTCGATCGCCTGGTCCACCGTGACATGATCGATGATCCGAGTCGCCGGATGTCCGACACCCGGCGAGGTCTCACCTACCTGACGCTCTTCATCTCCGGTCTGGTGCTGCTCGGCGTCGTGTCGGGTCTGATCTACAACGTGCTGGGAGGAGAGCTGACGACCTCATTCGCCCTCAAGTCTCTCGTGGTGGGCGGAATCGCCGGCATCGGGTTCACGCACTATCTCGGCGACATGCGCGTGGAGCGGTCGATGCCGCCGGGGGCCGGGTAGCCCCTCGCCTCCCTGCTGGCCGACGGGCGCGGATCTCCCGGTCACACGGTCGCGCCGCGTGGAACGGCATCGAACGCCGTCGTTCGGCGCCCGGCAGGTGCCGAGCGGTCCGGGAGAGTGCTGCCGGATCAGCGAGCCGAGGTAGCGACCGACCCCGGCTCGGGCAGCGCCGCGATCGAATCGAGCGGCAGCCCGCAGATCGGCGTATCGGCAACCACGGCCTCCAGAACGAGGGCGACCTCCGAAAGCGTGTGCGCGCCGCGGTCGGCCTCGTACCACTCGGTCTTGGTCGCGAACTTCTCGACTCTCCCGAGTTCGTCGGGATTCTCCAGATACCAGGTCTGGAGGGACGCCGGACGCTCGAGCCAGCATCCACGGACCTCACCCGCCTCGTCCAGGAACAGCACCGTGGGCGTGGCGGCCCGCCCGTCGGGCGTCCGGTGGGCCTCCATCAGCGCCCCTCCCAGCCTCGGATGCGCCACCCTCAGCTCCAGCCCCGATACGGCGTTCGCAAGCGCGGCGAGGTACGGAATCGTGTGCGCGGAGTCGATGCACGCGTCCCTGGTCACCGCCAGCACTCGCACATCCCCCTCCACCGCGGCGACCGCTGTGGCCACGCGCTCGACGAGGTCCTGCGGCAGCGAGTCGGAGGCCTCCGTCGCGTATGCCCAGTCGTCGCCCAGCAGCCCCGCCTCGCCCGGGACCCACGCCACCGCCTCGGACCACACCAGGGCGGGGTCGGAGGGCGGCGGCTCACCACCCCCGCATGCTGTCGTCAGAACGACCAGCGGAAGGAGAATCCGGCGTGTGCGATTCGAGCGCATCGGCAGGCCTGAGCCCGGAGGGTGCGAGGGGACGGATCGGCGTCTCCGCAATCTACCTCACGGTCGGAGGCACGACACGAGGTGGTATATTTGACGACCCACACGCACCCCCGACCCCGCTCCCATGGCGACCACGATCCACCCCGAGATCCCGGATCCGGAGACTGTCCGGGCGGCATTCGAGCGTCTCGCCCCGGACGCCCGGGCCGGCTGGGGGAGGATGAACGCGCCGGCGATGCTCGAGCACTGTCTCAGGTTCAACGAGATCTACCTGGGTCGACGCAGGCCGGCGTGGCCGATCCGGCTTCTGGCACGGCTGCTCGCAGGCCCGTTTCTCGAGAGGGCGCTGCGGACATCACCCCGGGAGATGAAGCGCGGAATCCGAACGCTGCCGTCCCTCCGGGTCGACCCGGAGGCGGCCGACGGCTCGGCCTTCGAGGACACGCGCGCCCGACTCCTGTCGACGTTCGACGAGATCGACGGCATTCGGGGCGTGTGGGCCCACCCCCTGTACGGACGCATCGACGCAGAGGTGGGCAAGGCCGTGGCCCGACACCACGCCGCGCACCATCTTCACCAGTTCGGTGCCCTGGATGAAGCTCTCCCCCCACCTCGTCCGTAGAGAGTACGAACGGACCCCAGGGGCGTACCGACCCGCTCCGCAACCGGAACGATCACATGCGCAGACACATCACGATCCTCGGCTGGCTCCACATCGGCGTCGGCCTCCTCGACCTCCTCATCGGGCTCGTGGCCCTCGGGCTTCTTTCCGGGATCGGAGCGCTCTCCGGAGACATGACCGCCTTCGGGACCCTCTCCTTCGTCGGCGGATTCATCGGCACCCTGGCGCTGATCATGGCTCTCCCGAACTTCGTCGTGGGTCTCGGACTCCTGCGGGACTGGGGGGGGTGGGTTCTGGTTCTCGCAGTGATCCTCGGACTGTTCAACGTCCTCAAGTTCCCGTGGGGCACGGCGATCGGGCTGTACACCTTCTGGATCGCCTGGAAGATCTGGGACGGCGAGGCCACGCTCTGACGAGCGGATCCCGAGCAACCACAGCACGCCGCACCGCATCCAAGCCACTGTCGGAACGACTCGGCGGAGACCCGTTCGTCGCCGAACCCATCACCCGGGAGACAGAATGACACGTACGTGGATCTCGGCCGGTCTCGGCCTCGCGCTCACCTTCGCCGGCGTGGGTCTCGCCCCCGCACCCCTGACGGCCCAGGAGACGGAAGAGCAGGAGAGTCCGTTCGCGGACTTCGAGGCCATCGCGGAGGGCGCAGAGCACCAGCCGGGCTTCTTCGACCTCTACGCAAAGGAGGGGAAGGTGTGGATGGCCGTGCCGGAGGACATGCTCGGTGCCGGCTTCCTCCTCGACCTGCGTGTGGCCGAGGGCATCGGCGCCTCCGGGCTCTATGGTGGCACGACGCTCGACATCTTCGAGATGGCGCTCATGGCCATCGAGCGCCACGGAGACCGGGTGTACATGATGCGCCGTCCTCATCGATTCGGGGCGGACGACGATTCGCGCGCACAGCTGGCGGTCGACTTCACGCTCTCCTCCTCCGTGGTGGAAAGCGCGGACATCGCCGCGACGCGACCCGACTCCGCCATCGTGGTGGACGTCACCGACTGGTTCGTCTCCGACCTGTCGGGGGTGAGCAACCAGGCGGAGGGGGCAGGGGGTGGCAACGCCAGCTTCGACCGCAGTCGGTCCTTCCTCGCGGGTTCGCAGAGCTTCCCCGACAACACCAACATCCAGGCGAAGCTGACCTTCCGCGCCGGTGATCCGGGGGGGACCGCGAGCGTCCCCGATCCCCGCTTCGTGCCGGTCACCATCCACTACACGCTGGCCCGCCTGCCCGAGAACCCGATGGCGCCGCGCATGGCCGACGACCGGGTCGGGAGCTTCAACACGGTCCACAAGGACTTCAGCCGCACGGACACGACGTTCATGCGTCGCTACGTGAACCGCTGGCGGCTGGAGCCGGGTGAGCGCGTCGGCGATCTCTGGCGTCCCGTGGAGCCGATCACCTACTACATCGGTCCGTCGGTGCCCGAGCAGTACCGGGAGTGGTTCCACGAGGGGGTCGAGAACTGGAATACCGCCTTCGAGGCGGCCGGGTGGGAGGGCGCCGTGCAGGCGGAGGACCTTCCGGAGGGCGCCGACCCGAACGACATCCGCTACTCCGTACTCCGCTGGAATACTTCCGACGACCCCGGCTACGGCGCGATCGGGCCTTCGAAGGTCGATCCGCGCACGGGCGAGACACTCGACGCGGACATCCTGTTCGAGGCGAACATGTTCCGCGGATTCCGCGACAACTGGCGGCATCTCGTGAATCCGGTCGGCGC
>JGI12048J13642_10222999_pt1 | contig 13505 bp, 11 predicted proteins | sample ElkSlonscriptome_16_FD_13642 | JGI IMG/M metagenome (IMG submission 13642) | reverse complement strand
AAGCCGATCCAAGTTGGAGCGATTGCGGCTCGAATGGTCGCATGCGCCGCGAGGGGCGGACAAGCTAAAGCAAGTCAAGAGTGCCATCCTTCCGAGCAAGTCGGTGTTGCGCGAACGTTTCCCAGCGCTTGGCCACTGGCCGGTCGCTGCTCTTGTCGTAAGGCGGCTTTTCGAAGGCCTTCTCAAGGGTGTGCGAGGGCAGCTCTAGATGGACCTCGTTGTCAAATGGGCACGGCAATATCGCGGGCGACTGGCGCTGATCAGTGTGCTGTCGCTGGTGGGTTCGGTCGCAGTTCTCGCCGTGCCATGGCTGGCCGGGCAATTGGTGGGCGAGGTGGTCGGAGGTCTTGGCCCAGCGGCTTTGAGCCTTTCCGGCATTGTGCCGCTGCTTGTTGTCACGCTGATCGTTCTGACAGTAACCACAATCGCCATCGCAATCATGTCGGCCCATGTTTCGGGCAAGATCCTCGCCGATCTGCGTCAGGACGTCTTCGCACATCTTCTGAGCCTGCCTGCTTCCTTTCATGACCAGACGCGAGGCGGCGACACGCTTTCTCTCATGACACGGGATGTGAGCCGTCTCAGCAATTTCCTCACCGCTACCCTGGCTCAGTTCCCGGCCCTCATTCTTACTGCGCTGGGGGCAGGGTTTCTGCTGGTCTATCTCGATCCGATCCTTGCACTGCTTGTCCCCGTCCTGATCCCGGCTTTTTTCGTTGGGCTCAAACTGCTCGGTCGAAGGCAACGGGCCATTGCGCAGGAGGGGCGCGAAGCAGAAGCTGAAGTGCTCACCAAAGCTTATGACGCAATGGAGATGATCGAGGCGATCAAGGCTTTTGCGACCGAGCAGCACCACCTTGAAGATCATCGCAGCGCGGTCGAGAAAGCGCGCGTTCTCGCCTTTGCACTGTCCAGGATCAACGCCTTCACAGGTCCGATTTCGGCGCTTTTTGCCGCTCTTGGAGCGATCGGGATCCTGATCCTTGGTAGCAGCCAGCTTGGCTCCGGTCGCACCGAGCCCGGCGAGCTGTTCGCGTTTCTGCTTTATGCAGCGCTGCTCACGCGCCCGGTCGGCGCGTTGGCAAGCGCATATGGCCAGTTTCAGATAGCCAGCGGAGCTCTCGCGAGGCTGCGCAAAGTATTCGAAGCCGACGCCGAGCCTGGCCACGATGCAACGCTTCGCATAGGCCGCGTGCAAGGGGCCATTACTTTTGAACAAGTGAGCTTTTCGTATCCCGGTCGCTCGCCGCTTCTCGAGGCAGTCGATCTCAGCATCGCGCCGGGCGAAATCATTGCACTGACGGGCGAAAACGGCATCGGCAAATCGACCCTTATCAAGCTGATGCTCCGCTTCTACGAACCCACTGACGGGCGGATCACGATTGATGGACAGAGTATATCGGAAGTCCAGGTCCAGGATGTGCGCCGCCAGTTTGGCTATGTCCCGCAGCGGCCCGCCTTGTTCGGAGGCAGCATCAGGGACAATATCGCCTTCGGCTTGCCGCAGGCAGAACCAGCCGCGATTGAGCGCGCAGCACGAATGGCCCAGGCCTGGGACTTCATCGAGCGTCTGCCCCAGGGGTTGGCGACCAGGATCGGGGATGCTGGAGTTCGTCTCTCAGGCGGTCAGCGCCAACGCATCGCACTGGCACGCGCGCTCCTGCTCGATCCGCCGATTTACATCTTCGATGAAGCAACAAGCATGTATGATCTGGAAGGAGAGGCAGCCTTTGTCGAAGCCTGCATCCAGTCGCTGAAGGGGCGTACCGTTATCATCATCACTCATCGCCCCGCGAGCCTGGCTCTGGCCGACCGGATCATCGGACCCAGTGATCTTGGCTATGTCTTACCCGGTGCGCGGGATAAGCCGGCTGGACGAACGAGCGGGCCGGGTGATGCGGCAAGAGAAACCTCATGAGCGGCATTTGCGGTGTTTTCCGGCTGGATCGCTCGCCTGCCTCGGGAGCCGAGTTGGAGGCCACGCTCGCGCGGCTCGAGCGCCGCGGGCCGGATGGTACGCAGGCGATGTGCGAAGGGCCGGTCGCTCTTGGCCACGCGCTGCTGGCGACAACGCCCGAGGCCCGATTTGAAACCCTGCCTTTAAGGCACGCCATGTCCGGCTGCTCGATCACGGCAGATGTGCGTCTCGACAATCGCGAAGAGCTAATCGAGCGATTGGGCCGCACGGACCAGCGCGGCGATGGCGAACTGGTGCTTCGCGCCTATCTCACCTGGGGGCCGGATTGCCTCGATCATCTGATCGGTGATTTCGCCTTCGCCATCTGGGACCCGCGCGAACAACGCCTGTTTTGCGCACGCGACCAGACTGGCATGCGCCAGCTGATCTACCACTATAAACCCGCCAAGCTGTTTGCATTTGCAACCGATCCCATCGCCCTGCTGGAACACGGCGAAATTCCCCTGATGATCAACGAGGAGCGCCTTGCTGACTGTCTTGAGGAGCTCGAGGCGCACGACCTTGAATCGACCCCTTTTCTCGGTGTTCATCGGCTTCAGGCTGGGCACGCCATGCTGGTCGATCAGGCCGGACCTCGAACCTGGAGCTATTGGCAATTGCAGCCCCAGGATCGGCTGGAGCTGAAGAGCGATGACGACTATGCAGAAGCCTTGCTTGAAGTGCTTGCGAAGGCCGTGACGGCCCGGCTGCGTTCGCCTGATCCGGTCGGTTCGATGTTGTCAGGTGGCCTCGATTCCGGTTCGATTGTCGCCATTGCGTCACGCTCGCTCAAGGAGCAGGGGCGCGCGCCTTTGCAAACCTTCTCCGCAATCGATGATCGACCCGGTTGCATCGAAACGGGGATGATCCGTCGGTCTCAGAACCTGCCGCATATCGCTTCCCATTCGATTACGCCTGCCGGGCTCATGGACCGAAGAGAAGAAATCGAGCGGCTCCTTCTGGAGATGGATGATCCGTTTGATGGATGGATGAATTTGCAGCGCGCGGTCTATCTGGCAGCGCGAGACGCGGGGACAAAGGTCGTGCTTGATGGGGTCCCCGGGGATCTCATCATCGGGCTTCCCGATCCTGTTTCGCTCTTTGCCGACAACGGGCGCTGGGCGAGCGCGTTGCGCGAAGCCTGGGGGCAGAAGCGCTTCTGGGGATTTGATCATCCTTCCGCCGTTCGCCTCGCAAGGCTGGTTTGGCGAAAATCCTTGCCCGACGGCTTGCTCGGCATGCGCGACGCTCAGATCGAACGGCGGCGGCTACTGCAGGAAAAGAAGGCCTCGCCGCTTGCGGCCAATTTCGCCGAGCGCGTGAGGATGACCGAGCGTCGCGATGCGTTCATGGCGACGATCCGGCCTGACGATCGCAGCGAAATGGGCCGACGGCGTCTTGCAGTTCTCCATCCCTTCTCGATTGTTGCGCGGGAGCGATATGATCGCACTGCCGCGGCACTGGGTATCGAGACGCGCGCTCCGTTCATGGACACCAGGCTGATGGAATTCTCCCTATCCCTGCCGCCTGACCAGCTGCAGAGGCACGGCTGGCACAAGCTTATCCTCCGGCGCGCCTTGCGGGGCTACCTGCCGAACGAAGTCCTTTGGCGAAAGGGAAATGAAAGTGTGAATTGGCAGTTCACGGCCATCCTGCTGAAAGGGCTGAAGCCCCAGCTCGACATAATCGTGCGTTCGCGCCTCGAACACCTTGTCAGTGAGCGTTACCTGGAGACATTTCTGGCGACCGGTTTCGAGGCTGGGAGTGTTGCCAAGCATGACCGCATGGTTTATGTGGCCGCATGGTTAGATAACGTGACCAAGTCGCGGACGGCTGGAGATCATTGGAATGAACGCGAAGCAAACTGATGTAGGTCAGGGCTACCTGCCCCCCAAGCTGAAGGTTTTCGGCTCTTTTTCCGCTCTTACCGCGACGGGCAGCACGCTGCTTAACGAAGGCTCGCCGACGCAAAGAGCGCGAAAGCTTCCTTAAGCTCTCGCGCGAGAGCGGCGCCGCTTTTTCGCCGAGCAGGTTGTTCGTGATTTGGCCTGATCCGCAACGGTTCAAGGCCTTTTGTCGTGAGTGATTTCGTTCTTCCTTTTGGCAGTCTGGGTAACGGGAAGTTAGCTGACTGGACGTTTGGCGATGCGCCCGCCGAACGTGCCATGAGACAGTCGGATCAGGCTGCAAGCGATGGCTTGTCCATTGCATCCACAGTTGCGCTTCCGCGTCCACAATCGCGCGTCAATTGGTCCACCCCGGATGGCCTGGCCACCTTTGAAGTTGACCTCGAGGCGCGCAAGATTGTTCCGTCGCATTACTCCTCCTTGATTGGGCCATCTGGTCTCACACATCTGCTGTTTGACCAGGTCGCGCCTCGTATACTCGATCAACTTGGCTATTTCGTCATTCATGCAAGTGCTGTCGAGATCGATGGCCGACTTGCGTTGTTCATCGGCGAATCGGGCGCTGGCAAATCCACCCTGGCGGCAAGTTTCCATGCCTCGGGCTTTGCAATGCCAGGTGACGATGCAATCGTGATCATGCGCGAAGAAAGCCGGTTTGTGGGCGAATCCCTTTACCGCAGCCTGCGACTTGATCCAGCGACTGCCCAACAATTGCTCGGCAGCACGATCAAGACAGAGCCGATGGCGGAATACTCCCCCAAGCACAAAGTTGCGCTCTGCGAAGAGCAGGCGAGCGAGAGATTGCCGCTCGGTGGTCTGTTTTTCCTCCATTGTCCCGAGATTGCGCACGCGCCCAAAGCTGAAAAACGCTCCCCCGCCCAAACTTGTGTCAGCCTGCTGGAACACAGCTTCGCGCTCGATCCGAATGACCCCGAGCAGGCCCAGAAGCGTTTCAGGGCAGCTTCGGGCGTCGCAAACCAGGTGCCTGCCTTCGATCTTTCCTACCCTGATGGATTGGAACTTCTTGCTACTGTCAGACAGGTGGTCCTGAACGCGATTCACGCAGAGCAGGAACAAAGGGCCGAATGATGCTGCCCCAGCCACCTACCCGCCTCATTCCGGAACACGGCGGCCACGATCCTTCCCTTATGCAAACAGTCATGCAATAGGCCTGGGGGTCAATGCGAAGCAGGACGGGTGCTCGATGAGCAAAAAGCTGAGCCAGGAATGGCGGATCAGTGAAGAAGCGATTGCGAATACGGTCGGCGATGAAGTGGTCATCCTGCATCTTGGCAATCGGACCTATTTTGGCCTTGATTCCATTGGAGTCGAGTTCTGGAACGGTATCAAAAGCAATCAACGCCCCGACCAGATCGCAGCCTCGATCGCCCGGCGTCATGAAATAGAGCCAGAACAGGTCAACAAGGATATTCTCGAATTCATGAACGAACTGATCGCGAACGGGTTGATTGTTCCCGCAGGTTCCGAATAGCTCTGCGCGCCCCAGCGCAGCCGAGAAAGACGGATTATTGGAGAAGTCGGGCTCGGGAAAAGCGTCGCTGCAATTCCTCGTCAAGTCCTTCCAAATTCACCCTGCTCATGAGCAGCTTGTCATTGTCGACATAGTTTCGGACGTCTTGCCACCAGGGTCGGCAGAGTGTCGCTGTGATGAGCGGGCGTGGTTCGGCGCTCTTGTTGGCCATTCCCAGATGCCAGATGCGATAATCCCACAGGATCGCCGAGCCCAGTTTGACAACGGGCTCATAGTCGATCCGATCAGCGAGATCACGCGTGCGGTGGGACTTTAGCTGAAATCCGGTTGTGCCGGTCGATCCGTTCATCTCCACGAGCGGAATGACCAGCGTCACCGCGCTTGCAGGCAACATGAATTCAAGCGGGTGGCCGGGAAACAGAACCCCTCCATCCCGGTGCCAATGCTGCGCCGGTGCGCCGGGATAGGAAACTATGAAACCCCAGGCGTCAAACATGAAGCTCGGCCCAAGCGTTTCAATCAGAACCTGTTCGATATCTGCCGGCAGCAACGCCTCCCGGCATGCGAACGGCCCTTTGGGTTCGACGCCGCAATAGTGTCGTCGGTCAGAGACGTAGTTTTTTCGAGGGTCATCGCGTTCGTCGATCAGTCGCGGATCATGCTCCCTGAGATAGTGCAGGCATTTTGCAAGCAAGCTCGGGCTGACAACATTCTCGATTACGCAAACGCCATCTTCCCACAAGCGCTGCGCGGTCTGTTGCAGAAGGTGGTCTCGGGTTGTTGTCATCAGAGCGTTCTACCGCGCCTTTGGTGGCCGATGGGGCGGGCTTGCAGAAAAGCAATCTGATGGCAAGACCGAGACCCGGTTGATCTGATTTGTTGCTGGCCGTTTGGTGTGAGGGGGCTGTTCCAAGAGCCTGTACGGCGCATGTTTCATCGGCAGCGAAAGGGTTGACCCCAAGCGCCTCCCTCTTCAATCGACCATGCGATGCGCAACGATCGGAGTTTCCTGAAGATCCTGCAATTGGCCGTGCTGGCCACTTGGGAACTTGCGCGCGCGCGCGCGGCGCTTGCGCGCATCGGTCCGGGCGACGTGCTTGAGCGCAATGCACAAGCCGCCAGCGCTGGACTGCCCGAGCCTTCAGTCGCTAAGCGCACTCGCGATGAGCGAATATGCGCGGAAATCGCGTTCGCGATAACGGCAATGGCGCGCCGCGTGCCGTGGCGGTCCGATTGTCTGGCCCAAGCGCTGGCCGGGCAGACCTGGCTTGCGCGAAAGCGCATCGGGAGCGAGATTGTGGTGGGGGCTACGATCGAGCGAGACAGCAACTTCGAAGCGCATGCCTGGCTTGTGCGCGATGGGAAGGTGCTGCTCGGCGGCGATGTTGCACGCTACCGAGTGCTGCTCGATAACACTTCATCGCCCCCCGATTGCACACCATTGTAGACCAGCCTTCGCGCACTTCGAAGACCTCGATCCTGCCGCCCGCGTAGCTGGATAAGCCTGCATGGCGCAAGCCATCAAGAAGCGCGCCACGCTGGTTCGAAACGAATCATTCGAGCCCAGAGAAACTCACAAGCCAGACGGAAAAAGGGCGTGCATTTCGTGGCATTCGGCTCGGCAGAAAAGGATCAAACCAGGCCCCAGACGCGGCGAGCCTGATACCGGCGCGCAAATTGCGTGAAGCGCTCCCGCTATGAAGCCTGTCCAAATTGCGCCTCGCCACTCTGGCGCTACCCCACGTTTTCCGAATCCCCTTCAGAAAGAGGCTCGCCATCTCTTCCAAGTCATTGAAAGGATGGTGGGCGCGGCAAGGATTGAACTTGCGACCCCACCCGTGTGAAGGGTGTGCTCTACCACTGAGCTACGCGCCCGTCTGCGTTCTGGCGTTCATGTCGCAAACGAAGGCGGCCACCTATCTCGCCAGACCTTCGCTGGCAAGCTCAAAAGCGCGCCCCACCCCGATGCTGCAGGCTTGCGCGCGCCGGGACCAGAATGCTGTTCAATCCGCGTTGAGCGCCTCGCTGATCAGGGCTGCAAATCCGTCGAACCGCCCGAACTGGCCGGCGCGCATTTCCCGCGGGCAGGCGAAGCAATAGGCCTGAATGCCAAGGCCGCCATTCAAGCGTTCCGCATCGGCGCCCAAGCGGGCAAGCGCATCGAGCCGGCCCTGCTCGGCAAGCGCAAACAGCCCGGCCGAGCGCTGCACAGGCGCAGGGGTTGCGGCGCTCGCCAGCAATTGGCGGATCAACGCATCTGTCTCGCTCGGCTTGCTCGAGAGGAAGCGTGCATGCCACTGGCCCTGCTCCAGTCCTGCTTCTCCAGCAACCCAGGCCAGCGCATCGTCGAGCCCCCCGAACTGATCGACAAGCCCCTTCTGGCGGGCAGTCCCACCATCCCAGACGCGTCCTTGGCCGATTGCATCGACGCCCTCCTTGGTCATCCCGCGCGCTTTTGCGACGCGCATGAGGAAATCGTCATAGCTGTCGCCGACCGAGGCCTGAAGGATCGCGTCGACCTCCGGGTTGAAGCCGCCTATGACATCGGGCTGGCCCGAAAGCGACGTGGTACGCAGGCTGTCCACCGTCACACCAACGCGCCGGGCCGCTTCCTCGAAAGTGGGGACGACGGCAAACACACCGATCGAGCCGGTAATCGTCTCGGGCTGCGCGAAGATGCGATCGCCCGCCGTCGCGACCCAGTAGCCCCCGCTCGCAGCGATATTGGCGAACGAGACTGCCACCGGCAGGTCTTTGGCGCGGTAGCGTTCGATCGCGCGCCGGATATCTTCGGAGGCGAGCGTTGAGCCACCGGGCGAATTGATCCGCACGACAAGGCCGGCAAGATCATCGTCAAGCGCTTCATCAAGCAGATTGGTGATCCGGGTGCTGCCGGCCGCCCCCGGCCCGAATTCGCCATCAACGATGTCGCCTGCGACGGTGATCACGCCAATCGGCTTGCCGCTAGTGGGCAAGGGCTTGTCTGCCAGGAAAGCAGCGAAATCGGTCTTTGCATAGGCGCCCGGCTTGTTGTTCCAGTCGTCGTTTCCGACCAGCTTTGCAACGCGCTCGCCAAACTGTGCGCGGTCGCCGAGCGTGTCGACGAGGCCTGCATCGAGCGACGCTTTTGCAAGATCGCCATTGGCGCTCTGCACCCAGTTGACCGGATCGCCGATCACACGATCAATCTGGGCGTCGGGACGCGCGCGCTTGACGTTCGCCTGCCATTCTTCCCACAGCGAGCCATAGAGCGATTCAAGGTTTTCGCGCGCTTCGGGTGAGAGATCCGTGCGCAGAAACGGCTCGACCGCCGATTTGAATTCGCCGACCCGGTAGACGCGTGCCGTGACGCCCAGCTTTTCGAGCAGGTCGGTGTAAAAGAGGAAGCTCCCGCCCGGGCCGGCGATGAACGCACCGCCCGATGGATCAAGCCAGACCTCGCTCGCATGAGCGGCAAGATGCATGTGATCATCGCCATAGCCCAGCGCATAGGTGAGCACGGGCTTTCCCGACTTGCGGACCCGCTCCATCGCTTCGGCGATTTCCTGAATGTGGACCTGACCGCCGCCCAGAAAGGTGCTGAGATCCATCACGACCGCCTTGATCCGTTGATCGCTTGCGGCAGCATCAAGCCCGCGCACCAGATCGCGTGCTTGCAGCTCGGGTGCGGGGGCCTGCCGGCTGATGAGCGCGCTCAGGGGATCGATGGCGCTGCGCTCTTCGACAATGAAACCGGTCATGTCGATATAGAGTGCGCCCTCGCGCACTTGCGCCGGGCTCGGCCGCGCAGACAGAATGGCGAACAATGCGGAGAAGAAAAGCAGCATGAACACAAGGACAAGTGCATCCTTGATGCCGACCAGCAATTTCCAGACCTTGCCAACAAATGCCATCAATTCGTGTCCTTGCGCTTGCATGATCCGGTGTGGACCTCGTTCAGCCTCGCGCCACCTAGCTAGGCATTCGGAAGCGGGACTTAAATGGCTGCAGTTCCGAAAGTACAAGAGGCTCAGAGGGCGGTGGCGCGATCATCGCCGCATGCGGCTTGAGCTCGAACGGACACTGGATTAGAGGCTAGCCCCTGATGCAGAACCCTGGCGCACCCGTTGCCGATGACCGGTTTCCCAATGGGCGCCTTGCGTTCCCGCACAAGCACCTTATCGGCATCGCACAGCTCGAGCGGCACGAAATTCTCTTCCTGCTGGCTTCGGCTGAGCGCTGGGTCGAATTGAACCGCCAAGGCGCCAAGCATGATGACCTGCTCGCCGGGCGCACCATCATCAATGCGTTTTTCGAGAATTCGACCCGGACGCTATTGAGCTTCGAAATAGCCGGCAAGCGGCTCGGGGCCGATGTCGTCAACATGCAGGCCGCCACATCGAGCCTCAAGAAGGGCGAGACGCTGATCGACACGGCGATCACCTTGAATGCGATGCGCCCCGATGCGATCGTGATACGGCACGGATCGAGCGGAGCGACCCAATTGCTGGCCGATAAGGTCGATTGCCCGGTGCTTAATGCCGGCGATGGCAGCCATGAACATCCCACGCAGGCGCTGCTTGATGCGCTTGCGCTGCGTGAGGCGCTCAAGCGGCGCGGCGAGCCCGCGGACGATTTCACCGGGCTGACGGTAACCATTTGCGGCGACATACTGCACAGCCGCGTGGCTCGATCCAATCTCCTGTGCCTGCAGGCTCTGGGCGCGAGCGTGCGATTGTGCGCGCCGCCTGCGCTTATGCCAGCCGGGATCGAACAGATCGGCGCGCGTGCCTTTACCGACTTCGACCAAGCGCTAGCTGGGGCCGATGTGGTGATGATGCTGCGGCTGCAAAGCGAGCGAATGGCGGGCCAGTTCATCCCCTCGGAGCGCGAATATCACCAGCTCTATGGCCTGACGAAGAAGCGCCTGGCCTTTGCGAGAGACAATGCGCTGGTGATGCATCCCGGGCCGATGAATCGCGGGGTCGAAATCGACAGCGAGGTGGCCGACATCATTGATCGCTCGATCATAACCCAGCAGGTCGAGATGGGAGTGGCGCTGCGTATGGCCTGCCTCGATGTGCTGACGCGCTCGGCGCGCGGGGTCGAGGGCTGGGCGTGAAGCAGATGGGTACGCTCGCGATCACCGGCGGCAGGCTGATCACGCCGGATGGCGTCATCGAAGGGGCGCTGCGGTGCATCGATGGGTGTATCGCAGAGCTGGGGCCCGATATCGCGGTCCGGGATAGCGACGATGTCATCGACGCGCACGGAAAACTTGTTTCGCCCGGCCTTGTCGATCTCGGGGTCTTTGCGGTCGACAAGCCGGCCTTCCACTTCGGCGGGATCACTCGCGCAGCGCTGATGCCCGATCAATCCCCGCCGCTCGATTATCCCAGCCGCGTCAACTACATCGCCAAAAGCGGCAAGCCCGATCTGTGGGTTCATCCGCTGGCGGCGGCAACGCGCGGCCTGGAGGGCTGCGAGCTTGCTGAGCTGGCGCTCATGAAGGAGGCTGGCGCGCGCGGGGTAGCGACAGGGCGCCGCTGGATCCGCGATAGCGGCCTGATGCTTCGGCTCATGCAATACGCAGCCATGCTCGATCTGGTCGTCGTCGCGCATGCCGAGGATGAGGGGCTGAGCCGCACAGCCGTTGCGACGGCGGGCGAAATCGCGACGAGGCTGGGTCTGCCAGCAGCCCCCGCCGAGGCAGAAACGCTCGCGCTTGCACGCGACATCGCGCTTGCCGAGATGAGCGGGGTGCGGCTGCATGTGCGACAGGTGACGACGGCTGCGGGATTTCGTCTGGTCCGCGAAGCCAAGGCGCGCGGCGTGCGCCTGACCTGCGGGATCACGCCAGCGCATTTCATGCTCTCGGATCTCGCCACCGCCGATTTCCGCACCTTTACCCGTCTTTCGCCCCCTTTGCGCAGCGAAGCCGATCGTCAGGCGGCGCGGGATGCGATCGGCGAGGGCGTCGTTGATGTGATTGCCAGCGGACATGATCCGCGCGGGCCCGAAGACAAGCGGTTGCCCTTCGCCGATGCCGAGCCCGGCATGGCGGGCGCGGAAACCCTCCTCGCGATGACGCTGGGTCTGGTGCGCGACAAGGTGATCGATCTCGAACACGCCTTCGCGCTGCTGTGTTCGAACCCCGCCGCGATCCTTGGTGTCCCGGCAGGCAGGCTCGAGGGCGGCCTTGAAGCGGATATCGCAATTATCGACCCCGATGCGCCGTGGATCATCGATCGCCGCAAGATGGAGGCGACAGCGGACAACACGCCCTTTGACCGCCAAGGTGCGCAAGGGCGGGTTGTCCGGCTCGTAAAGGGCGGCCAGATCATCGAGCTGTAAGCGGAATTACCGCGATTGTGCGAGCGGACAGCGCAAAGTTGCCCGCCTGATTGTCACATATCCTGCACGATCAACGCGCAGCGATGCGAACGCCTTCGTCAAGCGCGCCGGCCGGCGGATTGGCGGCGGCATAGGCAAAACAGCCGCGCCCGGCAGACTTGACTGTCGTGCACATCGAACGCGCGCTCGAAAGGCCAAATCCCGCTGCTGCGACCCGGTAATAGATGCGCCCTTTCACCTTCGCCTTGGTGATGATGACATCATGCTCGGCGAGGGCAGGGAATTTGCGCTTGAGCGTTTCCCACCCGGCATTGGCGTCAGCCCGGCTGGGGTAGCTGCCGAGTTGGATGAGATGTGTATTCGCGCTGCTGGCCTGGCGCGCTGCCGGAGCAGGTGCCGGGGTGGCCGGACGAACGGGCGAGCGCCGCGCAACGCGGGCCGGCTGTTGCTTGATGGTCTGGACGACCGGCTTCGATACGAATTGCGGGCCGGTATCTGCCTTGGCGCGCGGCGAAGGCTTGGGGCTCGGCGCTGATTTGGGGGCTGGTTTCGGCGCAGCTGAGACCGGGCTCGCCGCTGCTGTCCGGACGAGCGAAGGATCGATCATCTCGAGGTCGCTCTCGCTCCCGCGTGCGAAGGTCAGCGCTTCGGTTTCGGTCGGTGCACCCGCATAGGCGCTATCGGCCAGATCGGGCGCCTGTGCGGCCGCTTCGGCAACCATCTGCTGCTGGCTCGGGAAGTTCGCGAGCGCCAGCGAGCCCGGCTGGCCCGGATCGCTCGCAGGCGTGATCTGAAGCAGGTTGGCGATACGGCGCTGATAGTCCTCCGGTCGCGCGGACGCCGCCCATTCGGAGAGACGCGCATCGAGCTGGTCCGCCGGAACATCCTCCGCCGCCATCACACGCGCAGCGCGCCAATTGCCGGCAAGCGCATAGGTGTAGGCGAGGTTCTGGCGCACCTTGGGGCTGTTCTGGCCCGAGCGAAGCGCATTGGTGATAAGAAAAATGGCACGCTCAGGGTTGCCGGCCAGCGCCATTGCAAGGCCCGCATCGACGGGATCGAGCGAGCCTTCCCATTCGGCCAGCGTCGCAAGCGCGACCTTGTTCTGGCCGGTCGCCGTCTTGGCAAGGGCAAAGCTCAGGACGGTGCGCGGATCGGTGCTGCCCAGATCGAGCGCATCGCCAAAGCTCGTTGCAGCAGAATTGAAGCGACCAGCCTCGAGATAGGCCGCGCCCAGCACCGCCCGGTTGCCGGCATCGCGCGGAGCCGCACGAACGGCTGCCTCAGCCAGCTCGATCGCCTTTTCGAACTTGCCCTGATCGAGCGCAACCTGCGCCTTGCTGACGGAGACTTCGGCGCGCTCGGCGGTGGAAGTCGTACACCCGGTCAGCCCCGCCGAGGCAATCGCGGCGGTGGCAAGCAATGCAAGCTTGGGCTTGAAGGCTGAGCCGATTGCGGCGTTCTTGACGGTGCGATCCATGTTGTGTCCCCTGGTGGTCCTGTGCGGATATCTGTGTCGGTCGACGGATTGATGGTTGGCAATGGGTTGCGGTCAATGGCGTTTCATGTGTGCCGCGAGGGCATCGAGCTCTTCGAAATCCTCGAGCATCGCATCGAGCGCTTCGGTCAGCAGCGCCTGCGCGCTGATTCCCTGCAGAGTTGATGCGAGGCGCAGCTTGAGGTGGCGTTCGGGATCGAGGCGAAGCGTGAACGCCGCCCTTCTTCCTCCCGCCTGAGCCCCGGACTGGGCGCGCCGGGAACCGGCACCGTGGTGTGGGCGCCGCGTCGGCCCATTTTCGCCCGCCTTAACGGCGGG
>JGI12048J13642_10171809_pt1 | contig 13519 bp, 11 predicted proteins | sample ElkSlonscriptome_16_FD_13642 | JGI IMG/M metagenome (IMG submission 13642) | reverse complement strand
GTTGGTTGTTGGTTGTTGGTTGTTGGTTGTTGGTTGTTGGTTGTTGGTTGTTGGTTGTTGGTTGTTGGTTGTTGGTTGTTGGTTGTTGGTTGTTGGTTGTTGGTTGTTGGTTGTTGGTTTCCGGTAAAGGCTCTCGGCTATTGCTTGCAAAAGTGCAAGCATCGAAACTATGCCGTCGGGTTCGGCCGTAGGCCGACGGGGCGGTGGGAAGACCCGGGATGCAGACTATCGTAGTTATCGCGTCGGATTACGCTTCGCTAATCCGACCTACACGGCGGGATTCTTCGTAGGTCAGCATAGCCCGCGTAGGTCGGCTTAGGCCGAAGGCCGTAAGCCGACAATTCCAAGCCGGTAAGAGAAAACGTTGGATTACGCTTCGCTAATCCAACCTACCCACTCTCCGAAACCGCGAACCAGCCTAAGGGCCTCGGCGCCGGCTTACTCCGCGATAAGTTCCCGCACCCGTGGTTCCATGAAATCGGCGAGTTTCGGCTGGGCGGCTTGTGTGGGGTGGATACCGTCGTCCATCAGCATGCCGGGCTTGTCGAACAGGTCGTCGAGGAAGAACGGGATCAGCTCGAGGTCGTAGCGCTCTGCTAGCGCCGGATAAACGCCCTCGAATCGCTCGATATAGACCGGACCGAGGTTGGGCGGCAGACGGATCTGCATCAGTGCAACCTCGGCGCCGGCGGCCCGGCCGCGCTCGATCAACGTCGCGAGGTTGTCCCGCAGCGCGCTCGGCGGCAGGCCGCGCAGGCCGTCGTTGCCACCGAGAATGATGACGAGCAGCTGTGGCTGGTGCGATTCCAGCAGATCATCGATCCGCGCGACGGCGCCGGCCGAGGTATCGCCTGAAATGCTGCCGTCTATCACTTTGCGGTCTTCGCCCAGGCGCTCGTCCAGCAGGTGCACCCAGCCGGCTTCACGCGGCATGTTATACGCATCGGACAAACTATCGCCCAGAATAACGATACGCTCGGCCTGAGCGCCGCTGGCAAAAAGCGCCAGCACCAGAACGAACAGACGGACCGGGAGTCCAGAAAATTTCATGAACGATTCTTCTCCGAATTCAGACAATTCAATCGAGCAGCCGCTTGTGGCGAGCCGCGTGAGCTACGCGGTGAACGCACCCGGCGGCCGGCTCGAGATCGTCAAAGATATCAGCCTGGAGCTGAACGCAGGGCAAACGCTGGCCATAGTCGGCGCCTCCGGATCCGGGAAAACGACTCTGCTGGGCCTGCTTGCCGGGCTGGAGACGCCTACTGCCGGCGAAATCCGGCTGGCCGGGAAGGCGCTGGGCGATCTCGACGAGGACGGTCGGGCAAGACTCAGGCGCGCCAGGGTCGGCTTCGTGTTTCAGTCGTTTCACCTGTTGCCAAGCCTCACCGCGCTGGAAAACGTGATGCTCGCGCTTGAGATCGGGCGCATCGACCAGCCGCGCGAACGCGCGCTCAAGGCGCTCGGACAAGTGGGGCTGGAACATCGCCTTGACCATTACCCGCGCCAGCTTTCCGGCGGCGAGCAGCAGCGCGTCGCGATTGCCCGCGCGTTCGCCGGCAACCCGGCCATCCTGTTCGCCGACGAGCCCACCGGCAACCTCGACCGAAAAACCGGCGACGCGGTGGCCGACCTGCTGTTCGAACTGAACGAGCAGAACGGTACCGCGCTGGTGCTCGTCACCCACGACCCTCGCCTGGCCCGGCGATGTGCCCGCGTTGCCACCATGGATGACGGCCATCTGAGTTTCGACCGCGACGATGACCTTCAAGGCGACGTCACGACCAAGACCACGAGCGTTTCCCGGGCATGAACAGCGCCGCGCTATCGGGCCGCCTGCTGCTTCGGCAGGGACGTTCGGGTTCGCTCTGGATGCTGATCGCGGGTCTCGCGGTGGCGACCGCAGCGCTGGCGGCGGTCAGCCTGTTCACCGACCGGGTCGGACGCGCGCTGGAGCGCCAGGCCGGCGAGGTGCTGGCCGCCGACGTGGTGGTGAGCGATCGCAACGCGCTGCCCGCCGAAATCGCGGCGCGGGCCCAATCGCTGGGGCTTTCGATCTCGCCCATGATCACGTTGTCCACGGTGCTGTTCTCCGACGAGACCAGCGCCCTTTTCAACGTCAAGGCGGTGAGCACGGGCTATCCGCTGCGCGGTGCGCTCAAGATCGCCGACGCACTGGACCAGCCTGATCGCACCACCGGCGACATCCCGCAACCCGGCAAGGCGTGGATCGCGCCCAGTGGCTTGCGCTCGCTGGATATTGCGCCGGGCGACACGGTTTTTCTGGGCGAACGGGAGCTAACGGTAGAAAAATTGCTGACCTACGAGCCCGACCAGGGTGATGGCCCGTTCATGCTCTCGCCCCGGCTGCTGGTGAATCTGGCAGACCTGGACGGGTCCAGTCTCCTGGGCGCGGGCTCGCGGGCGCGCTATCGCCTGCTGGCCGCCGGCGAAGAACGCGCCGTCGACCGGTTCATCAATCGCACCGAACCGGAGCTTTCGGGTCGCCAGCGGTTGCAGACGGCCGGAGAGGCCGAGGCCCAGACCGACGAGGCGCTGGAACAGGCGCGCCGGTTCCTGGCGGTCGCAGCACTCACCGCGGTGATCCTGGCGGCGGTGGCCGTGCTGCTGGCGGCAATGAGGTTCTCGCGCGCCCAGCGTGACCTGATCGCCATCCTCAAGGCGTTTGGCGCCGAAAGCAATGAGGTCATGCGAGCCATCTCGCTGCTGCTGCTCTGGCTGGTCCTTTTTGCCGTCGTGTTAGGCGGCATCGCCGGTGTGGCCGGCCAGCACCTGATCGCCCAGATTCTGAGCACGCAGATGAGCGCCGACCTGCCCGACATGCGGCTTCAGCCGCTTGCCGGAAGCGCGCTGTTCACGCTGCTGCTGGCGGTCGGCTTTGCCCTGCCGCCGCTGTTGTCGCTCAAGCGCGTGCCGCCCATGCGTATTCTCAATCGCTCACTGGACGTACCCAGGGCGCGCGAGCGCATTGCCTGGCTGATTCCCATCATCGCGGCGCTCGCGATCCCGGTCTATGAACTGGGCGATCTCCAGCTGGCCCTGCTGATGCTGGGCGGCAGCGCCCTGCTTGCCGGCTTGCTGGCGCTTGCCGCCTGGGGCGCGATGCTTGCCACGCGCAAGCTTTCCGCCTCTGCAAGCGGTGCGTGGCGATTCGGCCTTGCGGGCCTGAGCCGCCGCAGCGGCGCAAGCATCCTGCAGATTACCGCGCTGGGCCTTGGGCTGATGGCGCTGCTGCTGCTGATGGTGGTCCGCGGCGAGCTGATCGGGCAATGGCGTGCAAGTCTGCCGGCCGATAGCCCGGATCATTTCATGGTCAATATCCAGCCCGACCAATTCGATCAGGTCCAGGAAACGCTCGAACAGATCGGCGCGCAGCGGCTGCAGATCCGACCCATGGCAAATGCCCAGCTGACCGAAATAAGCGGAGACCGGCCGCCCGAGGATCGCTTCACCGGGCAGGTCAACCTATCGTGGATCGACCGGATTCCGCCGGCCAATGAGATCGTCGAAGGCGAATTCTGGCAGCCTGGCGAAAGCGGACAGATCTCTGTGGCCAGGCGTTGGGCCGAACGGGTCGGCGTGAGCGTGGGCGAGCGGATGACCTTCGACAGCGGCGGGCGAGAATTCAGCGCCGAGATCACGAACATCCGCGACGTCGAGTGGAACTCGTTCAACGTCAATTTTTTCTTGCTGGTTACGCCGGAGGCCGCCGAGATGCTGCCTCACCAGTTCGTCGCAAGCTTCTACTTGCCGCCGGAAAGTGCGCAAACGCTCGACGAACTGGCGCGCTCGCTGCCCAATACCAGCGTCCTCGATGTGGGCGCTCTGGTAGAGCGGGTATTCGAGATCATCAACCAGGTCAGTCAGGCCGCACAGGTGGTGTTCGCATTTACCCTGATTGCCGGGCTTGTGGTGCTGCTGGCCGCGCTGGAGGCCACCCGGGACCAGCGCCGGTCCGAGGCCGCGCTGATCCGGACGCTCGGCGCAGACAATGCAACCGTGCGCAACGGGCTGCTTATCGAATACGCGATCATGGCTACGATTGCCGCGGCGCTGGCCACCCTCGGCGCGGCGGTCACCGGCTGGATCATGGCAGACGAACTGTTCGGCTTCGACTACCGACCGGGCGTCACGCTATTCGCGCTGGGCTTCACCGCTTCGGCCCTGCTCGTGGTTGGTGCGGGCTGGCTGGGCAACCGCAGCGTGCTCTCGACGCCCCCGATCAGAATTCTGAGGGCGGGATAGAACGGCGCCTGGCGCCGAGTCGGGTTTTAGGTGTCAGGCCCAAGGTGGATACGATTTCCGGATAAGCGGTGGTCGGTGGTCCGTGGTCGGCAACCTTGACGCCTGTTCAGACTGCTGACTTCCGACTACCGAACTACAACCCCCACCAGGCCAGCACATGGGCCTTCATCAGTTCCTCGCGATGCGGCTCGACCATTTCGCGCGTCGCTTCCGGCACGGTGGTCTGAAACTCGCTCGATGTACTCGGGTTGGCGGCAAACGCGGCCACCGCGACGCTCTCGCCGATGCTGCGGTAGACCTGGTCGCGCACCCAGTTATATTCCTCCAGCGAGAAATTCTGTGCGTTGATGGCTTCAACCTGGGCGCGCTTGGCGTCGATCAGCAGGCCGGTCAAGTCGCCGTAGGCGCTCATCATGTCGCCGATGCCCGCCTGGCCGCCCCGTTGATCGAGTTCCTGTTCCAGCGCCTCGTATTTCGACTGCAGTTCTTCCAGCCGGCCCTCCAGTTGGCCGCGCATCTGTCTCTGGGCGGTCAGGAAGCGCTGAAACGTGGTTTCGTCGAGAACGCCGTCGTCCGAGGGTGTGAAACCCGAACGATTATCGATGGACTCGTTGAGTTCTTCGAACTGCGGACCAAGCTTGGCAACGCCCTGGACCGCATCGATGCCGGCAGAGATGTCATCACCGAATTTGAACCAGACGATGCCCACCCCCGCAACCGTCAGAATCAATAACACTGCCACACAGCCGATCGCAAAATTTTTCATTCTGAAATTCTCTCTTTATCGACCCTCACGGGCCTGTCCGTTAACTGAATCTGTATTATTTCCGATCACGTCGCTTAGGGTGCGTCGTTGAGCCTCGAATCACGCTGTCCAGCGCCGGGATTTGACGAGTTCCTGTCGCCAGACCACTTTCAGGATCGATCCCACGCGCGCTCAACCCAAGTCGTGCGTCATCTGCATCGCGCTCGAACCAGGCGCTGGCCGAGCCGAGCCTGAAACTGTAGCCCCAACAATCCATGTCACGCATGCACTGTTCAGAACCGTAACCGCGAATTCTTTGGGCCAGCAGAATCTGAAGGTAGCACACCGCGTTTTCTTCGTCGTAATCACCGCCTGCATCGGTGTGCAGCGCAGCGCGACGCTCGGTGTCCATGCAGATGTAGTGACAGCCCTCGTGCAGGATCGAATGCAGCGGCGTATCGGCGCGGGCGTATAGACGGTTGCCGATCAGGCCGGCTTCGTCGTCGCCCCAGTAGCTGCCCGGAATCGGGTCCGCGACCGGCACGTCGACAAGCTTCAGGCCATAGTCCTCCAGCAAGGCGCAAACCGATGCCCGATCGGCAGAATGCCAGCGAACGACCTCGGGCGCCTGATCAGTTGACGATTCGCTCATTCGCCCATCCTTTGAAGCGTGACTTACTGGCCATGTCGCCATGGCTCGGAAACCCTTACAATTATGCCATTCCCGGCGAACATGCGGCCCATGCGAGAGATCCACCCTACAAACTGGCTGCGGTATGCAGGGATCGCGACCTGGATGCTCGTTGCCGCAACCTTGCTGCTGCTGCCCCTGATTGCGCGCGATGATGTCGGTACCGCAAGGATTTTCGGCTGGTGGTCGGCCGCCTTGCTGTTCATTCTGGCATTCCTGCACCCGGCCGCGCGTCTGCGCACACTTGGTCCGCTCTGGAAGCGCCTGCTGGTCATGGCGGTCATGACCGGGTCGGTGTTTGCGCTGAGTTATTTCAGTCGTTCTGCGCTCGGCGTGATCTTGTCAACAATAATCGCCGGCATTCTGCCGTGGCTTTTGCCGCGGATCATCGCGATGCTATGGCTGGTCGGGATCGCGCTTGCCTTTTCCATCTGGGCGGCCATTCTGCCGCAGTTCGGGTGGGCTTATGCGCTACCGCAGCTGATGATGACGCTGGGCCTGATGCTGTTTGCCTACGCGGCCTCGCTGCTGGCGCTGAATCAGCTCAAGGCGCGCGACGAGCTCCGGCGTGTCAATTCAGAATTGCGCGCCACCCAGTCGCTGCTTGCCGAGAACACTCGAATTGCCGAACGGGTACGTATTGCCCGGGAGCTCCACGACCTGATCGGTCATCACTTGACCGCACTGAGTCTGAACCTGGAAGTCGCCAGCCATACCGCAGAGGGCAAGGCCAAGGAACACGTGGTGCGCGCCGGCTCGATCGCGCGTCTGCTGCTTTCGGATGTGCGCGAGGTGGTCAGCGACATGCGCCACGAAGATCGGGTAGATCTGCGCGAGGCGATCCGCGAACTGGCATCAGGCGTGCCCGAGCCTGCCATTCACCTCGAAATCCCCGACGAGCTGTCGCTGGCCGATCCGAAACGCGCACAGATCCTGCTTCGCTGCGCCCAGGAAATCATCACCAATGCGGTCAGGCACGCGCAGGCGGCAAATCTCTGGATTCGCTTGACCGCCGATGAAGAGGGACTCAGACTGGAAGCGCGCGACGACGGGCGCGGCGCCACCGAACTGTTGCCGGGCAACGGCCTGACCGGCATGCGGGAGCGCATCAAGGAATTGGGCGGACGACTGGAAATCATGACGCGGCCGGATTCCGGGTTTCGCATCAATGCCTGGATGCCTCCGGAATCGCCCGCATAACAGGGCAATCCGCAACCGGCCGAAACGCTTACGATGCGGATTGCGCCAATCCCTCGCAACATACGGATAACAGACAATGCCGGCCGACGAGACGACAACACAAAAGATTCGCGTGATGCTGGTCGACGATCAGACACTGGTGCGCCAGGGGGTGCGTTCGCTGCTGGAGCTTGATGACAACATCGAGGTCGTGGCCGAGGCCCGCGATGGCATCGAGGCCGTGGCCATGGCGCCGGATATCGATCCCGATGTAATGCTGCTTGATATCCGAATGCCGCAAAAAAACGGTCTGGAGGTCCTGAGAGAACTCCATCAAGCCGGCACCTTGCCGCCGACAATCATCCTCACGACTTTTGACGAAGACGATCTGGTTCTGGACGGCATCAGGACCGGGGCCAGGGGCTATCTGCTCAAGGATGTCTCACTGGAAGAACTGGTCGGCGCCGTGCGCCGAGTGGCAGAGGGGCAAACCATGGTCAAGCCGGCGGTCACCGAACGCCTGCTGGCCGGGCTGGGCAAGTCCAGGCTGGACTTCTCCAGCCTCGATCGCCCGGATCCGCTGACCGAGCGCGAGACCGAGATTCTGCGCCTGATGGCCGGCGGCTATTCAAACAAGGAAATCGCCAACGCACTGAACGTAGCCGAAGGCACTGTCAAGAACCACGTCTCGTCCATTCTCTCCAAGCTGGGCGTGCGCGATCGAACCCGCGCGGTGCTCAAGGCGTTCGAGCTGGGCGCGATCTAGTGTACCGTCTGGTGTACCCCGGCGTTAATCCTGTAACTTTCAGCGAGTCGGAAAGCGCTTAGCTGAAAGGCAGGGCTCGCTCATACAAGAACCACGCATGCCCAATCATCTCGCGAGAGCCGGCCGTGCCGGCGCAAGGGGTCTTCCGCCTTCCGACGCCGCCGTGCGCTATCGATCGGCTCGGCGGCGGAGGAAGTTCAGCAGATCGACTCGCGTGATCAGGCCGAGAAACTTTTCACCGTCGAGCACAATTGCGACGAGATCCCGATTGAAGATCGGCAGCAAGGTGTCGATGGGGGCGTCGACCTGCACCGATTCGAGCTCAGTCACCATTGCCGAACTGATCGGCTCCGCGAAGCGCTCTTCCTTGTTGTAGATCGCGAGCAGCAGGTCCGACTCGTCGATGATGCCGACGATTCGCCCTTTCTCCAGCACCGGCAGCTGGGAGACATCGTAAAGCTTCATGCGCGTGTAGGCGTTGGAAAGCGGCTCGTCCGGACGCACCACGATCGCGTCGTGCTTGTCGACCGGGCGGGCAATCAGGTCCCGCAGGTCGCCGTGCGATTCGATGTCGAGGAAGCCCTGCTCTCGCATCCAGTAGTCGTTGTAGACCTTGGAAAGATACTTGTTGCCGGTATCGCAGACCAGGGTAAGCACGCGCTTCGGCTCGGTTTGTTCGCGGCAATACTTCAGCGCCGCGGCCATCAGCGTGCCGGTTGAAGATCCTCCAAGCAGGCCTTCGCGCTTGAGCAGTTCGCGCGCAGTGATGAAGCTCTCCTTGTCGCTGATCGTATAGGCCTTGCTCACGCGCGAGAAATCGCTGATCGACGGCAGGAAGTCCTCGCCAATGCCTTCGACAAGCCAGCCGCCACCGTCGTCACGCACGTTGCCGGTGGCGATGTACTCGGCCAGGATCGAGCCCTGCGGGTCGGCCAGAACCAACTCGACGTCGGGTGCGGCTTCGGCAAAATATCTTGACAGCCCGGTAATGGTCCCGCTGGATCCCACCCCGACGACCAACGCGTCAAGATCGTGATTCATCTGTTGCCAGATCTCCGGGCCGGTCTGCGTCTGGTGGGCAAGTGGATTATCGGGATTGCCGAACTGGTTGATGAAATAGGAATCTGGCGTATCGTCAGCGATCTTCCTGGCCAGGTCCTGGTAGTACTCGGGATGGCCCTTGCCGACGTCGGACCGGGTAATCACGACTTCCGCGCCCATGGCCTTCAAATTGGAAATCTTCTCGCGGCTCATCTTGTCGGGAATTACCAGGATCAGGCGATAGCCCTTTTGCTGGGCCACGAGCGCCAATGCCAGCCCGGTGTTGCCGGCCGTGCCCTCGACCAACACCGCACCGGGCTTGAGATCGCCACGCTTCTCAGCCTGCTCGATCATGACCAGGCCGATACGATCCTTGATCGAGCCGCCGGGATTCTGGCATTCGAGCTTCGCGTAGAGCTCACAGGGCCCGGTATCGATCTCATTGATTCTGACGATCGGCGTATTGCCGATCAGATCCAGCACATTGTCGTAGGTGGCCATAGCGCGTCTGCCTGAAATGGGATGACGCGAACAGGGTAGCGCAAGCAAACGATTTTCGGGCCGGAACCCGTATCGGGCGACTGGATGAATTTCAGGCGTCGCCCATTCAACGCAAAAAATACGTAACAATTGGGAACAGGAGCGTTGCGTTCAGTTATCGCGCAGCGCCGATCGAGAAAAATTACAGAGATTCGCGGTGCGTTATTTTCAGATCAGCAATACCGGCCGGGTTCGGCGCAACAATCAGGACTGCATTCTGACCGACGAAGAATGCGGCCTCTGGGTGGTCGCCGATGGAATGGGCGGCCATACCGGCGGCGCGGAGGCCAGCCGAATTGCGTGCAATGCGGTCAACGAGGGCGTTTCTCACGGCATGCCGCTGGCCGACGCATTCGAGGTGGCGCATTCACGGGTACGCTCGGCGCAGGAAACCGATCCCTCGCTGCATGACATGGGGACAACCCTGGTAGCCGTGCACGAAAACAACAGCGGTTTCGAAATTGCGTGGGTGGGCGACAGCCGCTTATATCGGTACAACTGCGACGATAGTGAATTCGAGTGTCTCACGCGTGACCACAATGTCGCCGGACGATTGCTGCAATCCGGCCGAATAACCGCCGACGAGGCTCGCGACCATCCGCAGCGCCACATTCTTACAGATTGCATCGGACAGCGCGAAGGCCTGCCAACGATTGAATCCATTCATCTGGAATGGCGCAGCGGCGATCGCCTCTTACTGTGCACCGATGGACTGAACGGCGAATTGCCGGACGATGAACTTGCACAATGGTTGAGCGCTGATCGGACGCCTCGATCTGCCGCAGAGGCACTTGCGAGCAAAGCGCTGGATGCCGGTGGCCGAGACAATATCTCGTTGATCGTCCTCGATGCGCCGCACGCGAGTTGATGATCGATCGATACTCGGATGAAAGATTGATTTACGGGTCTTGCAGGTCTGGACCGGCGAATTTCGAGCCGGGCTCGCCCGTATGCAAAGCGCGACCCGTCACCCGAACATCGCGCCTGCAGCTGCGAGTTTTCTCACTTGCAGAATCCATAACGGTGCAACCGGAAACCGTCTTCATCCGTATACCGGATGCGCATCGCACAGCTTCGCCGCCGCGTCGCGGACACGCGCCACGGTCTCGTCGTCGCCCATGTTGTCAAGAACATCGCAGATCAGCCCCGCCAATTCCCGACTTTCCTCGACGTTGAAGCCGCGGGTGGTGATGGCCGGCGTGCCGATTCTCAACCCCGAGGTCACGAACGGAGAACGCGGTTCCCCCGGCACGGTGTTCTTGTTGCAGGTTATGTGGGCACGCCCCAGCGTTTCCTCGGCATCCTTGCCCGTGATGTCCTTGTCGATCAGATCGACAAGATACAGATGGTTGTCGGTGCCGCCGGAGACCACCTTGTAGCCGCGAGACACGGTTATTTCGGCCATTGCACGCGCATTATCGACGACCTGCTGCTGATATTGCCGGAAAGAAGGCTCCAGCGCTTCCTTGAAGGCCACCGCCTTGGCCGCGATGACGTGCATCAGCGGACCGCCCTGACAACCCGGAAATACAAGCGAATTGAATTTCTTGGTAATGCTCTCGTCGTCGCCTTTGGCCACGATTATCCCACCCCGCGGCCCACGGAGCGTCTTGTGCGTGGTCGACGTGACCACGTGGGCGTGCGGCACCGGATTGGGATAAACGCCCGCTGCGATCAGACCGGAAACGTGAGCCATGTCGACCATGAACCAAGCATCGACCGAGTCGGCTATCTCGCGCATGCGAGCCCAGTCCACGACTCGCGAATACGCGGAAAATCCGCCTACCAGCATCTTCGGCTTGTGCTCGGCTGCCAGCGCAGCCATCCGGTCATAATCAATCTCGCCGGTGGCGTGATCGAGTCCGTAGTGCACGGCGTTGAAGATCTTGCCGGAAAAATTGACCTTGGCACCGTGTGTCAGGTGCCCACCCTCGGACAGATCCATCCCGAGGATGGTATCGCCTGGCTTCAGCAGGGCCAGGTAAACCGCCTGATTGGCCTGTGATCCTGAATGCGGCTGTACGTTGGCGTAACCTGCGTCGTAGAGTTCACACGCCCGCTGGATCGCAAGCTGTTCGGCAACGTCGACGAATTCACAACCACCGTAATAACGACGGCCGGGGTATCCCTCTGCATACTTGTTGGTCAACTGCGAGCCCTGCGCCTCCAGCACCCGCGGCGAGGCGTAGTTTTCAGAAGCGATCAGCTCGATGTGCGCCTCCTGGCGCCGGTTTTCGCCGGCGATGGCGGCAGCCAGTTCATCGTCGTAACCTTCGATGCGAAAAGATGAATCAAACATGCAGTGATTTCCCTGTTCAGTTGACGATCAAACTCTAACATCGGGGCGTGCAATACGCCGCAGCGCCTTTGACGTACTATTTTTCGTATTGCACAACGCGCTGATCTATCGAACCGAAGTAGCTGACGCCGTCGGAATCAGTCATATCGATTCGCACGTGATCGCCGAAGTCCAGAAACGGGGTTGTGGCTTCACCGGTTTCGATTATTTCAAGCATCCGTTTCTCAGCCAGACAGCTGGCACCCCTGCGGGTATCCTGGTTGGCGATGGTGCCCGAGCCCAGTAGCGTGCCCGCGGCCAGCGGACGGGACCTGGCAGCGTGGGCCAGCAACTGGGCGAAGCTGAACTGCATGTCTTCGCCGGCTTCGGGCTCGCCGAACAGCTCGCCGTTGAGGTGGGTCACCAGTGGGCGATGCAGCTTGCAGTCGCGCCACGCATCTCCGAGCTCGTCCGGGGTTGCGAATACAGGCGCCAGCGCCGACCGCGGCTTGGACTGCAGGAAACCGAAGCCCTTGGCCAGTTCTCCGGGAATCAGGTTGCGAAGCGAGACGTCGTTGAGGATGGTCACCAACTGGATGTGCTCGGCGCACTCGTCGTCCGAGGCACCCATCGCCACATCGTCGCAGATGACACCGATCTCGGACTCGAAATCGATGCCCCAGGACGTATCGGCCATCGCGATCGGGGCACGCGGTCCGAGGAATCCATCGCTGACCGCCTGATACATGAGGGGATCGGTAAAGAAACTTTCAGGCACCTCGGCGCCTCTGGCCTTTCTGACGCGCTCGACGTGCGGCAGGTAAGCGCTGCCGTCGAGAAACTGGAATGCGCGCGGTAGCGGCGCGGCCAGCGCGCCGATGTCGAGCTCGAAATCGGCGTCGCAGTCGCCATTCTGGAGCTGCTCGTACAGCGTATTCAGGCGCGGCGCGGTCGAGTCCCAGTTATCCAGCGCAATCTGCATCGTGGGCGCGATCTCGGTCGAGCGTACTGCACGCGTCAACTCGCGATTGACGACGACCAGCACGCCGTCGCGTCCGCCTTGCTTCAGGGTTGCTAACTTCATTCGCTCGTCCTTAGGTTTCTGGATTATGTTGATTCGGGTGAATGTCGGAGGGGTCGACGCTTACTAACGGTCTCATTATTGAGCAGACACTCAGAGCTTCCGTCTGTCAGCGCTTGTGGCAAGGCGCCGATGCGCTGGTGTAGTAAGCCTACATCAAGCATCGCGCTGGTCGTGACAATCGCAGCCACAAGCGCTGACAGTCAAGCCCGAAGGGAGCGACGGACGCGCTTGCCCGCGGCGTTGCGCTCACTTGACATAGGCCTGCTATGCCTGCGATCGCGCGCCTTGCCGGCAAGCGCGTCCGCCGCTCTGAGTGTCTGCTCAATAATGAGACCGTTAGTATATGGATGGTTCCGGGTTTTCACTTCAAGAATGAGGTCAATTCAGGACCGGCGATTTTCTCCAGTCGCGCCTGTTTCCAATGTCACCCACGCCACGGAACACTACTTGAGTTTCGCCTTGTTTCTTGCACCTTGCACCTTGAATCCTGCCATTCGCTCCGAACACCTCGAGCGCTAGCCACTTTTCCAACTATCGACATATTCCTTCCATTCGATGCCGTCGGCTTCGTCCGTGACGTCAAGCGCATCGCGGGTGTCGATCATCACGGCAACTTCCTCCGTGCCCTGCGCCTTCGGTTCGAACGCATTCTTCAGTGCTTTCGGGTGAGGACCGTGGGTGAAGCCGCAGGGGTGCAGGGTCATCATGCCCGGATGGATGTTATCTCGCGAAAAGAAATTGCCGGCGTGATAGAAAATCAGCTCGTCGTAGTCATCATTGTTGTGAAAGAACGGCACCTTGAGTGCGCCGGGATCGGTTTCGAACGGCCGCGGAACAAAAGTGCAGACCACAAAACGGTTGGCGACGAACGTGGTATGGGCCGACGGCGGCAGGTGGTAGCGGTGACTCATCAACGGGCGGATATCGCGCCA
>JGI12048J13642_10126804_pt1 | contig 13530 bp, 9 predicted proteins | sample ElkSlonscriptome_16_FD_13642 | JGI IMG/M metagenome (IMG submission 13642) | reverse complement strand
CACGATACCCGGGCCATTGCCGGTTCTCCTGCATGGCTTCGAAGAATGCGGTATCGGAATTTACCCCTGATGCCAGCAATTCGGCATGGTTGGTTGAAGAGTTACAGGAAGTGATCAGAATAACAGGGATCAACAGGAGAAAAAATCTGTTTTTCATATTGCCGGGGATTTGTGTTGAGTAAATATAAAAAATTTGGCAATACAAGCAGAATCAGACTGATTCGGGGAAGAGTGAAAAAATATGCCGATATGAATCCTTCATCTTCGAGCATTTTAAGCGGTATTGACTGCGTCGAGCTCCACTGCGTTCCGGTTCGTGAGCTCACTGCGTTCGGTTCGCCGAGCACCTTGCTATCTATAATATTCTGCGAGGCAACAACCGGAACGCAGTGGAGCTCATGAGGACGACGAAGGAGGACGAATAACGCACCTGTAGAAAAAACGAAATTTATAACATATTGTAAATTAATACTATAACTAAATTATATACTTGTGAAAAGAAGAGCTGCGGCTACTCTCCGCTTTTCCAGATCTCTCCCTCATGACAGGTGACCCATAACACACCTTCGTTCCACAAAACATTGGTGGGATTCACTTCCAGTGGCATCCTCCTGAAGGTACCGGCCCGGGGATTGTATTTAAGGAGTGCATTGCTGGCGGTAATGTAAATGTTGCCCTGGTCATCGATCGACATCCCGTCAGTCCCGTCTTCATACAGCAGGTTTTTGTCGGTAAGCTTCCCGGGCCTCCTGATTGTATAGCGGAAAAATTCACGTGCACCATTGTCCACCACGTAAAGCGTTTTCCCATCAGGAGTACCAATGATCCCATTGGGCTTTTTCATGTCATCGATGACCTGAATGACCTTCTTTTTTTCGGGATGGAAATAATAGACATGCATGCCGTCCAGTTCCAGGTTCTCCTCACTCCCATAGCGGGGATCTGTAAAATAAATCCCTCCGGCAGGATCGATCCAGAGGTCGTTCGGACTGTTCAGTTTCTTTCCTTCAAACTCATCCAACAGCACGCTCCTTTTCCCTTCACTGTCATACCTGGCAATCTCACGGTCCCCACCGGCACATGCTACGAGCCTTCCCTCCTCATCAAAATACAACCCATTTGCACCACCTGTATTCTCGAGGTAAACACTTAACTCCCCCCCTGGTGTATACATATGAATCAGGGATTCAGGTATTTCAGTGAAGTAGAGATTTCCTTCGGCATCCATGGCAGGTCCTTCGGTGAAACGGAACCCGTCGAGGACTTTCACGAATTTACCTTCCTGTGCATGCACAGCGAACATCATCAACAGTGATGCGAAAATTCCAATTGTCTTTTTCATAGCTACGTGTTTTATAAGGTCATTCTCCAGTTAAAACAATCCAGGGACGATTCAGTTTAATGGCCGGCGAACAAAAGATGATCACTGCCGTACCTGCGTATACAGATCCATGTCAGCCTCCAGCCTCTCCCGCATGTCTGACAGCACCCGTCCATATACCGGTTTCCCCACCAGGTTATTCACCTCCAGCGGGTCCTCCAAAAGGTCATACAACTCCTCGTGCCCCGGATCATCAATGTACCTGAAATACTTGAACCGCGTGGTGCGGATCCCCTCACTCTTCGGGATACGGTCGTGGTCGAACAGGTGCTCACAAAGAAAATGATCCCGCAACTCCCGGTCCCAGCTATCAGCCTCAACCACCGGCCTTACACTCTTTCCCTGCATCTGGTCCGGGATCTCAATCCCCGCATAGTCCAGGATCGTAGGTGCCACATCAATGTTCAGGGCCATGATATCCGTATCTTTGTGACCCGACCGGGGATCATACACGATAAACGGCACACGCAGTGAATTATCATACATCAGCCATTTCCCGGCCAACCGTCGCTCCCCGAGGAAATACCCGTTGTCGCCCATGAAAATAATCACAGTATTGTCTGCAATGCCCAGCTCCTCCAGCTGGTTCCTCAACCTGCCAAGCTGCTTATCGATCCCGCTGATCATCCTGTAATACCCCTTTACCTTCTCCTGGTACATCTCCGGACTGGCAAAACGCCAGTACCATCGCACCTTGTTCAACCCGGTCCGCACATACTCCGGGAGCGAATTATAATATTGCTCATCGTACAATAAAGGGGGCGGGATCGTCACATCCTGGTACAGCTCTTCCATATCAAGCGGATATATATACTGCCGCGGATCCTGGTCCTCGGCGTGTGGTGCGTGAAAACTGACCGACAGGCAGAAGGGTCCCTGGTCATGATAGGTGTCAATAAAATCGGAAGAAAGATCCCCGATCTCTTCGGTGAGGTGCCGGAACCAGGTGTGATCCTCGTTCAGCCTGAAATAGGTGGTCGCCCAGAATTGCTCTCCGGGTCGCCTGAAAACCTCGAAAAGTGTTGTATCAAACTTCTCCGCATAGTTCATCCCGAACTTTCCGATGAATCCGTTGTGATATCCCTGCTCCTTCAGCAATGCCGGATAGGAGATCTCAGCAAACTCCCGGGCAAGGGGAGCCGTCCCGAAAGTGAAACCATGACTCCGCTCGTACATTCCCGTCATGATCGATGCCCGGCTTGCCGCACAGATAGGAGTGGTCACAAAACTGTTGGCAAAATAACATCCCTGTGCCGCCAGCTCGTCCATGTTCGGTGTGTGAATAATCTTATTTCCGGCATATCCCATTGCATCCCACCGCTGATCATCCGTGAGAATGAAAATAATGTTGGGCCGCTGCTGCTCCTGTGACATCACTTGAAATGAAAAACAGGCAGCCAAAAATCCGGAAAAAAACATTCTGTTTAACATAATAATCATTATTGTAAGCGTTCAATTCGTTTCGTCCCGACCTCCCCCAGAACCGCTGCCCGCCAACACGAGCCGGATCTCATCGTAGGAATAACCCGGACCCAGGGCCCGCTTCACAGGTGAGATCGAATCCTTGTAATGCTCCGATAGCGCCTCCCTTATCTCCCCGACCTTTTCCTCGTCAAGCACCTCCTCGAGTTCAACCTCACCCTTCCTGACAAATTCCGCCAGGTGATTCATCACAGTACCGGTTTTTAACTCCCTCTCTTTCGCGATCTCCTCCACCGATTTCCCGCCCCTGAACATTTCAAAACTCCGCAGTGCCGAATCACCTTTCTTCGAACTTCCCTTACTTTTCTTCGCTTTCCCCTTTTTACTCCCCTTTTTCTTCTTTCCCGTTACCTCTGCCGTCTTGCTCCGCATCTCCTGCTCCTCCCTGCTCACATATTCCTTCTTGAGAAGCTCCTCGTTCTTACGGATCGATGCCACCAGGTCGACCGACTTCCGCAGCGCCTGGAGCTTTGAAAAAAACACCCCTTCCAGCTCCTCCAGCTCCCTGGTAAACTGTTTTACGCCCACCGCATCTTCCAGCTCCTTCATCACCGCGGTTATCTCACCGGAAATAGCCTTCAAACGAGGCTCAAAATAGCCCAGTGCAGCCTCCAGCCTGTTTTGCAGAATCTGAAGATACCCTGCATCCGGGTTCCGCGTGAGCCCGTTGACCTCATTGCTGAACTTTGCAGCCACCGATATCTCCGGCTGCACCATCGACTCGATCTCTGTCATCCTTGCCTTGTACCGCTGCCTGGCAGAACGCTTTTCGTCCTTTGTATAACTGCGAAGGTGTATGCTGAATGCTTCAGCCAGGTCTCCGAAATTAAAAAACTGTAACAGCTTGTTACGTATATACAGGTGGGTTTCCCGTTCAAGAATACCGTCGATCTCCTGCTTCCCGGGTCGTGTTGCTGCAAAAGCCGAGATCTCCGTATCCCGGATAAAACCGGATACCGGTACCGGTGAGGTCAACACCAGTCCGTCCAGGGAAGTAAGCCTTGACAGCGCAACATACACCTGGCCCGGGGCAAACGCCCGCTCCACATCAATGATCGCTTTTTCGAACGTGAGTCCCTGGCTCTTGTGAATGGTAACGGCCCACGCCAGCTTGAGCGGATAGTGCGTAAATGATCCTGCAATCTCCTCCCTGATCTCATTGTCCACTTTATTCAGCTTGTATTTCTTATTGAACCAGGTATGCTTTTCAACCACCACCGGGTCGCTCCCGTCTGTGAAACTCACCTCCACCTCCTCCGGCCCCAGTGCTGTGACGGTTCCGATCTTGCCATTGAAGAACTGTCTGTACCCTGATGTGTCGTTCTTGATGAACATCACCTGGGCCCCCTCCTTCAGTTCCAGTACCTGATCAACAGGAAATTGCTGCTCCCTGAATTCTTTATCGATCTCCGCCTCATATGAATAGGACTTTCCATCCAGCCTTTCAAGCGCCTGCCTGTTGATGTTGTCAGCAATGTGGTTGTGGGTGGTGAGGTAGATGGACCCATCGGCATTCCCAGGCGTAAACCCCGGTTGATAATGGCTGTTCAATACTTTGACATCCTCGTCGGTCACCTGGTGATCCCGGAAATGATTCAGCAATCTTATAAAGACCGGATCACTCTGCCGGTAGATCTTCTCCAGCTCGATGTAAAGGGGAGGCTGCTCCTTCAGTGCATGGGCTTCAAAAAAATGGATGCTATTGTAGAACTCCTTCAATATCTGCCACTCCCCGTCCTTCACTACTGGTGGCAGCTGTAAAAGGTCGCCGATAAAAAGGACCTGGACCCCTCCAAATGGCACCTGGCCCTGACGGCGTACCGATCGCATCACCCTGTCGATGGCATCCAGGATGTCTGCTCGCAGCATGCTCACCTCATCAATGATCAGCAGTTCAATTTCCTGGATCAGTCTTCGCTTGCTGCCATGCATCCTGATCTTTCTCATCAGGGAGCGCGGCGTATACATCTCACTCCCGGGAAGATCTCCAAATTGGTATGCATCTGATGGGACATAACTACCGAAGGGAAGCTGGAACAGGGAATGAAGCGTCACTCCGCCGGCATTGATCGCCGCCACACCGGTGGGGGCTGCTATCACAGCCTTTTTATGCGTCTCCCCAACGATCGCCCGCAGGAACGTTGTCTTCCCGGTCCCGGCCCTGCCGGTCAGAAAAAGATGCCGGTTGGTTCGGTTCAGGAATCTGCGTGCAATGATTTCTGGTGCATATTCCATGGTGTTATTTTTCAACAGCTAAAGTTGGAAACCCGCATACCTTGTCGGTCCTCTATCCTGTTAATGTGACAACGCCCTGAATTCTCGGCCTCAATGCTCAATTTCATGTCGCTTTCTCACCTCTTAATCCCAAGGTGGATTTCACCGATGACCAGCTCAAGCGCCCCTGGTTAAAAAACCACTGCAATCCTGGCATAGGATCCGCGCAATTTCACATCATACTGATCAGCGGGCAAAACATTGTTCTCAAGTGTAAAATCAGTTATACTGAACTGGTAGACATACCCAAAGCGTACATTCATGATCTCAGTTCCGATTCCGAATACAAAACCATAATCCTGATCACTGTAATCATTCACAAAATCAAGGGCAGTACCATTCTCATTTCCGGCAAATGCGTAACTGTAATACCCACCTGCCTGGAAGTATGAACGTACCCCCATTCCCGATTCATCAGGTGTCGTGAATAGCAGGCTCAGAGGAACTGTCACTGCATGTGTTTTGAGCTTACCACCTTCCACCTTGCTCCCGCTCCACTGGTAAAGGACCTCCGGCTGAACAGAAATCCACTCCGCCAGGCGTGTCTGGAAAGACAACCCGACGGTACTCGCAAATACACTCTTGGCTTCAAAGAAACTATTGGTGTAATCGTGATGGGTGCTTCCCAGCCCTATGGTCACTGCCGGGTTGAAGATCCGGGAGGGTCCGCGCTCAGAAATTTTCTCCATCTGGTTTGAATGTTGTACCTCCGCTGCCACCGAGATCTCAGTGGTAAGGGCGCTCATAAAATCCACCACGGCCGCCATGCCCTGATAATCCAGCAGCTCGCTGTCATCCTCAGGCTTATGATATGGGGATTCTAGTCCGGTAAACACATGGATGGATGGAATACCGATCCTGCCGAACGGTGCAGTGTCTGTCCTGTTGGGAATGCGCTCATCCGATTTCGTGATCTCCACCGGTGATCTGCTGATGGCATCGGCAAGCAAGGATTCATGATCTTCAAGAAACTTAACGCCCTGCAGATCCACCCCGCCGTGTTCATCATACATACCTACCATGTCCAGCGAAAACATGGCCACAACCGAAGACTGGTCAAGAGGCGCCCCCTCATCTTTGATGTATTGATCAACAAATGCGCCCGAACCGATCAGTCCGCTCTCTTCACCATCAAAAGCCACCAGGATGACACTCCTGCCCAACTGGTCCCGGTTCGCCTGGAGAATCCTGCCGATCTCGATGATTGATGCCACCCCGGAAGCATTGTCGTCCGCACCGTTATAGATGATGGTATCGCCACTGGTCGCTTCCCAGCCCAGGTGATCATAGTGCGCACCAAGAACAATGTATTCGTTTGCCAGCTCGGGATCATTGCCCGGTATCGTTGCCACAATATTGTAGCCGGTGATATTTACCACACTCATCCTGTGTGTGAAAGACTGAAAGTAATCATCGCCAAATGGAGCGATCCCTGCTGCTGAAAACTGGTCCCGGATATAAGCTGCTGCAAGCCGGCCCCCTTCACTGCCAAATCCCCGCCCCATGAAATCATCTGATGCGAGGGTGGTTACCATATCTTTCAATCGGAGGCTATCGGCCGTTTGAGCAAAACTGTTCAGGGTGATCAAAAGCATCACCATGACTGTCGTTGTTTGTATTCTTTTCATATCTTTATAGGAATTGTAAGAGGAACCCGTGAATTTAATCATTCTTTTTACATGGAAAAAACCAACCCCGCTTCATTAAAATCAAAACATCATGAAAAAATTACGCTATTTACCTATGGGATTGATCCTGGGAGCATTTATCCTGTTGACTCCCGGATGTGCGGGTGACCCGCAATCACTGCTGATGGATCACCTCTGGACGTTTGAAGATTTCACCACCGACAGTGAGGATGAAAATGTGCAGTCACTGGTAGCATTTGCAAAGGCCTTTCTCACCGATGCAACACTGGAATTCCAGGACGGGGGAGTTTATATACTCGCTTCGCCTCTCTCGGAAACCCCCTCCACCGGAACATGGGAACTGATCGGTGAGGATCAGCTGATCATGGATCCTGATGGAGAAGACACAGCCTCTACAGGAAACATCGAGGTGCTGACCAAAAATCAGCTTTCATATATCGAAACCTTCACAGACGAGGACTCGAATACCTATACGACAACCACCACCTGGGTAAAAGCTGATTAGATCTTCGGGAGGGACCGTTCAATCAAATCAATCACATTGCCCACATTTTTTCGGAATGTGCTGATCACCGCCTCCCAGGTCACCGGCTTTTCATCCTCCTTCCAGCTGTCGTAATCGGTGCTCATGGCAATGGCGGTATATGGAATGCCTGCCTCGTTGGCAAGGATCGCCTCCGGGGCGGTGGACATGTTGACAATGTCTGCCCCCCACGTCCTGAACATCCTGGATTCCGCACGTGTCGAAAATCGCGGTCCTTCTATTGTGATGACTGTACCTGAACCATGGGCTGTCAGCCCCATGACCTTGCTCTCTTCGATCATCAGGTGCCGCATATCGGCATCGAATGGTTCTGCCATGGGGGTATGCTGCAATTCTCCCGGGTTGAACTCCCCGTAAAATGTGTTGGGCCTGAAACGTGTGAAATCAATAAACTGATCCGGGAATACCAGGTCACCCGGACTGATCGCCTCGTTCAGACTGCCACAGGCGGTGGTGGCAATAATGTGGGAGCACTCCAGCTCCCGGATGCTGAAAATGTTGGCCCGGTTGTTTACCTGCGAGGGAGTGATGGTGTGATTCTTTCCGTGCCGGGATATAAGAACCACCTCCACACCGTTGATCTTCCCCGTGAGAAAATCAGAACTCGGCTCCCCGTAAGGAGTATTCAATAATACCGGATCCGGGTCCTTCAACAGATCCGGATCCTCAAAACCCGATCCACCAATAATTGCTACTCTTTTCATACTATACTTTTATTTCGGCCTTTCCCTCTACTCTCCACTCTTAACCTTTAACTCTTAACTCAAAAACCTATCTTTACCCAAACGAATATACAAGAAAATGAGTAACAATCCATCACTCAAAAATATCCTGTTCGATCTTGGAGGGGTGATCCTTGACCTGAACGTCAACGGGACAATGGAAGCTTTCCTGGAAATGGGATTCCCGAAAGAATTGCTCACCTACCCGGAGAATATGTATACCGATATCTTTTATCGTTACGAGACCGGGAAGCTCTCAACCCCCGAATTCCGCGATGTGATCAGAAAGCACGCAGGAGTAGATTTCAGCAACGAGGATTTTGACCAGGCCTGGTGCAATATGCTGAGCAAAGTCCCTGAAAAAAGAACCCGGTTACTCAAGTCCCTGGCAGACGATTATAACCTTTATATCCTCAGTAACACCAGTGAACTGCACATAGAAAAATTCCGGAAGATGTTTGAGGAAACAGCCGGTTTTCAGCTCTCAGAGGTGTTTGTCAAATGTTTCTACTCCCATGAGACCGGACAACACAAACCCGACGAGCAGGCCTTTACACATGTATTGTCCGAAGCTGGCATAATCGCCCGGGAGACCCTGTTCCTGGATGACAATATTCACAATATCAAATCGGCAGCAAGCCTGGGATTCAATGTGATCCATATCACCGAAAACCTCCGCATGGAAGATGTCGGGTATGACAGGTAATCGCCGGATAAAGATTTCCCGGAAGGACCCGGGAGAATTTACGTCGATACCTCCTGGTTGTATGGCGCTTCAAGTGTCTTTCCCTCCGCCAGAACCTTCTCTTCACCATTCACCACCAGGGTCAGTTCCGGACCATTTTCATTGTCGATCTGTATTATGTTGCTCCTGATGAGTATCTTCAGGTAATTTTCCCTGAAAATCACTTTAAAAGAGAGTGACTTCCAGTTGCCGGGAAGCCCGGGATCCAGGTGCAGCCGGTCGTCCTTGACCCTGAATCCGACAAATCCGTATACCACCGACATCCATGTCCCCCCCATGCTGGTGATATGGAGTCCCTCGGCCACCTCCCTGTTGTAATCATCCAGGTCAAGCCTCGAAGTTCGCAAATAGAGTTCATACGCCTGCTTTGTCTCCCCGATCTTGCTGGCCAGGATGGAATGGATACATGGCGAAAGTGATGACTCATGCACGGTGCGCGGTTCATAAAACTCGAAGTTCCGGCGTAGGACCTCCCGGTCGTATTCATCTTCGAAGAGATAGAGCCCCTGGAGCACATCTGCCTGCTTGATGAACGGCGAGCGAAGGATTCGGTCCCAGGACCAGTGCTGATTGATCGGGCGCTCGGATGGCTCGATGTCTTCAGCATAATACTGCTCCTTGTCCATATACCCCTCTTGCTGTAAAAAGACCTGTTTCTCCTCGTAATAGGGAAAGTAGAGGTTGTTGACAATGTCTTTCCACCGCTCCGTTTCTCCAACCAGGTCAAACCCTGTTTTCCCCATGATCACCTGGTAATCCGAGGGAAAGTGGTCCCTCACATACTGTAGAGATTGAAGTGTATACGCAAGCGTCCACCTGGCCACCAGGTTTGTGTACCAGTTGTTGTTTACGTTGTTTTCATATTCATTGGGGCCCGTCACGCCCAGGATCACATATTTTCCCTTCACATCCGACCAGTTGACACGCTGCCGCCAAAACCGGGAAACCGCGATCAATACTTCCAGTCCGTAACCGGCAAGGTATTGATGATCCCCAGTGTACCTGATGTAATTGAAAATGGCATAGGCGATGGCTCCGTTGCGATGTATCTCCTCAAAAGTGATCTCCCACTCATTGTGGCACTCCCTGCCGTCCATGGTCACCATGGGATACAGGGCGGCACCGTTGGAAAACCCCAGGAGCTCTGCATTTTCAATCGCCTTCTCCAGGTGTTTGTACCTGTAAATGAGCAGGTTCTTTGCAACCTCCGGGGCTGCAGAGCTCAGGTAGAACGGTATCAGGTAGGCCTCCGTGTCCCAGTAGGTACCGCCCCCGTATTTTTCCCCGGTAAAACCCTTCGGACCGATGTTCAGCCGTTCATCCTTGCCCGAATAGGTCTGGTTCAGGTGAAAGATATTGAACCGGATCGCCTGTTGCGCCTTCTCGTCTCCCTCGATCACGATGTCGGAATGAGACCAGTGATCCTCCCATTGATGGAGGTGATCACTGAAAAGATTGTCAAATTTCTTCTCATACGCAGCTTCCACTCTCCTTATGCTTTCCTCTTCAAGCCGTTTGGCAGGGAAATTCAGGGAGGAAATTACCGACGCATATTTATAGAGCGCACATGTTCTTCCTGCGGGGACCTTGCATGTGATTTTATGTGCAGCATAGCCCTCCTTTTGAATCAGCTCCGGGGCGGATTTCACCCTCTGATCTTCCAGGTAAATTTCATATTTCATGGCAAGTGCTACGCGGAATTTTGATTTGCGTGTCTCCGCTACCAACTGTGCACCTCCATTTTCTGCTTTCGCTTCGAGCTGTTTCCAGAAGGTCTCGTCGTAATTCGAATCCCGGTTTCTCACATTGCCGTCCAGCGAAGGTGTCAAGGTGATCTCAGGATCAAAATTTATTGGTTTGACCCGGTACCTGATGGCCCCGATCTCGTCATCGACGATGCTTAAAAATCGTTTGGATGATACTTCAAGCTGCTTCCCGGGCTGTATTTCCACGGTAAATGAGCGCTCCAGGAATCCGTGTCGCATGTTCAGTATACGACTGAATTTCAAAACCTTCTGCTTATTCAGGTCCAGCTGAACGCCATCGACCTGTACGTCTATGTCGATCCAGCTGGGTGCGTTCAGCACCTTGGCGAAAAATTCAGGATACCCATTCTTCCACCATCCCACGCGTGTTTTGTCGGGATAATACACCCCGGCAATGTAATTCCCCTGCAGACTTTCACCCGAATAGGCCTCTTCGAAATTGGCCCGCTGACCCATCCGGCCATTGCCAAGGCTGAATATGCTTTCAGAGGCCTCATGCCTGCCGGGGTCGAATTGCTCTTCGACCACACTCCATTCGTCCACCTTATAGTAACTGTTCATTCTTTTGATTCTCAGATTTTAAATGGCCTGCTTCTTGACTGGCCGGCCCTTCACATCGTCAACAAATACCATGAGTATCGCCGCGACCACAAGCGAGGCTCCTCCAACAAGCAGGGCATATATACTGTGGTTGTCAAAAAGGGTCTTTACCATGAAACCCAGGATGGCTGCAGCCACGATTTGCGGAATCACGATGAAGAAATTGAAAATGCCCATGTACACCCCCATCTTCTTCTGTGGCAGTGCTCCTGTCAGGATCGCATAGGGCATTGCCAGGATACTGGCCCATGCCATACCCACACCCACCATCGACCAGATCATGTGTTTCGGTTCACCCAGAAAATAGATCGATGCAAGCCCGATCCCACCAACGATCAAAGAAATACTGTGTGTGGTTTTCCTGCTTGTAAGCTTTGCTAGAAATGGCAGAACGGCGAGGCCGAAACCGGCTGCAAAAAGATTGTACCATCCCATCATTCCGCTCACCAGGGTGGCCCCTTCACCATAAAGCTCCGAAAGCACATCCGTGGTTCCGTACAGGTGGTCGGTGACGCCAGAAGTCATGTAAATCCACATTGAAAACAATGCAAACCAGGAGAAAAACTGCACAACAGCGAGCTGTGCCATTGTTGACGGCATTCGGTAAAGATCTGTGACAATACTCACCAGTCCGCTCTGACTCCGGTTGACCCTAATGAATAGTCCGGTGACCAGCTGAAGAATCCCGAAAAGTACGATGCCCCCGGCAAGGACATACAACTCTTTGTCCAGGTTAAAATAATAGATCGGGAAACCAAAGATCAACCCGATGGCCGTCCATAGAATTCCCCGTCTGCTATATGTTGAAAGAGGTTCGGGGACCACAGAATGGTCTCCTTCTTTTTCCTTCTCTCCACTGCTCTCACGCTCAAATGACTCCATCTCCTCCGGTGAATACTCCCTGGTCCTTAAAACGGTCCATCCCACCGCCAGCAAGAAAGCAACACCTCCGAAATAAAATGAGTATTTCACTGTATCGGGTATCTGACCTTCGGGTGCGGTGTTGGAGAAATTGAACCAGTTTTCAAGGATGTAAGGCATCCATGACGCAACGAAAGCCCCGATCCCGATGAAAAAACTCTGCATGGTAAACCCGATGGTTCGCTGATCATCGGGCATCATGTCACCCACGAATGCCCTGAAAGGTTCCATGGATACATTGATCGATGCATCCATGATCCAGAGCATCCCCGCAGCGAACCACAGGTAAGGAGAATTGGGCATGATGAGCAAAGCAATGGATGCCAGGATCGCTCCCACCAAAAAGAAGGGTCGCCTTCTTCCCAGCCGGGTCCACGTGTTGTCGCTCATGTGGCCGATGATCGGCTGAATGATCAATCCGGTTACAGGCGCAGCGATCCAAAGGATGGGTATCTTGTCAATATCAGCCCCAAGGGTCTGGAAGATCCTGCTGACATTTCCGTTTTGCAGGGCAAACCCGAACTGTATCCCTAAAAATCCGAAACTCATGTTCCAGATCTGCCAGAAGCTTAACCTTGGCTTTTTCATAAATTCTCTGTTTAATGAAACGCGAGGCAATGTAACTTTCCATGCCGGCATATTGCGTTAATAAAACTTTAAATCCTGTGGAATGTGTTTGGGGAAGGCACAAAAAAATCCCTGATCACAATTCCTGTGATTTCAGAGATCTTCATATTGTTTTTTTATCGGATGGAACCTTGGTTCCGATTCAAATGTAAATAAAAAAGTGCGTACAAAGCAAGTTTTTCTGTGATAAATAATCTCCTGTATGCCCAATATTCAGGCACTTTCCCTTATTGCAAACGTTTGCGGAGACCCACAAAAAAATTTCAAAAAGTTCACTTTGAAAACTGATGGCTGACGGCTGATGGCTGATGGCTGACGACTGACGACTGACGACTGACGACTGACGGCTGATGGCTGCCGACTACCCCTCTCGACTCTCGACTCTCGACTCTCGACTCTCCTCTGACACCTGCCTCGTCGACCCCCTCACCACCAGTTCTGTCCTGATCACCTCGGTATATGGCTTCTTTCCGGAATCTGGATGCAGGATGCGGTCCACCAGCATCTCCGCGGCCTTCTTCCCGATCTCGAAACCATGCTGACTGATCGTGGTAAGCGGCGGATCGGTCACCGTGGAAACGAGTCCGTCGGTAAACCCAATCACCGAAATATCCTCAGGGATGCGGTACCCAAGCTTCTTCAATGCATTCACCGCTCCTGCCGCTGTCATATCATTCACCGCAAAGATCGCATCGGGAGGGTTGCTGATGGACATCAACCCAGGAATGACCTCGGCAGCATCGTCAATAGTGTCACACTTGACGATCAGCGTATCGTCAACCTCGATCCCGTTCTTCTCCAGGGCAGAGATGTAACCAC
>JGI12048J13642_10055375_pt1 | contig 13538 bp, 8 predicted proteins | sample ElkSlonscriptome_16_FD_13642 | JGI IMG/M metagenome (IMG submission 13642) | reverse complement strand
GAATGGAAATGCGGGTTTGAGCTTTTTTCAGAGTCCAAGGATTCTAGTAGGATGTAGCGCATTGAACGATCTTTCTCCTTGAGATTTATACGCTACTGCAATGAGTTCCGACAAAGTAAGCGATGTCACCGATCTGCTCAAGCGCTACAGCGATCAGGGCGACCAGGACAGCCTCTATCAGATGCTGCCCATGGTCTATCAAGAGCTGCGCGCGCTGGCGGGCAGGCAGTTGGCGACTCAGGGTCGTGACCACACACTGCAGGCAACAGCGTTGATCAACGAGGCCTACCTGCGACTGGCCGATCAATCACACCATAACTGGGAAAGCCGCCGTCATTTTCTGTTGGTGGCCTCGACTGTCATGCGTCACGTGCTGGTGGATTACGCGCGCCGCCGCTCGGCCGGAAAACGCCCCGATGGCCGTCAGCGGGTGCTGCTGGATAACACTCATCTTGGCCAGGAATTCGGTTCGGATTTGATCGCACTTGACCAGGTGCTAGAACAACTATACGAGGTCGATGAGCGACAGGCCCGGATCGTTGAGCTGCGCTATTTTGCTGGCTTAAGCGTGCCCGATACTGCCGAGACCCTGGATGTTTCCGAGAGTACTGTCGTGCGCGAATGGCGCATGGCGCGTGCCTGGCTGGAACGTAAATTGACGGAATAGCGTGGGAAAAGGGGAAAAGAGTTAGCCTCCGATGCGCCGTTCAACTTCGGTCAGGCGGGCGCGGATTGACGTGCGCAGGTCGTCACGGGTGCCGGCGGGTTCAGGGGTCAGTGCGTCAATCGCTTGTTGGTAGATCACTGCCGCTTCAGGGTAGCGCTGTTGCAGGCTGAGTGAGGTTCCGAGGATATCGAGGGCTGAGGCGTAATAGCTGACTTCAACACCGCCTTCTGTGGCTGCACGCCGTTCCAGAACGTCCAAAATATCGCGAATCAGTGTTTCGGCCTGCTCGGGTTCATCTTCGCGCAGATGCAGAGCGGCCAGGTTCGAAATTGACAGACGATAGAGGTAGTGGTCGCGGTCGGCCACCGATGAAATCATGGTTGCTGCGCGCTCAAAGGCGGCCATGCTCTGACGGGTTTGGCCGATCCGCGACAGAGCGACTCCCAAGTTGCCAATGGTGTTGGCCAGGCGCTGACCGGGGCCAATCAGGCGTTCATGGTCGGCGACCAGATTGGTGTAGACATCGACTGCAGATTCGGGGTCGTCCAGCATTAGCGCGGTGGCATAGACAAAGCGACCGCGAAGCTCGCGCGGGTCATCAACATCCCATAGGTCGGTTGCCAGATCGCGGGCGGCACTCGCAGTCTCGATAGCGCGCTCGGCGCTGCCTTGAATCACGTAGGCACCGACCAGGGCTGCTTGTGCTTCAAACAGGAGTTCGGCTTGATCAGCCGGGCGCGACTTCAGCTCGTTGATGATTTCTGCAAGGTCTGCAATCGTTTGATTCAGTGGAATATCAAGCGCGTTGGCGTGGTTGCGCAATTGTCGAATCCGGAGTCGAAGAATTGCCGCTTTGTGATCACCCTCAGCTTGTCGGTACAAGTCAATTGCACTCTGATCGGCCGCGATCGCGTCGATCGCGCGTCCGGCAGAATCCAGCGCCGAGGCAACTTGACTTTGAATCAGCGCCAATTCTTCAGTACTGGCAGCCGACGACAGTGACTGATCGGCCTGGGTCAGCAAAGGCAGGGCCTGCTCGCCCAGCCCCAAGGCGTTGTAAGCGCTGCCCAGAGCGAGATGAATGGAGCCGGTGAAGGCCGGGTTGACCGATTCGTTTCGTTCGAGCTGGTTGGCCCCGAGGTCCAGAATTTCACGCACTGTAACTTCGTTGCCGCGCGAAGGCAGGGAGTCGGCGCCGGCGAACAGCTCATTCATGAACTCGGTCACGGCCTCAGCACGATCGCGCTCCCAGGCAATGCGCTTGAGCTGGGATTCTCGATCCAGCATAAAGGTCGCGATCAACAGGATTCCAGCCAGGCCGATGATAAGTCCCAAGCGATTGCGACGCGCAAAACGGCGCGACCGATAGAGCAAATGACCGCGTCGGGCGGTAATCGGCTGATGGGCCAACAGGCGATCCAGATCGGCGCTGAATTCGCGAATCGATGGGTAGCGCTCGGCCGGTTCACGCCTGAGTGCTTTGAGCACGATGGCGTCAAGATCGGCACGCAGCGCACCAGGTACGGCGATGCCTGCTGTGCGCGATGGTGGCGCGATATCACCATTGAGGATTGCTTGCGGCAGCAAATGCACTGATTCCAGGTCATCAAACGGTCGTTGGCCGGTGATCAGTTCGTATAGCACCACGCCGAGTGAGTAGACATCGGTCGCGGCCGTCAAACCGTCGCCTTCAATTTGCTCCGGGCTGGCATAGATCAGCGTCATGGTCGATTCTGCCGAGTCCGTGGTGACGGATTTTGCGCTCGGCTCATCAAGCAGACGGGCGATGCCGAAGTCCAATAATTTGGCTTCGCCTTCGGTGCTAATCAAAATATTGCCGGGTTTCAGATCGCGGTGGATCACCATGTGTCGATGGGCGTAATCGACCGCTGACAAGACATCCTGAAATAATTGGATGCGCGCCTGAATGTCAAGCTTCTGCGCAGCGCACCAGTCATCAATAGTGCTCCCATCGACATACTCCGTGGCCAAAAAAGGCCTTCCTTCAGAAGTCAGGCCGCCGTCGATCAGTCGCGCGATATTGGGATGGCTAAGACGCGAGAGAATTTGCCGCTCGGTGGCAAAACGCCGGGCCAGCGTTTCATCGGGCTCTGAAGTCAATTGAAGCAGTTTGAGCGCTACGGGCTGGCGCAGATCGCCATCAATACGCTCAGCCAGATAAACCGTGCCGCTACCGCCATCGTTCAGGCGTTGAATCAATCGATAATCGCGCGGTAATGGGATTTTGAGCGAAACCTCGCGAACGACTTCGCGGGCCGCAACCTGGAATTGCTCCGGCACCTGGTCACTGGAATCGTCCTGGGCCGCTTCCAACAACCATTTCACTTCAGACCAAAGCGCCGGATCTTCAGCACATTGCGCACGCGCCCAGGCTTGAGTGTCATTCTTCGGTCGATCCAAGGCATCCAGCGCGATCGCCTTGGCCCGTCGATAGCGCGACTGCGAGGACGATTTTTGCGCGTCGGACTTGGTATGCTCGCTATTCATTTCTTGCGAAGTCTACCAATAATGTCTGCCAAGTCGTTGATTGATCAACCGCGCGCGCTGCGCGACGAAGACCGTTTCGATATTGAAGCCGTTGATCAATGGNTGAAAGACCAGATCGACGGGCTTGAAGGCGCCCCTGAAGTCGAACAGTTTTCCAAGGGTGCCTCCAATCTGACCTATCAATTGCGCTATCGGAATAGTGACAAAAAACGCGACCTGATTCTGCGCCGTCCCCCGCCCGGCACCAAGGCCAAATCGGCCCACAATATGGTGCGCGAACATGACGTCCAAAAGGCCTTAAAGCCGGTCTACCCTAACGTGCCAGAAATGCTCGCGCTGTGCACCGATCAGTCAGTAATCGGCTGCGATTTTTACGTCATGGAGCGGATTGAGGGCATTATTCTCAGAGCCAATCTGCCCAAGGGCTTGAGTTTAAGTGCCGACCAAGCCAGAACGCTGTGCACGCGCGCGATTGATGGCCTGGTAGAACTGCATTCGGTGGATGTTGATGCGGCAGGTTTGCAGTCCCTCGGCAAGGGCGAAGGCTACAACCGCCGCCAAATTGACGGTTGGTCAGAGCGTTTTCGTCGCGCTCGAACGTGGAACGTGCTCAAGGGCGAGCGGGTCATGCGCTGGCTGGATGCGAACGTGCCTGACGAGATTGGCATTCGAGTGATCCACGGTGATTACCGCTTCGACAATATTGTGCTCTCGGCCACCAACCCGATGCAAATCGTCGGTGTGCTGGACTGGGAACTGGCCACGCTAGGCGATCCGCTGATGGACCTGGGTAACTCACTGGCCTATTGGGTCCAGGCCGACGATGATTTCTTTTTGCGCGGATTCCGACGCCAGCCGACGCATATAAATGGAATGATGACTCGTCAGCAAGTTATTGAATATTATTGTAATAAAATGACGATCAGGCCGGAGCATTGGGCATTTTACGAAGTTTATGGCTTGTTCAGGTTGGCCGCCATTGTTCAGCAAATCTACTATCGCTATCATCACGGCCAGACCCGCAATCCGGCCTTTAAAGGCTTTTGGAAAGCCGCTAATTATTTGCTATGGCGCTGCGGCCGTATCATCTCCAAGCAGTGACCCCCAAATACTGACCGCAATTAGTGACGAAGGGCACTGGGTAAAATTCGCTTTCCGTTGCTATCCTGTAGGTTGCTGAATCGATCGCCAACCAACCGCTTTAACCACTAACCAATCCATCGGGACGCTTTTTCATGAACGAACCTGTCGAGACGTTCAGTAATCAGCCGGTAGCGCCCATGAGCCTGCCGGATTACCGCGACGCGAAGCTCAATCCGGTCGTGCCAGCGTACCTGCGCCATAAGATCGCAACCACGATAGCGTTCTGGGGTGTTTTTATTGTTCTGTCGCTAGTCTCGCCCTATCTGCCGTTCATTGACTTCAACTTATCGAAATATCCGGCCGCAATAGCGGCTGTCATCATGCTCAGCTCGTTGCTGTTTGCGCGCTGGGATGCCCACCGTCGCGGTTGGGCTTTGCGCGAGCACGATCTGATTTATCAGTCCGGCGTAATTTTTCGTAAGCAGGTGATTCTGCCGTTTGCTCGAATTCAGCACGTCGAAACCTTGTCTGGACCAATTGAGCGCCATTTTGACCTGATGCGGGTCAAATGTTTCACCGCTGGCGGCGTTTCGGCTGATTTGGTCGTCGAAGGCCTGGCCACTGAAACCGCCGGGCAAGTGCGGCGCTATCTGCTCGAACAGATTCGCGATGACGAGAGTGAGCCGTCATCAGGTCAGAGCACCGTGACACTGGATGAAGACGATGACTGATCAAAATGACTGATCAAACTGAGTCGTTGAAGAGCGAGTCTGCCGAGGTGACCGACTGGGAGCGTCTGGCGCCCATGGCGTTGGTTTTCATGCTGCTGGCGACGATTCAAAAATTTGTGCGAGAGAATCTGTTCTTGTTCGCCGGCGCGGGTTTTGGGGTCGCCGTATTCGACTTCCTTGATGCCTGGAAGCTGGCCCTGTTGGCATTTGCACTGTTTTTGATCGGGCTGGTTAGCACGATGATCTACCACCGTCGCTTCCGTTTCCGTATTGAAGACGATGCCGTGCGAGTGCGGCGCGGCTTGCTGGAAAAAAAAGAGCTGCGCGTTCGCTTCGCACGCGTTCAGTCGGTGCAGATCGGGCAGCCGTTTTATTTCAAACCATTCGACTTGGTTCGATTTACTTTGGAAACGCCTGGCGGGCAGCAATCTGAAGTTGAACTGCCGGGTATTCCTAAAGCGCTGGCGGAATCAATGCGCGATCGCATTATTGGACTGCAGGACGTGCCGCCGCCGGTCAAAGAGCATCATGATGATCAGATCGAGCAAGAGGATCAGCGGCAGAATCACCTCATCGGTAGCAGTCTGTATTCGGCTTCTGCCTGGCAGTTGTTTCGCCACGGGCTGAGCAGCAATCAAATCTGGCTGCTGGCCGGGGTTGCCGCCTGGTTCTTTGGCTCCTTTTCCGAGCGAATCGGCGACTGGGCCAGCGATCAAGGCTGGTTTAATTGGGTCACTAGCCATTTTGACCAACTGTGGCTGTTCGCCGGCGGCGCTGTCTTGGCTGGGCTCGCGTTCTTGCTCGCGCTGTCGGGGCTGCTAGCCATTGTCCGTTTCTACGGTTTCCGTCTCAGTGATCGCGGCGACCGCTTGGTCGGCGTTGGCGGCTTGCTTGACCAGCGCGAACAAACCGTCAAGCGCGAGAAAATCACCGGGCTGACTGTCAAACAGTCGGCTTTGGGCCGACTACTACGCTGCTGGCAGATCGTTATTCGCCAGACCAGCAGCATTGAAGTCGACATGCCAGGCCAAAAAAAGTCGTTTATCGTGCCCGGGTTGTACGATCGGGATCGCGCATTGGTCAGCGATCTGGTGCCCAACTGGACCTTTCCCGGTCAAGATGACAATGGTGACGACAACGGATACCAGGCCATCCACCATCGTTTTCGGCGCGTGTTCTGGAAGCGCAGTTGTGCAGTCGCTATCGCTCTGATCGGGCTATGGGTTTGGCGCATCGGCAGCGGTTTGCTCGAAGTCCTGTTGCCGTTGACAGTTTTATTGGTGATCCTGGCTGGAATACACATCCGCTGGCGTCAGTGGGGTTGGTCCATTCGCGACCACCAGCTCTGGGTCCGGCAAGGTTTCCTCGGTCGAAGCCACGACGTGTTTGACCTCGACCGAGTCCAGCAAGCCCAAATCCGTCAAAGCCGCTACCAGCGCCGACACGAGCTGGCCAATCTAGTATTGGTGCTACCTCAAGGCCCCGTCACCGTGCCCTATCTAAGCCTGGATGACGCCGCCAACCTAGCCAATCAGGCTATCTATGCAGCTGAAACCTCAAGCATGCATCGGGTTTAAGTTAGTAATCGCAAAACTTTAAAACCGAAAAGCTTTTTAACCCCAAGACGCAAAGACCGCAAAGGAAAACAAGCAATAGTTTTTAGCTCTTTTTAGCGTCCTTCGCGTCTTCGCGTCCAACAAGGTTTTCTTTTTAACTTTCTTTTTTTCCTTTCTTTGCTGCTTCGCTGCTTAGCTCAGTTCGAAGTCCAGCCGCGGTTTGCCGGCGGCGAGAAGCGGCTGGAGGTAGAACGCTTGAGCGTGATTAGGAGGTTTTCAAGCGTTAAACCCGCTCGAAGATACCCGCAGCCCCCATGCCGGTGCCGATGCACATGGTCACCATGCCGTAGCGTTGCTCGCGTCGATGCAGGCCGTGGATCAGCTTGGCGGCCAGGATGGCGCCGGTGGCACCCAAGGGGTGGCCCAAGGCAATCGCACCGCCCAGCGGGTTGACCTTCTCAGGATCCAGGCCCGTGGTTCGCATTACGGCCAGGGCTTGGGCCGCAAACGCCTCATTCAGCTCGATCCAGTCCAGGTCGTCTTGGGCAATGCCGGTCTGCTTGAGCACTTTCGGGATGGCTTCGATGGGTCCGATGCCCATGACTTCAGGTCGCACGCCGGCGACTGAAAACCCGCGGAAGACGGCCAGTGGCTTGAGGTTTAGCTCCTTGAGTACGCGCTCAGAGACGAGAATCAGCGCACCGGCCCCGTCGGACATCTGCGAGCTGGTGCCGGCCGTGACCGTTCCCTTGGCATCGAATACGGTGCGCAGCTTGCCCAGCGCTTCAGGTGTGGTGTCGCGACGTGGACCTTCATCGGTGTCGACCGTGTACTCGCGCATCTGGATCGTGCCGTCAGGCCCGGGGATGCGGCTTTGAACGGTCACCGGACGCACCTCAGTGAATTCACCGCTATCAATGGCGGCGATCGCTTTTTGATGCGAGCGGTAGGCAAATTCATCCTGATCGTCGCGACTGACTTTCCACTCCTTGGCGACCTTTTCAGCGGTGATGCCCATGCCGTAAGCAATCGCCACGTTGTCATCGCGAAACACGGCCGGATTCATCGCTACTTTGTGGCCCATCATGGGAATCATGGTCATCGATTCTGTTCCGGCAGCGATCATGACATCGGCCTCGCCGAGGCGAATCCGATCAGCTGCCATACCGACCGTCTGAAGCCCGGAGGAGCAAAAGCGGTTGACCGTGACGCCGGGAACGCTATCGGGAAGTCCGGCGAGCAGGGCGCCGATCCGGGCGATGTTCATGCCCTGTTCGGCTTCTGGCATGGCATTGCCGACGATGACGTCCTCGACGCGGCCCGGATCGAGCTCGGGTACTTCGGCCAGCGCGGCCTTCAGGGCGTCGGCGAGCAGGTCATCGGGGCGATAGTTGCGAAAGCCGCCTTTGAAGGCGCGGGCAACGGGGGTTCTTACTGCAGAGACGATATAGGCGTCGCTCATGGAATTAGTCCTTGTGATTCGGGTAAACGGTAGACGGAAGACAGGAAACGCTGACGGTGGCAATTAATTCAGTCATCTGATTGCCTACTCAGTTTCTCAACGGCTTGCCGGTTTTCAGCATGTGCGCGATTCGTTCCTGGGTCAGTTCGTAGCTGCACAGCTCGAGGAAGTGCTCACGTTCCAGATGGTGAATCCATTCCTCGGTCACCGGTGTACCGCGGTCGATCTCGCCGCCACAGATCACCGTTGCGATTCGGCTGCCGATCTCGAAGTCATGCTCGGAGATGAAGTGACCTTCCAGCATGTTGACCAACAGCATTTTCATGGTTGCAATTCCGACATCACCCGCAGCCTTGATCGGCGTCCCGGCCATGGCCGGTCGGTAACCGGCATCAACGAGGGCGCGAATCTGTCCGTGGGCGGCGTGCAGTAATTCATGCTCATGCAGCACAATCGTGTCTTCCGGGCGGAGATAGCCCATGTCGCGCGCTTCCATCGCTGAACCCGAGACCTGCCCCATGGCGATCTGCTTGTAGCGTTTCTCCAGGAGGGGATAGCTGTCACCGGCCATCGTGTCGGCTTGAATCTGCAGTGCAAGCGTGGCCAGGCCGCCGCCCGCTGGCAGTAATCCGACACCGGCTTCGACCAGCCCCATATAGCTTTCCAGATGGGCCACGCGCCGAGCGGTATGCATGGCCAACTCCAGTCCACCCCCGAGGGCGAGGCCCCGAACGGCGGCAACGGTTGGAACGGCAGCATAGCGCAGGCGTAAATTTGCCGCCTGAAAGCCGGCAACCAGACTGCGCACGCTGTCAAAGTCGCCACGTTGTATCGCTTCAGCCGCGGCTTTCAGGTTGGCGCCGGCGGAGAATGGACCTTTCGGTTGCCAGATCACCAGGCCATTGAACTCGTTCTCAGCTTTCTCGATCGCGGCATTGAGACCTTCAACGGCGCTGTCATCGATCACGCCCATCTTGGTCTTGAGGCTGGCGATTAGAACATCATCGCTCAGCGTCCAGAGCCGGATTCCGTCCATCTCAGCCACTGTGGTGCCTGAATTGTGCGGTTCGCCCAACAGTCGTTCGGGTTGATACTGCCTGGCGTAGACATCCAGGTCGGGTCTTGGGCTCATCGCGCCCTGATCAGCGGCGTAGGAGCCGTCCGGACTGTGGACGCCGGCGACAGAATCAACCCACTCCGGCAGTGCGGCATCAACGCCGGTCTTGTCATTGGCAATATCGGACTTGATCAGTTCCGCCACTTGGGTCCAGCCAGCGGCCTGCCACTGCTCGAACGGGCCCAGTTTCCAGCCATAGCCCCAGCGCATCGCGAGATCGATTTCACGGGCCGAGTCGGCAATATCGGCCAGGTGGAAGGCGCAGTAGTGGAACAGGTCGCGATGGATGGCCCAAAGAAACTCGGCTTCAGGGGTTTCGGACTTGGCCAGTTGGGCCAGCTTCTCGGCCGGATCCTTGATCGCCAGGATGGCCTTGATGGTGTCCGGCAGGCTGTAATCTGTGGCTCGATAGTCGCCTGTCTCAGGATCAAAAACCTTGATCTCGCGGCCTTGCTTGCGGAATACGCCAGCGCCTGCTTTCTGCCCCAACGCACCTGCTTCAATCAGCTGGGCGAGCCAGCTCGGTGCCTGGTAATAGCTATGCCAGGGATCATCTGCCAGCTTGGCGTCCATGGTCTTGATCACATTGGCCATCGTATCCAGACCGACCACATCGGCGAGTCGGAACGTGGCGCTCTTCGGGCGCCCGATCGCCGGGCCGGTCAGGGCATCGACGGTGTCGAAACCCAGCCCCAGGCGCTGCGCATGGTGCATGGTTGACCACATCGTGAACACGCCAACTCGGTTGGCAATGAAGTTGGCGGTGTCGCGAGCGCGAACCACCCCTTTGCCGAGATTGCGCGTCAGGAAATCTTCGAGCAGATCAAGCGTGTCGCCCCGCGTGCCCGGGTGTGGAATCAGCTCCACCAGATGCATGTAGCGCGGTGGGTTGAAGAAATGCACGCCGCAGAATCGGTCTTTCAGGGCATCGGGCACGACCCCGGCAAGCTCTGTGATCGACAGGCCCGAGGTGTTGGTCACGAAAAACGCATCGGCGTGAATATGCGGACCGATCTTTTCATACAGCGACTTCTTGATGTCCATGCGCTCAACAATGGCTTCGATAATGAAGTCGCATTGCTTGAGCTGGTCAAGATCGTCATCGAAGTTGCGCGGCGTGATGAAGGCGACCTGTGCTTTGGAGGCGAGCGGTGCAGGCTTGAGCTTTAGCAGTGCCTGGCGACCCTTTTCAGCAATAGCGCTGGCGTTCTTGCCCTCGCTCGCAAGATCATAGAGGTCGACAGGAATGCCAGCGGCGGTCAGATGGGCGGCAATTTGTGCACCCATTACACCTGAACCGAGAACCGCGGCGCGGCGAACTCGAAGCTTGTGGTTGGTCATGATATTGGAAATCCTTGGGGATTGGAGATGGGGTAGACGGAAGACGGAAGACGGCTAGACGGAGGAAGCTGGAAGACGAGAGACGAGTCCCGTTTTCCGTTTTCCGTTTTCCGTCAACCGTCAACCTTTAACATACAAACTAACTTGCTTCAGCCAAAGCAGGGCGACTCTCTTCGACTTGAGCACCCAATTGTTCCGGCGTAAATTCATCGACCGCAATCACTTTCGCGCTGAGTTCCTGGGCCAGCTTGAGATCGGCCGCCTGCTCTTCGGTAATTACGCCAGCGGCAACCGCTTTCTTGCACAGCGCATTGACGTTGACCGGTGAGGGCACCTGCTTGAGTGCATTACGAACGGCGTGTTCCGCTGGCTCAGCGCGCAATACCGCTTCAAAGGCCTGCAGCACGATGCCGGTGCCGTCGTCGACCTGCGACTTGAAAGCACCGGCGATCAGGCGCTCGCGGCTGGTTGAATCCTTCAGCAGCATGCGGGCAATTTTGTGTCCAGTCCGATCGTCGGATTTGAAATGACGGCGTCCGGTCGGGAAGCACAAGAATTTGAGGATCGGGCCGAGCGCTGACACCGGGAAGTTGCGATAAACCCCGTGCAGCGCCTCTTCAACCTGATGCAGGCTATCGTCCACGGCGTAACGGACCAGCGGTAGATCTTCAGCGGGGCGACCGTCGTCCTCAAAGCGACGCAGGCTGGCTGAGGCCATATACAGATGCGCTAAGGCGTCGGCAAATCGACCTGATAATTTCTCGGCGAACTTGAACTTTCCACCCAGGATCAGGAGAACCAGATCGGCCGTCAAGGTGAAGGCTGAGCACAAGCGATTGATGCGGCGATATTCTCTCGCCGTCGGGCCTGAAATCGGGCTCGGGCTGATCAAACCGCCGGTCAAACCGAGCAGCGGAGCGCGCACGGCATTCGAGATCAAATACCCAACGTGACGCCACAGGGCATCATCAAAGGCGTTCAAGTCATCGTCAGCGGCGGCCAGCATCTCTTTGAGCAGGTAAGGGTGGCAGCGAATCGCACCCTGACCGAAGACGATCATTGAGCGGGTCAAAATATTAGCGCCTTCGACCGTTATCGAGACGGGCAGCGCCTGGTAGCCCAGCGAAAGATAGTTGTTGGGGCCTTCTACTACCGCCTTGCCGCCATGGACGTCCATGGCGTCATTAACGACCCGTCGATTGGCTTCGGTCAGATACGCTTTCAGAATCGCCGACAAAACAACGGGTTTGTCGCCGCGATCAAGGGCTGCCAGGGTCAGCTTATGGGCTGCCTCCATGCGATAGGTCTCGGCGCCGATCCGCGCCAGCGGCTCCTCGATGCCTTCAAAATAGCCAATCGGCTGCTTGAACTGGTAGCGAACGCGAGCATATGCGCCGGTCAACATGCTGGCCAGCTTGCCTCCGGCCACACCTTGAGCCGGTAATGAGATAGCCCGACCGGCGGCCAGGCAATGCATCAACATACGCCAGCCTTGACCGATCCGATCTTGACCACCAATGACCCAGTCCATTGGTACGAACACGTTTTCACCCCGGGTTGGGCCGTTCATAAACAAACTGCCGCCGGGTAAATGACGGTTGCCGATTTTTACGCCCGATGTTGAAGTCGGAATGAGCGCGCAAGTAATTCCCAGGTGTTCCTTGCCGCCCAGCAGGCCGTCCGGATCACGGGTTTTGAAGGCAAGCCCGAGCACGGTCGCAATCGGTGCCAGGGTAATGTAGCGTTTGTCCCAGGTCACGCTCAGTCCTAAAACTTCTTTGCCGTCGATCACTTTCTTGCAGACGATGCCTTCGTCAGGCATTGATGCGGCATCCGAGCCGGCCAGTGGCGAGGTCAGGGCAAAGCAGGGCACCTCCTGGCCGCGCGAGAGGCGTGGTAAATAGTGTTTTTTCTGATCTTCCGTTCCAAAGTGCATCAGCAGTTCACCGGGCCCGAGTGAATTCGGAACCATGATGCTGACCGCAGCCGTCAGACTGCGAGTCGAAATTTTGGTGACAATCGCCGCATTACCCTGAGCCGAGAAATCAAGACCTCCATACTCCTTCGGAATGATCATGCTCAGGAAGCGCTGGTCCTTGATGTACTGCCAGACCTCGGGCGGTAAATCTTTGAGCTCGCGATTGATTTTCCAATCATCAAGCATCTTGCACAGTTCCTCGGTCGGGCCGTCGAGGAACGCCTGTTCTTCGCCGCTTAAAGCTGGCTTGGGAAGGTCAAAAAGCGTTTTCCAGTCAGGCCGGCCGGAAAATAACTCTGCATCCCACCAGACCGTGCCCGCGTCGAGCGCCTCTTTTTCGGTGGTCGACATGGCCGGCAAGACCGTCTTGTACCAGTTCAGAATCGGGCCCGATAACAGCGCTCGGCGTACCGGCTTGATCGCCATAAAGCACAACACGGCTGCCATCACAATATAGGTCACGACCGCCGGCAGTGCCAGGTTGGTAAAGCTTGCTAAGACGATGGCTGCAGCAAGAGTGCCGACAGCGGCAAGCCAAAGCGGCAAGCGCAGATAAGCGACCAGGCCTAAGCCGGCAAAAAGAAATACTACGGAGAGAATATTCATCAAACGATCTCCAGGGTGCGCTGAGCACCATCGATTGGGGTGGGAGTTGAGGTGGTATTTGAATCTGAAATTGGCGCCGAATCTACTTTTGGCTGAATACTGCCGCGTAGGCCTGCAGCTGCGAACCGAACCAGGTCGGAAGCGATTGCCGGCCCGTCGTTGATGTGCGATTCGGCCATGGTGTGAGTGAGTGCCGCGACAATGAAATCAAGGTGGCGACGGACGGTGGCGCGTGAAGCGCCGGGCAGCGCGCCATGAATCGCCTCGGCGAAGCGACGCATGACATGGGCATATTCGGCGCTGAGGTCGCGACGAAGCTGTTCGTTTCGATCGGCAAAGGCGCGCAGAAGGATGCGCATGAATCGCTGACCATCAGCTGCTGTGCTGTGGGCCAGCGCAATCGCCGGGCTGACAAAGGCATCCAGCACGGCTTCGAGCTGAGGCGAGTCGGTGTGATTCAAAGCCTGGTCGAGCCGATTGAGTCGAGCC
>JGI12048J13642_10738676_pt1 | contig 13547 bp, 10 predicted proteins | sample ElkSlonscriptome_16_FD_13642 | JGI IMG/M metagenome (IMG submission 13642) | reverse complement strand
CCGGTCGGACCTGCCAATCGCGTTATCGGAGCGCCTGACGGCAACCCGAATCAAGGCCAGCCAACTCATTTTGCTGTGGAGCGGCACTGGGGAGTTTTCGTGGTCAAGGTGCCGGCAGACTATGACGGTGAAGTTGCCTGGCATCTGGAAAACCAGGGTAAGACTTTCCTTATACCGGCTAACCGAAATCTGGACTTCGTGATTGATGCCATTGCCGGAGATGCCGGTGGAAATTTCCCGCCCGAGGTGCGTTTTTCGGAAGACGCCGCGTGGGGTCATGGTCCTGCCGGGAGCACCGAAGGTCCGGTGGAGGCTCGGGTTGGTCGAGCACTCACAGTAAACACCTATGCCCGGGACGATGGCAAAGCCACTGGCCTGATGGCCAGTTTCGTCAGCCAGACTGGCGGGGGGAGAAAGCCACCCCTGCGAGTGCATTGGTTCAAGCACCAGGGACCGGGGTCTGTTGAATTTAGTGAACAAGATAAGACTGTTCCCGTCGACGGTGGAGTTGCCACGACTGAGGCAACTTTCACCGCTCCGGGTGACTATATCCTGCGGGCTCGGATCACCGAATTCACTGGTCCGGAAATGTCCGGCCATTCTCAGTGTTGCTGGAGCAACGGTTTCTTGAAGGTCAACGTTCGATAATTGCATTCATGTTTACAATTCGGCAGCCTGAAAGCTACCGAGGGAGTTACTGAAAATGAACACGCTACGCAAATCACTCTGGCTAGCACTGCTTGCCGCAGCAACTACTCTGGTGCCAATATTGGCCACTGCACAGGGTGAGCTAACTTGGGCTGAAGATGTCATGCCGATCTTTCAGGAGAAGTGCCAGGAGTGCCATCGGCCCGACTCCATTGCACCAATGTCTCTGCTTACCTATGAACAGGTCAGACCATTTGCGCCGGTGATCAAGTACCGGGTGGAAAACCGGGTGATGCCGCCCTGGCATCTTAATCCCCAGGTAGGCATTCAAGAATTTGTCGACGATCGTGGCCTGACTCAGGAACAGCGACAAACCATTATCGACTGGGTTGACCAGGGTGCACCGCAAGGTGATCTGAGCAAGGCGCCAGAGCAAAGAGAATTTAATGATGCTCTAGTGTGGCGACTGGAAAGCCAGATGGGATCACCCCCCGATCTGACTCTCAAGTCCGAGCCCTACGACCTGGCCGCAGTCACCCAGGACAAGTGGTTTCGACCTGCCGTGGAAACCGGCCTAACCGAAGAGAAATGGGTCAAGGCTATTGAGATTCGACCTGTGGACGATCAGAGCCGGCGGGTTGTGCATCATGCTCTGGCTTTCCTACTTCAGAATGACACCGAACGCAAAGGTCTACCCACTGATGTTGACGTGCCTTTTGGTCCCAGTCTTTTTATGGAATGGGCGGTCGGAAAGGCCGGTCAGATCTTCCGGCCCGACTCCGGCAAGCTGATGTTGCCTGGCTCCCGTATAATGTGGGAAGTTCATCTGCATGCCATGGGTGAGCGTGTACCCAACGCTCAGGTGGAGATTGGTGTGTGGTATCACGACGAGCAACCGGAGCACCGTACGATCTTGAGTATGCTGGATGCCCAGGGTCCTCACAGCCTCGACATTCCACCTAACGAGATCGCCGTCACCCAGGGGACCTTCGTGGTCACAGCACCGGCTCGGATCGAAAATTTTCAGCCCCACATGCATATGCGCGGTAAGGCCATGTCAATGGAAGCGATTTACCCCGACGGCAACCGCGAAGTTTTAGCCTTCGTAGATAACTTCCAGTGGAACTGGCAAATCAACTACGTATTTGATGGAGACGCTGCACCCCTGGTTCCTGCGGGCACCATGCTGGTTACCCGAGCCTGGCACGACAACACCGCCGGCAACCCCAATAATCCGGATCCAAATCAGTGGGTTGGTTGGGGTGATCGCACTGTAGACGAAATGTCTCACAATTGGGTGGACATAACCTATCTGGGACAGGAAGACTTCGAACGCATGCTGGCGGACCGCAATGCCCGCGCGGTGCAGCAGCGAAGCGGCTCCGACTAGAAGTAAGTGCACTCAGTGAGTGTAAACCGGCGCTAGAATCAGACAGGGTCAGGTCACGTGTTGACCTGGCCCTGTATCCAGTGGCCCTCGCTTGCTTCGATTCGGAACACGTTGCTTTCGCTAGCTGAATGCCCACAGGCAATTTATTCCGATCCCATTTTACAAAACGACAGTCTTAGTGCTGAGATCTTCAACAGCAGCCACTAACACGTCCAGCTCGTCAGTAGTGGTGTACACATTCGGGGTAACTCGCACACCTTGAACGCCAGGGCGGTTGATCGCCGCGGTGTAGATTCCATGTTCATTCATCAGCCTGTCCGCAAGCTCTGACGGCCCTAAGCCATCGATACCCACATTACCAATGCCGCCATGACGGTGCAGTTCCACCGGCGTGTTGACAATTACCCCAGGCATCTCTCTGACCCTGCTGGTCCAGTACTGCTGCAGATACTGCAGCCGGGCCGCTTTGCGTTCCAGGCCTAAAGTATTCTGGTATTCGATTGCATTGAGAATAGCGAGATCGGTATGTACCGGATGCGTTCCGATGTGATTCAGTCGGCGCATGTCATTGGGTCCGAGATCACGCTCTGCCAGTAAGGGCCAGACGCTGTCGATCTTTTCTTTTTTCACATACAACATGCCCGAGCCCAATGGGGCGCTCAGCCATTTATGCAGGCTGGTGCCATAATAGTCGCAGTCCAGATCACTCATCTGGAACGGCACATGTGAGTAGGCATGAGCGCCGTCGACCATCACCTCAACTCCCCTGGCGTGTGCCATGTCTACTATCTTTCGAACCGGCAGCACCTGGCCGGTAATGTTGATCATGTGGGAAATCATCAGTAGACGGGTCCTATCAGTGATAGCCGCTGCGTAAAGATCAACAAGTTCCTCGTCACTGCGCGGGTGGTTGGGCACTGAAACCAGCCGATTGACGGTGCCGTAGCGACGCTCCACCATTTTGAAATGGTTGAGCATGGCACCGTAATCCTGCTCCGCCATTACCGCCTCGTCACCGGGCTGCCAGTCCAGACCACCGATTATCAAATCCAGAGATTCGGTCGTATTGCGCGTTATCGCCAATTCATCGCTACTGCAACCGACGATTGCTGCTACAGCGTTCGCCACTCGATTCTTGTTTTCGAACTGCACGGTACGCATGTAGTAAGAACCTTCGTAGTTCACGGTGCGCATGTGGTCTATGAGATTTTCAAGCGTCTGCCGCGGTAGAAAGCAGTAGTAGCCGTTCTCCAGATTAATGTAATCGGGCTTTATGTCGTAGTCACCGCGGACTTTGAGCCAGAACGCTTCCTCGGCAGCGAGATCAGAAGCCGGGATGTGTTCAACAGCGGCCACGGCTTCACGCAATCGGGTAAATCCAGCTGACAGTCCTGCGCCCATCACCCCCAGATTTCTAATGAATGATCGTTTATCCATGGCTGGCCTCGTTAGTTTATTGGTTGATTAGTTTCGACCAAGAATAATTTAGGCAGAGACAGAAGGCTAGCCGTTGATCCTGGCAGGCAACGGTCTGACCAGCTGCGAAGTCCCTGGTACACAGCCGCTCCGGTATTGGAGGCGGCCTTTGCAAGAGGCTCGCCTTGAGGCCCGATGCGTCGTCTTGCTATTCTGTTCATTGTCCTGCCCAGCTTAGACCAGGTTGGCCTCAATTGGCTGCTAGTGCTCGACGGAGTCAGAGCGATTAAGTTGAGCGCTGTCCACAGCGGCAAGATCTCAGCGCCAGCCCCGCCGTTCGGTGTCTCTGCCTTATGCCGAAGTTCACTTCTCGCCGGCGAACTGGACCAGTCCTGCGACCCCGGTCGGGGTTCGATTCCTGAACATTCAAGCCGCTCTCGTATTGTGCTAAGCGGCGGCAAAGCATCCTTTAAAATTTTTAACTCCAAAGTAGCCTCTAAGCGTCGATTCCTATGCTGGCTCGATGGCAGTACAATAGGGTGATTCCAGAGCCTGTAATTATTAGAACCCAGTTGAGGATGCTCTGAATAATGAAGACCTGCCTCTGGCTTGCAGCCGGCTCAGCTGACAAGGCGCCATTAAGCCGGTGTTCCGACTGCCCGTCTAGGAATGGCATCGCGGCCAGGCGAGCCGACCGGAAGCCTCGCAGAGACTTGTCCGCATTATTCAGAGCAGCCTTAATGACACGCCAGGCTGTGTTGCTGCTCCTGGCAATAACCCTGGTAAACCTCATTTCGGTATTCGCCCAGCCCCTGGAGGCCCAGTCCTGGGAAGCACCGCCCACTCCTTTCTCGACGGAAGTCCAGTCTCAATGGCTGTTCGAAGTCCTGCCACCGGCTGAGGAATTCGGCGCGCAACAGGGCGAGCCGCCAGTCTGGCCCGGCTATCGCACGAATCCGCTAAGCCGGGAACAGGAACTGGTCGGTTATGCCTTTCTTAGTGCGGACGTGCCTCCGGAAGAGCCCGGCTACAGCTATCCGATCGACATGCTGTTTGGGGTAGACAGCGACTACAATCTGACCGGTCTCAAGATACTTGATTACAATGAAACCTATCGCCGCACCATGGGAGATTTCCTGGCTCGCAGTGAATTCCTGAGTCAGTTTCGTGGCAAGTCTATTCGCGATGACTTCCAGATCAGCAGAGACATCGACGGCATTGCCGGAGCCACCGTCAGCGTCTTTGCCATTGCCAGGGGCGCTCGGAATGCCGCCCGCCGGGTTGCCGAAGCCTATCTCGACTACGACCCCGGCGACCCGGTGCAGGAAGCGCGCGACGAACGCATAGCTGAGGCTATGGGGCAGTATAGCTGGGAAGACATGCTGCAAAACGGCATGGTTCAGCAGCTTCAGGTGTCACTACCCGATGCTAGAGACTTACTATTTTCATTCACCTACATAGGCCACTCCGGTCTGGGAAAATTTTGGATCGGCAGTGATGACTATGCGCGCGCAGAGCGTGAAGCCAGCGCCTATCTGGGCGGTGACGAGATGGTGTTGGTGGCGGTTGGCGGCAGCGCTGCCAACGAGTTTCGCTACGACCAGCTGCAGTTCGATCAAGAAGACCCCAGGGTTCTCACCTGGTTTCGAAGATTTGCCGATGACAATTTTGTGCCACTTGGAAACGCCGAGTCTGGAATGATCGCGGGCCACGCAGTGTCTGTGGGCGCTATGGTGCTGCCGGACAGCGTCGATATTACACGCCCAATTACTCTGGGCTATCGGCACCTGGGTACTGAGGACCGGCTCACCATTGGTTTTCAGCCGCAAGGGCTGGGGCTGCGCTTGGCTCGGGGGGAGGACGTGCTCAGTGCGGAAGAAATTGAGGCTATCCTGAGCGCTGAGAAGCGCTGGATCAATCGAGTCCTGGAAGATCCTCCGTGGGGAGTCACGCCCTGGGGAAAAGTCACGGCACTCGTTAGCATTCTGGTTATGGCCATGACCGCCTTTCTGCGCAAGAGTGCAAGGTTGCGCTGGGTCGTCCTGGCCGCCACAACCGCCTATCTGGGGTTCATCGACGGCAGTTTCATTTCCATCTCCCACATTCTGAACACTCTCAATCAGGGCACGGATTTCCTTTTTAGTAATCTGCCGCTGTTGCTGTTCGTGATTTTTACTGTGGTCACTACCCTGCTCTGGGGGCGGATATTCTGCTCCTCCCTGTGCCCATTCGGTGCTGTGCAGGATTTTATCACTCACTTCACGCCGAAGAAGTTCAGGCGCGAGGTACCACAGCGTATTCATGATCTGGCTCTGTATCTTAAATACCTTATCCTGGCGCTGATTGTCGGAGTCGCGCTGGTGGCCAGTGAAGTTGCGATATTTCAGTATTTTGAACCTTTCGGTACGCTTTTCTTTCTGGACGGGGGATTGGTCCTGGGACTGATTCTGATTGCGATCCTCGCGGCCTGTGTCATGGTGCCGCGCTTTTATTGCCGCTACGCTTGCCCGCTCGGTGCCGCGCTCGGTGTGGTATCTCTGGTCAGCCCGCTACGAATCAAGCGCGTGCCCCAATGCACAGTTTGTATCGTCTGCGAACGTGCCTGCCCGACGGGTGCTATCCGGCGCGAGAAAATCGACTTCAAGGAATGCGTGCGCTGCGATATCTGCGAGATTAAACTGAACGAGAAAGCAGGCTCCTGCCGACATCCAATGAGTTATATTATTGCGTCAACAAGTTAAACATTCTGAAATAGTCCGGCAGGTGGCGCTATAGTTTTAGGAAAGACCTGAATCATCTCTGGTTTCCGTAGCGGCCAGGACGCGTTCTTACCCAGGTGCTTGGCGGTGATCGCTGGAGCAACCCGCCTTTCAACGCGGGGCCTCAATGACGGCAATGCGGGTGCTGCCGGCGACACTGCCGATCCAGATTTCGTTATCGACTTCGATGGCAGTAGTACCAACGCGCAGATTGTCGTTACTCGGATAGTTAAAGATTTCATCCCATTCGCCAGTCTCGATATTCACTATAGCGACATGGGACGTGATGCCCTCGCAACTGATTCGCCTGATGCACTCACCGATACGGTTGCCTGATACTGCCCGGTGCCCTGCTGCCAGGATTTCTCCGTTGGCTGACCAGTGAATGTTGTCGATATTAAATCCGACCGTGGCTAGCGATTCCTTGACGATGGGTGTCTGGCCCCTGGACAGACGCAGAATCGATTGGTCGCTGTAGGCGGCCACGTAATACCAATCGCCGTCGCTGCTGATCTCGAGACCATTGGGGCCGATGTTTTCGCTGCCCGCTACTCTTGACCAGCCGTTTTCCGGCACCCATTCCCATAGGTCACCTGTCGCCGGGCTGGTGACCCCAAAACCGGAGCCTGGCAGGGCGACCACAGAGTTCATGTTCACAGAATCGGGTGCGATGACGCAGCCGATCCACGTCAGGCGGGGCTGATTATCGACCCTGTCGACCTCGAAGATCTCAATGGCCTCTCTGGCCCCATGTCGGACCACATAGAGTCTGTCAGCCCCAGCAGGAGATTCACGCAGGGTCATACCGTGCGGGCGAAACCCGCCCTGAACCGGACTCGGACACTGGCCGAAACGGGTGTTGTCCTGGCGGGAACGGGAACCGGGTCCTGGAAACAGGCGCACGGTGTCGCGGCTTCCTGCGTGCGCTGCAGAGAGATAGCCGTCATCTTCCCAGCTGGCCACCAGCACCCAGCTGGACTCGGGCAGTGGTACAAGGTCTTCCGGGCTGATGGGACCGCAGATGAATTCGATGTTGCCATCGGGATTACATTGAGCGATTGCAGCCTGAGACAGAGTGAGGCAGAAAACGATAAGAATTCCGGGGAGCGTGGCTAGCCACCCGGCGATGCTGACAGGTTTGCTCATGATGTCACCAGTCTTGTTACTGTTATTGTTGGTGGTCCAAAGGTTCAGGGATGTCTGCATTATTCAGAGCATCCCTAGCTTTGCGGGCTTTCCAATGTTATTGCTTTTTTAACCAGTGGGTCTATTTTATCATCATTACTCTCCGCCAGCCGTTCACGCATCCCTGGCGTCCAGAATTTCCATAGATGCGTCCGGATACGCCTGATGTTTTCCTCATCACTGCCCCAACGCCGATTATTGGCGGCAATCTGGTTGGCCATTCGGACGAGCTTGTCGGTCAATTCGATCACTGCTGCTCAGCACAAGGAAAGATATTGCTGGTACCGGCCTGGCCGGGCAAATCCAATCAGGTTGAGACCAGCTTGGTGCGCCAGATCAACCGCCATCGAAGTGGGTGCCGAGACGGCAATCAAGGCACCAAATCCCAGTCGACACACCTTATACACCATCTCATAGCTTGCACGGCTACTCACCAGGGCGAATCCGGGGTCAGGCGAGCGCGCCCAGTGGCCAAGCATCTTGTCCAGTGCATTGTGCCTACCCACGTCCTCAAATGCGAAGCGGATATCGCCACTGGTCGAACAAAACGCTGCCACATGACTGGCGCCGGTTCTGCTCCTGAGGGGCTGAAACTCCGGAAGCTGCGCCAGGCTCGCCTGCACTGCACTTTTTTCCAAGTGCAGTGGTATTACCTTATTTATCGGCGTTACCAACTGTTCAAGGGCTTCAACTCCACATAGACCACAACCGCTGCTACCTGCCATCTGCCGGCGTCGCTCCCGCAGCCTGGACATATAGCGTTGAGAGATTTCAATATTGACTTCGACTCCACAGGCTGCCGGGGCAGTTTCAACAGCAAAGATGCCCGAGACGTCATCGACGATGCCTTCCGACAGGCTAAAACCATAGGCAAAGTCTTTCAGGTCAACGGGAGTTGCCATCATGACGACGTGACTAATGCCGTTGTAAACCAGCGCCACTGGTGCCTCTTCCAGCACATCGTCTTTGCGACTATCAACCACCTCATCGGTGAAACGCCTGACTTGTGCCTGCACGATCACGAGTCACTGTCTGAACCGATAATCGGTTCAGCCAACAACTGATGCTGAATTTTATCGTTGTCCCTGAAAGCCCGTTGCCACTGAGAGGGCTGGGTCACTGGCTCAACCTGAACTGCGGTTACTTTGTACTCGGGACAGTTGGTGGCCCAATCGCTGGCATCGGTGGTAATCACATTGGCACCACTGAACGGATGATGGAAAGTAGTGTAGACGACGCCGGGCATTACTCTCTCCTGCACGCGCGCGCGTAATACAGTTTCTCCAGCTCGGCTACGTATGCCTATCCAATCCCCGCTTTGAATGCCACGCAACTCAGCATCAGAGGGGTGGATCTCAAGCACGTCCTCATCATGCCATTGTTGGTTTGGTGTGCGCCGTGTCTGAGCTCCGACATTGTACTGGCTAAGGATGCGTCCGGTGGTAAGCAAGAGGGGGTAGCGCCGGTTAGTGCGCTCATCAGAGGCAATATATTCGGTGACCGCAAACTGTGCCTTGCCAATAGGAAAGTCCTGGCAATGCATGATGGGAGTGCCTTCAGGATTGGCTTCGTTGCAGGGCCATTGAATACTGCCGAGTCGGTCCAGCTTGTCATAGTTAACACCAGTGAAAGTGGGAGTAAGTTCGGCGATCTCGTCCATGATTTCTGAAGGATGGGTATAGTCCATCGGATAGCCCATTGCTGCGGATAACCCCATCGTTGCCTGCCAGTCCGCCAACCCCGCCAGTGGAGTCATTACCTTTCGCACACGATTTATGCGTCGTTCTGCGTTAGTAAAAGTGCCGTCCTTCTCCAGGAAACTGGAACCGGGCAGTAAAACATGAGCAAACTTTGCTGTTTCATTGAGAAAGATGTCCTGCACGATGAGGCATTCCAATGAGCTCAGTGCGTTCTCAACGTGCTGGGTATCGGGATCTGACTGGGCTATATCCTCTCCCTGTACATAAAGCCCCTTGAATTCTCCGACGATTGCGGCGTCTAGCATATTTGGAATACGCATTCCGGCTTCGTTATCGATACTTACGCCCCATTTTGCTTCAAAACGCGCTCGAGCGACGCTGTCTCCGACAGGCTGGTAGCCAGGCAGTTCGTGCGGAAAGCTGCCCATATCGCAAGATCCCTGAACATTGTTCTGACCGCGAAGCGGATTCACGCCAACACCTTCTCGGCCAATGTTGCCGGTGACCAGGGCCAGGTTTGCGATTCCCATGACCATGGTGGATCCCTGGCTATGCTCGGTAACCCCGAGGCCATAGTATATGGCGCTATTGCCCGCTTGGCCGACTGTTCGCGCCGCCTGATAGATGAGATCGGCCGGGACGCCGGTCACCGCACTTACTGCCTCGGGACTGTTCTGTGGCTCCAGGATGAATTCACGCCAGCGCTCATAGGATTCGCTGTCGCAACGTGATGCCACAAATCCCTCGTCTGTCAGCTGCTCCTTTGCCACCACATGGGCCAGTGCATTGATGATGGCGACATTAGTACCGGGTCGTAGCTGCAGGTGCAGAGCCTGCCCGGCATGAGGTGTGTCCATTAATTCGATGCGCCTGGGATCGACCACGATCAGACTGGCACCCTCGCGCAGCCGGCGCCGCAGTGCCGAGCCGAACACCGGGTGAGCTTCAGTAGGATTGGCGCCGATCACCACTATCACGTCTGTCTTTTTAACGGAATCGAAGGTTTGGGTACCGGCTGACTCCCCGAGGGTGGTTTTCAATCCATATCCGGTGGGGCTGTGACACACCCGGGCGCAGGTATCAGTGTTGTTGTTACCAAACGCAGTTCTCACCATCTTTTGTACCAGATAGGTTTCTTCGTTGGTGCAACGGGAACTGGTAATGCCGCCGACGCTGTTTTTACCGTGCTTTTTTTGAATATTACGTAGTTTGTCTGCGGCGAAGTGAAAGGCCTTGTCCCAGCTGACTTCAATCCACGGATCACTGCTGCGTTCACGTATCATTGGATGTCTGATGCGGTCGGGGTGGGTGGCGTAACCGAATGCAAAACGACCCTTGACGCAGGAATGCCCGTGATTGGCAGCCCCGCCTTTGTACGGCACCATACGAACCAGTTGCTCTCCTTTCATCTCCGCCTTGAAACTGCAGCCAACACCACAATAGGCGCAGGTGGTCACCACACTGTGCTCTGGTTGTCCCAGTTCGATGACCGACTTCTCGATAAGCGTGGCCGTCGGACAGGCCTCAACACAAGCGCCACAGGACACACATTCGCTTTCCATGAATGACGACCCGCCAGTGCTGACCACTGAGTCAAAGCCACGCCCTTCGATAGTCAGAGCGAAGGTACCCTGAATTTCCGCGCAGGCACGTACGCAGCGGCTACAGACGATGCATTTTCCGGGATCGAAGCTGAAATAAGGATTACTCTGATCTTTCTCAGCTTCCAGGTGATTGGCCCCGTCAAAGCCGTAGCGAACAGTTCGCAGTCCCACTGCGCCCGCCATATCCTGCAATTCACAGTCACCATTGGCGGTACAGGTTAAGCAATTCAGGGGGTGATCGCTGATATAGAGTTCCATCACATTGCGGCGCAGCTTTGCCAGGGGCGCGCTCTGGGTAGTGACCTCCATTCCTTCGGTCACCGGTGTAGTGCAACCAGCGGGCATATCGCTTCGTCCTGTGATCTGCACCACACACAGACGACAGCTGCCGAAAGCCTCCAGTGAATCGCTGGCACAAAGCTTCGGAATAGAAATCCCCAGCATGGCAGCAGCGCGCAGGATGCTGGTTCCCTCAGGCACTGTCACACTGCGCCCATCTATTTTGACCGATACCTGACGTTCCGCCTCGCTGGCGGGAGTGCCGTAATCGGTGTCCGGATTAAAGAACTCGATCATTCCACTTCCTCCTCGACTGGCTGTTCCGGCCGAAAGTCTTCTGAGAAATAACGGAGCGCACTGCGAACAGGATAAGGGGTCAAGCCTCCCATGGCGCAGAGTGAACCCTGCTCCATTGTTTCACACAGATCTGCCAGTAGCTCAAGCTTTTGTTCTACCTCGTTACCCTGCCTTAAACTGGCCAATAACTCGGCGCCTCGAACACTGCCAATCCGGCATGGTGTGCACTTCCCACAGGACTCCCAGGCGCAGAATTCCATACTGAACTGGGCCTGCTCAGCCATATCAACGGTATCATCGAAGGCCACCACGCCGCCGTGGCCGAGCATGGCACCGGCAGCAGCGAAGGTTTCATAGTCAAGGGGCAGATCCCACATCGATTCCGGTAGGTAAGCCCCCAATGGCCCCCCGACCTGCACCGCTCTAAGCCGGCGTTGGCTGCGGCTGCCACCGCCAAATTCAAACAGCAGTTCGCGTAGCGTCGCGCCGAATGCCAGTTCCACCAGCCCACCCCTGGCGATGTTACCGGAAAGTTGTACCGTCAGCGTACCGCGGCTCTGTCCCATGCCAAAATCGGCATAGCTCACGGCGCCTTTGGTCAGTATGTAAGGGACCGTGGCCAGTGACAATACATTATTAACCACGGTGGGCCGGTCAAACAGCCCTTGAATGGCCGGTAGAGGGGGCTTGCTGCGAACCAGGCCACGTTTTCCTTCCAGGCTTTCCAGCAGGCTGGTTTCCTCACCACAGATGTAGGCATCGGCGCCAATACGTACTTGCAGCTCAAAATCATAGTCACTCGCCAGAATGCCTTTGCCTAGGAGCCCGGCTGCGTGACATTGCTCAATCGCTGCCTGCAATCGCGACACGGCCAGCGGGTACTCACGCCTGACATAGATATAGCCCCGGTCGGCACCGACCGCAATTCCAGCGATGACCATGCCTTCGATCAGGGAGAACGGATCACATTCCATGATAAGTCGATCCGCAAAGGTTCCACTGTCCCCTTCATCGGCATTACAGACAATGTATTTTTGTTCCGCCGGCGTATCCAGCACGGTCTGCCATTTGCGGCCAGTGGGGAACGCGGCACCACCGCGGCCGCGCAGACCGCTAGCCTTTACCTGTTCGACAATTGTCAGAGGCTCGCTATTCACTGCCTGGTGCAGAGCGGCCATTCCCTCCATGTTCTGGTAGTCGGCAAGGCTGCCTGGATCGATCTTGCCGATGCGGGCGAATGTCATGCGTTGCTGCCGGGCGAGATACGGATAGTGTTCGATATCGCCCAGGCACAATGCATGGTCCTCTCCTGCCAACATTGCCGGTGACAGGGAATGAGCATTAACCGGGCCGTAGGCGATTCGCCCGCGCGGCGTTTCCACCTCGATCAGGGGCTCAAGCCAACATAAACCGCGGGAACCATTGCGTTGGATTTCGATCGCCGAATCCATTTCGCGCAGCCGGGCCACCACTTCCTCAGCGCCGAGGCTGATGGCAGTGCTGTCATTGGGCACGTAAACTCTCACTACACTTCCCGTGGCAGGCTGGCGATGATCTCATCGAAGCGGGAAGCTGAGACTCTGCCGATTAGCCTTTCATTCACCATAATATTGGGTCCACAGGCGCAATTTCCGAGGCAGTAAACTGGATCCAGACTGATGCGTCCATCTGCGCTGATCTCATGGTAATCTACTCCTAGCACAATTTTGGCATGACGTTCCAATTCTCTGGCTCCCACTGCCTGGCATGCTTCCGCCCGACAAATTTCCAGTCGAAATGGTGGCGGCGGTGTGCGCCGAAAATGAGGATAGAAGCTGACGACACCCTCGACATCAGCCACCGTCTGGCGCAATTCACGGGCAATTAGAGGAATACTTTCGACAGGCACATAACCAAGCTTGGTTTGAATCCCGTGCAAGACAGGTAGCAAGGGACCCTGAAAGTCCTTGAAGCGATTGATGATGTCCTCAATGACGTTGTTTAACTCGGTTGACTCTGCCAAAACTCCTGCCACTCCTGCTGCGTATTGAGATTCTCCAGATTGCTGTCTCCCAACCATCGATGGGGACGCGATTCGATGTAAGGAACAACATCGAATTTACCCAGGACCAAAGCCTGTTCCAAAAAGAATTGCTCAGATTTATACCAACGGCCCACCAGGGGTTGGTCTTCGAAGGCTATTATGTTCGCAGACAAAGACTGCCGCAGCTTTAGCAAGACTCCGGGCGAAACCAGCGGCGTGTCAATAGGCAAGACAGTGATGTAGCCA
>JGI12048J13642_10521822_pt1 | contig 13560 bp, 15 predicted proteins | sample ElkSlonscriptome_16_FD_13642 | JGI IMG/M metagenome (IMG submission 13642) | reverse complement strand
GAATGAGTAGATGGCGGAGTTTTTTGTACGGTCAGTCATCTGGCATTGTGGAACCTGTGGCAGGTGTTATTGGTGCGGCGGCGGTGATAGTCGCGCGCCCGATCTTACCATACGCATTGAGCTTTGCAGCGGGTGCTATGATATTTGTTGTGGTCGAAGAAGTAATTCCATCATCCCACCAGGAAGGCAATGCCGATCTTGCAACAATGGGTGTGATGATCGGTTTCGCCGTAATGATGGGATTAGATGTGGCACTTGGTTAACGTTGTTTTAGCCATGTCATAAACTTTTCAACTGTCCATGTGTTAATGACATTCTGGGCTTCTACCCATCCCCGTCGGGCAGTTGTGATGCCGTAGTGCATCAAATCCATGTCTTCTGCACTGTGGGCATCGGTATTTATGGATAAGTAGATACCCATCTCAACGGCGCGACGGGCATATTGCGCTTCAAGATCTAATCGATGTGGATTGGCATTGATTTCTAACGCGGTATTATGTTCCGCCGCGGCTTCAAAAACAGCATCCATATCAGCATCAACGGGTTCACGCGAGGGGATTAGCTGTGCGCGTGGATGACCGATTAAATCTACGTGCGGATTCTTTATAGCATTAAGGAGACGTTGGGTGATTTTTGTACGATCTTGCCGAAGACTCACATGTAAGGATGCAATGACAAAATCTAACTGTTCCAGAACCTCGTCAGGGTAATCAAGACTACCATCTGCGTTAATATCCATTTCTGTACCATGAAAGACATGGAAATCATTACCAAAGTTGTCGTTGACTGTGCGAACTTCTTCCTGTTGCTCTAACAGTTGTTCGATGGATAAACCATTTGCGATACCCAAACTTCGCGAATGATCAGTAATGACGATGTATTTCCTCCCGCGTTTGATGGCTTCTTCTGCCATTTGCTGTACCGAAAGTTTGCCATCGCTCCATGTGGTATGCATGTGGAGGTCTGCTTGTATATTATCAAGTGTGATCAGGTCGGGCAACGAATCCGTTTTGGCGGCTTCAATTTCGCCATTATCTTCACGAAGTTCAGGCGCAATCCACCTTAACCCGACTGTTTGATAGACAGCTTCTTCGTTATCGCAAAGAATTTTTTCCGCGGATTCTATAATATTGCCATCATCACCTATTGGACTAAAAGTATGTTCATTAAGACTGAAGCCCTTTTCTAAGGCTAATTGACGCATCCTTACGTTGTGTGCCTGACTGCCTGTAAAGTAATTAAGTGCAGTGCCCCAACGAGCCTTTTCTAAAATCCGTAGATCAACTTGTAAACCAGTCAACAATTCAACCGAGCTTTTAGTGGGTCCATGACCGAGTATTCGGGCGACATTCTCCATATTGACGAATACCTCCATAATGGGTTCTGCATGCGATTGTGATTCTGTGGCAATCAGAATGTCCACATCCCCGATAGTGGGACGACCACGACGAATACTACCGGCAATCTCACCGTCAATAGCTTGTGGTAATGCCATCAACATTCGGAGAATTTTTTGAGCCGCTGGTAGTGCATCACCAAGGCGAGTGCGTCCAGTTTGGCGTGCAAGTGCCTCAATACCATCAATGATTTTCTGCTCACTCTTGGCACCCATCCCCGAAAGTGCCCTAAGCGCTTGCTTACGTGCCTCTTTTTCTAATGCTTCGATGCTTGTAATGTTGAGTTCTTTCCAAAAAAGTTTCGCTTTTTTAGGACCAACACCATTAATCCGCATAATATCCACGACACCGGGAGGAACTTCTTGTGCGAGTTTTTCGTAGAATTCGAGGTTGCCAGTTTCGATCATTTCCTCGATTTTTTCTGCAAGTGTTTTGCCAATGCCATTGATATCTGTTAGACGCTTTTCATCCGCAATCACCCGCAAATCACGCGGTACCTCGCGTAATGTTTCTGATGCGCGACGATAAGACAATACGCGATGAATATTGTCACCACGAATTTGCAACATATCAGCAACTGTTTCAAAAATATCGGCAATTTCGCGGTTGGTAAGAGTTTTCACGGTACAAGTCCATTTCGCTCATGTGTTCGATTTCGTTTAGTAAACCGCAACTTCTCGTGTAAATCAAGGATCAGTGAATTCGACTGAGATTCAGTGGCGTGAGTTGTAAAAATAGATATTTGACGGTGTTTGATTTTGCGTCTCGTATACATGTCTATGGATCGTTTTTATGAAATCTCTTGACAGTATTGAATATTCGCGTTACGATTTTTTACAGTTAATGACAAATCAATAATTGCTAAAAACGTTGATCCAGAAGAGTATTTACTCGCCATGGTGTTCAGAGAGTCGTCGCTTGCTGTGAAGACGATACACTCAGGGGTGAAGAATGGGCTGGGGAGTTGCATGGACGAAAGGATAATTCTAAGTAGTCTGTGACGGACGCGCACCGTTATCATAGCGCGGGGTATCGAAATAATTCTGTACCCTACTGAGTGCGGTAAAGGTTGTTCCTTTGCCGAAACAAGGTGGCACCGCGAGATTTCCCATCTCGTCCTTGTGGATGAGTTGGGTTTTTGTTTTTATAGCGCATCACAACTCATCCGCACTATCTTGTGTTGATTATTTTGAGGAGTTTGATCGTATGGTGACCACAACCTTAAGACAACGTACCGATGTCAAGCCAAGGCGCGACGAAATTGAAGAATTATTCAAACAGGGTGATCTTGTTCCGGTTTATCGTCGTTTATTAGCAGATTTAGAAACCCCCGTTTCTGTGTTTATGAAGCTCTCTCAGTCACACAATGCCTATTTCATGCTAGAAAGCGTGGAAGGAGGCGAACAAGTTGGTCGTTATTCGTTTATTGGCGTGAACCCCAAAGGCGTAATTACCTTCAAGAACAATGTTATTTCACACTTAGTCGATGGTGAGACAACAGAACGTTCGCTGACAGAAGGCGAAGACCCCTTACATGCCATCAAGCAAGAATTCGACAGATATAAGCCAGTACATGTTGATGGTTTGCCCCGTCTAATCGGAGGGGCAGTGGGGTATATTGGCTATGACATTGTGCGTTACTTCGAACGATTGCCGGACACGTCCACCTCTGATCTTGACCTGCCGGAAGCGGCGTTTATGTTACCGGATACATTGGTCATCTTTGACCATGCTAAGCATCAACTGATTGTGATGGCAAATGCTTACAACGATACGGATAATCCACAAACGGCGTATCAAGACGCGATCCGTAGAATCGATCAAATCGTTGTTGCATTAGGTAAACCGCTTCCTTCAATGCCAATTGCAAAAGAACCTCTTAATGAATCGCTTGTTTCCAACATGCCACAGGAAAAATTTGAAGCGAACGTGCGTGCCGCCAAAGAATACATTGCGGCAGGTGATGCTTTTCAGATTGTACTATCACAACGCTTTACACGTCGTACCGTCGCTTCTCCACTAGCGATTTACCGCGCTGTGCGAGCGTTAAACCCATCGCCATATATGTTTTACCTCAATTTTGGGCAAGGTTTTACGTTGATGGGTGCATCGCCAGAAATGATGGTACGTATGGAAGATGGAATCGCCACAACACGCCCAATCGCTGGTACACGTAAGCGTGGTGCAAATGACGCAGAAGATCGTGAATTAGCGGATGATTTACTCGCTGATCCAAAAGAACGGGCAGAACATGTTATGCTCGTTGATCTCGGGCGTAATGACCTCGGGCGTGTGAGTGAATATGGCACGGTGAAGGTCACGGAAATGATGAATATTGAACTGTATTCCCATGTTATGCACATCGTCAGTCAGGTTCAAGGAAAAGTGCGTGCTGGTATGGATGCGTTTGATTTGTTCCGCGCAACATTCCCTGCCGGTACGCTTAGTGGCGCTCCAAAAGTGCGGGCTATGGAGATTATCGAAGAGCTTGAAGGTATAAAACGCGGTCCCTATGGCGGGGCGGTAGGCTATTTTAGTTTGGACGGATCAATGGATACATGCATCACTATTCGCGCCTTGATTATGAAAGAAGATCGTGTCTATATTCAAGCGGGTGCGGGTATTGTTGCGGATAGCGACCCGACAAATGAGCATGTCGAGTGCATCAATAAAGCGAAGGCACTCGCAGTAGCAATTGATTATGCTGAACATGGACTTATGTAGTCCTCGCATTGTAGGGCGTTTGGTGTTATGTCTATAGACAACATACCCCTTATTAGGAGAGATTTACGATGGCATTAAAACGAGTCATGTTTATTCGTCCGGGCGAAACTGAATGGAACTTGCTAGGACGTTGGCAAGGTTGGGTGGCAGTACCGCTTAATGAGCATGGTCAACAACAAGTGAAGCGCCTTTCAGGATTTATTAGAAATCTTGGCGTACGGATGTTGTATTCAAGTGATACACAGCGAGCCGCAGAAACTGCTGAAATCCTCGCGGAAAATTTGGGGTTTGAGCCTAAACTTGATGAACGCTGGCGAGAGCGCCATATTGGGCATTGGCAAGGGATGATTTTGCCGGAGGTAAGGAGCTGGTACCCTGATGAATACGAAGCTATGTTAAATAAATTAGATGATTACCGTGTTGATGGCGGCGGAGAATCACGTAATGACGTCCGGGCGCGTGTCACGGAAGCCTTTAATGAAATTTTAGAAGAGTGGGATAAAGAGGATGCGGCTATTAACATCGGTGTCATCACACATACAACTGCCATTCGTGTATTGCTTGAAACACTGATCGAAAGTGGTGACCTTACTGAAGTACCCTTTGGTAATTCATCTGTCACAACGATTACACGTCAAGATGATAATACTTGGAAATTAACTGCGGCTAACGACACAACACATCTTGAAGGTTTGGAAAGTCGCTATATGCCAGAAGTGGAGTACGATAAATGATCCTAGTCATTGATAACTACGATAGCTTTACATATAACCTGGTACAACAAATGGGCGAGATAGGCGCAGACTTACATGTTGTTCGCAATGATCAAATATCGCTAGAGAACATCAGAAAGCTCAACCCTTCACATATTGTTGTTTCACCTGGACCGGGTACACCCGATGACGGGGGTGTTTCATTGGACGTTATTCGTGAGATGGGTGCATCTACGCCAATTCTAGGTGTTTGTCTGGGGCATCAATGCATTGGACAAGCCTATGGCGGTGTGGTCACGCGTGCTGATAGGCTGATGCATGGTAAGACCAGCATGATCTATCACAAACATGATCCTCTTTTCAATGGCATACCGAGTCCTTTTGAGGCAACACGTTATCACAGTTTAATTGTTGAAGAAGACACGATTCCAGATAGTCTGATGGTAACAGCCTTTACTGAAGATGGTGAAATTATGGCGTTTCGTCATAGAGAAAACCCGGTGGCGGGTGTGCAATTCCACCCAGAGAGCATTTTGACAAAATATGGTCCTCGTTTGCTCAAGAACTTTATCGAGAATACATTTTTAGCAGTATAGCAAGATAAGGATAACGATTTACATGGAAATACAACGCGCAATTGATGTCATTGGTCGCTTCGGGCATTTGCTCCCTGAAGAGGCTGAAGGCGTAATGAACAATATTATGGGTGGCAACGCAACCGAAGCACAAATTGGTGCTTATTTGATGGGTTTGCGGATGAAAGGCGAAACTCAGGCGGAAATCGTCGGGAGTGCACAGGCGATGCGTGCGAATGCAGTGCATGTACCTACAAAATATGCTGGTACAAATTTGCTAGATACCTGTGGTACAGGTGGTGACCGTTCCGGAACATTTAACATCAGCACAACGGTTGCTTTTGTTGCAGCCGGTGCAGGGATTCCAGTTGCCAAGCATGGTAATCGTGCTGCGTCTAGCAAATGCGGGAGCGCAGATGTGCTGGGTGAATTGGGTGTAAATCTTGATTTAACCCCTGAGCAGGTCGGTGAATGCGTTGATGAAGTCGGGATTGGTTTTCTCTTTTCTGTGAAATTGCATCCTGCCATGAAACATGCCATTGGACCCCGTCGTCAGCTGAGTGTTCGTACCATTTTCAATATTCTTGGTCCGTTGACAAATCCCGCAGGGGCGCGTCGTCAACTCATGGGCGTATTTGCGCCGGATTTGACGGATTTGTTGGCGCATGTACTGGGTGAGCTGGGAGCACGTTCTGCGATGGTGGTGAATGGTTACGGCGGGCTGGACGAGCTGACGACCACCGGACCGAATACGGTCAGCCACTTTAATAATGGCACGGTCAACAGTTTTACGCTCGACCCACTCGAATATGGTTTCGATGGAGCAAATATCCATGATTTATTGGGTGGCGACGCGCCCACCAATGCTGGTATTTTGCGCGGCGTATTAAACGGTGACATTCAAGATGCGAAGCGTGATGTGGTCGTGTTGAACGCTGGTGCGGCAATTTATGTTGGTGGAAAAGCTGCAGATATTACGGAAGGCATCAAAATTGCGCGGGAAATCATCGATAATGGCGCGGCTGTAGAAAAACTCGATAAGTTCATCGAATATAGCCAGAAGCTAGCAGGGTGATAAGAGGAAAAGATTTTGTTCGTTAAAACTAATACCATTCTTGACAAAATTCTGGCTCGGAAGGTGCAAGAGGTTGCAGAGCGTAAAGCTATCAACACACCATTAGATTTACGCCGAGAAGCAGAGTCAACTACAAACGTCCGCAATTTCGCTAATACACTCAGCAAAGAAACAGTTGCCGTAATTGCCGAAGTCAAAAAGGCATCGCCGAGTAAAGGTGTGCTAATCGAAAATTTCGATCCAGTGCAACTTGGTACGATATATTCAGAAAATGGTGCTTCTGCGATTTCTGTACTCACTGATGTAGACTTTTTTCAGGGGCATTTAGATTATCTGTCGCAGGTTCGTGGAGCAGTAGATATTCCTGTTCTGCGTAAGGATTTCATTATTGACTCGTATCAGGTAAACGAGGGGCGTGTGGCTGGTGCAGATGCAATTTTGTTGATTGTCGCGGCACTAGAAGACGCGCAAATGTCAGATTTATTCGCTCAAATCACGGCACTCAATATGTCCGCATTGGTCGAAGTGCATAATGAGACTGAACTGGAACGGGCACTTAAATTAGGGGCTTCTTTGATCGGGATTAATAACCGTGACCTGAAAACCTTTGATGTTGATCTTGGGACGACTGCACGTCTAGCAAAACTTGTCCCGCATACCGTCACATTGATTGCAGAAAGTGGCATCCGTAATGCTGATGATGTTCAGCTTATGGGGCAACATGGCGCACATGCCGTGTTGGTGGGCGAATCATTGGTAAAAGCACAACAGTCTGGCGAAGATTTGCCTGCGATGATTACTGCTTTTAGCCAACAACGTAGGGCGTAATCATGACGACTTTTCAGTATTCTTCGCAAATTCTTGAGGACTTTCCTAATCTGGTTAGTGGGGTTGTCGTAATTCGTAATGTCAAAAATGACATAAACCCAGACGGATTAGAAGACGCGTACAATGCGGAGCAAGTCGCAGTTATGGCACGTATTGGCACGAAAGCGCTGAGTGAAATTGCTTCTTTGACTGCATGGCGTAAGGTTTTTCGACAGTTCGGTGTTGAACCGACGAAGTATCGTAGCGCGCCGGAAGCGTTGCTAAGACGATTGAGGAAGAAGGGATACATACCGCATATCAATTCGCTAGTTGATATTGGTAATCTCATCAGTATTCGTTATGCGTTACCGGTTGCGATTTTTGATACAGATGCCACAAACGGCGTAATCACTGTGCGATATGCAGATGGTTCAGAACGATATTGTGGGCTTCATGAAAAAGAAGTACATCATCCTGATGTTGGTGAGGTGATATTTGCTGACGACACAGGTTTGGTCGTTGCAAGGCGATGGTGCTGGCGACAAAGCGCAGAAAGTGCGGCGCAATCACGTACAAACAATGTCGTCATTACAATCGAAGCGCAACATGATAATTCCCGGACCGATATTCAGAACGCGTTAAATGATATGATTGTCTTGCTTGAAACCTACATTGAGGGTGAAGCCGAACACGCTATACTAGATTACGACAATTATCGAATTTAGTTTGTTGGAAACGAGGTGTTATGTATGACTGTTAGGGTCAAGGTCTGTGGTTTAACCTCTTATGATGATGCACGTTTTTGCGCTCAGAACGGTGTGGATATGCTAGGATTCAATTTCTTTAAGCGTAGCCCTCGTTATATTGATCCTAATGAGGCTCAGATGATCTGTGATCGCCTTCGAGAGGAATTTGGTGATGCGTGTCCTGCGTTAGTCGGCGTGTTTGTGAACCCCACAGATAGCGATGTCTCGATTATCACCAATAAAGTCGGGTTAGATGCGGCGCAACTGAGCGGCGATGAATCCGCTGAGTTAATTGCTGAATTACGAGGCATTGGCTTCAAAGGCATACGTCCAATGAACCTACAAATGGCGCTAGAAGATGTCAAATATTTCGCGGCGCATTTTCCATCAAATGAACGTATGCCGTCGATATTGCTGGATGCCTATCATCCCTTACTATACGGCGGAACGGGTAAGCAAACGAGTACAGAAGTCGCACTTGCGGTAAAAGCAGAGGCGCCTCGCTTGATGTTGGCTGGTGGATTAAACCCTGAAAATGTTGCAGGGCGTGTCTTGGAAATTCAACCGTGGGGTGTGGATGTTGCTAGTGGTGTAGAGGATGACCAACCGGATGTGAAGAATCACAACAAGATCAGAGCATTTATTGAGGCGATACGTGGTTGAGTATTTCGATATTTATGATGAGGCGCTAAACAAGATAGGTGTCAAAGCGCGTGACGATGTGCATCGTGATGGCGATTGGCATTGTGTATTTCATTGTTGGGTGATCTATCGTGATGAAAGCGGAACAGATTATGTTATTGCACAAAAACGTAGCGCGAATAAGAAGATTTTCCCTGAATTTCTCGACATCAGCGCGGCAGGACACTATGCAACTGGCGAAACGATGCATGATGGTATTCGAGAGATTGAAGAAGAACTGGGCTTGGTCGTAAATTTCGAGGATTTGATACCCGTTGGACGGCGTGTTGGCATAAACACCTATAACGGTTTGATTGATCGTGAAATTGCAGACGTGTTTTTCTATATTTGCGATCAACCACTAGCGCATTATGTCTACCAGAAAGAAGAACTTGCTGGGTTGATCGCACTGGATGTTGATGCAGGTTTGCGATTATTTGATCATACAATATCTGAGATGAGTGCGCCCACAGTTGGACTAGGACAATCAACTGTTTCGATCTCTTTAAATGATTTTGTACCAACAATTGATCGCTATTTTCATAAGATCCTAGTGCTTACGAAACGTTGTTTGGATGGTGAAGACCATCTGTTGATTTGAAATATTATGAGATAAACAATGAGGTTTAATGGAATGACGGACTTATATATTGACATTAATAAGACCAATTTGCCTGATGCTCGCGGTTATTTTGGTGAGTTTGGCGGACGATTTGTACCAGAAACGCTAATGCCCGCGCTTGATGAACTGATTGTGGCATATGAAGAAGCAATGGCTGATCCTGAATTTCAGGGTGAACTAGCACATTTGCAACGCACATATACGGGTCGTCCAACGCCTGTAACATATGCCAAACGTTTGAGCGAAAAGCTCGGTGGCGCGAAAATTTATCTGAAGCGCGAAGACCTTGCTCATACTGGTGCACATAAGATCAATAATGCGTTAGGGCAAGCGTTACTGGCGAAACGTATGGGAAAACACCGTGTTGTTGCGGAAACTGGCGCTGGTCAACATGGAGTCGCGAGTGCGACAGCCTCCGCATTACTCGGGTTGGACTGTCATGTATATATGGGCAGTGTGGATATTGCCAGACAACAACCGAATGTATTTCGTATGAAATTACTTGGTTCGGAAGTGATTCCAGTAGAGAGTGGCAGTAAAACCCTAAAGGATGCTATCAATGAGGCAATCCGTGATTGGGTGACCAATGTCAATGACACATTTTATCTGCTTGGTTCCGCTTTAGGGCCACATCCTTATCCGCGCATAGTCCGTGATTTTCAAAGCGTGATCGGCACAGAAGCGCGTGAGCAGATTGTTGAAGAAGCCGGACGTTTACCAGATGTATGTATTGCGTGCGTAGGTGGTGGTAGCAATGCGATCGGCTTATTTCACGCTTTTCGTGAAGATGAAAATATCGATTTGATCGGTGTGGAAGCAGGTGGACGTGGTATTGAAGGAGGCGAACATGCCGCACGTTTTGCAGATCCTAACATCAGTCGTCCGGGCATTTTACAGGGTACACGCTCCTATGTGATGCAAACTCAAGACGGTCAAATTTTGAACACACATAGTATCAGCGCGGGTCTGGATTATGCATCTGTGGGACCAGAACACGCCTATTTGCGTCAGCTTGAACGCGCTTATTACACGATGGCAACTGATGACGAAACGCTTGAAGCATTTCAAACATTGAGCCAAACCGAGGGTATTATACCTGCGCTGGAAAGTGCTCATGCAGTTGCAGAAGTGATTAAACGTGCGCCATCTATGCCTAAAGATAGTGTGATTCTTGTCAACCTTAGTGGACGTGGCGATAAAGACCTTGACACGGTTATTAAAGCGCTTGAACCATCGGATGATTAAATAAATTGTGACGATTGAAAACTTTTCATGGTGGTTGAGCAATTACAAGATTGCGTGGGAAAGGCATGACCCTGAACTGATAGCGACGTTATTCAGTGAAGATGCAATCTACAAGATTTCGCCATTCGCCGAGGATTTACAAGATCGTGATGCGATTGTTCAATATTGGTGTGACATTTCCAGTCATCAGGGCAACGTGCAATTTGCATTTGACATACTTCATGTTGATGAGGATGGTGTTGGCATGGCACATTGGACCGCGCAATTTAATCGTGTGAAATCTGAGAAACTGGTGTATTTAGATGGCATTATGCGGTGCCAATTTGACCATGTCGGGCAGTGTGAACTTTTTGAGGAATGGTGGCATAGTCATTCAATTGCGAAAGATGATGAACTGTGATGAATAGTGAAGATAAAATCATTCGCCTAAAGGATAGTCGCAACCTTGCATATACCGAACATGGTGATGCTAATGGCAAGCCTGTAATTTTTATTCATGGTAATCCCGGTTCTAGGTATATGCGTCATCCTGATGAAAATATTGTTGAGACACTCGGTATTCGCATGATTACACCAGATCGCCCCGGATATGGACTATCAGATTTTCAATCGGGTCGAAAACTGTTGGATTTTCCAGATGATATACAGCAACTAGTGGATGCGCTTGAGATCGACAGGTTTTATGTTCTTGGTGTATCCGCCGGTGGACCATATGTTGCGGCAACTGCGTATATTTTACAAGATCGTGTATTACGTGGCTCAATTGTCAGTGGTGCCGCGCCGTTTGACCGTGGTGATCCGTTGGAAGGTGTTAATGAAGCCTATCGCCTTGCTTACCGATCCGCTAAACAACCTGCATGGTTATTACGATTCCTGCTCAATATTCAAATGCGTAGCGAAAAACGTGACCCTGGCAAAGCATGGGAACAGGTGCTTGAACGTGCAGGACAGGCAGACCGGCACTTATTGTATCAACCAGAATATGCGGAACAGGTCAGAGGGTATCGGTCTGAGGCAGTGAGGAATGGTGTGAAGGGATGGGTTCAAGAAGCGAAACTTGTTGTGTCGCCTTGGGGCTTCTCTCTCAAGGGCATACGGACCGAGATTGACCTGTGGTATGGCGATGAAGATAGTATAGTTCCACCACCGATGGGACATTATTTGAATGAGCATATTCCGAATACACGATGGCATTTTGAACGAGGTGCGGGACATTTTTTGTTTTTCCAGAAATGGCAAGAAATCCTAGAGGCACTCGTTGAAGACTAATCCGGTAACGCTTGCTTGTTCATGGTATCCACGCGGTGAATTGGGACGGTTTAAGCGCGAATTGCCTAAATTGCGTGAAATTTATGAGAAGATTGTTGTCGCAATTATGGATGAGTCAGCAGAAATACAGATGATTCAAGCATTTTTCGAGGAAAACGATGTTCAATATCAAATTTTCTCGGGTTGGAGTGGGCGTTACTTGTGTGTTAAACGGGCGATAGAGTCCGGTGCAAAATACGTGCATTACGTGGATTTTGATCGTCTTGTGCGCTGGTCAGAATGTCATTTTGACGAGTTAAAGCAAGTTGTAGCAACAATCCCTAATCAAGAGTTACTCATTTTAGGGCGGACTGCATTTGCTTGGAACACACATCCACGCTCGATGTTCGAGACGGAAAGATTATTCAATACGGTTTTTTCGCAGTATTTTGAACTTGCGATGGATTTTGGCGCAGGGTCGCGTGGGATGAGTAAAAATGCTGTTGAATACATCTTAAGACATTCAGATTGTAAAGATGCTTTAAACATGGATGCAGGGTGGGTAGTATTGTTAAAACGTGGCGGGTTTTCATGGGGCTATACCGAGGTAGACGGTCTGGAATATGAGTCCGCTGATCAATACAAAGATCGTGCCGCAACTCATGATGAACAAAAAGCGTTACAGGTTGAATTAGATTTAAGTGCAGAGAATTGGGCATTACGTACCACAGTTGCCAATAAGATCATGGTATCTGGCTTATGTGCCATGACACAATCATTACCCTAAGTGAAGTGTGCCGTATTTCTTGCGACATATAGAGGATAGTGGATTATGAATAATATGCGGAAAAAAACTGGCGTTGAATCGCTTGATGAGGTATTTAAAACGACTGAAGCACAGGGTAGGGCGGCGTTTATGCCATATTACCCGATTGGTTACCCGACATATGACGCTTCGTTAGACGCAATTGAACGGATGGCGGGTGTTGGTGTAGATGGATTTGAGATTGGCGTACCCTTTAGTGATCCACTTGCTGATGGACCTACAATTCAAGCGGCAACACAGGTTGCGCTTGATAATGGTATTACGGTGACAAAAACACTTGAAGCGGTAAAAACCTTACGTGAACGTGGGGTTACACAACCATTGATGATGTTTAGTTATCTAAATCCTCTTGTCGCCTATGGTACAGAAAAATTTGTGCATGATGCTAGGGAAGCGGGCGCTGACGGATTAATTATTCCTGATTTGCCGGCGGAAGAAGCGCATATGTTTGCAGACGCGTGCGATGAAACGGGCATGGCGCTAGTTTTCTTCCTCGCGCCGACAAGTAACCCGAAGCGGATAAAGCTGGTTGCCGAACATGCACGTGGATTTATCTACGTCGTAACGTTGACAGGAATCACGGGTGAACGTACCGAGTTGCCAGATTATCTAGCAGAATTCATTGCGCGTCTACGCAAAGAAACAGATCAACCACTTGTGATGGGATTTGGCATTAGTAAACCTGAACATGCACAAATGATGACTGGTCTGGTCAACGGGTTTATTGTGGGTAGTGCGCTTGTAAAGGCGGGTGCCCAAAGTATAAATCATGTTGAGGAATTAGCCTTATCTTTGCGATCTGCTTTAGACAATTAACCATAGAACTATTAGGCAGATTGTACGAAATTCAATGGAAATGTCGGTGATTTTGACGAGAAGTTGACAGGCTCTCATAATCTGT
>JGI12048J13642_11098670_pt1 | contig 13571 bp, 11 predicted proteins | sample ElkSlonscriptome_16_FD_13642 | JGI IMG/M metagenome (IMG submission 13642) | reverse complement strand
CTTCAACACGACTCGCGGAAAATCCGTGCAGGTAAACAATTGCATATTCCGTCTTTGTTTTTTCGCCATTGGCCCATACTATTTCGGCGTTGTTATCTGGTTTCAACTTGTGCTTTTGTTCCTGGTGGGCAACATAGGTCTCCAGGGCACCAGCCATTGACGGTACTTCCGGTAAGTCTGCGGTGTAATTTGGTTTATCTGGGGTGGGGCCCAGCAAATAAATAAGAATCAGGGCGGCGATGACTACAAGTGCTTTCTTCATGGTTTGAAATTAAAATTTTTCAAAGGCACCCAGACCAAAAAGTGCAAAATCGTATTTCACGGGATCTTCCGGATCAAATTTCCGCAATGTTTCAGTGAGCTCAACAACAGCCTTCCAGTCGTCTTGCTTGCGTTTAAGAAGTCCCAGTTTTCGGGCCACTTTAGATGTATGAACATCCAGCGGAATATAAAGCTGAGAAGGTGAGAGTTTATTCCAGATACCGAAGTCTACAGAAGATTCACTGCTTCTCACCATCCATCTTAAAAACATATTCATTCGTTTTGCCGCTGATCCTTTAAGTGGATTGGGCAGGTGTTTTTCGCTGCGTTTTAAATGCTCAGGCTCAAAAAATGCATCCTTGAATCGCGCCCAGCCACTTCCAGGCTCTGACTTGTCTTTATCAAAAGATTCAGCTAAGATTTCTTCAAGTCCGTCATTATCCCGGTAAATAATTTGAAGGCTGTTTAAGAAATGGAGACAATCATCACCATTAAATGTACGATGCACAAATCGGGTAAAGGGTTCTAAGTCGCGATCTGTGAAGTTGAGAATAAAGTCGTGCGGTGCATGATCCATTAGCTCAATGAGCTTGTTGGCATTGTTGATAATCGTTTTTCGCTGTCCCCAGGCAATTACGGAAGTTAGAAAAGCGGAGATTTCAATGTCTTCTTTTTTTGAGAATTGATGGGGTATCTGGATGGGATCCGTGGGTATGAAGAATTCCTTCTCGTATTGAAGGGTCTTGCTTTCTAAAATTTCTTTGAGTTGCTTTTTTGTCACAGGGCTACCGGAGCTGCAAATTTTCCATCTACCATAGTCAGGGTGCGATCGGCCATTCCCGCCAGGTCTTTGTTGTGGGTTACGATGATAAATGTCTGACCGAACTCTTCGCGTAGATTAAAGAAGAGCTGATGAAGTTCATCTGCATTTTTGGAATCAAGATTACCTGAAGGCTCATCAGCAAAAACAACAGAAGGCTCATTTATGAGGGCACGAGCTACCGCCACTCTTTGCTGCTCTCCACCCGATAGGGCGCTGGGTTTATGACTTGCTCTTTCAGAAAGTCCCAGTCTTTTTAGGAGCTCGGTACCTTTTGCTTCGGCTTCAGGTCGGTTTAAGCCACCGATGTATGCGGGAATGCAGACATTCTCTAAAGCAGTGAATTCAGGTAGTAAATGGTGGAATTGGAACACGAAACCAATTTCGCGATTTCTAAAGCTGGTAAGCTCAGATTTCTTCAAGGAGCTCACCTGGGTATCGTTTATCTTAATCGTACCCGAATCGGGCCTTTCAAGCGTTCCCAGAATCTGCAGGAGGGTGGTTTTGCCTGCTCCGGATGGTCCAACAATCGAAACGACTTCGCCTTTCTTTACTTCAATATCCACCCCATTCAAAACCTGGAGCGAACCAAATGACTTGTTGATTTTGTTTGCACTTACCATGAGCCGGCTAAGATATACATAGCGGGGCAAGTATCTGAATGAATTTTATCTTCTTCTTTTTGACCTGCGATTGGGTTTGCGATTCAAGTACCGGGCAAATAAAACAAGGGCAATGATAAAGCCCGCAACAAACGCCAATTGCAATAGGGGATCTATAGCTAAAAGCATGTTTTTTGGTGTTAAGTTTCAATCAAGGTAAGAAATTTAGCCGATTTTAACCAGCACCATCTTCATTAACCTACTCTAATTGAAGAACAGATAATTTTCACAATGAGACTTAGAAGATGGCCTGGATCATCAATTGACCGACTAACAAATCGGTATCCATGCCCTGGCTTACGGAGCCGATAGTTCCTTGAACTTTTAGATCATTTCCTTTAAAATACTTCACAAGACCAACCGTCCAGGCATCCTGCTCCTGAACGATAGAGTTCAGATTTTCTTCAAATTCCGGTTTTACATTTGAATAGCGCAGATCAAGGCCGAATCCCGATCTTGTAGTATAGCCCAGTTGAAGATTATAGGCAGATCCTAAAGCCAGGTACTGACTGATGTTCGTTGGAAGCAAAAGATCTGTGCCTGTGGGTTCAATATACGTTCCCTCCAGATTGGTGGCGGTGGCTACCACATATTCACCTAAGAACGAAAAGCCTTTGAATTTTACGAGTAAATCTCCATAAACCTGTCGGTAATCCGGCTGTTGAGCCTCGCCGATTTGATTGAATAAAATAAATTCTCCGTGCCCTTCACCTACGGGCTCGCTGGCTCCATCATTGAAACTAGCTGCACCACCCACCGCTAATTTGGGAGTCTCTTCATGTGCCAAATCAGCAACCAGGTTGGTATTGCCCTGCGAGAAAGCACCTAAAGGATAAATATCAAGACGAGCAGCGTATTTAAACCCTCCAACATCAATATCTCTGGAATCTTCACCGAAAGAATTTTTCCCATCTCCAGAAGTGAATCCTACCTGCGGAATTATCAAAACATCTGTTCCAAATGTGTAATCTGCGTAAACCCCGAATTCCCTTCCGGAATTACTAAATGTGGTACTCAGAATGCTTCTACCCGGAAACTGAAGTCTGTCTTCCATAATCATCATTTCGCGATTGTTTCCGATGGTTTGTTTTTGACCAAAGGTTATGCTCAGTCGCTCAATGGGTCTGTAGCGAATCCACGCATCGAGTAATGCATTCGGCTGACTGTAATCCATTTGGATAAAGAAGTCTACTTTTTCTTTAACGGCAGTTCCCGAAATATTGAAATAGGTTCTTCTTGCATTGAAGAAATATTCCGCGTCCTGATCGGTGAGCTGTTCAAATGACATATAGGGCTGTACCATTCCGCTAATCTTAAAGAGATATGCGCTATCATTAAAGGCGAAATTAAGTCCACTACCCAACTCAAAGTGGGTGTGATGTTGTACAGGTGCAGTTTGTGTAAAGCCCTGCATCGAAAAAGCGATCAATAAGATGGATAGTAATTTTTTCATGACCTGTTTATATGGGCTGTTAAAGGTTTTCTTTATTTAAATATCTATAAATGGGCAGTTCAGCTCCCTTTTCGGTATGCAGCACGTCCCAGGTTATAAAACTGTTAGAAGCTTCGGGTTCCAGTACTTCTACCGCAAAATTTGAATGGGGCTGATCCATCCTGATTAGAGAAGATCCCGGTGGTATGTTTCTGGTTTCAGATTTTAGAGTGGTTTCCACATATTGGCGTTTTACTCCTTCGTATCGTTCTTTATCCTGAAAGTAGTCGGTTACTTCATAAACCTGAACATCAAACTGTTGCTCTTTTTGGACGGTTTCAATATCCACTCCTAAAATTTTAAGTTTTTCTACTAAATTTTCCTGTCCGGGTAAAAGAATGTAGGCGAGGGGGCGCTTTCGTTCCAATTTCGGAGTACAACCCCAGGCATCTCGAATAGCCAGAAGCGTATCTACCATGGAAGGCTTTTCCAGATCGAGCATTTTTACTTGTTCTGTACGGATATTTCGGCTGAATTTAACCACCGCGCTGTGCTCCGTTTCACTTCCGGTTCTCGCCAGAAGTGCCTTGATTTCAGCTACCCTGGAAGCTGCCGATTGCATATAAGACCAGCCTGCTTCATACGTCGTAAGCACTCTTCGTTTATAGGAAGCTCTTTTCAGGGCCACTCCTCGTACTTCAATCAGAGTTGAAATGCAGTTAGCCAGGGCGTATGAAGTAGCGCTTGACCTGGAATTGAGCGAACCCTGATTCAACTGGATTTCTCCGTAGTGTTGAGTGGATGAGAAATAGTCATGGTGACTGATTTCCAGTTCTTCCATTCTATTCTTTGCCGGGTTTACAAAGTATTCTTTGGTAAACTCGCGAAGCTCTTGTGGCACATTTAGATTGGCTGAATACAAAAACATCACATCAAAGGCACCAGTCATTCCCCAATTGCTCATGCGCATATAGTCGCGTCTGTAGGGGCGATACTCATGAAAGTCAAGAGCCACATCAGCATTAAATTTGGTAAAGGCCTTCTTAAGCAGAATGGACTCTTTGATCTGAAGTTTGGTTTGATCGCGATTAAGGTCTAGACCGTTTGCTGCATCTCTCACCTGTTTTTCATAGCCATCTATATTGGCCATCGGAATGATCTCAATATTGAGTTTTTCTAATATTTTACGTTGCTCAGGATTGTTTAATAATCTGTCAATTAAATACAGCACTCCTTCTGTACTTGCGGGCTCATTTCCGTGCATTCCACCCTGAATCCAGAAATTGAGCTTCTCACCATCGGCAGATTTATCATTGATTTTAAGCAAGGGTATTTTTCTTCCTTTTTGACTCTCTCCAATAAACTCGTAGGAGATGTATTTAGGATGGCTTTTAACCTGCTTCTCGATAAATTCCATGAGTTCATCGTAATTGGTAAAGCCTTTTTCTTTTTGGAATGCAGGTGTATTAATTTCGACATCAAAATCCGGATAGAACTTCTCCGTGATTTCTCGGGTCTGAGGATTAAACTGTGCATGTGAAAGCACCGAAATACAGACGAAAAGTGTTGTGTAAATTGCTTTCATAATTTAAAATGCCAGGGTTGTAATTATTCTAAAAATCCACTCATCGCCGTCCATGGGTGTGCTGGTTACATCGTTAGATCCTTCTAGCGCATCTACATAAGTAATGGAAGATTGGATCTTGAACCCGTACATTTTGGAGAAGTATTTGGATACTCCAAAAGTGTAGTAGTTCGGCCTGTTGTAAAAGGTACCATTATTCAGAAATGAGTGCTGGTCTGCATCCAGGTAGGTATAACGGGCATCTACCGAAAAGCGATTTTTAAATAGGTAACCCATCATTATGTGGTATCCTGTTCCAAGCATCATTCTCCCTTTTACATAGTTTTCCGGGTCTTGCACCCCATCAACTTCTAAATTGGAAGAAAAGGTGCCATTATTTCTCTGCCTTATGGCAACATTATCGGGCACAGATGCATGGGTGTAAACGAATTCACCCACAGCCGAAAAGCCTTTGTATTTGAAAATAAAGTCTATGCAAAGCTTCCCAAAATTGGGGAGAGATAGGGCCGTGTCCTTATCGAAGTAGAGAATATCACCGCTTGTTCTTCCACGTCTGCTGCTCATTCCCTGGTTCCAGCTGTAAGCTGCTCCTACAACCAACTTAGGTGTAAGTTCTCTCATCATATCTACTTCGTGATATTGACCGAGATTAACAAAGGTTCCGAATGGAAGAAAGTCTAATCGGCCACCGTATTTCAGCCCACCAAAGTCGTTGCCAAAAGCGTTTAATCCATCGCCATTTGTAATAACGATGCTTGGTCTGATGTATGATGAACCTACTCTGTAGTTTCCATCAAAGAAAAATCCAAATTCTCGGATAGAACTGAACGCAGAGGTAACACGACTTCTCTCTGCCAGCTGAAGAGTGTGCGATCTAACGAGTAACTGACGATTATCTGTAGCCGTATTTTTTTGTCCAAATCGCACGCGCCAATTGCGATTAAACCTATAGCTAACCCAGGCATCCATCAGTGCACTCGCCGAAATACCATCAACCTCGTTGTTTCCGCTTAAATCAAACTGAAGTCGCCATCTCACTTTATGTCTGGCCGCATCTCCTTCAATTCTAAGCCTGAGTCTTCTTATTCTGAACCGGTTGTAAGCACCCTCAAGGGTTTCGTCGGTGTACCATTTAGATTCAAAGGAAGGCTGGATGTATCCGCGAAGAGCAATGTTATAGTCTTTATCGCCGGTAAATCTAATGGCATCACCAAAGTCATACCACTCCGGTTTTACTTCCTGAGATTGCAGGCTGGTGCTTAGCGCCAGCATCAGAATAATCAGGCTGGCCAGGTGGCCAGTGCTATTGTGGAAGTTAGCTTTCATTAAAAACTATTTTCAACTTTGAGTTTTTTGTTTTCCATCACGAGTTTTCCGTTTGCAAATACATCGAGCAGATCAAGTTTATCATCCAAAAGACAAAAATCTGCATCTGCACCTTCTTGAACCCGACCCTTGTGCTTTAAGCCAAGATTTATTGCCGGATTCAATGTAACTGTTTTAAAGGCATCGGTAACAGACAGGCCTCCTTCTTTGACAAGCATTTGGGCCTGGACAATATTTAAATCAAATGGAGCCTTTCGAAATCCTACTAAATTCCCATTTTCGTCTTTTCTATCCAGCCCTGCATTTCCATCGCTACTAAAGGTGAAATTATCTATTGAAGCTCCTTTTTCAAGTCCGTAAAGAACAGATTGCCAGGGTTCGGTGTATTTGGTTCCCCCGGTAGAGACATCCGTTATTCCACCCATCTTTGCCCATTCAATGCCCTGTTCAAACAGGTCTTTTGTTCTACCCATATGTGTTGGGCTAATATGCTGAATTGGGAATTCATAGTCTTTAACAATCCTTACCAGGGTATCTATTCCTGAGTTCAAAGCACCGAGGTGGATATGTAGAATTCCCTTTTTCTTTGCGATCATTCCACCCACTCTCACTTGCCGCAAAACTCTGAGAAGATCAACATCGGAAGGATAAGATGAGCGCACATCAGAAATAGCGATTTTGCACCCCAATACCTTATCAATAAAAATCATTTCATCTTGCACCGTGCCCGTTATATGCATAGGGTCTAATCCAAAATAACCTGTGTACATGTAGGCTGTGATCCCTTCCATTTCCAGGGCATTGCATTTTGCATACAGGGTTTTGATACCACGAGTTGAACCATCTGTTCCCAAGAGGCCGACAACTGTAGTCGTTCCACATTCAACGAGCTCGGTCATGGGTATTTCAGGAGTCATAGATGAAAAACCGTGTTTTCCCCCTGCACCAATCACATGAATGTGCTGATCAATTATTCCCGGGGTGAGAATCTTACCTTCCGCGTCCCATTCTTGAAATGCTGAATGAGAATCTATCTTATCCTGGATAGCAAGTATCTTTTTCCCTCCGATTAGAATATCCTTTATTCCGAGGTGTTCAGGGGCATATATATTGGCATTTTTTATAAGTATCATGCAAAATGGTAAATGAGCATAACCACCAGTACAGTGATTAGCGGGATTAAATTTCGTTTAACAATTTGTAGCGTGGAAACTCCGGCAATTTCGGCAGTAGCAATCAAAACTCCGGCAACTGGAGAAACGGTTCTACCCATAGATGCGGCAAAATTCATAGGTAAAATCATGTAGGCACTTTTAACACCAAAATTGGCCGCTATTCCGGGTGTAAGTGGTGCGAAGGCAAAAAATGACGCGTTTCCGCTGCCCATAAGCATAGAAGCCAGAAAAATGAGTACTGTCATCACTATTCCAACACCCAGGGCTTCGAGTCCAACGTTCTGGCTGAGGTAAACCAATCCTTCAATAAACCCGAGTGAGATAAGTCCCTGTGCAAAAATATCTGCCGTAATAATGAGCGTAACAACGGTTTTGAAAATATTCCCCATTCCATTCCAAAAGATTTTCAGCGAATCAAAAACGCGTTTCAGTTTTCTCCATCTAAGCCATTCAAATATTATGGCTATGAAAAGGCTTACAAACATGGCAGTGGTTGTATCGAGCGTAATTTTAGAACTTAAAAAGCCATTTAATTCGGAAAATACTATGAGTAAAATAATGGGCAAAACGGGAATAATTGCATAGATGGAGGGAGCCTTCTTTTCATCTTCTTCCAAATCATCTTTAACAACAACTTCTTCATCATTAGAAGAAGCTCCTTCTTTCTTGTCAAAATATCGGTTTACAAAATAGTACGCTACTGTAATGACAATAGACAGTGGAATAAAAAGCGGAATCTGGTATTCAACAAAATAGACAATAACCGGTATATCTACGATTCCTGCAGCCCGAGCCGTAATAGCAGATGCCGGACCCATTCCCATAGCTGTGGCCGCAGTAATAACAGATACGGCAGAAAGCCGACTAACACCTAGGTTCAGCAGGATAGGAAATACTGAAGCCATCAGCAATAAACCCAATCCAGCTGCCGATGGAATGGCGACAAATAGAATCTGACTTATTGGAATTACTGCCGCAGCAGCAATATGAGGGCTCTTTTTCAAAAGACCAAGTGGTCTAACGGCTAGTTTTACTAAGGCTTCAGACGCTCCGATTTTATCAATAAAGGCCACAAAACCACCAATTGCCATTATCATAAGGCCTACACCGGCATTGCTCTTTGAAAAGGATTCTTTTATAGCTCGAAACAGATCCAACCAAAATGAACCAGTTGACTTATCGAGTATTGGCTCATGACCATTTACAAAATAAGCAGTGACGAGCATAAGTAAACCCGCAATCAATAGTACTGCGTGAGGATAGTACTTTTTGATCAGTAACCATGCAACTACGATAACGAAGAGCAGGGCGATTATGGGTCCAACCATGCTCATGCTTAAAAGGCAGATTCGTCTACTCTGGTGCCAGGTGAAAAGAGTAGCGGGGTATTGTCATTATGCTGCTCAAATTCGCCTGTTAAATCGGGGTTCCGCGTATATGATTCGTCGGGGTTATTCGATAAAGGTTCAATATCAAATTCTACAAGGATAGCACCCATGGCATCTGTAATGGTCATGAAGTCACCGGAATTATTCATATTCAGGAGACCGCTACTTGCAGTTTGAACCAAAGATCCACCAAAGCCACCGGTTGGTGTACCGCCGCCAAAAACCACAATAGCCTGCCCGGGATTAAGAATAGATCCATCCGGAAAAACGTGCCGTGGATCATTGTTTGTCAAAGCTTCCGCATCGTAAATAAAGAAACCTGACATATCTAATGGCATAGATGAAAGATTGACCAACTCAAGAAATTCATCTCCCTGGGCTTCCCTTACTCCATCTCCATTGGCATCTCCTTCAATACCAGAAGGTGGGTCATAAAGGATTTCATTCAGTAAAAGTTGTGTAGTTATCGGGCCTTCATCATCTTCAATTTCCAGCACTTGCTGAAGGGTTCCGTCTGTGTATCCACCGCTTACAGAAGTAACTGTAACAACCACAGATCTGCTTCCATCTTCGTCACTATTGTCTATGGCGGTTATGGTTGCAGCACCTGCAATATCTCCTGCCATTATGAGAATTTCCTGGGTGTTTATATTGAAGTCTGTGCCCTCAGTTGCTGACCCGGTTAATCCAAGATTAACCTGAACATCCTGAGTTGATGAGCTAGATAGAGATATTTCGACGGAAGAAACACCTCCATTTTCATTTATTATGGATGGATTGAGCGTCATAAGGACTTCAGGGCCATCTGGCACCTGAGGTCCTTCAACGTCATCAGTTTCACAGGCTGTCACGGTGAGTAAAGTTACCACGGCAACTGCCAAAATTGATTTTACATGCATTTACTTGCAGCTGATTATTTGATTTTTACAAAGCGGCTGGTTCCGATGCCGTTTTCTGTCTTAATACTGATAATGTAAACGCCTTCATTCAGGTCAGAAACATCAACAGTTTTTGTTCCCGCTGCAATGAGTCTTACCATTTGACCTGTAAGATTGAAAATGCTGGCTTCCAGAACGCGCTGATCTGACTTAATGATGAATTCATTTTGTACAGGGTTTGGATAAACTTCAAAAACTGTGTAATCGTTTTCAAAAACACTAAAATCCTGGTTTGTGATGGTAATCTCGGCAGAACCGCTGACACCTGATCCGTCGTTTGCTGTGGCTGTAACAGTGACTACTCCATTTTCAAGAGCCGATAATACCCCGTTATCATCAATGCTTGCAAGTCCTGTTTCAGGATCTAAAGACCAAGTTATAGAAGGGTCTGTGGCATTTTCAGGCAATACTGTAGCATTCATTTGCAAAGTTTCTCCTGGGTTGTTAATTGATGTGGCACCACCTTCTCCTTCCACGGAAATAGATTCAACGAGAATAATATTCTGATTGCTTATCTCAATAGCAAGTGAACCAGAAACGCCAGAACAATCATTTGTAGCTGTAACTGTCACTGTTCCATCATCTACAGCTGTAAGTAGGCCATTCTCATCAATACTTGCTACACCTGTCTCTGGGTCTAATGACCAGGCGACTTCTGATTCCGTAGCATCTGCCGGCAATGTGGTTGCTGTCATTTGAAGTGTACCTCCCATTTCATCTATGGTAGTAGCGCCACCTTCTCCTTCAACGGTGATAGTTTCAACTAATACAGATATAGGAAATAGCATTCCATCTAACATAGTTCCCGGTGAATAAAGAGCTCCATTTGCTTCAGGGATATCTTGATCGTGCTGTGCGAAGTCGCCTGTCAAATCTGGATTTCGCGTGTAGGATTCATTCGGATTATTAGAGAGCGGTTCTATATCAAATTCAATGACAATATTATCGGAAGCATCCGTAATCGTAACGAAATCTCCTGAATTGTTCATATTTAGTGTTCCGCTGCTCGCTATTTGCACAATTGCACCACCAAAATCACCCATGGGTTCACCACCCCCAAAAATTATGTAAGGTTGGCCGGGTTGTAGTACTGTTCCATCAGGAACTAAATGCCTGGGGTCGTCAATTTCCAGAGCTTCTGCGTCGTAAATCATATAGCCGCTTATATCTAAAGTGCTGCAAGCCGTATTTATGATTTCGAGAAATTCATCACCCTGAGCTTGTCTAACGCCATCGTTATTGGCATCTCCAACAGTTGGGTCATTATCATCAGAAGGGGGATCGTAAAGTATTTCATTTAAAACGAGTTGACCAAAAGACAAACTTGAAATGGTCAATAAGAGAATAAGGGTAGAAAGTTTTTTCATAATTTCATTTGCGTTAGAGTTAAGCTATAAAGTTGACAGAAATGCATCGTATATTGGCATACCAATTGCAATTTTGATAGCATACCAAAATGAAAATATCAATCAAGCAACTCGTGGGATTCATCCAGTCTGAACTGAATGTAAATCGCGATTCAAAAAAACTACTCTATCAAACAATCTACGAGGCAATTAAGGGTGGAATCGTCAATGGAAGCATCCCTAAAGACTCCCAGCTTCCGCCTACACGTAAACTGGCAAATGAATTAGGAGTATCTAGAAGTACGATTGTTACAGTTTACGATTTACTCAGATTAGAGCGTCTGGTTGAAAGCAGGGGAGGAGCTGGATTCAAAGTAATTTATGAAAACTACACGCGAATATTTAATGAACCAAAGGATGAATTGCTTGAAGGCGAATTGTCTGAAATGGCAAAATCGTTTTATAAAAATGTGCACCGTGTAAATATTCTTGACCCGGGGCAGTCGGCTTTTCGGCCCGGCTTACCACCTGTCGATTTATTCCCAATAAATACATGGAAAAAATTAGTCAATCAATTTTGGCAGTTAGTGAGGGCACGAGACTTGAGTTATTACCCTGAAAACGGAATAGAGAGTTTAAGAAGCACCATTGCAGATTATTTGCGGCTTACACGGGGTATTGTGTGCCACAAGGACCAGATCATGATAGTTGGAGGATCCTTGCAATCCCTTTATCTCATAGGGTCATTATTATTAAACCCTGGAGATTCGGTTTTGTTAGAGAACCCTACTTTTCCGAATGTTCATTCCTTATTTTCAGGTTTACGAGCCGATATAACCGGGGTACCAGTTGATCCTGAAGGGATGAATTTGGATCATTTGAATGACCGGGTTTTGAAAGATGCAAAACTCATCCACATCACACCTTCGAGTCATTATCCATTGGGTATGCAGATGAGTTATGATCGAAGGAAACGAATTTGTCAATTAGCTGCCAAGAATAATTTGTTCATCATCGAAAATGATTATGAACATGAGGTTAATGGGATGCAAATAGGTTTAAAAACCCTTTATGCAGAAGACGTAAATAATCGCACGTTTTATCTGGGTACTTTTAATAGAATTTTACACCCTTCTGTAAGACTAGGATACATGGTTGTTCCAGAAAAAATGGTAGCCCCAATAAGAGCTATTGCCCGGCATTCTCATCTTATGGTCTCACCCAGCACCCAGATGGTCATCGACGAATTTATACAAAAGGATTATTTACATATGCATGTGAGAAAAGTAAAACACGTAGCTCAGGAGCGCAAAGAGATTTTTGAAAAGCATATGAGCCGTATTAAAAGTTTAGCGTTAAATGAGAGCTCTGCGAATGCACCTTCATTGCATAATCTTTACAAATTATCAAACTCAATTCCCGATAAGAAGGCTATTGATCAGATGTCTGAAAGAAACGTTACTGCACATCAATTGAGTAAATGTTTTGTTTCAGATAAAAAAGAACAAGGTTTAATTTTTGGTTATTCATGCACGCCGCATGCATCCATCCCCGCCAAAATTGATGAAATAAGGAAGGCAATGCGTAATTAAGTGACTGTAGATTTATGAGAGATGTATATTTGACACATGACTTATTTGAAGACCTTTTTTACGTTAATTCTCCTTTGTACAGTCCTTTCGGCTTGTGATAAAAATGAAACAGATTTTTCTGAAGCCACAAATATTACAGGCACCGGAGATTATATTTTCTCGTCATATGAGCCATTTTCTAAAAAGCCCATCGCGTGTTACTACCACATACCGGAAATGGCCAATTCAATTAGCCCTATATTGATTGCTCTGCACGGCGCGGGTAGAGATGCTGATAATATGCGTGATTATTTAATTGAGAAAGCGGATGAAAAGAATTTCATCGTTATAGCCCCTGAGTTCTCGTCTATTTATTTTCCCGGTTCTGACGCTTATAACCTCGCAAATATTTTCGAAGATGGAGATGACCCAAATCCCGAAACGATTAATCCGGAAGAAGAATGGACATTTTCAGTCATCGATCCATTATTTGAAGATTTCAAAAACCGCATTGGTAATACAGTACCGGGATACGATATTTTTGGTCATTCAGCTGGATCGCAACTGCTTCACAGGTATTTAATATTTAAACCTGATGCGAAATTTAACCGAGTTGTTTGTGCCGCTGCAGGATGGTATACCATGCCTGATCAGACGGTAGATTTTCCCTATGGGCTCGGTGCAAGTCCTGAGGAAAGTAGCGATCTATCTGATGTATTTTTTAGGGATGTTACCGTCATTGTTGGAGAAAATGATGTAGACCCAAACTCTTTTAATTTGAGGCATACACCCGGGGCAGATGCCCAGGGAAACAACCGTGTGCAACGCGCTCAGTATTTTTTTACCGAGAGTAGCGACATTGCCGAGAATTCAGGTCTTAACTACAATTGGGCTTACAGTATTGTACCCAATGCTGGTCATGAAGGGGATGCCAACGCCGTATATGCTGCTGAACTATTATATCCTTGATAATTAATCTTAATCGTTGATCTGAATTAGATCAGAGGTAATCCCTAACTGTATCCGGAAATCGCTGTATTTGCCATCTATAAAGGCAGCGGTGGCAT
>JGI12048J13642_10029045_pt1 | contig 13580 bp, 11 predicted proteins | sample ElkSlonscriptome_16_FD_13642 | JGI IMG/M metagenome (IMG submission 13642) | reverse complement strand
ACGTGCCCGTGGGCGGCGATGCGCCGATCACGGTGCAGACCATGACCAACACCCCGACCGAGGACGTGAAGGCGACGATCGACCAGATCCGCCGCTGCGAAGATGTTGGCTGCGACATCATCCGCGTCTCCTGCCCGACCGAGGAATCGACCCGCAATTTCCGGCAGATCACCCGCGCGTCGCACATCCCGGTCGTCGCCGACATCCATTTCCACTACAAGCGCGCGCTCGAGGCCGCCGATGCAGGCGCGGCCTGCCTGCGCATCAATCCCGGCAATATCGGCTCTGCCGACCGGGTCGCCGAAGTGGTCCGCGCCGCCAAGGCAAATGGCTGCGCGATCCGGATCGGCGTGAATGCAGGCAGTCTCGAGAAGGACCTGCTCGAGAAATATGGCGAGCCCTGCCCCGAAGCGCTGATCGAAAGCGCGCTCGATCACATCAAGCTGCTCCAGGACCATGATTTCCACGAATTCAAGGTCGCGGTGAAGGCGTCCGACGTCTTCCTCGCGGTCGCGGCCTATCACGGGCTTGCCGACGCGGTCGATTGCCCGCTGCATCTCGGCATTACCGAGGCGGGCGGGCTGATCGGCGGCACCGTCAAATCCTCGATCGGCATCGGCTCGCTGCTGTGGGCCGGGATCGGCGACACGATCCGCGTCTCGCTTTCCGCCGAGCCCGAGGAAGAGGTCAAGGTCGGCTACGAAATGCTCAAGGCGCTCGGCCTTCGCACCCGCGGCGTGCGCGTCGTCTCGTGTCCCTCCTGCTCGCGCCAGGGCTTCGATGTGATCCGCACTGTCGAAACGCTCGAGAAGCGCCTCGAGCACATCAAGACGCCGATGAGCCTCTCGGTGCTCGGCTGCGTCGTCAACGGTCCGGGCGAAGCGCGTGAGACCGATATCGGCCTTACTGGCGGGGGCGCAGGCAAGCACATGGTCTATCTTTCGGGCGTCAAGGCGCATGCGATCGACGACGAGGCGATGCTCGATCACATCGTGCGGCTCGTCGAGGAAAAGGCCGCTGCAATCGAAGCCGGCGAGGCGGTCGCCTTCGATCCCCATGCAGTCAAGGAAGCCGCCGAGTGATCAAGCCGGTCCTGTCTGGACTTGTTGCAGCTTTCGTTCTCATCGGCTCTTCCGCGCTCGCCAGCGTTATCACGAAGGACAGCGAGAGCGCGCATGATTATCCCGAAGCGCGCTCCTATGCGGTAAGCGAGGATGCGATGGCAGATGTCGATCGGGCGCTTGCGCGCGCAGCCGAGCGCGGCAAACGCGTTCTGCTTGTGATGGGCGCGAACTGGTGCCATGACAGCCGCGCGCTGGCCGGATGGCTGGCGACGGATCGGTTCAAGGCGCTTATCGATGCGCAATACGAGCTTGTCTTCGTCAATGTCGGCATGCCGCAATCGGGCGACGGGCATAATCTCAAGGTCGCTCGCCGGTTTGGCATCAACACGCTTCCGGGCACGCCCAACCTGCTGGTGCTGACGCCTGAGGGCAAACCACTGAACGCGGATACGGCAACAAGCTGGCGAAATTCTGCGAGCCGCACGCAGGACGCGATCTACGAGGAACTCGCCGCACTGGCCGGCTAGGGCATGATCGAAGCGCTGTTTCTTGCTGTCGCATTGGCGATGGACGCCTTTGCTGTCGCGCTCGTGCAAGGCGCGCGGGTGCGCCCCGCGGTGAGTGCGATGTTTGCCATCGCATTGACGTTCGGGCTCGCCCAGGGCTTGATGGCGCTGATCGGATGGGGTCTTGGCGAAGCCATGCTTCCGCATATTGAGGCGTTCGATCACTGGATCTCCTGCGCGCTGCTGACACTCATCGGCGTCCAGATGATCCGCGCCGGGGACCACGAGGAGGCGGCCCGCCCCCTTCGCGCGATGAGCCTTCTCGCCGCCGCCATCGCCACCAGCCTCGATGCATTCGCCGCCGGGATCACCTTGCCGATGCTCGAGACGCCCCCACTGGTCGCAGCTGGTCTGATTGCGTTCGTAACGCTGGCCCTTTCGCTGGCCGGAGTGCGACTGGGGCGGGTCGCCGGGGAGCGCTATGGACGGCCCGCCGAAATGCTGGGCGGTATCATCCTCATAGCCCTGGGTTGCACGATCCTCGCCACGCATACAGGTCTGCTATGACCATGCTTCACGTCGTCCATCATGCCGATTACATGGCTCCGCGGCCTGAGCGGGGCACGTTCAAGTTCGACAAGTATTTCCTGGTCATGGAAGAGCTGCGGGCGTCGGGCGCCCCGCTTACCGAGCACGCGCCCGAGCCGATGCCGCGCGAATGGCTCGAGGCGGTGCACGATCCGGACTATGTCGATGAAGTGTTCCGCGCGAGTGTTCCGCGCGAGAAGGAGCGGCGCATCGGCTTTCCCGTCACGGCGCGCATTCGCGACCGCGTGCGTCATACCAATGGCGGGACCTGGCTCGCCGCGATCCTTGCCAAGCGCCATGGCTATGCCGCCAACAGCGCGGCCGGGAGCCATCATGCGCTCGGCGCGACAGGCGCGGGCTATTGCGTGTTCAACGATCTCGCGGTCGCCTCGAACCGGCTGATCGCGCAAGGGGACGCCCGCCGCATCCTGATCGTCGATCTCGATGTTCACCAGGGCGATGGCACCGCCAGCCTCACCGCGCTGCGCGAGGACATCTTCACCCTCTCGCTCCATGCCGAAAAGAACTTCCCCGTGAGGAAGGCGCGCTCGAATTGCGATGTGGCCCTGCCTGACGGGTGCGATGACGATGGCTATATCGAAGCACTCGAGGCGCATCTTGGCCCGATCTGCGATGCGTTCGCTCCCGATTTCGTGTTCTATCAGGCCGGGGTCGATTGCCACGAGCGCGACAAGCTCGGGCGGCTTGCGCTCAGCGATGAGGGGCTGGCCCGCCGCGATACCCACGTCATTGCCGAGATCCGCCGACGCGGGCTCCCGATCGCCTCGGCGCTGGGTGGCGGCTATGGCGAGGATCAGCGCGAAGTGGCTGCGCGCCATGCCGCCTCGATGCTGACCATGGCGACCGTCAATGCACGCTTTCCCGCCCCGGCCTAGCGCAGATCGGGGTGGAAATAGATATCGACGTAATCGGTGAGATAGTCACACCATTCAAATTCGCGCAGGCGATAGTATGTCCGCTGCTGCGTCACCGCGAAGCGCCAGATATCGAAGGCCTCGCAGCGGCGATCCGCATCGGGGGTGCCTTCGATGAGGATATCACCCTCGAGCCGGAAGAAATCCTCGCCGATCTCGATGATGCGCCCCTCGATCCGCAAGATGCCACCGTTCTTGCTATCGACCTGCGAACCCGATACGCGCCACACGCCCTCCTCATCGACCTCGATGCTCACATCGCCGCGCTCGTCCCATTCGATCCATTGCAGCGTGATGCCCTCAAGATTTCGCAAACGGGCAACGTCGCGCTCGCTCGCGATCGCGGTCGCGCCGTGCTCGATCGAGCCGGGCTCAGGCGCATCTTGCGCCTGGGCGTCGGCATTGATCTGCGCGGCGAGCGGCTGGGCAAGCGATCCGCAAGCAAGCGCACCAACAAGCCCCGAAAGCACTGCCCAATTGCGTGATACCGCCATGTGTGTCAGCCCATTTGCCCGATTCGCAAGTCTCATTACCGCTTGAAGGATGTCCAGACCATGAGCAGTCACGAAACCGATTATCTGATCATCGGCGCAGGCGCGGTCGGGCTGGCCTTCGCGGATACGCTGCTCGACGAGGATCCCGATTGCCACATCACTATCGTCGACAAGCACGCCAAGCCCGGCGGTCACTGGAACGATGCCTACCCCTTCGTCGCGCTCCACCAGCCGAGCGCGACCTATGGCGTCAACTCGATGGAACTGTGCCCCGACAGGCGCGATTCAAGCGGCCACAATGAGGGCATGTTTCCGCTCGCCCCGCATGCCGAAATCCTGAGCTATTACAGCAAGCTGATGAACGATCGCCTGATCCCGAGCGGGCGCATCACCTATCATCCGCTGACTGAGTATGTCCGCGGGCACGATGGGGTGCACACAGCACGCGGCATCCTTTCGGGCGAGGAGATCACCATCGAGACCCGCCGCAAGCTGGTCGATGGCACCTGGTTCCAGACCTCGGTCCCCGCCACCCACACGCCCGGCTTCGAAATCGCCGAAAATACCCGCTTCGCCATCCCGGGCGATCTGCCCTCGCTGTGGAAGGAAACCGGCAATCTGCCGAGGCACTATGTGATTATCGGCGGCGGGAAGACGGCAATGGATACGGCGGTCTGGCTGCTCGAAGCGGGGATCAAGCCCGAGACGATCGGCTGGGTGCGCCCGCGCGACAGCTGGATGTTCAACCGCAAGCTGCTCCAGCCCGCCTATCACGAGATCGAGGGGCTGATTAAGTTCCAGACCGACCTCGTGGAAGCAGCCAACGCGGCGCAAGACGGCGATGAGTTGTTCGCCGAACTCGGTCGCCGGGGCACGATGTTGCGGATCGACGAAAACGTGACGCCCAGGATGTTTCACTTCGCGGTGATTTCGCAAGGGGAGATCGATCTCTTGCAGCAGATCACCGAGGTCTATCGCCAGGGCCATGTTACCCGGATCGAGCCCGGGCGGATGCATTTCGCGCAGGAGAGCGTCGGGCTGCCCGAAGACACGCTGTTCATCGACTGCACCGCCACCGCGGTCCCGTTCGAGGTGCGCGACAATCAGCGGCCCTTCTTTGATGGCGACACGATCACGCTGCAACTCGTCCAGGTGCCCTTCGTGCCCTACAGCGCGGCCCTCGCTGCCTTTCTCGAGGCCAATTTTGAAAGCGACGCGGAGAAGAACGCGCTCTGCCAGCCCGCCCCGCTCACCGACAGCACCGCGACCTATCCTTATGCGGTGATGGCCAATCTGATGAGCACCGCAATCCTTTCGGCCAACGACAAGGTGAGCGCGTGGAACGCGAAAAGCCGCCTTCATCCGGTCGGGCCGGCGGTGGCGAGGATGATGCAGGAAGGCGATCCGCGCCTTGCCAAGCTCGCCACGATCGGCGGCACGATCAAGGCCAACATGCCCGGCGTCATCAGGCTCGGCATGGCCGCCAAGGCAATTCATGAGCAGGAGCGAGAACCAGGAGTTGCTGCGTAGTTTTGCCCAGATCGGACGAGAAAGGGTTCACGCAGGCGCCATCATAGGTTTAGTATATGCAGCAGCATGAACAGGCGTGATCTCTTGATGGGCACTCTTGCGGCAGGCGCGGCGCTTACCGTGGCAGGGGCTGGGGGTGCTCCGGCGCGGCTCGCAGCCGCGATCCCGGCAAGCCCGCTCAAGGGCACCAAGCGCGATCGCAAGCTGTTCGAGATCGCCGCGCGCGAACTGGGCCGCGCAGGCGATGCGATCTGGAAGCGCGATATTGTCGGCATCGCCGATTATGGCCTGCATTCGGCCGAGCGCAGGTTCCACTTCGTCAATCTCGATCGCGAGGAAGTCGAAAGCTATCATGTCAGCCATGGATCGGGCTCTGATCCCGAACACGATGGCTGGCTCAACCATTTCTCGAATGTCGAGGGCTCCAATGCGTCGAGCCGCGGCGCCTATGTGACGTGGGAGTGGTATCAGGGCCGCTATGGCACCTCGGTGCGCCTCGGCGGCCTCGATCCGACCAATGATGCAGCGCTCAGGCGCTACATCGTGATGCACCGCGCGGATTATGCCGAGCCTTCGCATATCGATCGCTGGGGCAGGCTCGGCCGCTCGAACGGATGCTTCGCGATGGGAGAGGACCAGTTCCGCATTGCCCTGCTCAATCTTTCGGGCGGGCGCCTTCTGTTTGCGGACAGCCTAGGCCTGAGGGAAGACGGCAGCACCCTCGCGCATGGCGAACTGGTGCCCTTGCGAGCCGACCGCCCGAATGCGCGCCAGCGCTACATGCCCGGCACATTCTAGCGAGCCGGGAGGCCGCAGCGCCCCCGCCCGGACAGACGCCTCACAATCGGGTCAGGCTTCCCATCAGCCCTCGAGGCGCGGATCATCCTCGATCACGATCACCTCATCATCGCTCACCGTTGCCCGGTTAGAGACTCGCGGCTGATCGAGGCTGGCGAGCACCGGCGCGTCGCGATCGTAAATGTCGCGGAAGGTGGTGAGCTTGCCATCGACATTGGTGCCCATGGTGAAATAGGTGATGTAGGCCGGGATCTCGCGGTTGATCTCGACCTTGGTGTATTCCCCCGAGGTCGCGATCTCGACCGCTTCTTCCTTGGTCGTCGCCTTGCCCAGGATCGCCACAGTCATCGCGAGCTCGAGCGCGCGTTCGGTGCGGATGCAACCATGCGAAAGCGCGCGGTTCGACTGGTTGAAGAGCCCGCGCGACGGCGTATCGTGAAAGAAGATCGCGTGCGGATTGGGCATTTCGAGCTTCATGCGACCGAGCGAATTGGTCGGCCCGGGCTGCTGGACCACCGAGATATAGCCATTGGCGCCGCGCGTCGCCTTGTAGCCCTTGGTCCTCGCCCAGCCGGGATTGGCGAGCACACGCTCGCCCAGCCCTTCGCCCTTGACGATCGATTGAGGAACCGTCCAGGTCGGGTTGAAGACCACGCCCGAGACCGCCTCGGCGAGCTGCGGGGTTGCGGTGCGGCCGGGCTTGCCGACGATCGTCTTGTAGGTGAAGGTCTTGGCGCCTGCGCGCAGGCGAAGCTGGAATTCGGGCACATTGGTAATCAGGTGAATCGTGCCCAGATCGCGCGCCAGCCAGCGCCAGCGATCCATGTTGGCCCGGATGAGCTTGCGCCGCGCGGTGTCGCCGGGCGCGGTGTTGGCGAGCGCTTCGCGCAGCATGGCATAATCGGCATGGACCGGATGGAGCCCTGCGAGCACGCCGCTCACATCGCCGCTTTTCGTCGCCTCCTCGAGCAGATCGGCGGTGCGATAGCGATCGCGGTCAGGATCGACCACGAACCATTGCTCGCGCGCTTCCATCGGCGTGCGCCCGTCGCGAATATCCTCGACCAGCCACACGAAATTCTTCGAGGCCAGCTTGTCGAGCTCTTCGGACGGCCCCGAGCGCAGGGCGACCTTGAGCGCGTCGAGATCATAGTCGGCCGGATCGAGGCCTTCGGCTCCGATCGCTTCGATCACGCGGACGAGATCGCCTGCCGCTGCAAGCGACCAGCTTTGCACGAGCGGTCCTGGCGGCGAGAGATCGCCCTGGACAACCTCTTCGGAGACCATGCGCGGGAAAGCCTCTTCAAACCTTTCGCGCTCGCCCGCCTTTGCTTTCGGCGATGGAGTCTGGGCCGCCGATTGTTCCGGTTGCGCCTGATCCTGCGCCTGATCTTGCGAATGCGCGACCGCTGCGCCCATCGAAGCGAGCGCCCCTGCGGCGAGAATACGAGCCAGTTTCGTGCTCATTGCGGTCTTCATCAGAAAATTCCTCACCTGCCACGCCGCCAGCGGTGCCATGGCCATCCATCAGGCCGGTTCGCTCGGTGGCTTTGTCTTATGTTGCGCAATATATGCGCGCTTGGCTCTCCCAATCAACGATCCTCGCTTAGCCTGCGATGAATCGCCTGCACATTGCTGCGCACAGCCTGCGTGACCTGCGCTGCTGAGCGCACTAGAAGGCGATGCGCCATGCCCTCTGATCATCGCCTCCTGCCGTTCGTGGCCGCCTTTATCGCGGTTGCCGCGCTATCCTTGATGGACGCGATCATGAAAGGCGCTGCACTCGCTGCCGGGGTCTACACGGCGACCCTGCTCAGGGCCTTGATCGGGGCGGCCATCATCGCGCCGGTCTGGGCGCTGCGCGAATTTCGCTGGCCATCGCGGATCGTGCTCAAGCTCCATCTCGAACGAGGCGTAGTCTCGGCCTTCATGGCGCTGAGCTTCTTTTTCGCGCTGACCAAGCTGCCAATCGCCGAGGCGATCGCAATCAGTTTCATCGCGCCGCTCATCGCGCTCTATTTCGCCCGCATTCTCCTCGCCGAAGTGATCCGCCCGCGCGCCGTTATCGCCAGCATGCTCGGCTTTGCAGGGACGCTTGTGATCGTCGGCGGACGGATCGGCCAGGGCGCGTTCGACGAGGATGCAACGCTGGGGCTGGGCGCCTTGCTGTTTTCAGCCCTGCTCTATGCCTACAACTTCATCGTCATCCGCAAGCAATCCCAGCTGGCCGGCCCGCTTGAGGTCGCCACCTTTCACAGCGGGGTGGGCGGCCTCGTCCTGCTGGTCTTCGCGCCGATTTTCTGGATCACGCCCGATCCTGCTGCGCTTGGTGCGATTTCCGCGGGCTCGGCGCTGACCGTGATCGCCTCGATGGCGCTCGCCTGGGCCTATGCAAGGGCCGAAACGCAGGCGCTTGTCCCGATCGAATATTCAGGCTTTTTGTGGGCGAGCCTGTTTGGCTGGTTGTTCTTCAACGAAGCGGTGAGCCTACCCACGATCGCGGGCACCATTCTGATCGTATCGGGTTGCTGGCTGGCGACCACCAGGCCCCGGCTGCGCGCGCCCAAACCCGCCTAGTCGCAATCGACTCGCAATAGAGCGGGATTCGCGGGCTTCCCCTTGACCTTGCCCGCTCAGTCCATCACTTGCGATTTCATCAGATTTGCCCGCCGACGGGATCATGTTGCGGGCCAGCACAAAGGATGGGACCCCGTATGACTGCCACCGGCAAGGATAGCCTCCAGACGCGCTCGACACTCGATGTTAACGGCAAGACCTATGCCTATTATTCGCTCGCCAAGGCGGGGGAAAAACTGGGCGATGTCTCGCGTTTGCCGACCTCGATGAAGGTGCTGCTCGAAAACATGCTGCGCTTCGAGGATGAGGGCTTCACGGTCGGGCAGGACGACATTCAGGCGATCGTCGATTGGCAGAACGACCCCAAGACCGGGAGCGAGATCCAGTATCGCCCGGCACGCGTGCTGCTGCAGGACTTCACTGGCGTGCCCTGCGTGGTCGATCTGGCTGCGATGCGCGATGCGATCAAGCAGCTCGGCGGCGACACAGCGAAGATCAATCCGCAGGTGCCCGTCGATCTCGTGATCGATCACTCGGTCATGGTCGACGAATTCGGCCACCCCAAAGCGATGGAAGCCAATATGGCGCTCGAATATGAGCGCAATGCCGAGCGCTATGACTTTCTCAAGTGGGGCTCGAAGAGCTTCAAGAACTTCACCGCCGTCCCGCCCGGCACCGGCATCTGCCACCAGGTGAACCTCGAGTATATCGGGCGCGGCGTGTGGTCGAGCGAGGACGAAAACGGCCAGCTGGTCGCCTATCCCGATACCTGCGTTGGCACGGATTCGCACACCACCATGATCAATGGTCTGGGCGTGCTGGGCTGGGGCGTTGGCGGGATCGAAGCCGAAGCAGCCATGCTCGGCCAGCCGATCTCGATGCTGATTCCCGAAGTGGTCGGTTTCCGGCTCGAAGGCCGCATGGCCGAAGGCGTCACCGCAACCGACCTGGTGCTGACCTGCGTGCAGATGCTGCGCGAAGTCGGCGTCGTCGGGCGCTTCGTCGAATTCTACGGCCCCGGCGTTGCAAATCTCACTCTCGCCGACCGCGCGACCATCGCCAACATGGCGCCCGAATATGGCGCGACCTGCGGCTTCTTCGGGATCGATGACAAGACGATCGAATATCTGCGCCTCACCGGCCGTAGCGAAGAATCGATCGCGTTGGTCGAGGCCTATGCCAAGGCGCAGGGCATGTGGTTCGACCCCGAAGCCGAGCCGGTCTTCACTAACACGCTCGAACTCGATGTCGCGAGCGTCGTGCCCAGCCTTGCCGGGCCCAAGCGCCCGCAGGACCGCGTGATCCTTCCCGAAGTGGACGAGCTCTTCAATGGCGATCTCAAAAAGGTTTATGGCAAGGACGCGCCGCACCGCACCCCGGTCGATGGCAAGGATCATGATATCGGCGATGGCGATGTCGTCATCGCCGCGATCACAAGCTGCACGAACACCTCGAACCCCGACGTGCTGATCGCGGCGGGGCTTGTCGCCAAGAAGGCCAATGAGCGCGGCCTCAAACCCAAGCCGTGGGTCAAGACGAGCCTCGCGCCCGGATCGCAGGTCGTCACCGATTATCTCGTCAAGTCCGGCCTGCAGGATGATCTCGACGCGATCGGCTTCGATCTCGTGGGCTATGGTTGCACCACCTGCATCGGCAATTCCGGTCCGCTCGCCCCGCCGATCAGCCAGGCCATCAACGGCAACGATATCGTCGCAGCGAGCGTCCTTTCGGGCAATCGCAATTTCGAAGGCCGCGTCAGCCCCGATGTGCGCGCCAACTTTCTTGCCTCGCCGCCGCTGGTGGTCGCCTATGCGCTCAAGGGCACTGTCACCGAAGACATAACCACCACGCCGCTCGGGCAGGACAAGGACGGCAATGATGTCATGCTCGCCGATCTGTGGCCGACCAACGCCGAGATCGCCGAGCACCGCGCCGCCAATATCGACCGCTCGATGTTCGAGAACCGCTACGCCAACGTCTATGACGGCGATGAGCACTGGCAGGCAATCACGGTCGAGCCGTCGGACACCTATCAGTGGCGCGCCGGCTCGACCTATATCGCCAACCCGCCCTATTTCGAGGGCATGGACATGACCCCGGCGCCGGTCACTGACATCCTAGATGCCAAGCCTCTCGCGATCCTCGGCGATTCGGTCACAACCGATCACATCTCGCCCGCGGGTTCGATCAAGGAAGACAGCCCCGCGGGCGAATATCTCAAGGGCAACCAGGTCCCCAAGAAGGACTTCAACTCCTATGGCTCACGCCGGGGCAACCATGATGTGATGATGCGCGGCACCTTCGCCAATATCCGCATCAAGAACGAGATGGTTCCCGGTGTTGAAGGCGGATACACAACCTATAATGGCGAGCAGATGCCGATCTACGATGCCGCGATGAAGCACAAGGAAGACGGCACGCAGCTGATTGTGGTCGGCGGCAAGGAATACGGGACCGGCAGCAGCCGCGACTGGGCCGCCAAGGGCACGATCCTGCTTGGCGTGCGCGCGGTGATCGTCGAGAGCTTCGAGCGCATCCACCGGTCGAACCTGGTTGGCATGGGCGTCCTCCCGCTGCAGTTCAAGGAGGGCGACACGCGCGAGACGCTCAATCTCGATGCAGATTGCACCTTCAGCATCAAGGGCCTCGCCGAGCTCACACCGGGGCAGGACATCACGATCGAAGTCACCCGCGGCGATGGCACCACCTTCGAGTTTACCGCGCTGTGCCGCATCGATACCGCGAACGAGATGGAATATTACCGCAATGGCGGTATCCTCCATTATGTCCTGCGCAAGCTCGCGGCCTGATCGAGAATCTCGAGGCACCGGGGCGGCGGCTGCCGTCGCCCTGGGGCTGGCGCTCAGCCTTGGCGGCTGTTCGGCGCGCGGCGATGACTGCGAAGAGGGGCGCACAGCGCCTGCATCAATACCACACGGCATCGAGCTCGCGGCGCTCTGACGCAGCCTGATTGCTAGGCGTCAGCGCCAGTTTGAAAGCTCGGGCCACGCGGGACGCGGCCCGGCCTTCTGCTTCATCCCTTGCGGGGCTTGCCCAGACGACGCCGGCCGAGAATGGCAGCGGCGGCGAGACCAAACAACGCCATCATCGGCGGAGCGGGCACGTCTGTGCCGCTCGAAGTCGGCGGTCCGTGCGACGTCGAGCCCGAGGTCGAAGTCGACGTTGAGGACGAGGTGCTGCTCGAGGTCGAGGTGCTGCTCGAGGTCGAACCCGTGCTGGTGCCCGTGCTGCTGGAGCTCGAGCTTGAGCTCGACGACGAGCTGGAGCTCGAAGAAGACGAGCCGGTGCTGCTCGTCATGTCACCCGACGAGGTCGAGGAAGAACCCGACGACGAGGAGCTCGAAGAGGAACTGGAGCTGGAGCTGGACGAGGACGAGGACGAGGAACTGCCTCCCGTCGAGGTCGAAACGTTGCCCGATGAGGTCGAGACATTGCCCGATGAGGTCGAGACATTGCCCGAGGAACTGGTCACGCCCGACGAGGTCGAGACATTGCCAGAGGAGCTCGAAACGTTGCCCGAGGAGGTGGAAACATTACCCGAAGAGCTCACCTGGCCCGTGCTCGAACTGACCTGCCCGGTCGAGGAGCTCACTTGCCCCGTGGTGGAGGAGACCTCGCCCGTCGAGGAACTCACCTGTCCGGTGCTGGAGGACACCTGCCCAGTGGTCGAAGAGATCTGGCCCGTGGTTGAGCTCGAGGAAACCTGCCCGGTCGATGACGAGATGCTGCCGGTCGACGAAGTCGAGCTCACCTGACCGCTCGAACTGGTCGAGGTCACCGTGCCCGAGCTTGTCGAATTGTCGATGTCGATGATGATGTCACCACCCGAGCTGGTCGTGCCCGAGGTGCCGCCACTTGTCGTCGTGGTTGTCGTCGTGGTCGTGCTCCCGCCTGTCGAAGTCGGCGGAGGCGACGGCGGATTGCCGCTCGAGGTCGGCGGCGGCGGAGGCGGGTTGCCGCCGGTTGTCGTGGTAACCACGGAGACATCGCCCGAAGACGAGCCGCCACCGCCGAAGAAGCCGCCGAAGAAGCCCCCGCCGATGCCGCCACCAAAGCCTCCAAGCCCGCCGCCAAAGCCGACGGGCGCGAAGCCACCACCACCGCCGCCGCCACGCACCGGCGGGAGCGGAGGAAGCGGAGCCGAGGCATAGGCGACCTGCGCAATCGGCGGGCATTCCTCGGGATCGAAATAGGCCTGGACAGCGCCCGCCGGCAGCGGCGCCGACTGGGCGACCACGCCAGCCCCGCCAAAGGTCTGCGGGACGGGCTGACACTCGATCGTGCGATCAACGATACGGCGCCGGCGCAGCTCGGGCTGGGGCAGCTCGCGGGTACGGGTCTTGATGTATTCCGGCTCCGCGATGATCTTGACCGGAGCGCCCTTGATGAGCTTGCCATCGGCGTCCGAGCTGTAGATCGGATTGTCGGTCACCATCGGCTCCGCGGTGCGCACCGCGCCGCCCTGCTGGGCAACGTGGACTGCGCCGCCCGTCATCAGAGCGACGCCGGCAGCGGTGGCGGAGAGCTTTGCAGCAGCCAGTTTGAGCGACATAGAGCGAGGCCTTGTGTCTGTTTGATCACGCAACGCAGACCGTCTGCATTGCCACTGATTCCAACCCTGTCATGGAACCATGGCTCTGCGTGCCACAAGGTGGTTAACCATGGTTTGCGGGCCGATCCGCCCTCAAACCGCCTGAAAACGCCCGGATTCTGCCACGCTGTCCCGATATGACACCGAACTGCGCCGCTACGTTAGCATTGTGGTTAGCATCGAGACCCGCTTTGCTCCTCAATCCGCCTCATCGAACAGGCCAGGCGCGCCGCGCGGGGGCGGTTTGACCGAATCGATGCCCAGATGCTCCCAGCCCGCATCGTTGAGCATCCGCCCGCGCTCGGTCCGCGCGATCAGGCCGAGCTGGATGAGATAGGGCTCGACCACCTCCTCGATCGTGTCGCGCTGCTCGGCCAGCCCCGCCGCCAGCGCCGCCACGCCCACCGGCCCGCCCTTGTAGGTGGTCGCGATCATGGTGAGATAGCGCCGGTCCATCGCATCAAGGCCAAGCTGGT
>JGI12048J13642_10385511_pt1 | contig 13582 bp, 16 predicted proteins | sample ElkSlonscriptome_16_FD_13642 | JGI IMG/M metagenome (IMG submission 13642) | reverse complement strand
ATCGTCTTCATGAATGATGGCCGGTTCTACCTCAATCGCCTGCAATCGCGCTGCGAGGGCGTGCTGATCGACGGCTTCACGCGAGGCGCGGGATTCGGGCGGCAGCAGATCTGTTCGGGCATGGCCATCACGCTCGACGACCGGTTCGGCGGCAACCCGAATGCACAATGTCATCTCGGCAGTTTCGAGTCGCTCGAAGTGGTGGGCCCGGACGAGACGGGCGAGAAGATCGTGCTCAATGAGGGCGAGACGCTGCGCCGCCCGCGCTGATCAGGGCCGCGAAGCGGCGGGAGACGTGCCCTCGTAGAGATCGCCGGGCGGAGGGCCGGAATGATGGATGCGCCGCACCTTCCATTCCTCGTCGCGCGTCAGGAGATAGGACATGACGCCTTCGGTTTGCGCGGTGCTGCCGTCCTCGTAGACGGTGTCGTCCACGATCGCGACCGTTACATAGACCTCGGAAGGAGAGAGCACGAGGGGGCGGAATTCGCTTTCGTCGATCGAATAGCGCGCCACGCCCTGCATCCACTGCTCGGAAAGAATGGCCGGAAAGGCATCCGCCTCGAGCACCTGGTCGAAGAAGACATATTCAAAATCGGGCGAATGGTGCGCGGCGATTGCGTCGAAATCGAGCACTTCCCATTGCGCGTGATAGGCCTTGATAGCCTCGATCGCCGCTTGGGATACCCGCTCTTCGTCGACGGCCGCCGGTTCGCTCGCGGCATCGGCGCACCCCGCGAGCGCCAGCGTGAGCGCCCCCACTGCCAGAGCGGCGCGGCGCTCAGACATCGTCCGCGCTGATCATCTCGGCCCTGTCGAGTTCGCCGGTCAGGCTCGCCACCGTGGTCGCCACCGCGGCATCGCCCGAGACATTGGTGGTGGTCCGCATCATGTCCATGATCCTGTCGACGCCAGCGACCAGCGCAATCGTCTCGAGCGGGACGCCCACTGCACCGAACACCAGAACCATCATGATGAGACCCGCCCCGGGGATGCCCGCTGCGCCGATCGCGCCGAGAGTGCCGAGGATCGAGATCGTGAAGTAATCGGCCCATGACAGGTCGACGCCGAAGGCCTGCGCGCCGAAAAGCGTCGCAAGGCCGAGATACATCGCGGTCCCGTTCATGTTGATCGTCGCGCCCAGCGCGATGATGAAGCTCGCGACCGAATTGGAGACCCCAAGGTTCCGCTCGGCACAGCGCAGGGTGACGGGCAGGGTCGCGTTGGAGCTCGCGGTCGAATAGCTCACGGCGATGGCGTCCGCGATGCCGCGAAAGAAGTCGATCACGGGCAGACGCGCGATCAGCTTGATCATCCCGCCATAGACGATTCCGATGATCAGGAAGCATCCCAGATAGTTGAGCGCAACGAGGAAGCCGAGCGCCTGCAATGCCTCCAGCCCAAGCGTCCCTGCAACCCACGCCATCAGCGCGAAGACGCCGAACGGCGTCAGTTCCATCACGATCATCGTCACCTTCTGCATGACGACGCTGCCGCTCTCGAAGATCTTCAGGACCGGTTCGCCCTCTTCCTTCGCCATCAGGATACCGATGCCGATAAGCAGTGAGAACACGATCAGCGGCAGGACATTGACGTCGGCCATGACCTGGACCGGGCTGGAGGGGACGACCTCGAGGATCATGTCCTGAAAGCTCTGCGCGTTTTCGCGCCGGTCATTGGCCTTCTCGAGCGCGGCCGGATCAAGCGCCATGCTGCGCCCGTCGATCCCCGATCCGGGCGACAGCAACGTCCCGATCGCAAGGCCGAGCCACACCGCGATCTGCCCCGTCACCACGAACAGCACGAGCGCACGCCAGCCGACGCTGCCGAGCTTCCTGAGGTCGCCGATGCTCGCGACGCCGGCAACGAGGCTGAAGAAGATCAGCGGCACGACCAGCATCTTGATGAAGGCGATGAAGATGTCGCCGATGATCTTGATGCTCTCAGCGCCCGGCCCCCACAGGAAACCGACCACGATGCCGAGGATCAGCGCGCCGATCACGCGCTGCCACAGCGGTATTGCGAACCACGTTTTCATCGCGGTGCTACGCCCCCTGCTTCATGTCGAGCGCCAGAGCCCCCTTGGCAACGCGCGCATAGATACGAGCTAGCGCATCGAGGTCGGGTATGGCCACAGCTTCGTCGCGCTTGTGCATCGTCGCGTTGCACAGGCCGAATTCGATCACCGGGCACACCGCGCGCAGGAACCGCGCATCGGACGTGCCCCCGGTGGTCGACTGTTCGGGCGCACTGCCGGTTTCGGCCTCGATCGCCCCGGCGACCAGCGCCGAAAACGCCCCCGGTTCGGTCAGGAACGGCTCGCCGGAAATGATCGGGAGCGCGGTGCCGCCATGCTTCTCGGCAATGGCGACGACGCGTTCGGACAGGCTCGCGCCCGAATGAAGGTCGTTGAAACGGATCGAAATTCGCGCCTTGGCCTGCGCGGGGATCACGTTGTGCGCACGGTTGCCGACTTCGATGTCCGTGATCTCTAGATTGGAAGGCTGAAACCAGTCGGTCCCGGTGTCGAGCATCAGCGCATCGAGTTCGGCCAGCATCGCGACGAGTTTCGGGATCGGATTGTCAGCGAGATGAGGATAGGCGACATGGCCCTGCGTGCCCTCGACCGTCAGCCAGATATTGACCGAGCCGCGCCGCCCGATCTTCATCATGTCGCCCAGCCGGTGGACGCTGGTGGGCTCTCCCACGAGGCACAGGTCGGGAATCGCGCCTTCGGCCGTCATGTAATCGATCAGTGCGCGCGTGCCGTGGAGCGCGGGGCCTTCCTCGTCGCCGGTGATGATGAAGCTTATCGTGCCAGCCTCGCGCGGGACGTCCTCGACCGCCGTCACCATGGCGGCGATCGCGCTCTTCATGTCGACCGCACCGCGTCCATGAAGGAGTTCGCCGCGCACGGTCGGCTCGAACGGGTCGCTCGCCCAGCCCTCACCCGGCGGGACCACGTCGAGATGCCCCGCAAAGGCGAAATGGGAAGAGCCCTCAGGCCCCAGCCGGATCGCGAAGAGGTTCTCGACCGGAGCCTCGTCGCTGCCTTCCTCACCCTCTCCGCGCCTGAAGCGGTGGACCGCGAAGCCCAGCGGAATCAGCATCGCTTCGAGTTCGTCGAAAACGGCGCCCGTGGCGGGCGTCACGCTGGGCGCGGCGATCAGCCGCTTGGCAAGTCCGAGGGTTTTGCTCATGCTGACCCCGCTAGCAGGAGAATGCGCCCATGCCCAAGCTCGAACTGGAGGCGATCGAACGGACCAATGCGACGGGCTATCCCGCGCCGTTCGATGAAAAGGTGCGCGGTCGCCGGTATCGCAGGCTCGCAGGGCCAGCGGGCCTGACCCGGATGGGAGCGAGCCATGTCGTGCTCGAACCGGGCGCATGGTCCTCGCAGCGGCACTGGCACAGCGAACTCGATGAGATCGTGGTGGTCATTGCGGGCGAAGGGGTGCTGGTCGAAGATGCGGGCGAAAGAGTGGTCCGGCCGGGCGACGTGCTCGCTTGGCCTGCGGGTCATGCGAACGGGCATCACCTGCAGAACCGTTCCGAAGAGCCCTTCGTCTATGTCGCCATCAGCGCCGGCGACGCCGCGAATGACACAGGGGTCTATTCCGACATCGACATGACCTTCGGCCCCGACGGCTATTACCGCAAGGACGGCACCCGCTACGCCACCGAGCGCCTGCCCTGACCTTAGCCGGCGGCCTCGATATCGCGGGGTTCGCGCTCTCCGTGCTGCTGGTCGAGCTCACGCCGGGGCCGAACATGGGCTGGCTGGTCGCGCTTACCCTTTCGAAAGGACGGCGCGCCGGGCTCGGGGCGATCGGCGGGATCGCGCTTGGTCTCGCGGCCAATGCGGGGGCAAGCGTGATCGCGGCGAGCTGGCTCCTGCGGCGGAGCGAGGGCCTAGCGCAGGCCATGGCGGTGCTCGGCGCGGCGATGATGGCTTGGCTCGCGTGGCAGGCATGGCGCGAGGCGGGCGAAAGCTCGACCGCGAGCACACCGCAAAGCCCATCGCAGCGGCATTTCCTCGCCGGGTTCCTGATCAACCTCCTGAACCCGAAAGCGACGCTGTTCTTCGTGACGGTGATGCCGCAATTCGTGCCGGGCGCGCGGCCGACCTATGGCGAAGGCCTCGTGCTTGCCGGGGTCAGCGTCGCCATTGCGACCGCGATCCATCTCGCCCTGATCCTGGGCGCGGAACGGCTGCGCGGGCTGCTCGCCTCCAGCGCGCGCGAAGCGGCGGTCAGACGCGTGCTCGCTCTCGCCATGCTGGCGGTCGGCGCGTGGTTCCTGGCGAAAGCCTTTGCCTAGCGTTCGGGCAGCGGCAGGGGGCCGGGGGCGAAAGCGCTTTCGAGCAGTTCGGCGATGCGGATGCCCGCCTGCTGCACGCGGCGCTTCGCGATGGGCACGCCGCGCACGATGTCTTCCTGGGTGAGCTTGGTTTCCGCGGGCAGTTCGGCCTTGCAGACATTCTCGGTGTCGAACGCGGTCGGATAGACGAAGCTGCGGCTGATCTGCCAGCTCTCGCGGCCCCAGTCGGCGGGCGTGCCGCCGCCCAGTTCCGCCCGTTCGGCGGCGGAATAGCGGCGCACCACCGTGTCGGCCGGATCGCTGATCGCGCGCTCGGCGAGCGGGCCGTCCCATATGCTGTGCAGGTTTAGCCCCGGCTTGATCCCGTAATCGGCCCTGCGATCGTTTCCGCCGCGATCGTCCCTGTCGCCCGAATGGAGCGGCATGTGCACGTCGCCTGCGAAATGGACCATGAAGGCGAGCGCCTCCAGCCGGACATTGTCGGGCAGGCTTTCATCGGCAAGCACGCGGTGGGCGCGCTCGATCTGGCCGGTGACGCAGGATCCGCCCGGGCAGTTCCGGCGCGCGTCATACGCCTCGCAGATCGGGGCGGTGCGATAATGCCATGCCGCGGTGTAACCCCAGCGCCAGTAATCGCGCCGGATGCAATCGGGCCACACGCTCGCATCCTCGATCGTCGCGAGCGCGCAGCCTGGTGTGCCGAGGAGCTTTTCGGAAGCCATCAGCCGGCGGATCTTGGCACGGGTGTCGGGCGAGACATTGGCCTCGGCGATCTCGGCGGTCTTCCGGTGGGCATAAAAGCCCCATGCCAGCGCCTGCGACGGCACGAGCGCCGCAGCCAGCAGCGCCAGCGCCCCGATCAGCGCGGGCATGCTCACACGACGGTTTCGTATTGCTCGATCACCCATTGTTCGTTCTCTGCCGCCTCGATCCAGTTTCGCATCCAGTCGTGTTCCCAGACCGCCTGCATATAGCTCTGCGCAAATCCCGGAACCCCGATCCCATAGGTGATGAAGCGCGATACCACGGGCGCGTAGAAGATGTCCGCCGCGCCGAAGGTCCCGAACAGGAACGGCCCGCCCTTGCCATGCCGCGCGCGGGCCTCCGCCCACAGGCCGAGAATGCGCACGATATCGTGGCGGGTTTCGTCGGTCACGTCCCCCAGCTGGGCGCGGCGCCGGATGTTCATCGGCATTTCCCGGCGCAGCGATAGATAGGAGGAATGCATTTCCGCCACCATAGCGCGGGCCATGCCGCGCGCGGTGTCCTCCTTGGGCCAGAAGCGGTCGCGCCCGACCTTGTCGGCGAGATATTCCATGATCGCAAGGCTGTCCCAGATCACCGTTTCGCCGTCCCACAGGATCGGGACCTTGCCGCTCGATGGCTGCATTTCGTCATGCTTGGCCCGTTCCCATTCCTCGCCCTTCATGGGCACTGTGATTTCCTCGAAATGAAGGCCTGATTGTTTCGCCGCGAGCCAGCCGCGCAGCGACCAGCTCGAATAGTTCTTGTTGCCGATGATGAGCTTCATGGCTTTCCTGCTCCACCTTGCGGGCGCCGCGTCTGCAAAGGCCGCGCGGCTGCCAGTCCCGCAGGTAGGCATACAGACTTGGGCTGTCGAGGCTGATCGGGCTAGACGGGCGCGCAGCAAACGGAGATTCGATCACCCATGAGCCTGCCCCCGTTCCACCTCGCCTTCCCGGTCGACGACCTCGCCGCCGCGCGCGCCTTCTATGGCGGGGTGATGGGCTGTGCGGAGGGACGGTCCTGCGACGAATGGATCGATTTCGATTTCCATGGCCACCAGATCGTCGCCCATCTTGCTCCCGGCAGCGCGGGCGACCGCGCAAGCAACCATGTCGACGGCCACGGCGTCCCGGTTCCCCATTTCGGACTGGTGCTCGGCATGGCCGACTGGGAGGCGCTCGCCGAACGCCTCCGCGGGGCCGGGTGCGATTTCGTGATCGAGCCGACCGTGCGCTTCAGGGGGCAGCCCGGCGAACAGGCGACGATGTTCCTGCGCGATCCGGCGGGCAACGCTCTCGAATTCAAGGCTTTCGCGGATCCGGGCCAGCTCTTCGCGACCGAATAGCTCCGGATCAGGCGGTGCGTCCGCCGTCGACCGGCAGGACCGCGCCGGTCATGAAACCCGGAGCCTCACGCAGCAGCCAGCACACGAGATCGGCAATCTCGCCCATTTCGCCGAAGCGCTGAACGGGGGTCGCCAGCCGCAGGGTCTCGAACAGGTCGGGCATGTTCGCCTCGAAGGCGCGGAATTTTTCGGTCGCGATGATCCCGGGCGCGATCGCGTTGATGACCATGCCCTGGTCGGCATAGTCGAGCGCGGCCGAACGGGTGAGGCCGATGAGGCCCCATTTAGCGGCGGAATAATCGCTCATCGCCTTCGTTCCGCGCAGCCCCCCGGTCGAGGCGGTGTTGACGATCCTTCCACCGCCGCCGCGCAGCATCAGCGGAATTTCGTGCCGCATGAGGTGAAAGACCGAAGTGAGATTGACCGCGAGCGTCGCATCCCAACGTTCAGGCGGGGTTTCGTGGAGCGGCGAATCGCCGAGCGTGTCGCCGAGATTGTTGAACGCGCCGTCGAGCCGCCCGTGCGCGCTTTCGATCCGTCCGATCAATGCCGCAACGCTGGCGGGATCGGTGCCGTCGAAGGCCATCGCCTCGCCGCTTCCCCCGACAGCCTCGATCTCGCCCGCCAGTTCTTCGAGCGCGTCGAGCCTGCGTGCGGCGACGACGACATGGCTTCCGCTCGCGCCTAGTTTCAGCGCGGTCTGGCGTCCCATGCCCGAACTTGCCCCGGCGACGAGATGGATGGGTCTATCCGGCATTGATGTCTTCCATAAAGGCTTCGATCGCGGCGGCCTTTGCCGCTTCGCCATCGCAGCCACGCACCAGCCGCGCGCCTTTGACGAGCCCCGCGATCTCCTCGCTCGCAGGATCGAGCGCGCCAGTCCCATCCGACAGCACCAGCACCGGCAGGTCGAGCCGCGCCAGCGCAGCGCGCACCTCGTGGCGAAAGACCGCCTCGTATGGGCGGTGATAGATCTCGAGATTGTTCAGCACTTCGAGGGTGAGATCGTGCAGCAAACGCGGGTCGAGATCGCCGCCCGCGCGCAGATGCGCAGCGTCTTTCTCGAAATGGGGGAAGAAAATCATCTGGTCGCGAATGAAATGCCACGCCCAGTGGAACTGGCTGCCGGTGTCGTCGGGCGCCTTGCGCGGTGCATAGCGCGCGAGGAATTCGGCACGCATGGCATCGTCCAGCAGCGCAACGCCGTCCAGGATCAGCGCAGCGACCTGGCGAGGCTCGGCAAGCGCCCATTCCACCGCGACATGCGCCCCGGTATGCGTCCCGTAAAGCGCGAGCCTTTCCATCCCGAGAGCGGCCGATGCGCGCGCCAGCATGTCGGCGAAATCGGCCATTGCGGGCTCGGATGCGACGGGGGCGCAGGACAGCCCGTTGCAGGGCGTGTCGAAGGCGACGAGGTCGCGTCCCGCGCCCATCGCATCCATCAGGCCGGCGAGCGAGCGCGAGGAGGATGGTGAGGCATGGAGCATGGCAAGCGGCAGGGCTTCGCGCGCACCTGCCCGGCGGCGGAGATGGATCTGGCCTTCCTCGATCGCGGCATAAGCCTTTTCGATCCGCATTGCCGAACCCGCTCCCTTTCGCCTTCCCGCGATAGCTAGGGAAAGGGCGATGAGAGAGACAAATGCCGCGCGGCTATGTCCGCACAGCGAGAATGCGCTTCGCGCTCAGGCGAACCATTCCTCGCCCAGCGCATCGGCCACCACTGCGGCTCTCAGCGCGGCGATGCCCATGCCCTTCTCCGCACTGGTGAGGTGAAGTTCGGGAAAGGCTGCCGGGTGCTTGCGCGCTTCGTCGGCGACGCTGTTCGCGACGCGTTCGAGATCGCTCGCCTTGATCTTGTCGGCCTTGGTCAGGACGATGCGATAGCCCACCGCCGCCTCGTCGAGCATTCGCATCATCTCGCGATCGACCTCCTTGAGGCCATGGCGGCTGTCGACCAGCACCAGGTTGCGCGCGAGCACCTGCCGCCCGCGCAGATAGCTCTTCACCAGGTTCTTCCAGCGTTCGACCACCTTCACCGGCGCCTTGGCGAAACCATAGCCTGGCATGTCGACCAATCGGAACAAGGTCGGCTCGCCCACTTCGAAGAAGTTGAGCTCCTGCGTGCGGCCAGGCGTGATCGACGCGCGGGCGATCGCCTTGCGGCCCGTGAGTGCGTTGAGAAGCGAGGATTTGCCGACATTGCTTCGCCCGCAGAAGGCGATCTCGGGCACGGTCGGATCGGGCAGGAATTTCAGCTGAGGGGCGGACAGAAGGAACTCGACCCGGCCTGAAAACAGGCGCGATGCGGCGTCTTCCCGGGCCTGCCGTTCGCGCTCCTGCGCCGCATCGGGGGTGCCGGTCACGCCTTGCCCTTCTTCGTATCCTTGTCCTCGCCCGCCTTCTTTCTAGCCATCTCCTGCTTGTCCTTCTCCGCCTGCGCGCGAAGCTGGGGATGGCGCGAATAGAGATAGCTTTGCTGGGCGAGCGTGAGGAGGTTCGAGGTCACCCAGTAAAGCAGCAGCCCGGCGGCAAACGGCGCCATGACGAACATCAGGATCCACGGCATGATGTTGAAGATCTGCTGCTGCATCGGGTCCATCGCGGATGGATTGAGCCGGAATGTCAGCCACATCGTGACGCCGAGCAGGATCGCCAGCGGCCCGATCGCGAGGAAGCCTACGACCTCGTACGGCAACAGGCCGAACAGGTTGAGGATATGCGCAGGGTCGGGCGCGGAAAGGTCCACGATCCACAGCGCAAAGGGTTCGTGGCGCATGTCGATCGCGAGGATCAGCACCTTGTAGAGCGCGAAGAAGATCGGAATCTGGACGAGCAACGGGAGGCACCCGGCAAGCGGGTTCACCTTCTCGTCCTTGTATAGCTTCATGATCTCCTGCTGCTGCTTCTGCTTGTCGTCCTTGAAGCGTTCCTGGATCGCCTTCATCTTGGGCTGCACGGCCTTCATCTGGGCCATGCTTGAGAATTGCTTCTGCGCGATCGGGAAGAGCAGGCCGCGGATGACGACCGTCATCAGGATGATCGCGACACCGAAATTGCCGACCAGCGCATTGAGATTGCGCAGCAGCCAGAGCAGCGGTTTCTCGAGGATCTGGAACCAGCCCCACGAAATCGCGAGCCCGAAATTCTCGATCCCCAGATTGTCGGCATAGGCATCGAGCAGTTCGCTCTCCTTCGCGCCGACGAACAGGCGGCTCTGCTGGGAAATCGTCTGCCCCGCCGGAACGGGCTGCGCGTCATAGCGAAGCTCGGTGCTGAAAAGATTGTTGCCGAGCGAATAGAAGCCCGCCCGATTGACGTCGCCCACACCTTCCGAGGGGATCAGAGCGGACAGCCAGTAGCGATCGGTGAAGCCCAGCCAGGCGGGATTGCCAGCGGGCGTATCCCGGCCGAGCTCGGCCAGTTCCTCGTAATTGTTGCCGTCGAACAGCGTCCCCCCGAAAACCCCGACGGGGCCGGAATGGACGAGGAATTCGTCCGCGGTGGCGGTACGGTCGGTGCGCTTTAGCAGCGCGAAGGGCTGCACGATCGCCCCGTCCGACCCGGTGTTGGCGACGCTCTGGCGCGCGGTGATCATGTAATTTTCGTCGATCGAAAGTTCGATCCGGTAGGTCAGATCGCCGGCCTGGTGTGTCAGGGTTACCGGCGTTTCGGGCGTGAGGCGTTCGCCGCTCGCCTGCCAGAGAGTGTTCGCGGGAAGCTTGCCGTTGCCGGTGACGAAACCGAATTCGGCGAAATGCTGCGCCTCGGTGCGGTCGGGCGCGAACAGCCGGACGGGACCCGAATCCTTGTCGACCGTCTCGCGGTGGTCCTTGAGCACGATGTCGTCGATGCGCGCCCCGACGAGGTTGATCGAGCCCGCAATGCGCGGGGCGTCGATCGCAACCCGCGTCTCGCTGGCAAGCGCGGCGGACAGGTCGACCGGGCCGCTCATCGCCTCCGTCCCTTGCGCAGCCGCGTCCCCGCCCCCGCCCGGGCTGGCGCTGGCGAGGTCGCCTGCTGCCGCACCTTCGACAGCGGAGGCGGCGGGTGCATCGCCTTCCGGCGAAACCGCTGCGCTGATCGATGCCTCGGGATAGAAATAGCGCATGCCGTAATCCCAACCCACGATCAGCAGGAAGGAAAGCGCCGCGGCGATAACGAGATTGCGAGTGTCCAAGATGGCTTTTTTCCGAAAAGGCGTCGTTGCGTGTTCTGGTCGTGATACCGGGCGCGTATCCGTCCGGCAGGCCCCTCAGGGAACCGGGTCGTAGCCGTGGCCGCCCCAAGGGTGGCAGCGCATTAGCCGCTTAATTGCCATCCATCCACCCTTGAGCGCACCATGGCGCGACAGCGCCTCAATCGCGTATTGGCTGCAGGACGGGGCATAGCGACAGGTCGGCGGCAGGATCCGGGAGGGACCGAGCTGCCAGGCGCGCGCGAAGGCGATAAGGACATGTTTCATGATTGCTGGGCTCCGCTGGGAGGTCGCCTGCGAGCCTAGAGCGGGTTGACCGCGCGGTCCATCTCGGGCGGCCTCATTGCTTCGCGCCCGCGCGGCTCCCACGGCGCGGGCGACGGCCCCTTGCGGGATCGGACCGGCCGGCGCGGGCGCGTTCAAGCGCCTCCACCAGTTCGGCTTTCATGCGATGGAAATCGCGCTCGATCCCGCCGCTGCGCCCGATCAGGACGTGATCATGATCGGGAAGTCCGTGTTCCGGCAACACAGCGCGCAGCAGCTCGCGAAAGCGGCGCTTCATTCGGTTGCGCACGACCGCATTGCCGATCTTCTTGGTAACGGTGATCCCGAAACGCATCCCCTCTTCCCCGTTGGGCCGGGTGAGGAGCACGAAACCGGCCCGCGCGTTGCGCAGGCCGCGGTTCGCGGCGAGAAAATCGGCGCGGCGGGTGAGGACGTCGGTCACGCTTCCGGTCTCAAACGCAAAAAGCCCCCGGAAGGGGGCTCGGCGAGAATGCGGGCCGTACCGGTCATGCCGCCAGCCCTCAGGCTACCGGGCGCGCGGGTCGTGCCCCGCGCGCAGCCGGAATCACGCGGAAAGCTTCTTGCGGCCGCGACGGCGACGCAGGCGCAGGACCTTGCGGCCACCGGGGGTTGCCTTGCGCGCGAAAAAGCCGTGGCGGCGCTTGCGCACGAGATTGCTGGGCTGGAAAGTCCGCTTCATGTCGTCCTCGATATACTGGCAGGCCGGGTTCGCCTAACAAGCGCTTTCCGGTCCGTCTCGTTCCGATTGCAGCGATAAGGCATGGCCCGGCCGCAACATCAACAGGCGCGCGCCACTATGGGATGACGGCTCGCGAGTCAAGCCTGCAAGGGTGTTGAGGGCACATCGCCCCTTCGGATTTCTAGCCTGCCGAACGCGCCCCAGGCAAGCGTTGCCGCAGTGACGTCGGCATAGTCGATGCCCGGCTGGGCCGGCGGTCCGGGGAGCCGCGCGAGCGCAGTCGGTTCGGGCAGGTCGATCGCCGGCAAGGCGATCGCGCCCTCGACGAAGGAGAAGGCCGGCGCAGGGGCGGCGATCCTCTGCGGCAAGGTCCGCTGCGGACCGCCGTGATGCCATTCCGGCCCGATCCAGCGGCCCATCTCGTCGGCTCGTAGCCACAGGGCGCTCGCATGCGGGACCGAATTGGTCATCGCGTAAAAGGCGCGCGCGCGCTCTTCGCTCAGCCCCATCTCGACGTAATAGTCGATATACATGCGATGGGCAGGCGCGTCGGGTGCAAAGTCTTCCGCCTCGCGGCCATGGCTGTCGAGCCAGCTGTGCACGGCGAACAGCGCGCCCGGGGCGATCGTACGAGCCTGCCCTGCAAGGAACAGCTCGACCGCACCGGAGCGCACCGATCCGCCCGCAGGAACATGCGTGGCGATCCCGGCGGCGCGGATCCGCCGGCCGAGCGCGAGGTTCGCTATATCATTGCTGGTTCCCGGCGCCTCGACCAGTTCGATCATCGCAAGATCCGGAAAGTCGCGCAGCATGGCATCGAATTGGCTGGGCGTCGCCGCGTCGGTCGCGCCGAGCAGGGCAGCGCGGTGTTCGTCGATCACCTGGAAAGGCCCGTATCGCAGCGCCGCCGCAGCGCCAGGAACACCGCGCGGGATTGGCAGCGCATGGCGCGAGGCGGCAAGCCCCTGCCGGGTGATGGCGGCGGCGGGGACAATGTCGCTCGTGCGGGAAACGGGGCGCACCACCGGTTCGCTCACCCGGACCCACCGCCCGAGGACCGGATCCCATTCCTCGACCCACCGCTCGACCATCACTGTTCGGGTTCCGGCCGGTGCCGAGGCACCCCCGCTCTGGCCGACATGATACTGCGCCAAGGCGGCACCGGGCAGGAGCGCGAAATGGATCATGGCAAGAAGCAGGGCGGCAAGCTTTTGCATGGCCGCAGAAATGGACTTGCCGTGGCTTCGATTTTGCCAAGGATTATGCTTTCAAAGGTATTGCGCACGGGTACGTAGCCGCTCGACAAGTCTCTCTTTACCCTGCACTATCGCCCCTACGGCTGGGCTTTGTGGGGAGGGCGCCGTGGTCGCTCTGGTGAGAACGGTGGCCTCTCTCGGGCTCGAGGCACGCAAGGTCGAGGTGCAGTGCCAGGTCGCGTCCGGCCTTCCGCGCTTCGCGATCGTTGGGCTTGCCGACAAGGCGGTGAGCGAGAGCCGCGAGCGGGTTCAGGCGGCGCTTTCGGCGATGGGCCTGTCGCTCCCGCCCAAGCGGATCACGATCAACCTCTCGCCCGCCGACCTGCCGAAGGACGGATCGCATTACGATCTGCCGATCGCGCTCGCCCTGCTGGCGGCGATGGGCGTCACCGATGCCGAGCAATTGGGCGACTGGATCGCGGTCGGCGAACTCGCATTGGACGGGCGGATCGTCGCAAGCCCCGGCGTGCTGGTCGCCGCGCTCCATGCGAGCGAGGCGGAGGCGGGCCTCATCTGCCCCGCAGAGCAAGGCCCCGAAGCGCGCTGGGCGAGCGGGATACCGGTGCTCGCGCCGAAGGACCTGTCGAGCCTGCTCTCCCATCTCAAGGGTTCGACCGTCCTGCCCGAACCGGCACGCGGCGGCATCGCCGAGGCGGCGCCCGCGCCCGACCTTGCGCGGGTCAAGGGGCAGGAGACCGCCAAGCGCGCACTCGAGATCGCAGCGGCGGGCGGGC
>JGI12048J13642_10198580_pt1 | contig 13593 bp, 7 predicted proteins | sample ElkSlonscriptome_16_FD_13642 | JGI IMG/M metagenome (IMG submission 13642) | reverse complement strand
ATCACCTACGATCTGAACCGCATGCTCATCAATGGGGTAGTGGTCGATTACCGGCAATCCGCACAGGCTATTAACTATCCGCCCCGGATCCAGAGTTTGGCATCCGGGCAACCTGAAATAGAAGAGGGTGACATCCTTGCAATTTTTGCGAAAGCACAACATCCGCAAAACGAACCCCTTACCTACCAGTGGTCCGTGACGGGCGGAACCCTCTCCGGCGATGGCGACCAGGCCAGCTATGTGGCCGATACGATTCCCGGGGATTACGAAGTGCAAGTGGTCGTTGAGGATCCCGATGGGCAAACCGATACCGCAACCCTGTTGCTGTCGATCGTAGCGGAGATCAACCAGGCACCAGACATTCTCGAGCTGGTCGCTACGCCAGGCTACGGAGATCCCGGGGATATACTGCCGGTCAGTGTGGTTGCGGCTGATGCCAATGGAGATAGTTTGTCGTACACCTGGACGGTGACGGGCGGCACCCTGACCGGAGCAGGATCACAGGTCGACTGGCAATTGCCGGAGCAGGAAGGTTCCTATGAAGTGGAAGTTGCGGTCAGTGATGGCCGGGGTTTATCGGCTTCCGCCAAAACGACAGCCCTGGTGAAAAGCTTTGTTCCTACTTCCGGTAACCTGCTGGCGTATTATCCCTTTTCGGGGAATTCACAGGATGCCAGTGATAATGGGCTGGATGGTACCGCCTTTGGAGCCCGCCTGACCGATGACCAGTTTGGTATGCCCCTGAGTGCCTATTTTTTCGATGGAGTCAATGACCGTATTACGGTGCCCTATGCTGCTCAGCTCGATGTGCGGGACGCCATATCGGTGAGTGCATGGATACGGGCCGAGCGGCTGCCCGACCGCGAACTATTTGTCGTATCCCACGGCAGCTGGCAGAATCGCTGGAAAGTGTCCCTCACGCCGGAAGGTCGTATTCGCTGGACGGTCAACAGCACCCAGGGTATTCGCGACGTAGACGCACCCCAACCCGTACAAATCAATAACTATTATCACTTCACGGCTACCTTCGACGGAGAAGCCATGGTCCTCTACGTAAATGGTAACCTGGTGGCCTACCAAACCCTCGGTGGGACAATTCGCCCTTCTTCCCTCGATTTGCTGATCGGGCAAATGCTGCCCGGCCAGGCCGACTTTAATTTTCCGGGATTCATCGATGAAGTGCGCTTGCACGATTACGCCCTGGACCCGGAAGCCGCCCTGGTTCTGTACCAGGAGAGCCTGGTCGATACGCGAACGATACGCCTGTTGAACCCCGACGCCCTGACCATCTACCCCAACCCGGTTAGCGAACGGATCAGGGGCGAAGTAGTGGGACCGGGTACCCTGACCATACAAAACCTGTGGGGGCAAACCCTGCATCAAGAAACTATCGCGGACGGTCTGCATCAAGTAGACCAGTCAGTAAAAAATTGGCCGTCGGGCTTGTATTTGGCGACGCTTCGCCGGGGACAGGCCTTACGGACAATACGCTTTATTGTAGAATGAAACCGATTTATTTGTGTACCAAAAACATGCTACCATGCAAAAACCTATACCATTTTTTATGAGTCTGCTTGTGTGCTGCTTCCTGCTGGGAAGCGCGCTGAATGCGCAGACCCCCGTTGCATCCTACCCCTTTTCAGGGGATTTGATGGATGCCTCGGCCTTTGACAACGATGCCTCGGCCAACGCGGTATCCCTGACCCAGGATCGTTTTGGGGTTGCCAACGAAGCGGCCCTTTTCGACGGGACGCAATCCTTCCTCGCGGCACCTGCTGCTGATCACCTGAATTCCGACTTTACCACCGTAGCCTTCTGGGTGCGCGTGGATGAGCTGCCGGGACAGGCCGAAGCCTATATGGTGGCCTTTGGTGGCTGGCAGGAGCGCTTCAAAATCTCCGTGCCGCCCCACGGTAAACCCGTTTTTACGACCAATGCCGATGCCATCTCCGATATGGATGCCGGCGACGGCAACGAACTGGTGCCCGGGGTATGGACGCACCTCACCTTTGTCCACGACGGTACCAACGATATTATCTACATGAATGGGGTAGAGGTAGCTTCCAAAGCGGTGGCCGGAGCGCTGAACAGCTCGACCACACCGCTGGGTATGGGTTATGATCCCGTTGGTGGCTCTCTGTTTTTCGAAGGAGCTCTGGACGATGTGCTCATCTTTGACGAAGCCCTGGACGCCACGGCTATCGCCGATCTGTACGCAGCACAAACCGAAGAGCCGGAATTCCCGGACGGAGAGGTGGCCAGCTACGATCTGGATGGCAATGGCCTCGACGGATCGGGCTACGGTAATCACGCCGTAACGCAGGACCTGTCGGTGGCAACCAACCGCCATGGCTTTGGCCAGAGCGCTATGTCTTTTAACGGATCAAGCGCTCAGGCTACTGCACCCAGCTCCGGACAATTAAACTCGGACTTTACAACGGTCGCTTTTTGGATTAAGCTGAACAGCCTGCCCGGACAGGGGGAATACTACCTCCTATCGAACGGAGGCTGGCAGGAACGCTGGAAGATCTCCCTGCCGGGTCATGGTAAGCCGGTCTGGACCACGAATGCCGATGCTATTTCCGATATGGATTCCGGTGACGGCAACGCCCTGGTACCCGGTGAGTGGGCCCACCTGGCCTTCGTGCACGATGGCACCAACGATATCATCTACCTCAACGGTGCCCAGGTAGCCTCTAAGGCGGTGGCCGGCGCACTGAACAGTACAACTTATCCGCTGGGCATGGGCTACAATCCCATCGATGGCGGTAGCTATTTGGACGGAGTACTGGATGACGTGGCTATTTTCAACGTAGCCCTGGATTCCATGACCATCGCTGATCTGTACGATGCCCAGTCGATGTCACCGGCGGAAGAATCCGATTTGGCAGCCTCGTATCCATTTACGGGTAATGCCGGGGATGCTTCACAGTACGGCAATGACGCTCACGTTGCTGGCGCTACTCTGGCGGCCGATCGCTTCGGCTACGGCGGCAATGCCTACTCCTTCGATGGTAACGACTCTCTGGTTGCTCCGAACTCTCCGGTGCTGAACAGCGACTTTACCACCATTGCCTTTTGGGTGAAAGTGGATTCCTTACCCGCCCAAGGGGAGGTATATCTTATGTCGAACGGTGGCTGGCAGGAACGCTGGAAGATTTCCCTGCCCGGTCACGGTAAACCAGTATTCACTACCAATGCCGATGGCATATCCGATATGGACTCCGGCGATGGGAATGAATTAGTAGAAGGTGAATGGGCCCACCTGGCTTTTGTCCACGATGGTACTAACGATATCATCTACCTCAACGGGGCAGAGGTGGCTTCAAAAGCAGTACCCGGGCCATTGAACGATACGGATCATCCGCTCGGGATCGGTAGCAACCCTATCGACGGTGGGAACTACTTCATGGGCTCTATCGACGAAGTGCTGATCTTCAACCGTGCCCTTACGGCCCAGGAGATCGCCGATGCCTATGCTGCTCAGTCGGCCGAACCCATGTTCGACGAAGAACTAGTGGCTAATTACACGTTTAGTGGTGATGCTGATGATGAGACGGTCTTTTCCAACCACGCCTCGGTATCCGGTGCACAGCTGGCCGATGATCGCTTTGGTCTGGCCAATCAGGCTTATCACTTCGATGGTATGGATGACGCGATAACCGCAGCCAACTCACCCCAGCAGAATTCCGACTTTACCACGGTAAGCTTCTGGGTGAATTTGAACGAACTACCCGGTACCGGCGAATACTACCTGCTGTCGAACGGAGGCTGGCAGGAACGCTGGAAGATCTCCCTGCCATCGCACGGTAAACCGGTCTGGACGACCAATAATACCTCCGGTATTTCCGATATGGATTCCGGCGACGGTAATGAACTGGTGCCCGGAACCTGGACTCATGTGGTGATGAGCCACGACGGCGCCATGGATAAGATCTATCTGGATGGTAACCTGGTGGCCAGCAAGGAAGTGACTGGTGCAATGAACAGCACTGTGCATCCACTGGGTATTGGGTATAACCCCATCGATAATGCTAATTTTACCAACGGTTCCCTGGATGAAGTACGTATCTATAATCGCGCCCTGACCGACCAGGAAGTAGCTGACCTGTACGCCGCACAGGCCGCTATGCCGACACTTACAGATACCATTGCACCCAATGCGCCATTGGGTCTTACGGCCGAAGTAACCTTTAATAATGTCGACCTGAGCTGGAATGCAGCTACCGACAATGTCGGCGTAACGGGTTACAACGTATTTCAGGATAGCGTGAAAGTGGCTACCACCACCGGAACTTCTTTGTACTTACCCGAATTGGCACCATTGACCGCCTTTGAGTTTGGTGTAACGGCCGTCGATGCGGTTGGAAATGAGTCCACTCGTACCACCCTTATGGTCACTACCGGTGAAGAATCAAGCCCCGATACCATTCCTCCGAGTGCTCCGGGTAACCTGCGTGGTGATGCCGGTTCTAATTCTGTAGCTCTGGCATGGGATGCTTCGACCGATGATCGTCAGGTAGCCGGTTATGTGGTCCTGGTCGATGGTTTTGAATTCGATACACTGGCTCCTAACCGCACCTCGGTGATCATTCCGAACCTGGATCCCGAAACGGCTTACTTCTTCGAAGTGTATTCGTTCGATGCTGCGGGCAATGCCTCCGATGTATCGGATCTGCTGTTGTCGACCGAACCGGAAATTGATGCCGGTGAGCCCGGCTTGGTAGCCTGGTATCCCTTCGAAGGTAATGCCAACGACGCTACGCCTTACGAAAACCACGGTGTGATCGGTGGTAATCCAACCTTTGAAGCTGTTACCGACCGACCCAATGCCAGTGGTCAGGCCATTAAATTTGATGGTGATCAGGATTCTGTCCTGGCGCCGAATGCCGTGCAGTTGATCTCTGATTATACGACGATCAGTTTCTGGATCTACGTGGATTCAGTGAACACCGCTGATGCGGAAGCGTACATCATGAGCTTTGGTCACTGGAGTGAGCGCTGGAAGATATCCCTGCCGCAGCACACCAAGATCGTATTCACGACCAACAGCATGAATGCTCAGTTCGACAATGCTATTTCCGATATGGATTCGGGCGATGGTAACGAATTGGTTCCTGGCTTCTGGTGGTACGTGACCATGGTTCACGACGGTACGGATGATATCATCTACGTCGATGGCGTAGAGGTAAATCGCAAACCTGCTGCCGGTACCCTGAATAGTACCGGGCGTCCGTTCGGTATGGGTAACAACCCCATCGAAGGCGGGCAGTACTTCAACGGGTCACTCGATGAGATCAAAGTCTACAATAAAGCCCTGACCGCCGAGGAGATCGCCAACCTGTACGCCAGCGGAACGACCGGTTTGAATGACCTGCTGACCGATGGATTGCGCAACTACGTGCGTATCGCGTATCCCAACCCGGCTATCGACCGCCTGAACGTGGAACACGATCTGCCGGCTAATCAACCGGTGTTACTCCGTGTATTCGATACGGCTGGTCGTCAAATCGACGGTATGCAATACGATCGCCACGAGCTGCCGGAAGGACAATTCTTCCTGGACGTAGCTGACTACGATGCCGGTACTTACTTCCTCAACGTTGTGTTGGGTGGCAAGAGCCTCGGTGTTGTGAAGTTTTATAAACAATAATTGATCATCAAATGCGAAACAGAGCAGAGCTTCCGGCCGAAAACCGGGGCTCTGCCTTTTCCTCTGGTGTATTGGTGGCTGAAAAGCTTTAGTCACGAATGCAAAAGCCTATATCATGTCTAATCTAAGTCAACGCTTTTCGCAGAATCCCATTCTGACGACTTCGGATATTGTGCCCAGCCAGAAGGGTTTGGTCGTGGAGTGTGTGTTAAATCCTGGCGTATTCGCCTTTGAGGGGAAGACCTGGCTCATCGTTCGGGTCGCTGAACGCCCCGAACAACAAGAGGGGATCACCTCTTTTCCGGTAATGCGCACCGACGGTAGTCTGGAAATAATGTCTTTTCAAAACGACGATCCCGACCTCGATCTGTCGGATAGCCGCTACGTAAAATACAAAGGGGTCACCTACCTGAGTACCATTTCTCACCTTCGCCTTCTTTGCAGTGAGGACGGAGCCCACTTCTTTGAGCCTTCCGACCGGCCGACTAAGATATTTGGTCAGGACAGCCAGGAGTCTTTTGGTATTGAGGACTGCCGGGTATCCAAAATTGGGGAGACTTACTACCTTACCTATACTCAGGTGTCCGAAAGTGGAGTTGGAGTAGGGCTGATGACCACCCGCGACTGGCGTACCATCCACCGGCAGGGAATGATCATCCCTCCCCACAATAAAGATTGTGCTTTATTCGAAGAGCCTGTCAACGGAAAATACTATTGCTTTCACCGGCCATCGGGCATCGATTTGGGCGGTAATTTTATATGGGTAGCTTCATCGCCCGATCTCTTACATTGGGGAAATCATCGCTGTATCGCTCATACACGCGAAGGTATGTGGGACAGCGCACGGATCGGTGCGGGAGCCGCCCCTATCAAGACCAATGCGGGTTGGCTGGAGATATACCACGGAGCCAATGCTGATAACCGCTATTGCCTGGGCGCTTTATTGCTCGACCGGGATGATCCGACTAAGGTCTTAGCCCGGTCGGAAAAACCCATCTTCGAACCCACCCTGGATTACGAAAAAGATGGTTTTTTTGGGAACGTGGTGTTCACGAACGGTCACCTCGTCGATGGCGATACCGTCACCATGTATTACGGTGCATCTGATGAAGTCATTTGCGGAGCGACCTTTTCGATCGACGCTATATTGAACAGCCTGAACGTGTATTCTAAAGGGGCCCTTAAATAGATCGGCTCGTAAATAATCGAAACTATGATCAAGCAAATTCAAAAAGAGCTGGCGTTTTTCGGCTCCCACCCGCTGGGGATGCGGGTTTTGTTGCTAACCAACCTGATCTATGCGCTGGTATTACCCATTATTGAGCTGTTTATTGGGGCCTACATTATGCGGAACTCTTCCGATATAAGCTTAGTCGTAGTCTTTCAATTGGCCTTATACACCGGGATTCCGCTGACCTTTATGATCAACGGGTTCTTGCTGAATCGCATCCATATCTCCTGGCTGTATTCCTTCGGGATGTTGCTGAGTGGTATATCCATGACGGCCATGATGATGCTCGAACGACTGGATACGGTGGGAGTAGCCGTGGCCGGTCTGATTATGGGCTTATCCTATGGTTTTTTCTGGGCCAACCGCGACTACCTGGCTTTGGATACGACCACCGATAAAACCCGGAACTATTACTACGGCATCGAAACCTTCTTTTATACCCTCACCTTTATCATTGTACCTTTTACGGCGGGAGCCTTTATCGCGACTACGCAGGAGCAAGGCTGGTTCGATGGCAATGTGAACTATGCCTATTATATCCTGACCGGGGTGGTTTTTGGCCTGACCGTCATTGCCTCTATTCTGGTGCATCAGGGTAAGTTTGAAAATCCTAAGAAAGCCCCCTTCCTGTTCTTCCGTTTCGATAAGCTGTGGCGAAAAATGCTGCAATTGTCGGCCCTGAAGGGCGTAGCTCAGGGGTATATTGTAACGGCCCCGGTGATGCTCATTATGAAGTTGGTGGGCGAAGAAGGTGAACTGGGACTCATACAGTCGGTCGGATCACTGCTTTCAGCCATATTATTGTACCTCCTGGGGCGCCTGGCCAAACCCAAGCACCGCCTGGCCATCTTCCTCTTTGGCCTGACCTTGTTCGTGTTGGGAGCCGGCCTTAATGCCGCCCTGTATTCTTCCTGGGGTGTGATCCTGTTCGTACTCTGTTTGATCTTTGCCCGTCCGCTGCTGGACATTGCGTATTTCCCAATCCAATTGGGGGTGATCGATATTGTAGCCGCCCGGGAGAAGCGCAACGAGTTTGCCTACATCTTCAACCACGAACTGGGCTTGTATGCAGGTCGTTTGTTTGGTTGTGGGTTGTTCATCATTTTGGCGCGCACCATCAGTGACGAAATTGCCTTGCGTTACGCCCTGCTGGTCATCGCTTTGATCCAATTTCTTTCCTATTTCGTGGCCAAGTCTATTCTGCGCGATCCCGACTGGGATAAACAGGCGGCCGAATCCGAAGAGGAACCTTTGTTAAAAGAACCTATTTAGTGGACCACCTCCACTTTTGCTAAATCGACAATTATGCCTGCTGTATTGCTTTCGCAAAAAAACAACCGATTCGTACTCGCATTGCTTATGCCTCTTCTTCTGGTCGGTTGTTCTACCGAATCCGGACCGGCCATCTCCGCTGACCCGGTCGAAGAGGTGACTATTGAACGCATTGCGGCCATGCCCGAGCAACCGAAACCCTATAAAATGCGGGATTGGGAACAAGTAACTAAAGACCTGGACGCCTATGTCTACGATTTTTCCCAGGAAGGGGAATTCAGGCCTTTTATCTGGTTGGATCCGAATCAGCGAAACCTGGACCAATCGACTTTTGGGATCTTCACTGCTATGGGTGATGTCAGGCAGGGAGCCGACGTAAATCCAGAGGCCCACGAAGGCCTGGCCGTATTGGGGTCACTACTGGGGGCAACACTAGTGGGCATTGATAAAAGTGATCAGGACGGGCGCAACTACGTACGCATGGCCCGCAATTACTTCAATAGCGACCGCGACTGGGATATCATTATGAATTTCACCAATACCGAAGGCCATATTGGTGGCGGATACGGAAATGACTGGTGGTACGATATCTATAATAATGTGCTCTTTTATGCGGTCGGTAACTACTACCCCGACGAAGGATACGACGATATTATGCGTACCGTTGCTGAGCAGTTTTATCGTTCGGATTCCATTCTGGGCGATAATTACAGCCACTCCTATTTCGATTTTGGAGAGATGGAACCGGCAACTAACCACATCGTACCGCAGGAAGATGTGGGGGCCGGGTACGCCTTCATTCTATACGCAGCCTACCAGAAATTCGGTGATGAAAAGTACCTGGAAGCCGCAAAACACGCACTCACGGTACTGGAAAACCAACCCGAGAATCGCTTCTATGAGATACTGATGCCCTTTGGGGCCTATCTGGGTGCCCGCATGAATGCGGAGCAGGATACTGATTTTGATGTGGCCCGTTTCATCAACTGGACCCTTGATGGCGATGCAACCAACCGCGTAGGTTGGGGAGCTATGGTCGGTAATTGGGGCGGCTACGATGTAAGTGGTCTGATTGGTAGTACGGTACACAACGGCGGCTATGCTTTCCTGATGAATACCTTCGATGTGCTGTGGCCTTTCGCCGCCACCGTACGCTATGATCAGCGTTTTGCGAAAGCGGTTGGCAAGTGGACACTAAATGCCGCCAATGCCGCCCGCTACTTCTATCCCTACGAAATGCCGGATTCCCTCCAGGCCATTCCTGAATACAAGGAGGTGACTAAGAATATCATAGCTTACGAAGGTCTGATCAAAGAATCCACCTATGAGGAATTTAAGGGCATTACACCCTTTGTGCAGGGCGACGGTCCCAACTGGGCGCCCGGTATGCCACCGGTCACTATGTTCTCCATCTACGGCAGCAGCCACGTGGGTGTTTTCGGTGGCCTGATCGATACTACGGATGTTGAACAGATCCTGCGCATCGATTGCCGCAAGACGGACATGTTCCGTCAGTACGAAGCCTATCCGACTTATTTGTACTACAACCCCTACGACGAAGCCAAGACCATCACCGTGGATATGGGCACAGAGGCAACGGATCTGTACGATTCGGTGGGACGAGAGATTCTGGTTCGCAACCAATCCGGTACTGTGGAGATAAGCCTGCCGGCGAATTCGGCTCGCGTCCTCATCCACGCCCCGGGTGGGAGTACCTACACGGAGTCGGATGGTATGCTCCTGGCTAATGAGGTGCCGATTGATTTTCGATACTAATGGAGCCTTGGTGAGCGGGGGATTTTGGGAAAGGGAGATTTGGAGAATGGGAAATCACGGTCAATTTCATGTAATGTAGAGACGCGATTTATCGCGTCTACCGCCTTTTTGATGAGGCGATATGGAGATTAGGGGATCAGGTGTTGGTCATTATGGAAAGGGGGGATTAGGAGAGAGGGAGAGTTGGCGAACGGGGTCGATCTAGCTCATGCGAAATCCATGAGGTGTAGAGACGCGATTTATCGCGTCTGCCTGCTATAAGCCCACTGCTATAAGCCCACTGTTATAAGCCCACTGTTATAAGCCCACTGCTTTAGCAGTGGGTTAGGAAAGATGACAGGATTTAAAAACCACCACCACTTTAGTGGTAAACCCAAGCGGCACCGCCTTAGGCTTAATGCTATTGGGCGCTTAAGTCGCTACGTTCTCTCTGTTCCCTAAGGTCTCCCCGGTCTCCCCGGTCGCTAACTTTCCTGCGAAGATGACGGCTCCTTTTCCTCGCCCGACTGCTCCGAAACGAGGATATAGTCCTCCTCCTTATTGGGGTGTACCAACAGGATTATCTCACTGGCGGCCTGATATAGCATCAATACAATACTGATCATCAAGCCACCCATTATCGCTCCGTACGACAGGAAAATATAGTAAAGGGCGACATAGTATTTTTGAAGCTTTTCATCAGCATTTTCGATCGGGAGATTAAGGAAAAGTAATAAACAAATGGCTGCTGCAAAGGTGAAGGTGGCAAAACGTGCAATCCATTGAATACGCACGTAGTGTTCAGGGTGTATGTTTTTGTCAGTGTTTCCGCTAAAAGAAAGTAAGGTTAACAATAAGGCCAGGATGGTTGAAGTTGCCGTTAAGATAGCCGAACATACAAAGCGTAAGGATGGACGAATTTCCTTAATATTTTCCAGTGCTTCGAAGCTACCCAGACTACCGACCAAATAACCACCCAAAAATATGATCAGGGTAGAAATTATTCCGCCGTACAGTGCTTTTGTAAATTTTAAACTTTTAAAGGATAGATCATTGCCGAATCCCATATGTTTGTATGATTGGTTTAGTTGGAATTGAAATAGGTTAGAGTAAGGGGCTTTTTCAGGTTAAACGAACCATGGCGGCAGGTGTTTGCTACCGGGATCGAACGATATGCTTCAGAGACGCGATTTATCGAGTCTGCCACTATGCGAATGTACTACGTCCCCATTTTCACAACATCATCGTTTAGCTATCAGTGCCATTCCGCAGGTGCCGGAGCTACTCAGCGGAGGGGCTAGGCACGACCTAAAAGTCGTTACCCTGTACATATAACATTCGATATGGTACCGATCACCCCACTGCTTCAGCGGAGGGGAATAGGGTAAGACACCAAAAGAATTAATCACTTAGTGGCGAACCCAGGCGGCACCCCACTAAGCTCCATGGCCGATACCAAAAGCCGAAGGGAAAAGCAGTTCACCTCCATTTCTTGGGAGAACGCTTAAATCGCCCAGTCACTAGTCTCTGCGTTCCCTTCAGTCCGGTCGAACATCCCCGCTATGGTCAGGTTCTATATGAGTTAACGATCCTTTTGGCGGAAGCCCAAAAAATCAACTAAACCATGTCTCAAAAAAAACCATCCAGTGCTCTTCGGGTGCTATTAGTCCTTATTGCCGTCACGGTCATTCTTTATTTCGGCCGTCCTTTTTTGTTACCGCTTGCCTTTGGAGGTTTCCTGGCGATGGTGTTCTATCCACTTATCGTGACATTACGGAAGTGGGGAATCCCCAATTGGGGAGGGATTTCGTTGGCTGTCCTGATCCTTGTGCTTATTCTGGGACTGATCGGAGGAACTACCTTTTTTCAGACCCGGTCGCTGGTGCAGGACTGGCCGGAGATCCGATCCGAGATCAAGAATAAACAGGAACAAACCGAAGACTACCTGATAAAAAATGTCGGCATCGTCTCCGAGGAGCGCATCGAAAAGGTTAAAAAAAGAATTGGTGACCAAGGTCAACAGATCCAATCCATGGCTACTAGTTTTTTTGGTTCTTTTTTTTCCAGTATCACCGGCACCTTACTGGCATTTGTCTACATGGTGATCTTCTTGTGGGAGGAAGCCCGACTGTTCCGGTTTGTTTGTAAACTGGCGCCGAAATCCTCGGAAGACGAAGTGGATAAAGTAGTGAACGCTTCCCGGAAAGTAGCCTCTCAATACCTGATCGGCAGGGTGATCCTGATCGGAATATTGAGTATTTTCTATGGTATTGGTTTTATGATCTTCGGTTTGAAGTATGCCATTCCCATCGCCATTTTAGCGGCCGTTCTTTCCATTATACCGTATATCGGTAATATTATTGGTGGTGCATTCGCCCTTACCATCGCACTGGCAACGGGAGGTAGCGCCTCTACTATGCTGGGGGTATTGGGAACCATGGTGGTCGCCCAAATTTTGGAAAGTAATATCCTGACTCCCTGGATTATGGGAGATCGTGTCGCTCTGAATCCACTAGCCACCGTGGCGGGAGTTATCGGCTTCGGAATTATCTGGGGAATTCCCGGTACTATATTAGCAGTCCCCTTGATTGGCGTAGCCAAGACGGTTTTTAATCACATCCCAAGCCTGGAGCCATATGGGTATTTATTTGGCTTTAATTCGGGTGGAAATTAATGATATATGTCAACGCGATAATCCGTCCAGGAACACATCAATTTCCCGATTAACACGCGTGGCTTCCTCTACCGTCGAGGTGTGCCCTGCCCGGGGAATTTCCACGAGTTTGGCATGAGGGATATGTTGTGCCATGTATTTGGATTTTGCCGGAACGGTGGCTTTATCCTCGGAGCCAACGATGATGAGCGTAGGGCAGGCAATGATCCCCAATTGATCGGCTGATACGGCTTCCCGGTCAATTACACCCCGGACTGCCCGGGTGATGGACTTCCTGTTCCTGGTTAGTTCCCGTTCCCAATGCGTTCGTTCGGATTTGCGTTGGGTGTCCTGGAGGAAAGAATCACCAAACATGATGTTCATAACCGGCTTTTTGACGGCCCAGGTTCCCAACAGGTTTACCACCCGGCTCAGCGTTCGGTAGCGGGGTACATTCTCGGCAGGCTCCGCCTGAGCCGATGTTTCCAGTAATATCAGTGATCGTAGCCGATCGGGATGGTGAATAGCCATACGCATAGCCACGAATCCGCCCATGCTAAGACCGGCGAAATGGCAGCGGTCAATCTCCAATCCATTCAGCAGGCCCAGGGCGTCATTCGTCAGCGTATCCATATCGTACCCATCTTTAGTCACTTCGCTTTGTCCCTGTCCCCGGTGGTCGTAGGCGATGACCCGGTAGCGGCCTTTCAGGTGATCGATCTGAGCCCGAAACATTCGGTGACTCCATAACAGACCGTGGGAGAAGATGATCGTTTCGGGGCCGGAACCGGCTTCCTCGTAATACAGTCGTACGTTGGGTGTATTCAGGTAGGGCATAAGGTGGATGCAGTTTTGTTCGTAATCCATTGGTTTTCATAGCGAAATATCCGGCGTTTCCCTATCTTAATGAAACGTGAGGTTGGGGCCGATTTTTTTTATTAAGCGATTGAGCGTCAAAACCTCACGTTGTATTTGGTATAGGGTATAAGGTAGTAAGACCGGGTTGAATCCATATACCCTATACCTACT
>JGI12048J13642_10158560_pt1 | contig 13598 bp, 11 predicted proteins | sample ElkSlonscriptome_16_FD_13642 | JGI IMG/M metagenome (IMG submission 13642) | reverse complement strand
CCGGCAAGCCCTGCCTTGCAGCTAAGCGCTTTCCGACTCGCTGAAAGTTACAGGATTAACGACGGGGTACACTAGTGGGCCATGCGGCTAATTAGGTAACACTCAGCCGTCGCACAAGCGCCGCGGGCAAGGCGCGCGGTCTTCCCGATGGCCGAAAACGATCGTCGTTGCGTCCGGAACGCCGCTTGCGCGGCACGATTGCCGGGACCGCGAAGCGAAGCCATGTTAATGGTCACAATGCGCGTGTTCCGGCGTTCATCTGGTTTCTTCCGGCCCGATCGGCTACGCTTCGATGTCATTCAAAGAAGCCGAACCGCGTTATGACCGCAGGCCGACATTCCCGACTCGAATTCGCCTTTCTCTGGCTGGGCCCTGCGGTCGCTGCGATCCTGCTGTGGCTGGGAATTACTGCCTGGGGCATGACTTTTGCCGCAGCCGCGACCGCGGCGGTCACGGCCTGGTGCGCGATATGGTGGCTGACCGAACCGGTGCCGATTCCCGTCACCTCGCTGCTGCCGATGGCGCTGCTTCCGCTGGCCGGCGCGCTCACGCCCGGACAGGTGGCCGAGAGTTACGGCAGCCCGTTGATTCTGCTGTTGCTGGGCGGCTTCATGTTATCCGGGGCACTGGCGAAATCTGGCGCACACAGAAGGCTGGCCATGGCCATGATCCGCGGCTGTGCCTTTTTCGGGCGCAGGGGTCTGGTGCTGGGGTTCATGCTGGCCGCGGCAGTGCTGTCGATGTGGATTTCGAATACTGCGACCACGCTGATGCTGCTGCCGGTAGCGCTTGCGGTGCTCGAGGATGAAAAGCTCAAGTCGCTGACCGTTCCGCTGCTACTGGGCACCGCCTACGCTGCCAGCCTGGGCGGCACCGGTACGCCCATAGGCACCCCGCCGAACCTGATCTATATGCAGGTTGCCGCGGACCAGTTCGGGACCGCCACGTCGTTTCCACAGTGGATGAGCTGGGGCTTGCCGGTGGTGGCGTTGCTGCTTCCCGTCATGTTCCTCTGGCTCACTCGACGGGTCGAGGCCGGGCCGTTGCCAGTGCTGGAAGTGCCGGGTCGTTGGTCGCCGGCCGAGGTTCGCATCATGATGATCTTCGCCCTCGTGGCACTGGCCTGGATCACGCGCACTGCGCCTTTTGGCGGCTGGCAGGCGTGGCTGAATCTGCCCTACGCCAACGACGCGGCGGTCGCGCTGCTGGCAGTGGTGGTTCTGTGCACGATATCCGACGGCCGCGGCGGCCGCTTGCTCGATTGGCAGACCGCCGGCGCCATTCCGTGGGGCGTGCTGCTGTTGTTCGCCGGCGGCATCACGATCGCCCGGGGCTTCATCGAGACGGGGCTGAGTGATTCGGTCGCCTCACAGCTCACGGTGCTGGCCACGCTGCCGCCGTGGCTGATGGTGCTGAGCGTTTGTCTGGGTGTCACGTTCCTGACCGAGATGACCAGCAACACCGCCACCACCTCGCTGCTGATGCCGGTACTCGCGGCGACCGCCGTCGCCGCCGGGATTCGCCCCGAATTGCTGATGGTGCCGGCCGCCATCAGCGCGTCCTGCGCATTCATGCTGCCGGTGGCCACGGCCCCGAACGCCGTGATCTATGGCTCCGGCCGGGTCAGCATCAGGCAAATGGCGCGCGAAGGCCTGGTCATCAACCTGTTCGGCGCAATGGTGGTGACACTTGTAATAACGCTGAGATTCGGATAGTCGATGGCCACCCTTTTCCATAGACGGCCGGCCCGACCGTGCCGCATCCCGGTCAAGGCTGCGGGCACGATTTCGCTGCAGCGCGCCGACGACGCCCTGCCGGCGTTCGCCTGTGCACGCTGCGGGATCAGTGAAAAGCGGCCATCAGTCATGGAACCATGACACCGTTCGCTGCTCTCGTTACCGGACTTCTCGCCGGGCTATTCGGATCCACGCACTGCGTGGCGATGTGCGGCGGCATCATGGCGGTGCTGCACGGTCAGGTTCCGCGTGGACGCGATCGCCTGGCCGCAGGGTTTCATGTCGGGCGACTGACCAGCTACCTGCTGCTGGGACTCGCTTTGACAGCGCTCGGCATGTTGCCCGAACGCCTGTTGCCGGCCGCCGCCGCGCCGGCAATGCGCGTTGCGCTGGGCGCGCTGCTGGTGTTGATTGCCCTGTATATCGGCCTGCCCGGCCGGTTCCGGGACGCCTTCGGCGAACTTGCCCAGCCGATCACGCGACGCGTGATGCCCCTGTTTCATCGGCTTTTGCCGGCCGACAGCTGGGAAAAGGCGGTCGGCCTCGGGCTGATCTGGGGACTCCTCCCGTGCGGACTTCTGTACAGCGTGCTTGCTGCTGCGTGGCTGCTGGCAGATCCGGTACCGACGATCGTCATGGTGCTCGGATTCGGGCTGGGTACCTTGCCGCTGTTGCTCGGCGGCGGGCTGGCGCTGGCCCGTATTCGCAGCAGGATCCGGGCGCCCTGGCTGCGCGGATCTGCCGCGGCCGTCATGGCCGGCACCGGTCTTCTGGTGGCTGCAGGCCCATGGCTTGCGCACCACAGCGGCCATGCGGCCGTGCAATTCATGGTTGATTGCGTCTCCCCTTGAATGCAGGCTATGGCTTCCAGCCTCGAATGGTAATAGCAACTGCTGGTCGTCGTAATGTTTTTCAGAACAGTGCTGCGAATGAGACCCAGTCAAATTTGACGCGAGTCAAAACCGATTCGGGTCCAGCGCCGTATTCTTTGCGCTACGAGACTACGTGCAGTGGAAAGACCATGCAGGCAGCCATGCGCCCCAGATTCGATGCCGACCTGATCGCCAAATACGGTGGCGCAGGACCGCGCTACACCTCATATCCCACCGCGGTTCAGTTCAGCGAGGAATTCGGCGGCAAAGCCTGGCTTTCGGCGCTAAAGGACAGCAACAAGCTGCCGATTCCGGCGGACCTGTCTTTATACGTTCACGTGCCTTTCTGCTCGAGCCCCTGCTTTTACTGCGGCTGCAACCGTGTCATCACCCGTTCGGTTACCGCCGGCCAGGAATTCCTGGTGGATCTCGAACGCGAACTCGATCTCACTGCGCCGCACATCGATCATGACCGGAACGTTAGGCAGGTCCATCTCGGCGGGGGGACGCCTACGTTCCTGTCGACCGACCAGATTCACCAATTGCTCAGGTTGCTGCGCACGCGCTTCCAGTTCGACGATGATGCTGAAATCGGCCTCGAGGTCGATCCGCGCTCGGTCGAGCCGGCAGACATCCGACGGCTGCGCGAAATCGGCTTCAACCGGATTTCAATCGGCATCCAGGACCTGGATGGGGCCGTACAGAAGGCCGTCAACCGGGTTCACGACGAAACGCGTGTTGCTGCCGTTATCGGGGCCGCCCAGGCGGTCGGTTTCGATTCGGTCAGCATCGACCTGATCTACGGGCTTCCGCGACAGACGACCGAAGGTTTTGCCCGCACCGTCGAGCGCATCATAGACATGAAGCCCGACCGGCTTTCGCTGTTCAACTACGCGCACATGCCGCACCTGTTCAAGGCCCAGCAACGCATAAAGGCCGACGAACTGCCGGCACCGCCGGTCAAGCTGGCGATCTTCCGCAATACGCTGACGCGGCTGCTGGACGCCGGTTACGAATTCATCGGTATGGATCATTTCGCGTTGCCCGGGGACGATCTGGCGCAGGCGCGCAGAAACGGCACCATGGTGCGCAATTTCCAGGGTTACTCGACCTGGGCGGGACTGGATCTTCTGGCATTCGGGCCGAGCGCCATTTCGCAGGTGGGCGATGCTTTTGCGCAGAACGCCCGCAAGCTTCCGGATTGGCAGATCGCGGTTCGTGAGGGCGAACTGCCCGTCGCACGGGGCGTGATGCGTACCACCGATGATCGCCTGCGGGCCGAAATCATCAGTACCGTGATGTGCAACGGTGAACTCGATTTTCGGCAGTTCGAGCGGGACTACGAATTTTCCTTCAAGACCTACTTCCGAACCGAGCTGGAGCGGCTTGAGCCGCTGGTCGAGGACGGACTGATGGTCTGGCGGGATCACGGTTTTCAGGTGACGCCGGAAGGCCTGCTCTTCGTACGGGCCATTGCAATGGCCTTCGATGCATATCTGAAGCGGGAAAAAGATTCCTCGTCTTCGAGATTTTCCCGAATCGTATAATCAGCGAATAGCCGGGCCGGATTTCCGGTATTCGCGTCTCAATAGAGTGCCGAAATTCCGTCCGAAATTCGACCGGTGTGCGCCTGAGTTTGCTATCCTTTGAATTAGAAGGATTGAATCAAAGGAGGTGCGCGTTGTGACCAAACCCATTCAGCTGGCCGAAAAAGGTCCGTCCAGGGTTTCATGCAGCGAATGCGGGCTTTTCGACCTGTGTTTCGCCCAGGAGGTTGCCGAGTCAAGGCGCGAGGAGCTCGATCGCATCATCCGTCGCCAGCGCCCGCTGCAGCGCGAATCCCACTTGTTTCATGCCGGCCAGCAGTTTCGCAGTGTCTGCGTTGTGCAGTCCGGCACGGTCAAGACCTACCAGCTGTCCAGCGAGGGCGACGAAATCGTGACCGGATTCCACCTTCCGGGCGAACTCATAGGACTCGACGCGATCGGCAAGGGGCGTCATCCGGAGTTTGCCGTGGCATTGGAGGACAGTCGTTATTGCGATATTCCGTTTCGCGATTTTCAGAAGATTCTGGACGAAAGCCCGAGTCTGAATCAGCTGATGCTCAAGCTGCTGTCGGCCGACATGGCCGAGACTCGAGAATTGTTGCTGGTCATAGGCCGCATGGATGCACGTGCCCGGGTCGCAACGTTCCTGCTCAACATGTCGCGAAGACTGAAGCGCCGCGGCGAGGATGGTACCCGCTTCCGGCTGACCATGGACAGGCGCGATATCGCCAATTATCTGAGTCTGACCATCGAAACCGTTTCGCGCACGCTGAGCTGGATGCAGAAACAGGATATTCTGGCCGTGCGAGGAAAGCTGGTCCAGCTTTTGGACCAGGACGCGCTCCTCGACACCGCCGGCCGCGAGCACGAGGATCTTCTGCTCCATACCGGCTGATCAACGCTCTCGTTTTATTCAAACCAGTTCTCCCGGAGCCGTAAAAACGCGAAGACGGGGCCGTCAAGAGCGAACTTTTGCTGAGTTGCCGAATCTCTTTCGGGACTCCCTGCCGCCAGGCAAATCAATGGTGCGTATTCGCTGCGCTCGACGCACCCTACGAGACCGGTAATGATCGCGTAGGGTGCGTTGAGCGCAGCGAACACGCACCGCTTACTAATACAATCAGAAGTCCGGCATGCGAGTCGAATCGACCAGCTGGCCGAAGAACAGCGCGTTGGCGAACAGGCGTTCGGTGCCCACCCAGTAGCCGCGGAACAGGTAGTCGTCGGCGATTCTTACGACCAGGCCGCGCCCGTGTCGATCTGCCGCGAGTGCAGCTGTGCCGGCCAGATTGTCCGCGACCGTTTCGGAAAGGTAGCCGGCAACCAGCGGCTGGTCGGCGTACCGGCCGGGTGTCGCGTAACGATTGCCTGGGGTCCTGAGCAGATGAGCGCCCTGACGAAATACCGTGACCTGTTCATCGTCATAACCGTAGCCCAGTGGATGCGTGGTATCCAGCGTCATGGCCAGGGCGCTGCCGCCGATCAGCGTGCGGGCAAAGTCGGCCTCGAACTCGGCGTACGGCGCCGGCTCGTCGGCCTCGCCCGGGGCTGAGTCTTCGTCTGCGCCCTCTTCGGTTGAATTGGCTTGTTTTTCGAACGACCAGTCCAGGTCCAGCGACTCGGCCCACTCGGCGCTGCGGCCAAGCGCAATCAGTTGGCCACCTTGCCGGACGAACCTCGTCACTGACTCGGTGAATTCGTCGCCGAAGCGACCCCAGCGACCCGGCGGCATGATGATGTGGGTGTAATCGTCGAGGTCGGACGGGAGCGCGTCGGCATCGATGCGGGTCAATGGCTGATCGAGAATGGTGTCGAACCAGTGCCAGACATAGCCAGCGCCGTAGGAACTGACCCCGTCGCCTGTCAGCAGAATCGGCCGCGGTGCGTCCAGAACGGGAATAGACGGGCTGCCGAGGTCGCTGCCTTCGCGTGCCAGGCCGCTTCCGATGCCTGCAATCTCGACGTCGAAACGCTCACCGAGCGCCCCAAGCGTTTGCTCGACGGGCCGAAGGTGGTCGGGCTGGATGCCGTGATGAACAATGACGCTCCCGCGGCCGAAGCGTCGAAACCCGTCGTCGCCGTTGAGTTCCAGCGGCACTTCGGTCGCCTGCACCCTGTAGCCTTGAGCCAGCAGCGCGGCCAGCACGGCGGGCGCGCGGTGCTGGCGCCAATCGATCACCCACGCCGTCGCCGAGGCGTCCAATGACGGTGTCGGAATGTCAGGTAAAGTCTTGGTCGAGAGTCGCTCGCCGCGCTCCGCCATCCGATCCGAGCGCACCAGCGGAAGACCGAAGGCGTGCTGTAGCGGCCAGGAAGATACATCATAGAAGGTTTCCATAGGCAGTTCGGTCGGGGTCGCGAAGATCGCCTCGATGAACCGGCTCTGATCCTGCTTTGCGGGGATCACCCAGGCATGTCCCGGGGAAAATTCGCGGTTGTCGATGGTCACCGAGGCATTCACGTCATACACCTCGATACCGTGCCCGAGCAGGATTTCAAGCAATCGGCGCGCTCGCATGGGGTCGCCGTCGTCGCCGAGCAGCCATCCGCCGCGGCCGGCCATTTCGCGGGCCTCGGAAAAGAAGTCAGCCTGATGCGCGATCAGATCGCTCGCGAGATCGCGGCTGGCATTGAGCGTGGAAATGGACGTCCGGACCTGGTTGGCGACTGCATCGGCGAAGGTTCGTTCGCCGAAAGGTGTTTCCATCCTGTGGCCGCGCGCCGAACCCTGCTCGAAAAGGATGCCGATACCGCCGGTCAGATCGGGATAGGTCGAGCCCTTGCCCAGATAATAATCGTCGAAGCTTTCGCGGCTGTAATAGGGCTCGCCGGCCGAGTCGAGAATTTCACCATGATATTCGCCGATTTTACGCGTCAATTCGAAAACCCGGGCCGGGGTGGCCGGGTTGTTGCGCTCGGGAATTCCAGGTTGGAAAAAGTAGCTTGAGTTTCGGCCCATCTCGTGCGCATCGGTCACCACATGCGGTCGCCATTGTCGATAGTGCTCGATGCGCTGGCGCGAAACCGGGTGCGTCAGCGGAAGCCAGTCGCGATTGAGATCGAACCAGTAGTAGCTCGTGCGACCGTTCGGCCAGCTCTCGTTATGCTCTCGATCATTCGGATCTGCAGAGGGGTTGCGGCCCCTGTGCATGTTCACCCAGTGGGCGAAGCGCGCGATGCCGTCGGGATTGATGACCGGCTCCATTACGATCACCATCTCGTCGAGCCAGGCGCGAACCTGTGCGTCGTCGGAATGCGCAAGATACCAGGCCATGACGACAGCGGCCGACGCGCCTGACGCTTCGTTGCCATGCACCGAATAGCCCAGCCAGACCACGGGCGGACCATCACCCTCGACGCTGGCGCGCCGCCGGTCGGCCCGGATTTCGTGGATTCGCCCGAGCCGGTCCGGATTTGCGAAATAAACCAGCACCTGCTCCCGTCCGCCGTGACTGCGGCCGATTGTTTCGATCCGAACCCGGTCCGAACCGGCGGCGAGCTGGCGGTAAAAGGCCAGCAGTTCATGATGGTAGGGGTGGCGCTGGCCGGGCTCGAATCCCAGAAGCTTTGAGACCGAAGGCGCCTCGGCCGGCACCTCTATCGAAGTGGGCAATCCCGGCAAAGCGGTAGAAGATGTCGGGACAAACAAGCTTGAAAACGCCAGCAAAGCAGGAATTGCGAATCGCATCATGAAAGAGTCGGGTGTGAACAAGCCTGATAGGATACCGGACGAACCCCGAAGATTTGGTCATCAGGAGGATTCAGCATGCGTCTCGATTCAAGTGACATCACCGACGGTCAGCCCATTGCATCGCGATTCGCGTTTGCCAGACCCGATCCCGACCGCCATATGGCGATGGCCGAAAACCTGAACCCGCATCTGGCCTGGAGCGAGGTGCCGGAAAATTCCAGGTCGTTCGCCGTTGTGTGCACAGACCCGGATGTGCCGGCGGAGGCTGACGATGTAAACACCGAGGGCAAGACGCTGCCGGCCGACATGCCGCGCGTCGACTTCTTTCACTGGGTGATGGTTGACGTTCCAGCCGACCTGCGCGAACTGGCCACCGGCGAGTGCAGCCGTGGCGTGACCGAGGGCGGCAAGCGCAATCCACCGGGGCCTGCCGGCGCGCGTCAGGGGATGAACAACTACACCCAGTTTCTGCAGGGCTCTCCGCTGGAGGGTCGTTACTTCGGCTACGACGGCCCGTGCCCGCCGTGGAACGATGCCCTGCTGCATCGCTACCGGTTCACCGTCTACGCGCTGGACGTCGACAAACTCGACCTCGACGATGCATTCGACGGTCCCGCGGCAATCGATGCGATGGAAGGCCACGTGCTGGACCAGGCGAGCATAACCGGCACGTATACGTTGAACCCGGAGGTCCGGTAACCGGAAACCGAAAAACGTTCATCGTGTCCGCTTGCTGAAAACTGAAAACTTGAACCCGAAACCCGAATCCCGATACCCGTGACCGCCCTCCAGATCATCGTCCTCGCCCTGATCCAGGGCGTGAGCGAATTTCTTCCGGTTTCGAGCTCGGCGCATCTGATCCTGGTTGCCCAGTTCTCGAGCTGGGGCGACCAGGGACTGGCATTCGATGCGGCGGTTCATGTCGGTACGCTGACCGCAGTCGTGGTTTACTTCCGCAGCGAACTGATCTCCATGCTTCGCGCCGGTCTAGACCGAGGAGGCGATCCGGTCCAGCGACGTCTCCTGGCGGGGCTTGCGATTGCGACACTCCCGGCGCTTTTGGTCGGCGCGCTGGCCGCCGACCTCATCGAGTTGTGGTTGCGAAACCCGCTCGTGATCGCCGCAACGACGATAATTTTCGGATTGGCGCTGGGCCTGGCCGATCGCCTCGGCGCCGGGCAACGTTCGCTGGAATCGTTGAACCTGCATGGGGCATTTCTTATCGGCATGGCCCAGATTCTGGCGCTGGTGCCAGGCACGTCCCGGTCGGGCATCACGATAACGGCCGCGCTCGCGCTGGGGCTGGAACGCGACGCGGCGGCGCGTTATTCGTTCCTGCTGTCGATTCCGATTATCGCAGCGGCTGGTGGCTGGGGCTTTTTCAACGGCCTGGCCGACGGCGGGTCGTTCGAGTTCGGGCGCTTCCTGGTCGCGGCCCTGATTTCCGGAATTTTCGCCTGGCTGACCATCGCCGCATTTCTGGCGTGGCTGCGCCGGTTCGGGATGGCGCCATTTGTCGCTTATCGCATGATTCTGGGTATTTTTCTGCTGATCTGGTTCTGGCCGAATTGATCTCGGGAATCCCTGAATAACGCTGGGTGGGCGCGACGGCGTTCCCACGAATCGTGGTCCTGGCCAGGTCTCGCGGGAATCTCCGGCCTGTTGAACAACCGACGTTCTGCGCAGAGTTGTCCAGAGGTTAGGTTGATCACAATATCAGCCTCACGATCCGCTACCATGTCAACGCCACTTTCACACAAAGGAAGATGCTCCAATGAGTGCACAAGACATCCTGAAAAAGATCAAGGATGAAGAAATCGAATTCGTCGATCTGCGGTTTTCGGACACGCTGGGCAAGGAACAGCACCTCACGCTGCCGGCCTCCCAGGTCGATGAGGATATGCTTGCCGAGGGCAAGATGTTCGATGGCTCATCGATCGTAGGCTGGAAGGGAATCAGCGAATCCGACATGGTGCTGATGCCCGACACCGAAGCCGCGTTCGTTGATCCGTTTTCCGAGTATTCGACGCTCAACCTGCGCTGCGACGTACTTGAACCGGACACGCTGCAGGCGTACAACCGCTGCCCGCGTTCCCTGGCCAAGCGTGCCGAGGCCTACCTGGCGGCAAGCGGCGTCGCCGATGCGGCTTTCTTCGGCCCGGAGCCGGAATTCTTCGTTTTCGACGATGTGCGCTGGAAAAACGATATCTCCGGCTGCGCCTATCATATCGACTCCGAAGAAGCCTCCTGGAACACGAACAAGGAATACGACGACGGCAACACCGGCCACCGGCCACGCACCAAGGGCGGCTATTTTCCCGTGCCGCCGGTTGACAGCCTGGCCGACCTGCGCTCGTTGATGTGCGTGACGCTCGAAGCGTGCGGGATTCCGGTCGAAGTTCATCATCATGAAGTGGGCACTTCGGGTCAGTGTGAAATCGGCACGAAGTTCAACTCGCTTACGCGCAAGGCCGACGAACTGCTGATGATGAAATACGTCGTCCAGAACGTCGCGCACCTGCACGGCCGAACCGCCACCTTCATGCCCAAGCCGCTGGTCGGCGACAACGGGTCCGGCATGCACGTCCACCAGTCGCTGGCCAAGGAAGGCAACAACCTGTTTTCCGGCGACCAGTACGGTGGATTGTCCGAGACTGCGCTGCATTACATCGGCGGCATCTTCAAGCACGCACGGGCGATCAACGCGTTCTCGAATTCCACCACCAACAGCTACAAGCGCCTGGTGCCCGGTTTCGAGGCACCGGTGCTGCTGGCCTATTCGGCCCGCAACCGTTCCGCCTCCTGCCGCGTCCCGTGGGTTGCCAGCGCCAAGGCGCGCCGGATCGAAGTCCGCTTCGGTGATGCCGCAGGCAATCCTTACCTCACTTTCGCCGCGATGATGATGGCTGGCCTTGACGGCATTCTGAACAAGATCGATCCCGGCTCGCCGATGGACAAGGATCTCTATGATCTGCCGCCGGAAGAAGAGCGCGACATTCCGCGCGTCTGCCACGCGCTGGATCAGGCGCTGGAAGCGCTGGACAATGATCGTGAGTTCCTCAAGGCTGGAGACGTGTTCTCCGACGATCTGATCGATGGTTACATACAGCTCAAGATGAAGGAAGTCACGCGCTTCCGGATGTCCACACATCCGGTCGAGTTCGACATGTACTACTCCTCCTGAGTGTCAATGATCGAGTAATCCTGAAGCCTCGCAGCCCGGCCGTCATGGCCGGGCTGCTTTCGATATTGAATCGCGAAGACAAGGACACGCTGTCGTCAAGGCGCCGCGTTCGACGATAGGTCTTGAATCGCCCGACTAACGCGAAACGGCTGAACTGTGGGGTATGATTGAGGCTTGAACCTTCATCTAAATCTCGGAGGCGAGCGTGGCGAAATTGAATACGCAGATAAAATCGAAGTTGAATCCGATAGCGCGAAACAGGATTATTCCGGATCGGGTCCGGCAAGTACTTGCCGTGCTGGGCATGCCGGTTGTCGCTGCAATGATTGCGCTGATGGCGGCATCCTTTTCGATGGCGCAGGACATCTACAAGACGGTCGACGAGGACGGCAATACCGTCTACACCGACCAGAAGCCAAGCGAAGACGCATTGCCGGTCAAGCTCAAGGAACTGACGGTCGTCGATCCGCTGGATCTTGGCGATGAAGCGGCTGTCTCCGGCGCGGAATCGGCGGACGGTTCGGACGGCGAGCCCGCATTCGGGCTTACCATCGTTTCGCCGGCCGACGAGGAGACCATCTGGAATACTGCCTATACGATGACGGTGGATGTCTCGGCCGAGCGCCAGCTGCCGTCCGGCACGCGCCTGGCTTATCTGATCGATGGCGAGGTTCGAATGACAACCCGGTCGATGAGCGTCGAACTTGAAGAGGTTTTTCGCGGAGAACGTCAGCTCAGCGTGGAGCTCAGAAATTCCGATGGAGCAGTTCTGGGCCGTGCCGGCCCCGTCACCTTCTATATGCGGCAGCATTCGCGTCTGCACCCGAACCCGGGTTGAACGTAAAGACGAGGCAACAGCCCCCTCGGGGGCGATCGCGATTTCAGTCGACCTCAATCCAGAACGTCACCGGGCCATCGTTGACCAGGGCCACCTGCATCTCGGCCCCGAACACGCCGAAAGCCGAATTCGGCCAGGCAATCCGGAGCCGCTTTTCCATGGCCTCGAACATCATTCGACCGTGTTCCGGCGCCGCCGCCGGTGTGAAGCTCGGGCGGTTGCCTGAATCGGTGCTGGCGGCCAGCGTGAACTGCGGAACCAGCATCAAAGCGCCGTCGATATCGCGCAGACTGCGATTCATGCGTCCGTTCGCATCGGCGAACATCCGGTAGTTCAGGATTCGCTCGATAAAGCGGTCGAGTCGTGATTCGACATCGCCGCGTCGGAAGCCGACCAGAACCAGCATGCCGAAGCCTGTCTCGCAAACCCGGCTGCCGTCTATGGTAACGCTGGCCGAACGCGCCCTCTGGATCAGCGCTATCACTGCTGGTCAGGCTTCAACACGTTGATCGCCGAGTGCAACGCCTCGGGCGTTCGAAGCTGCCAGAGTGCCTCAGTAAAAAGACGGGGCAATCCGACGCATATTCCGCAGCGCCTGCCGCCGCGTCGGCTGCGATCAGGGCGATTCGGTGTTTCCGGCGTCTGGTTTGTATGTGCGGGCTGCATTCTTTAGCGGGACGTTGTTACGAGCAATGATGGTAGCATCGGCAACGATGAGAATTTTTCTGGGGCGCCTGTTTCTGCGCATTTCGAGCTGGATTCCTTTGGGCGTTCAGAGATGGGTGGCCGCTGTGATTTCTGCACTGTTGAGGTACACAGGCTGGCGCAAGCTGGACATCATTCGTACCAACCTTGCCCGCGCTTATCCGGAGCTTGCGTCTGACACGATCGAGCAGATGACACGCGCCAACTCGCGTGAAATGGTCAGCACGATTATGGAGTGTGGCTCTGCGTGGCATCGTGGCAAGGCATGGTTGCAACGTCGTATCGTCCGCGTCCAGGGACGCCGTCATGTCGAGGAACCTTTGCAGGCGGGCAGGGGTGTTCTCGTGCTTGGTGGCCACCTGGGCAATTGGGAAGTCTCCATACTCTATGGCAGCCTTACGCTGCCGATCGCATACCTCTACAAGCCACCGCGTTCGACCGAGGTGGATCGCCTGCTGACCGCTTCCCGAAGCCGTTTCGACGGCGAGATGATTGCAACTGGCGGGGCGTCGATGCGACGCGCCGTTCGAAAGCTGCGTGCCGGACAGGCCGTCGGTATGTTGTTCGACCAGCTGCCGCGAGGAGGCGACTCGGTCCAGACACCGTTTTTCGGTCAGGATGTCGCCACGATGACGCTCCCGCACCGACTCGTACAGGCCACCGGCTGCGCGGTCGTAATGGGGCATTGTCTCCGGGTGCCGCGCGGCTGGCAAATCCGCTTTGATCCGGTGCCCGACGCCGATCATCATGATCCGCAGGTTTCCGCAGCTGCGATGAACGGCGTGCTCGAGCAGGTCGTGCGCGACGCGCCGGCGCAGTATCTCTGGCAGTATCGGCGCTTCGAGGCCTTGCCGGCGAGGCGGCAGCGCTGATGGTGGGTGCACCGTGGCCGGGTAAGGCGGCGTTTCCAACCCAGAATCAACTTCAAACCCGTTTCGCCACGCGCTTCGCGCTTGCTGGCGACCGATTTTTCACAAGCGCCTGAAAAGTAGGCAAAAGCGCTTTTTACAGGCGGTAGCTATTCG
>JGI12048J13642_10988356_pt1 | contig 13601 bp, 17 predicted proteins | sample ElkSlonscriptome_16_FD_13642 | JGI IMG/M metagenome (IMG submission 13642) | reverse complement strand
CATGGCTGCCGTTGGCCTCCGGCAGCGGGTAGAACATCGAGAGTTTGTACTGGCTCTTCGGTAGGAACGGCTCAATGGGTGCCTTGCACAAGGCTGCATCGCCCATGGTCTGCCGGGCCAAACCGCGGCGATGCAGCGCGGCCATGGTTCTCGTTGCTGACAACGACGTGTAGCGCGGACGCGACCCGAGCGTCGGCTGCGCACCGGCGAACGGATACAGCAACCCCCAGGTACCGGCACACCAGAACAGCTGATCAATCGGATTACCGGCACTCGCCGCCACCCCATCGGTCAGACAGGCCGCCTGGGCCGCGGGCGAGGCCAGCCAGGTTGCCTCCGGATGGGCAAAGAAGCCAAGCTCGGCGTTGTTCCAGGTCGGGTCCAGCTCGGTGAAGTGCAGGATGTCGAGCTCGCTGAAGCCGTCCGGGTTGCAACGGTCATCGAAGAACAGGTCGAGCATCACCAGCAGCGGGAAGGCGTAGACGTGGACGTTGTAGAAGGCGACATCGCTGCCGTCGTACTCACTCTGCCCCCCACTGCCGAGCAGGCGCACATCGCCAAACGGCAGCCGGATGCCACCCAGCGCCGGCGCACAGGTGGGATTGCGCACCAACTCGATGATCCGCGCCGGCTCCCACAGGCCAATGGTGAAGCCGGGTTTCGGCACACCGAGACCGTCGGTGCAGGCACAAACCACCGCACCGCTGGCGCCGGCAGGCACGGCGCCGCCGCCGATCGGCATACCGGCGATACGGACCGGGAACAGACACGACCAGCAGATATCGGTGATCAGCTTGCCGCTCAGTAACTCGGCATCCGGGCAGGTGGCATCGGCGGCGTGCGCCTGCGGGCCGCCGATGAGCCCGATGAGCAGGGCAAGCCCGGTCGCCATGCGACGCCAAGACATGTTGGATGTCATTCGATCTCCTCCGCTGGGTCTTCGACGATCGGAACGGCGACGCCGTTGCCTTCCTGACCGAGCGGCCCACGCATGGCCGTCTCCGTGACCCGAAACCGCAGCCCCTCGGCCTCGACCACCGCCGGAACCCGCTCCAGGGCGAAGCGCTGCCGCACTTCCGGTGTGAGCAGGAAGACACGTCGTTCGAGATGGCTCATCAGCTGCCCGAGCCCTTGCCAGCCCCGTTCACGCCGAAGACCCGTGACAAGAAACACAGTCGCCCGCGCTGACGGCTCGGCGGCGCGCGCCCGCGCGAAGGCCACCTGACGCGGATCCGCGGCGTCAAAGATCACCAACCGCTGCGTGAACGGCACCTGCGCGAGGGGGTTCACCGATTCGCCGGCGGCGACCAGCAGGGTCCTGTCCGGGAGCCGGATATCGGCCGCGGCGGTCAGTGTCGGATCGACCCACCGGGTGCGATCCTCGGTGGCGGCGGGCAACATCTCGAAGCGCAGTTGTTCGAAGGACCGCGCGAGCGCGCGTGCCTTCATTCCCGACAGGTCCAGCGCCGCCAGGCGGCGCTTCAGTTCCGCCAGCAGGTCGGGCTCACGGATATCGGCAACCGGACCACGGATGCCGAGGTCACCGCGTCGCCCATCGGCGATCGCTTGTTCGAGCCACCGCGTGCTCGCCAGACCGGCGACGCGGGCCTGCTCGCTCCCGTCCGGACCCAGAGCGACCAGACTCGGCACCGCCAGGATGTCGTAGGTCCGAAATGGTGTCGGATCAAGCAGGACGTTTGGCGGTGGATCGATTCCCTCCAAGAGCGGACGCAAGCTGGCAACGAAGGCGATCAGTGACTCGCCTTCGTCGACACCGCGAAAGAGGATGCGCAGGTCCGAACGGCCGCTGCCCAGGGTGAACAGCTCGCGCAGCTGCGCATCGCCGAGGGAGCGCGAGACGAAGACGAGAAAGGTCCAGGGTTGGGCGCTCCCGGTGGTTGTCGCCACCTCTCCAACGCTTCTGGGGAGTCCGCAGTCCGCGTCGAGGGACTCACACACCGCTGCCTGCGACTCGCCGTCGCTTAGGCGTTGCCGAGCGTCTTGCAGCAGACCGTGAACATCATTCAAATCTCCCATCGACGTCGATGTTCCTGTCCTTGACGCCCGGAGCCACTCGGGCAACGGCTGGCCTTCGATCTCAGCGGCGATCGCGTGGGCCTGCGCCCGGATCGGTGCGAGGGACTGATCCATGCCCTCCGCCGCCTGCACGCCAATCGCGCCCAGAAGCAGCCCCACCAGGACGGACACGCTGGTCCGTTTCCATTTCCTGTCGTCGGGGCTGACTGCTGCCTCCAGGCCACTGGTCCGTGCCACAGGACTCAACGGCCAACGCCGTGGCTCAGAACAACGCATACGCCCGCCCCCGCACCTGCTGCATCGACAACAGCCCCCAATAGCGCGCATCGAAGCTGTCGCGCGTGTCGCCCATCACCCAGAACTGATCGTCCGGCACCACGAGACCCTGACGAAAAAACACGGCGGAAGGCCGTTGCAGCGTGCCCGCCAGTGCCGGATCGCTGTTCGGACGAGCGCTTCCGTTGATCGTCGTCCGCTCGGCGTCGACCGACACCCGATCGCCCGGCATGCCGACGACACGCTTGATCACCGTCTGCCCGGGCCTGAAATACGGCGCCATGCCGTCGGTTGCGGCGAACGCCACCAACTGGCCCCGCGTTGGCCTCTGGTCATACGTGTCGATCAGGTACCAGCGCGTCGATCCCAGACAACGGGCCTGTTGATCGTCGATCCCGATGCGGAAGCGATCGCACAGATAGCCGCCCGTCACCAGAAGCAACGTCAGAACCAGCAGCGCGCGCAGTGCGAAATGGCCCCAGGGTTCGCGACATCGACGACCGAACGCCCGGGGGCTCATCGCTGCGCCCCGTTGCCAAACGGCAGGTAAAGGGCGTCCGGCGCCGCCAGCACCGCCTGCGCATCCAGCACCACAAAGCCACCGTCGCCGAGCCGCTCGGCAAGCCCCCGGATCTGTCCCGCATCGCGTCCGGCGAGCAGCGCATCGGCCACCGACAGGATGATCACCGGCGGCTGCGTCGTGGCATCGGTCTCCAGCCAGCGTTCGGCGAGCCGATGTCCCCCGAACCCGCCAATCGCACCGGCCAGCGCTGCAGCGAGCAGTATGGCGGCAGCGAAGCGCGCGGGTAACGCTCCCGCCGTCGTTGCACGATCAGGCTCCATGCCGACGCTCCTCCAGCAGCGCCTGGATCGCCTCCACTGTGCTCAGTCCCTGGGTCTGCAGCGCGTCCAATGCGGCCACGTCCTTTGGTGCGGTGCTGTAGAGCAGACGCCGGAACGGATCGACCACCAGCCGCCCGATACCACCGCCGAGCGTGGTCAGACAGCAGATCTCCGAGTAGGCGCCGGGCACCGTGTGCACGGTCTTCAGCAACTCGGAGGCGCCCGCGGGCAGCGGCAGGCGCTGCTCGGCGGCGAGTTGATCGATGGCCTGCGCCGGCTGCGCGAGCAGGAAGCTGTTGGCGCTGTTCTCGGCGATGGCACGCCCGACGGGATTGGTGTAGAGATCAGCCAGCGACTGGGTGATCGTGACCGCCGCGCCGCCGTACTTGCGAAAGCGCCGGTAGCCCGACTCGATGAATCGGCCGACATCGCCGTTGGTGAGCAGATCCCAAGCCTCGTCGATCACAACCAGTTTGGGCTGCCCCCGCTCGCCGAGGTACATCGCCTGCTGGATCTGATAGATCAACAGCAACAGCACGACCTGCTGCAGGTGCCGACGACTCTTCAACTCCTCGAGCTCGAGCACCACCAGTGGCGCAGTGAAGCGGATACTGTTCGCGCCATTGAAATAGCGTCCGTACTCGCCGGCCGACGTGAACGAGAACAGCTGCCGGCCGACGTCCTGCAGCCGCGCATCCGACTCGGCGAGCAGCGCGTCGGCGATCGCATCCACAGTCATGCCTTGACCCAGCCGGTCCCAGACCGTCTTCAGGACGCGTTTCAGGCCCGCGGTCCGATAGTCGCCGAGCGGCTCGGTCGGCGCGGCCATCGCGGTGATCAACGCGGTGACCACATCGGCTTCCTCCTCCCAGCGCTGCACCAGCTCGAACGGGTTCAGGCACAACTCGGCATCTTCGGTGAAGGCGATGAACTGTCCGCCGAGCGCGGTGCACAGCTTCTCGTAGCTGCGCCCGACATCGATCAGCCAGCAGCGCGCGCCAGCGCTCAAATAGGCTGCGACCAACTCGTTGGTGAAGAAGCTCTTGCCGGCACCGGAGCTGGCTGCGATGACCGCGTTGTAGTTGCTCTGCGAGTCGAACAGCGACAGGTCCATCAGCTGACCGTTTCGCGACAGCAGCTGAATCACCGGCGTGCCGGTGCCCTTCCAGTCGCCGAACACCGGCAGCAGCGCGACCGCATGCCGGGCGGCCAAGGTGCGGTAGCGCATCATGTCGCGGATCGCCTTGCGCTCGGCGCCGAACGGCAGGCTGTTCAGGAACAAGGGCAGGGCGAAGTAGTGATCGGGCATCAGCTGGAAGCCGAGTTCGCGCCAATAGGTCACCGCATTGGAGCGGACCGCCTGGGCCTCGTCCTTCGGACTGAACAGCACCAGACTCAGATGGGCCTGCAGTGGGCGATCGCCCTGCTCCAGGGCGCTGAACAGCACATCGAAGCCGTGCTTGCGGGTGACCAACTCCGGCAGGAACTTCGCCAACGGCCCATAGGCGGTATTGGTCGCCCACTGGCGCTGGGTCTTGAGGCGCGCGCGCAGCCCTTCCTGCTCGGGGAAATGCAGGGTCATGGTCAGCAGCACGTTGTGGCGGATGCCCCGAGTACCCGACAGCGGATCACCCAGGTAACGCGCCGCCAGGCCGAAGCCGACCCGGTCCGGGTAGCGCTTGCAGGACAGCGTCTGTACCCGAGCATCACCGAGCGTCAGGCCCTCGGCATCGACCTCGAGCGCATGGGTGGCATCGAGCAGTTGCTCGTGGATCAGCCGATGCGGATCGCACTCGGGGATCAGCCGCGCGCGCCAACTCGCGTCGTCGCCCCAGTTCAGCAGCGTGCCGAACAGGCGCACCAGATGATCGGCCGTCAACGGCCGCGGCTGCAGGCCGGCGGTGGCGAGCACCTGTGCGCTGGCCTCGCGGCGTTCGATGGCGGCCTCCCGCTCGGCGGCCTCCGGCAGACCGGCCGCCAAGGGCAGCTTGACGCAGACGAACAGCAGCAGGTCGCGCACGCGCAGATCCGTTCCCGGCACCAGCGGCTTTGCGACGCCGTCGCGCAGGAATTGAAGACGCTGGCGGGTGGCCTCGCGCAGGACCGCGCTCTGGCTATCCAGCCGCAGCCCGAGCATGCGCGCCAACGCGGCATCGATATCGGGCGTCGCCCAGAGGCCGATCTGCATCAGGGTGCCGGCCGGCCAGTCCTGGTTGAGCAGCACCGACAGCCGCTCGGCGGTGCTCTCCTCGACGCCGGATAGCGGCGTGCACAGGAAGCCGAAGCCGAGGCTCTCGTCGTCGTGCAGGAACAGCCCGGCCTCGGCGTCGAAGGCGAGCGGGCTGAACAGCGTGCTCGCCCGCTCGCCGCGATAGTGTCGCGCCGGATGGGTCATCGCGGCGTTGTCCCCGCATCGCAGGCCCTGGCCATCCGGCACAACTGGATCAATGGCGGGTCGCTGCGCACCAGCCAGGCGCGGCCGCGGCGCAGCAATTGGCGCGCGCGGGCCGGTTTGCAGGGCGCGAGCAGCTGCCCGAGGGGATCGAGGACACTGACGGACGCGCTGATTGCGCTATTGGGCGCACGCCGGCGCCGCACACGAGCGGTTCGCATGGTCTTGGCTCCTGATGGAGAACAGAGAGAACGGCAATGGGTGGACGGTTGCCCGTCCGATCTCGGTCAGGGGGACCGGTCAGTCAGCAGCGAGGGAAAAGCAGCAAGCCGGATGGGCCTGGCTGAGATGTTAGGGGCTCAGGTGATCGGCAGCGTCGCCGAGACGACGGCATCGATGATGTCGGGGGCCATAAACAGCCCGAGTCCGGCGGAAATACCGATGGCGAAGGACATAATGGATTGGCGCGCGACACCGGCGATCAGGCCAACGATGATGAAGGCGATGGCGATGATGCGCCCGAGCAGACCGGTCATCCAGCCGATCAGCATGTCGTAGGTGGCCTGGAACTCGGTGCCGCCGGTGCCGGCCAGGGCCGACTCCGGGGTGAGCATCAGGCAAGCCACACCAGCGCTGATCAGCACGGCGGTCAATGCCAACGTGCGTGGTGGTGTCTGCAGGGCACAAGGGAGCGAACAAGGATTGGATGACATCGAGGCGTTCTCCGGGGCTAGGTGAGGCGGCGCGGGCGGCCGCGGTGGGAATGTCGGTTGCGTTGTCGGCATTGGCACAGTCATCGGCTCGTCGTCGCCTCAACACGCTCGACGAGCTGCAACGGCTGCAAGACACCGGCCGCGGGCAGGTTGGCGCCGTCCAGTTGCCAACGGCGCGGCAGGACCTCGGTGTAGACGTGGCTGGCACCGTGCAGATTGCCGTCGGCGTCCTCCCAGGGTGCGACCCACAGACGCAGCACCGACGCGGGGGTGCGCGTGGGTTCCGGCGCTTTGGCTGGCAACTTCGATGCCGTCGGCTCGACGGTGCTGGCCGACATCAAGTGCGCGGCTGAAACATCCGGCGTTGCCGACGCGGCGCCATCGCCGGACGCCAGATCCGACTTCGTCTGCAGCGCTTGCAAAGCGGAGAGCGTGTCCGATGCTGTCGAGGGCTGGGCGTTGGGCAGCGTGTGCGGCAGGGATGCCGCGCAACCGCTCAGGAACAGAACAGCGAAGGCGCTCGACACGACGCCGAGCGGAAATAGGCCTTGCCTCATCGCGCATCCTCCTGACGGCTCAATACCTCCGCCGGTGGCGGCCCATTACCCTCGGTGCGCTGATAGACTTCGACCACGGACAAACACAGTGGGCGACCCGGCATCCCTTCGCAGGCGTAGTGCGGTCGCCCGAGTGGGCTGGCGCAACCGGTGGCGGTGATCGCCGCGGCGGACAGCAGCATCAGCGCGGTCCGACGTTCGCGAGAAGGGGTGTCGATCATGCGTCCCCCTCCCCCATCCAGGCGCTGAGGTCTGTCGGCACGCCCCGGTGCAGCCGACCATCGGGGGCGATCAGCAGGGGCACCTGCTCGACACCAAGCAGTCGGGCGGTGATCAGCGCACGCACCAGGGGCTGGGTATCGCAGGAGGCCTCCGGTTCCGGCAACGCGCCGGCATCCTGCGCCATCAGTGCCTGTAGTGCCGCTGCCCCCGAGGTTGCGCAACACAACCGCCGCGCGATGGCGAGCGATTCAGGCCCACTCAGTGGCAGCACGATCACCTGCGTCGGAATCTCTGCCCGCGTCAGCTGGTCCAGCAGCTCGAGGCTGGCCGAATCCAGCGGATCGACGAAGACCCAGAGCGGCTTGCCAGCCGACTCGGGGCCACCGAGGGGCAGCGCGCCTAAATCCGTGGCATCGAGTGACAGGCGGTCGCGATCGATGCGTCCGGCCAGGTCACGGGCCTGGGCCACGTCGCGCAGCTCCAGCCCATGCCAGAGGTCCCAGGCCGGGCCGGTGAAGACGTAGCGCCCGCTGCCGGCCAGGTAGACGGCCTGGCCATCGAGCTCGAGCATCTGTACGCCGGTACCGGGCAGCTCGACGGACGCGCGGATGTGCGTCGAGAGGTCCGTCAGCGCGGGCGGCAGGGGCGGTGCGCCGTGGGCAGGTTGGGTGCCCAGGCTCAGCGAGAGCGTCAGGCAGGATGCCAGGGCGGACGCCAAGACGGACGCCAGAGCAGCAGAGTCGATGGATGCGTGCATCGGTGTCAGGAGCGTGTTGGTGGATCGGTAGGAGACAGCTTGCACCCGCGGCCCCTCGCGCCACGACGGCGAAAGCGACGCGAATCGCTGCGCTTTCGTGCGGCTCATTGCAGTTTCAGTCCCACGCCGCGGTTGAGGATCACCTCGACGCCGCGCCCGGCATCGACCTCGAGCACTGGGAAGATGTTCTCGGCCAGGTCCAGGTAGTAATCCGCCAGCCGCTCCAGGGCCTCGCCGGTGCCGGACATCATCGCCCCCTGCACCGCGGCGCCGGAGAACACCTGCTGGAACGGCACCCCGCCGGCACCCGCGGTCACGGTCGCCGTCGGCACGGTCGAGAACAGCCGGCTGAAGCCTTGCAGAAAGCTCACCTGCAGCGCCTGACCGATGACCTGCCCTTGTTTGTTGACCAGCCGCCCGCGCACGCCGACCTTGCCGTCCTCGCCGACTGCATAACCATCGACGGCGACCTCCAGCGTGCGTCCGTCCCGGCGCACGCAGTTGATCGACTCGGCACGCAGATAGACCCGCTCCGAGCCCAGGTCGCCATAGCCGCCGACCAGCAGGAAGCACTCGCGCACGTCGGCGCGGAAGCGGTTCGGCAGGATGGCGGTGTGCTTCAGCCGCAGCAGCGCCGGATAGGGATCCTGACGCGCGGCCCGGCCGGTCGGTGCATCAAGGCCGGAGAGCAACACCCCGCGCAGGATGCTGCCGGCGGGGATGCGGACCTCGGGGACCGCGGGCTCGGACGCTTCTGCGGCACTGACACTGGGCGGCGGCGCATCCGCATCGGCCATGTGGCGAATAGTGAGCGTGCGTGTTGGGGCTTTCGGTTGGTTCTTCCCATCGATACCTGCAGCTGCAGGCGGCATGAAGAGCTGATCGAGGGCGGGCTCAGCCGTCGGCGCACGCTGCGGCGTCGAAGCCGGTGGGGCAAAGCTGGCCGGATCAGGGTCAGCTGCGTGCCGAGGTGGACGGGTGTCCGCAGCCGCGTCGGTGCTTTCGAGCGAACTGGCCTGCACGTCCGTGCGCAAGGCGCGCACTTCGTTGCGCAGCGCCTTGAGCTCGGTTTCGCGCTCGCTGCGCAGGGTCTGTACCAGGCGGCTCTGGCTGCTGTCGTCGGCGACACTGAGCCCGACCTGCTCGAGATTTTCCGCGATTCCGCGTACCTCCCCTTCCAGGCGATTGAGGCGCCGACCGAGCCCATCGATGCCGAGCTCGCGTGGATCGACGTCAGTAAGCAGGTTGGTGACCAGGTGCTCACGCGCCGAAACGCGCTGCTCGCGCGAATCGGGCGTGGTGGCCATCAGCCAGGCCAACGCGGCGATCACCGCGCCCCCAGCCGCCAGTGTCAGCGCGCGGCGCAGCTTGGGGCTCAGGCTCGCCCAGCCGTCGGTCAGTTGGCTCATCGATCGTCCCCGGCGTCTGCCGTGTTCACCGGCAGCCTGGGTGGCGACTCGCCCATGCGCACCGCCAGCAGCAGCCGCGTCTCCTGTCCGCGCGCGAGCCGGGTACGCGGCCAGGCCGCCTGCGCGGCGATTCGGGCCTCCCCGCCAGGACGACACGCGCCTTCATCAACAGCGAGGGTGTCTTTGCCGGTGTAGCGCAATGTCGCCGTGATGATGCGCACGGGCTCACCGTCATAGACCTTGAGATCGGAGGCCCGCAGCCCGGGTGCGGCACAGCGCAGCCGCTCGCCCAATCGTGACGAACGCCGGCGAAAGCCCTCGGGGTCTTCTCCGAGCGCGAGTACACGGAAGGCACCGGTCAGCGTTTGCAGAAACGGAAGCGGCTGCTGCCAGCGCGCCGGACTGACCGCGACCTCGGCGACGGCGGACCCAGATTCTGGCTCAGGAGCTGGCTTTGTTGCCGAGTTGGCCTGTCCCGCTTGGTAGCCGGGGACGGTGAGGCGTATCTCGCGCGGCGGGACGCGTCTCGGGGCCAGCGTGAGTGCCACCGTGGTGCGCGCGGCGTCACTCGCGCTGATGTAGAGCGTCGCCGGCGTCTCGCTGGCGGTGGCGACATAGACGACGTTGCCCTCGACCTCGGTGCTGACCTCGGAGACAGTGCGCACCGAGGGGCGCTCGAACGGGGTGACGATCCGGTTCAGATGATCGATCGCCAGTTCGAGGATCGCGTTGGCGCCGGGTGCAACGGTCACCGTTCGCGGCCCGAGGGCGAGCATGGCGGGCTCCGCCGCGTTCGTGTCTGCGGCGTTGCCCTTTGCACCGAGACTGCCGCGTAGAAAGGGGCTGTCGGCCTGCAGGGTCGGTGCCAGAGCGCCGAGGGTGACGGTGACAGCGAGCAGCAAACCGCGGCGTGTTATGTGAGAGCAGGAAGGAATGTGCATGGCTCAGGGATGCTCCGATTGGCGCGGGGTGCCGGGATAGACGTCCAGATGCGTGATCACCGGGCGGTAGTGACGAAAGGCAACGCGGACCTCGAAGGTGCGCTGATGGCGCACCGGCTGGGCGCCGGGGCCGACGCTGACCTGGGTGCCGGTGATGAAGCTGGTGCCGCTGGCCGGATCAAAGCTGAGCGCGCTCGGGGAGAAGTGCATCGAGACGCGCTCGCGCTTGATCGCCTCGACCTGCTCGCCGATGACGTCCATCACCGCCGGGCGCAGCTCCGGGGCGAGCAGCGGCTCGAGGGCCTGCTGGATGAAGTCCGCCGAGCGCGCGCCGACGTTGCCGAGCAATTCGGCGACATAGACCGCCCACGCCTGCTTGACCTCGCGGCTGGCGCTGTCACGGGCGACGTTGACCTCCCCTTCGAGGATCGGCGGCACCAGCACGACGGTGCGATCGGCACGCAGCAACGCGACCAACGTCAGCAGATTGGTCACGAGCAGGATCGCCACGGCGATCCGGTGAAAACGGTTCTCGCGGTTGATGCCGCGCCAGGTCTTGGTCAGGGTCTGCAGATGCATCGCCACCTCACCCGCGCCAGCAGCGACTGAAGGGATTCGGACAGCTGCGCGCGGCGAGCGGTACGAGGCCGTGCCAGTAGGCCCAGTGCAGCGCGAAGCCGTCCGGACGGCTGTCGCGGAAGCGCCCGTAGAGCCGGGAGAGGGCCAGCCCCAGCAGCACAAACATCAGCAGCCGATCGGCGAGGATGCCGACCATCAGCATCAGGATCAGCGGAATCAGGTCATCGAGGCGCCAAAGCAGCAGCGATGGCGGCGCATCGACGCCTTGCGGAAGATCGAGGGGTGGCACGGACGAGCTCCTCCGGTGAATTCGGAGGTCTCAGCCTGAACGCTTGGTGGAGAATGCGCGACGGTAAAAGGTGCGGTGTAAGAGGCCTAATCGCAGGCGCCGGAGCGCCGTTCCGTCCCCAATGTGCCAACGCTGTCCACCAAATGGTGGTGATGATGCTCCATTCGCGATCATAGGGTAGCAACAGACCGCACTCGGCGCCGATGCCCAACGGCTTGCGCCCTGCTCGATCATCTGCAGGCAGCTGTTGAGGATGCGCCTGGCCTCTCCCACGTCGTTCGGCGTAGCCCGCTGGGACCCGAGCGCATCGACCCGTTCCAAGATGCCGTGACAGAGAGGGTTCCGCCACGAACGCGATGCTCACCACTGGACCGAAACCGGATAGCGAGCGATCAGCGGATCCGGGGTGACCAGCACCGCCTGATTGGCGATTGCCTGACAAATCAGCATGCGGTCGAACGGGTCCTGATGAACGCTTGGCAGCTTGGCGAGTTGGAGGGCATCGTCCTCGGTGATCGGCAACGCATCGACGCCATTGCGCGACCGCGCCTCGGGGATGAACTCTGCCGGCGTCAGGTTGTTCGGCAGGGGCAATCGTCCCAGCGCCTGCTTGACGCCGATCTCCCAGACCGACGCGGCCGAGAGCAGGAGGATATTCCCGCTATCCTCGACCAAAGCCCGAGCTGTGGCCGACAGCTTCAATTCCGCGCGTACGAACCAGAGGCGCGCTTGCCAGCCAGAGGAAGGTGCAGGTATCGACGATGAGTTTCATGCGCCTCAGCCAAGCGCATTCGGCCGGTCATCGGAATTGCCGTTGAAGGCCGCACTCAAGTCATCGGGCAGCGGTTCCCAAAAGCTGTCGGGTACTACATAACCGGATTGTTTTGGCCCCTGTCCTAGCTTGCGCGGCTCCCCCAAACGCTGGGGAATCGGCGCCAGTTCCACCGCGGGTACGTTGCGCCGGGCAATGACGACACGCTCGCCGCGCAGCGCGGCCTCGATGCACTCGGAGAGCTTGGCCTTGGCCTCGTGCAGGTTGAGTTGGATCACATCGTGGCCTAACAGGTAGTCAAGTTGCTGTCCCTGGACTGTAGCAAAGAAGTATCGGCTTCAGCGATCACTGGCCCTTTGGCGTAGGGGTTTGGCGCGCCTCGGCCCAGAGCCGTAGTTCACCATTGACGTTTTTGAGCTTGTAGTCGCCGATCAACAGGTTGTCGTCGGCGAAGCGTCGGGAGCGCTTGCGCTCGATGAGCGTCTTAACGAGGACAACGGACGCGGGACTCGACAGCGGGCTTCTCGAAGTGAATGACGTAGGCGAAGCGGTGGCCAAAAAAGGCTGCTTCGCGAAACCCGGCCGCATGAGCTAGGTCCGTGACAACATCGCGCATCTGGAAATGCGGATCGAAGATAACCTCGACGACCGCGAGGACGCCACCAGGCTTGAGGGCATTGAAAAAGTTCGACAAACGCCGACTGACGATCCGGTATCTCTCCAAGAACGGTCACCAACACGGCACGATCGAAGCAGGTGCGCGGAAGCGCCCCATCGCCAAGGCCCGCGGTCAGAAACTCGACATTCGCAAGACCGGCCGCTGCTGTCTTGGCCTTCGCTCTAGCGAGCATGCCGGCCTGGATGTCGATGGCCAGCACGCGGCCAGATGGGCCGACACCGCGAGCGAGCGGAACCGTCAACCGTCCGGGGCCACAGCCCGCGTCGAGGACGGCCATACCCGGTGAAAGCGACAAGGTTTCGACGATGAACGCGGCTCGATTGGTCTTCGTAAACGGATTATCGAGCTCGACCAGCCAACGCAACCAGACCGGACAGGGCAGACTCCGACGACGCGAAGCAAGACGCCAAACGATTGCCACGAGCGCGCTGGCGGCGAGCGCGGCGAGAATGAATGTCGATGCGGTCATATCCTTTCTCCCCGAAGCGGTTCTTGCTTGCGCGTATCATCGCTCCAACGGCGATTGCATTCGAGCGGCCGTTGTCCGCAGCACCGTATCCAGCAGCAATTGGTCCAGAACCGCTGCGTCGATCCGCCTCGCTCGCGGCGGCGCCACCGACTCCAGCCGTTTCAACTCCCGCTCGATAAAGGCGTTGAGGATCGGGAGCGGCTCGCCAGACTCCGCTTCACCAACCGCCCGCTTGACGGCGAGCAACCGATCGATGGCCGCAGGCGGCGTGGCGTCGTCAATCAGCGCGTCGATCAAGGTCGCTCGGTTAAGGGCGGCCTCTGTGTTCCCGAGAATCCGTTGCGTTGCCTCAAGAGACAGGGTCAGCATGCTACGCGCGTTGGTGCGCGAATCGCACTGTCGGGATGGATCTGGTTGTCACTGCGCTGCCACCCTCTGATGCTGTATCGTTGAGACGCCTTAGACCCTGTTGTTCCACAAGGACATCCGCATGACCCGTGCCGACTTGATCGCCCGCCTCGCAGCGCAGCAGCCCCACCTCACTGCTGAGGATGTCGAATTGGCGGTGAAGATGATCTTCGATCAGATGAGCGACGTCCTCGCCCGTGGCGAGCGCATCGAGATCCGCGGCTTTGGCGCGTTCTCTCTGCGTACCCGCGAGCCGCG
>JGI12048J13642_10365501_pt1 | contig 13615 bp, 6 predicted proteins | sample ElkSlonscriptome_16_FD_13642 | JGI IMG/M metagenome (IMG submission 13642) | reverse complement strand
CGAGCGATGAGAAGCAAAATCGAGCCGATGAAAGATCTTGCGAAGACGCTTCGTAAGAAACGTGACTTGCTTTTGAATTGGTTTCGAGCCGATGGGGCCTTGTCATCAGGGGTTGTTGAGGGATTTAACAATAAACTAAAACTGATCACCAGAAAATCCTACGGCTTTCGGACTCAAAACGCCTACGAAATTGCGTTGTATCACAACCTTGGCGACCTTCCAGAGCCCAAATTCACCCACAGATTCTTCTGACGAGGCTTAAAAAATTAAGCTTGATTTCTTGTTACATGGACAGTCGGATCTGGATTCGGGGAAAGGTCACAACTATGTCTATAGAGGCATCCTGGTCGGTAGATCAGCAATCCCTTTGAGCACTAAATCGGGGACGACGACATGCGGATGCTCGATCCACTGGGAGATCGCTACCGCATCGCCGCCACAAAGCACGACCCCGAGCGTCAGGCCGGATTCATTTACGTTTTGATAGAGATCGATCAACCGATCGATCGCGGCTGTGACCCCCGTAAAAACTCCCAACGCAATCGCTTCGCCCGTCTCTTTTGCTGGGATACGGCCTGAATGAACGACGCTCCAATCCACCGACGGTAGCGAGTCGGTTCCGAGCGTCAGGGCCTCGGTTTGTAGCCGCAGCCCGGGGAAGATGGCACCGCCACAAAAACATCCGTTCTCGTTGACATAGTCGACCGTGACGGCGGATCCAGCATCGACCACGATCAACGGTTTTGGATAGCGGCTTAGCGCAGCATGCGCCGACAACAATCGATCGATCCCGACCCGCTCGGGACAATCAACTTTCAAATGGATCGGTACGTCGCGATAGCTTATCAAATGGATCGATCGATTCGGAAAGGCTTCGTCGATCACGGCACGAAGTTGCTCAGACGCCTGACGATGGACACTGGCAATCCGCCATTGACACTCATCAATGGGAAGCGTCGCACGATCTTGGCAAACGTGTAGAACCCAGGCCAGAACCGATTCGGCCCAATCTTGGCTAGAGAGTGGAATCGAATGGGTCCATCGTGAAATCGATGATTCCGCAGTTTGGTTTGGATCGGTTTGAATCAAAACCTTGACGGCAGTGTTTCCGATATCGATGCAAACAAGTCCGGCACGCTTGTTCACGAACCAGGCTCCGGTTCACCCGACGCGTGAGGTTGCCGAAAAGCTTCATCGTCAAAGTCTTTGGCTTGGTGGTCGCTCGACAGTTCCGCAGTCGCCCCGGTTCGATGTGGCGGCAATCGCTTGGGCGGCTTGGCCGTTTCGTCGGGCTTTGCGACTTGGTTTCGGTTCGATGGAGTCATGGTTGCGGGGACGGGCTTGATCTCTGATTTCTTGGCTCGTCTTTTCTCGACACGGTTCATGATCTCTTGCACCAGCGGTTCTAAGCCTTCGCGAGTCATGGCACTAATCATGAAAACTTCTTTAGCGGTTTGTTCAGCCAAGTCTTGGCAAACCTCTTGTGCACCTGGCATTTCGCATTTCGTCACGACGATCATCTCTTCGCGCTCACCGAGCGATGCATCGTACTGAATCAATTCGCTGCGGATGGAGTTGTAATTGGCGATCGGATCGGTCTCGTCGACCGGAGCGGGCTCGACGAGATGGACCAGCAACCCTGCTCGCTCGATATGTCGCAAGAACTCGTGTCCCAGTCCCACGCCTTCGCTCGCGCCTTCGATCAGCCCTGGGATATCGGCCAATACAAACGAACGTTCCAAGCCGACTTCGACAATCCCGAGGTTGGGATGCTTGGTCGTGAAGGGATAGTCGGCGATTTCAGGTCGTGCGGCCGATAATTGGCTCAGCAGTGTGCTCTTTCCTGCGTTGGGAAGTCCCACCAGTCCGACGTCGGCGATCGATTTGAGTTCCAGGATGACATCGCGTACTTCGCCAAGGGCACCCATCGTTTTTTCACGCGGAGCTCGATTGGTCGACGATTTAAACGAGGCGTTTCCTCGCCCACCCTTGCCTCCGCGAGCGGCCACGAATTGCTCCCCTTCGATCGTCAAATCTTTGATGACGAAGCCGTTTTCGGCATCAATCACGGTCGTTCCCGTGGGGACCAATAGGATTTGGTCTTGCCCATTGCGTCCATACCGCATCGAACCTTGGCCAGGCGTTCCTTTGGGAGCGCGGAAGAAACGGCGGGTGGCAAACTGAGCCAAGCTATTGACGCCATCTTGAGCTTGCAAAATCAAGCTGCCTCCGTCACCCCCGTCGCCTCCATCTGGCCCGCCTCGGGGGACGAATTTTTCGCGGCGAAAACTCATGCAGCCATCGCCGCCTTTACCGGCTTGCAATTCCACGCGGACGCGATCGACGAACATAGAGTTTATAGGGTGAGAAGATGTTAGGGATTGGGAGGTAGCGGAAGTCGTCAAGACTTTCGTCCCAATAGGCAACATCACAAATTTTGACGACTTCCGCTACGGACTCACATCCTAGCGAAAGATCCAACGGTAGTCGAGTCGCTTGTCGAGCCCGTATTGCTCGAGTACGTACTTCTGTTCTCGCTGGTCATCGTAGGCAGGAACGCCAAAACGAATCGTGTCCTCGGTTTGCTGCATCCGATCGCCTGGTCTGAAAAAGTTGAGCTGGAGTGCCTTTTTGCGATACGGTGCATTGGGTCCCTCACCATCTTGCTCAAAAGCGTTCGTCAAGCCAAAGACGTTGACCGACAGAAAGTCCAGATCGGGATCCACATCCTCCCAAGTCGCAACGCCCCAAACTCCCGGTGCTGCGGGATCGGTCGACAATGGCACAGGGACTCGCGAAATGTCGACGGTGTTGTACAGCGGAGCGGTGATTTGTTCTCGAACGGCAATCTTCTCTTTCGCCGTCGGTAGGATTTGGTCAACGTATTCTTTTCCGGTGACTCGGTTGGTGAGCTTCAAGAGCGGGAAAATTCGCCGCGACTCGTACGAAACCGCTTCGATTCTCTCAAAAACCTCTTTGCCACCCACTTCGTCTGACGCCGGTCGCAGATCGCTACCCCGATAGCGGACCCGGTAAACCATGTACCAAATCAGTTTCCGTTGCAGCCGTCCATCCGCCCTGGGAATATCGATGTAAATCTGTCGAAGCGGTTTGAAAGCGAACTCGAAACAATAAATTTCACGCCGTAAAAAAACCTGCTGAGCCATCTCGGACAACAACCGGCTGCGAGGGTCGTAGTGAGGAATATCGTCTGACTGAGTTAAAATCTCGGGATGTTGATCGAGCATCGTTTGCAGGGTTAAAGGGCCGTCAAAGGTCTCTTTCGGATCGGGTGCAGGCGGGATCACCGTCACGACGCCGGCAGCAAACTCGGTCTGCTCGGTTCGCGATGGGTCGGCCTTCGATTCGGTCGGTGCATCCGCCTCTTGCCCAAAAACGAGACTCGAAGACGAAACCCCAGCGATCACAACGGCGATCAAAAGCGGCAGGCATGCAGAGAAAGAGGAGCGGCTAAAAAACATCGTAAACCTGTCAAGTAAGGCGTTTATTGGTAAACGAAGGATCGTTTACCCTGTATTGTATCGACTCGTCGCTATTTCGTGTCACTGGCGGATCGGACCGGTTTTTTGCCAATCCGCCCCAAATCAGCGACTGGGTGGTCATCGGCTTTCGGTTTTTGGGCAAGTTCGTCGCTTTGACCTGCTGACGGCGTCCGTTTGAGCATGGTCAGCGTGCTCGCCAATTGGTCGTCGCTGCCGCGAAAGGTCTTCACCGAGTCGCCGTCCATCGTGAACGTCGCCAACAACCGTCGGCCCGAATCGTCTTGGTAATGTTGAATCACCCAATGAATCGGGACCTCTTGAACGGCTCCACGAGCGACTAAGGTCATGACGTTCAACCCCGTATCGCTGACCCGCTGGTTACTGGAGACAAATTCACGCCATTGTTCGCCAAGCGTCTTGCGAACGTCTTGTTGCAGGGCTTCGATCGTCCATTTTCGGCCAGCAGGCAAAGTCGATAACTGTCGGAAATCACATTGGGCGATGCTGCGATCATGGTCAATTTTCCGCATCATCACGTGACCTAGCCGATCACTCATCATCCTCCAACGACGATCCATTAGCGTCTCAAAACCGAGTGCGTCGCTACGAATTTCTACGTAGAGTTGTTCAGCGGGGATCGGCGAGGTGAAACGAATCGGAGCCAGTTGTTTTGCCATGGCGATCGGTTGATCGATCGGTTTGCGAAGCATCTTCACTGTGGTTGCCACGTCGAATCCGGGTTCAGCCTTGCTGATTTCTCGAGTTTCATGAATCGCCATCGCCAACCAAGTCGTCACACCGACCGTCCGGTCGAATGTCATTTTTCCCACAATGCGGATTTTTGTTGGCACCCCGTCAACGCTGCCGTCCAGATCGCCACGAAGCTGTAGCTTCGCTTCTTTTCCCGTTAGCGATACCACTTCTCCCTTCATTTCACTGGCGTCGACCGCGGTCAAGTTCAACAACGACTGAAGCGGCTGCGAATCGATCACATACTGATCGCCCTGGACAACCGGATCGACCGGCAGTAATTGCTCAATCGCAACACTCGAAACGGGCGTCCGCAGTAGATCGAGTTCCTCGTGCGACAAGAAGCCCTCATTGCAATAGGTCGTTTCGGGCAACATTTCACGACGAACGATTGCACTGCGCACGGCTTGGCGAAGCTGACATTTGATCGTCGCCCGGTTCACTTCGCTTTCGCTTTGGGCTTCATGAAAATATCGCTCCGCTGCGGTGATGATCGAATCGGCGGAAGCTCGCTCGGGACGCCGCAGCCTTTCTTCGTAATCAAACACTGCGGCACTTTTTAGCGGTAGTGTTTTTGCACTTTTGCTCGAAACGAGTGGGTTTTCTGGTAAATTGACGTTCCCCGTGGCATCGGTTTCCAGCCGAATGCGGAACAGGGTCCGCGTCGCGTCGACCGTCAACGTTTGTGGACCCAAATCGTCGGCATAGCTAAGCCCTAGTGGTGCAGTCACGGAGAAAAGCCCGCCAGCGGCGAGGGCAGAACCGAGCATTAATAGATCACGGCGCGAACGAGTCATGTCAAACCTGAACGTAAGGACGGAATGAGGATTTTTGGCACTCATGGTTTGAATCGACCAAATCAATGCCTGAATTAAAAGAAAAATTCGGATAATAGACGGAATCGGCTCCATCGTCAGAAGCGATACAGGTTCCGATTTAAGCGATTTTGGGGTGCTGGTGGGAACTTCCCGAATAACTTGGCGTCTCAATGAAAGCCTTTCGTTGACACGACTATGTGGGGAACTAGAATCAGACCTCGCAGCATGCCCCTGCACTTTTCCTATTCGTCGCAATTTTCCTGTTTTGCCTTTGCTTCGGAATGGTCAAGCGCGAACTGATTGGCAAAAGCCTCCCAATCCCCTAGGTCGATGAAGGCTCTAGGTAATTGCCACAAGGCAGGTCAGTTGAGTTACTGCGAAAGGCACCGTTGACGTATTTTTAATCCCTATCCGCGTCATTCAGTTGACGCCCTGGTGTGGTTTTGATGACAATCAAGGTATTGGAAACCAAAACCACGTCAGGCAGCCGTTTGGTAAGAGACACTCGATGATCAGACGAAGTGAACCGACTCGTTCATCTAATTCCGCTCGTAAGCGTCCAACTCGCGTCAAGCGAAATCGACGATTGATGATGGAGGGTTTGGAGCAGCGACAATTGCTAGCTGGTGACCTTCCCATGCTTTCGTTGAACCAGATTCCGACCTTTGAGGGACCGCGGAATATTGGCACGGTTCAGGCGACGAACATTCAAGAGCAGGAAACCGCCCTGGAATCGGGGATGAACGACGATTTCCTCAGTGCACAGCCGGTCCGTTTGGGAAATGGTCCTGGGCAAAGTGCGACGATCGATTTGGCCGGGACGCTCAGCTTTGGCACCATCGCTCCTGGCGGCGTTGGTTTTCCTGCCGACCGTGACGTTTATGCGTTTGATTTGCAGAAGGGCGATATTTTGGATATCGCCACCACCGGAGCAGCCGCCTCGTATACCATGTTCTACGATACGGGCCGCGTTTGGTATGGCGTGGATGATCCTCAGTTTAGCTATCCGCTCGATTCGCCCTTGCAGACAATCGGTAATGCTGTGTTTGCCCAGGTCGTCCCCGAAACGGGACGCTACTTCATGGAGGTCGTTGCGACCAACAACGAGCAAGCCTATACCGTTGGACTGCGGACCTATCGTCCCGTCACCGAGCAATTGCCGGTAGGAGCTCGACAAGCCGTTTTCCTCGATTTTGATGGCGGATCGTTTACACCGGATACGTTCAACGTTGATGCGGGTGGAGGTGGTATACCGATCGGTGGTCGGGTAATTATCCCGACGCTACAAGAATCGTTGCTGGACTTTGGGATTGAGGTTGATAACGATGCCGCCTATCAGCGTCTGGTAAGAACGGTCATTGCTCAGTTTGAAGAGATTTATCGCAGTGTTGCTGTGAATGGCAACAACGGCGATTACGCGACGACTGGCAATCCCGGTGATTACGGGATCACGATCCTCAACAGTGAAGACCATCCCGACCCAGGCAACAATCCGCTCGTCAGCCGAGTCATAGTGGGCGGAACCGAAGCCGACTACGGCTTCGCAACCGTTGGGGCTGCGATTACATCCGACGTCGGCAATTTCGATCTCAGCGAAGTTGCGATCGTGCAAACAGACGGGATCGCTGGGTTGGCAGAAGGAGCGGAACTCTCGCCTGCGGCCAGCTTCCTGGAGGTTGTCGCCCGAGCCGTTTCATCGGTGTCGGCTCAGCAAGCAGCCCATTTGTTTGGGATGCGACTCACTGACGGGACGAATTTCGTTGACACGTTGACCGATGAGCAAGGGGAAGAGAACAGCGATGCCTACATACTTGGTCTTGGTGATGATGGAATCTTTGGAACGATCGATGACGTTGAACCTCAGTTCTTCAACGATCGTTTTTCAAGGGATCCTGAGGAAGGCTTGCTCGGTTATTCCCGTTTCCAAGAACAACTTTCAATAGTTCTGTCAACCGGAATGCAGGGTGGCACTGCGATTTCGGGTAAAGTGTTCAATGATGTCAATCGCGATGGACGTGACATCAACGACGCCGGATTGGCTGGAGTGACCGTTTTTGTTGATGCGAACAACAACGGCTTGCTCGATCAAAACGAAACCCGCACGGTTTCGGGTGCAAGTGGTGGTTTCAGCTTGGCCGCCGCTTCGGGCACCGTCATTGTTCGCGCGATTACGCCAGACCAATTCGTTGCGACCACAGCGACGTCGCGAACGGTCAATGGACAAGGCAGCGGTTTGTCGTTTGGATTCAACAAAGTACAAGCGGACATTACGGGTACAAAATTTGTTGATTCGGATGGCGACGGAATCCGCGATGTTGGCGAACCGGGGATCGGTGGCGTCTACATCTACTTGGATCTCGATGGTGACAACCGGCCTGACTTGGGTGAACCAAGCTCGACAACAAACGCCAACGGTACCTATTCGCTGAATTTCCCAGGCCCAGGCACATACACGATTCGCGAAGTGGTTCAACCCGGGTTCATCCAAACGTTCCCCGGTGCTGCCGTCGGCAATGAGCATACGGTTGTTTTCAACGGACTAGGACTCACCGACAACTACGACTTCGGTAACCTGCCGAGCCAAGATTACGGCGACGCTCCCAATAGCTATATGACAACCGAAGCGTCGGGCGGGCCGAGTCACGGAATTACGCCTGGGTTAAGTTTAGGCAGCCTTCCCGACCGCGAAATCGATGGAATTCCTTCGGTTAATGCGGATGGCGACGATTTGAACGGCAGTGTGGACGACGAGGACGGCATTCGTCAAGTCTCACCGTTCGGACCCGGCGCCAGAGGGCAGTTCGAAGCGACGGTGACCAACACGACCGGTTCGACTGCTTACCTACAATCCTTCGTCGATTTTAATGGAAACGGTGTCTTCGATTCGACCGAGCGATTGACCGAGCAAGTCATTAGCTCGGGTTTGACGGACGCCGCAGTTACCATCAACGTGGATGTGCCGTTCGGAGCCGTCGTTGGGGAAACCTACGCTCGCTTCCGGCTCAGCCAAACGTCGGGTCTTGGGGCTGGCGGTTTTGTCGATACCGGTGAAGTCGAAGACTACATGATCTCGATTCTGCCCGAAGCGAAGGTTGCCAATAACGATCAAGAAAGCGTTTCACGCAACAGCCAGGCCAACCGTTTGTTCCCTCTGGTGAATGACTTTGAAACCGATGGGAATCCGCTACGGATCGTCTCGCTCAACACGAACGGGACCCGCGGATCGGTTCGCATCTCAGGTTCAACCGTTGATGGCGCTCGCAGCGTCTTCTACACACCCTTGAACAACTTTGTTGGCCGCGATGTGTTTGGCTACACGGTCGAGGATGCCTTCGGCAATCGTAGTTCGGCGTCCGTTGAGGTGTTGGTGACCTTCCAATCGGATTCACCGACAGCCGTAGACGATAACTACTTGATTACCGAAGGCTCTGGCCGACAATCGTTGTTCGTTCTCAATAACGATGTCCCGAGTCTAGCCGGTGGTAACTTTATTATCAGTGCCACACCTGGCTCGGCCGGCGGTACCGTTACGATCGGTGGTGGTGGTCAATCGCTGTTATACACACCGCGTCCTGGCTTTTCAGGGACCGAGCAGTTCAACTACAGCATCCAAGACGCCGCGGGTGCTCCCGACACGGCAACCGTAACGATCAACACCAACCCAGGTTCGTTTGCGGATAACTTGATCGAGTATTCGATCGACTTCTTGGACCCGCTTAACGGTCAACCGATCACGAATTTGGAGTTCAATCCGAATGACGCCAGGATGAATCGGTTCGGTGTTCGCGTTTCGGTCGACGACGTCAGCATGATAGATGTGAATGATCCACAAGGGGTCGCGTCAGCGTTCCTCGATTTGCTCTATGATTATGAACTGGTCACGACGACTCCTGCGACAACGAGCAACGGATATCCGTTCGATATTTCCTTTGGACGATTGTTCTCCGGCGGTGGTTTCAACCAAGGTGTTTCGCAAGTACCAGGACTGGTTGATGAAATTGGTGCAACGCAGTCGAGTTTGAACCCTGTGCCGTTTTCTGGAAGAGAAGAATTATTCACGATCACTTTCGAAGCATTGGCTGACGGGATCGCGGTCTTCTCAACCGATCCAGCCGAAGATCCACAAAGCGAAACGTTGTTGATCAAGGACGATGTCAACGCATTGACGGTGAATCAACTTGGGCTCGACTCGGCCCAGTTCCGAATTCTGCCGAGCCCTGCCGGTGGCGTGTTCACGACGGCGATTGATGATGCGTTTATGGATGGAGTCGATTCAGAAAATCAGCCGATCATGCCCAATTCATCGGCTATATTCCGCGTGCTCGATAATGACATTCTTCCGGGCGGCGAGATTCAAGAGTTTAGCCAAGCGACGGAGCCTCGCAATGGAACGCTAACGATCGCCAACAACGGCACGCCAGGCATTTTGGGTGATGACTATTTTGTCTATCGTCCTAACACCGACTCGGCTGCCAGCGGTTATGATTCGTTTAGCTACCTTGTCGTGACTTCCGACGGAATTGCGACGACGGCGAATGTTACGATGGCCTATGGCAACGCCGATGCGGATGACGAAGTGCGAATTGGCTTGTCGCTCGTCAATTCGGGTGGCAATCCGATTCAGCCGAACCAATTGGCCGTCGGAGACCGTTTCGGTGTCAAGATCGACTTGGAAGACCTCCGAGCGGACGGCGTTAGTACATTCGTCTTCGGGGGTTTCACCGATTTGCTCTATTCTTCTGCGACGATCCGGCCTGCCGATACGGTAGCCTTTGATGACTTCGATTTTGACGTAACAATTGGACAGGAATACAACCGCGACTCGGCCGTTGGAACGGCAAATCGGTTGGGTATTATTGATGAATTCGGAACCTTTTCGAACAATTCGAATGCTTCCGCCCCGTTCACTCAATTGAATCCAGCGACGTTGGCAACCATCTTCTTCGATGTGGTCGCCGACGGGCCAATCGAGATCAAGAGTTCACCTGCGGATTCGCGACCGTTCCAGGATACCCTGCTGTTCCAGCAAAGCGAGCCAGTCGATTATTCGCTGATTCGCTACGAATCGCTGAGCTTCTCACCCGGCAATGGCGCTCAAGGTGAAGCACCGCTGCAGAATCCCAGTTTGCGTTGGGACGTCAACAACGATGGTAAAATCAGTCCGATCGACGCCTTGATCATCCTCAATACGATGAACGACTTAAACGGTGGCGACGTAGCCGCAGAGGGTGAGCAACTTAACGGATCGACGTTGGCAAGTCGTTACTACGTCGATGTGAACGGCGACCGCAAAATCACGCCGATGGATGCTCTTCAAGTTATCAATCTGTTGAGCGAGCGAGCGAGTGGCCAAGCCGAGGCAGTGATCGGCGAGCAAGTCGAGGTGCAAGTTCCTGCAGTGATTGCTGGTTCGGCCGATGACCAAACCGCGGAAAACGCATTCGACGATGTCTTTGCGGAATTAGCAGTTCCGGCCACGCAGTCGAATATTGGTAGCAGCGTTGTTCCAAGTAGTAACTCCAACGGTGCCACGGTTCAAGTTGTCGATTCGGCAGAAGCGGAAGCGGACGAAGACGAAGCACTGTTAAGTTTGTTAGCAGACGACGTATCGAAGAATTGGGGTTAGCCTAGTAGCCGAGTCTCTCCGAGACTCGTTAAGTTTTGGCGTCTCAGAGAGACGCTGCTACTAAGATCAGCGTTTCGGATACGTTGTCGCATCGTGGAACGCGCGGCCCGATGGGCACGCAGTTGAACGAGAAAAAACAAGATGCCCATTCGTTTTCTCCTGTTGCTTTTCGTTTGTCCGGTCATCGTTTGCGATGCAGCCGATCGGTCGATCTATCCGGTCGTCCGATCTAGCGACGCCCGTGATATGGCTGGCCGTCTTCCGCAGCCATCACCTATTGAGCGCCGCTTTGGCGATTCCTGCTTTGACACGGAAACGAGAATCGCTTGGGATGCCTATTTGAAACTATGGCATTCCCATGCCGAGAATCCGAAAAACGCATCGATTCGCCGCTACGTTTCCCTTCCGCTCGCTGGTGAAATCGAAATCAAATCGGCTCCCGGTCGTTCGGCACCCCGCTTTCTTGGTTGGAAACAAGGCAGTTATCAGCGTTTCGATTCGCCCCATTTTGTGATCCATAGTCAAGCGAATGAGCAAACGACCACCGCGGTTGCCGAGGATCTTGAACGGTGTTATTGGATTTGGACGCAAATGTTTTTCCCGCTTTGGGATGGTAGCCCACAAGTCGCAATCACCCTGAAGGACTTGAAACCCAACGAATCGATTGCCGTTTTTTTGGACAAGAACGCCAGCCGATTGTCGACACGGCAAAAGATGAATGTCGTTCTATTTCGCGATGCCGATCAATATGTCGCTGCGTTGGCGGGTCAGGTACCAGGTGTAGAGAGATCGACCGGCTTCTATAGTGATTCAAATCGGACCACTTTTTTGTTTGCTGAGAGTCAAGGATCTGCTGTTTCTAATCGTGATGAAATCATGGCGACGCGGCGACATGAACTGACGCACCAATTGTTTCGCGAAGCAACTCGAACGAAAAGAACTTCGGGTCGATTGGGCAAGTCGAGTATGCCAGGCGATGAGTCGCAGTTTTGGTTGGTTGAGGGAATCGCAGGCTACTTTGAATCGATGGTGATGGATGATCCAACCGCGACACTCGGGGGTTGGGACGCGTCTCGGTTGGCGTATTCTCGATATCGTATCCTTGTCGGTGGAGACTTCTTGCCACTATCCCAGTTGGAACCGCAGGGGCGAATCGCTGTTCAACAACGTCAAGATATCGCCCGTTGGTATGCCCATAGCATTACCTACACGCATTATCTGCTCGATGGCGAAATCGATGAAAACCGATGCTGGGTCTATCATCAGTTAGCGGATCTGTACGGCGTCGAACTCGGCGTTCGCCGCAGGCCTGATTCGCCAGAGCCGACGGTTGCCGAACTGAAATCATTTTTGACGGTGACCGATGATAGGTTGTCGGCGAATCGCGTGGACCGGCAATTGCCACGGCTTTGTTTGGCCCACAGTGAAGTCACCCATGCTGGTTTGAGCGAAATCGCTGCGCAAACCTCACTCCAGTGGCTCGATTTATCCAGGTTGCCGGTCGCGACTGATGCGGTCACGAGATTAGTGCCAGACCCAAGTTCGCTTCGTCAGCTCAGTCTGGAGGCCACCGCGATCGATCGTGATTTGACTTTTTGGTTGTCAAAGGCCGATAAGTTGGAAGAGCTCGATTTGAGTTTCACGAAGGTCGACGACCTGATGGAAGGGCCGCTAGCCAGCATGACTGCACTCGAAACGTTATGGTTGACCGGAACAAACGTTTCCGATTCTGTCCTTGACGTGGTCGAAAAGCTAACGGAGCTAAAGTCGCTCGATGTCCAGCGTACGAGAGTGACGAGCGAACGGATCGAGCGATTTCGGCGAACGAGGCCGGATGTGAAGTTGAATCCGTTAGAACTTCGCTAGGCTTGAGTTCCTCTTGTGGAAACGAGCAAGATTATATTAGTCTACTTCCAAATCATTTAGCTTTCGGTGGGGTGGTTGGAGCCTGGGCTTTAGCCGATTCAGTCGCTTCACGGAATCGCCGAATGGCTAGACACCAGCGACCCTCTCCCATTTTCCAACTTGCCTTGTCTGTCCCAACACCCTCGCCGCACCGATGGTCTGCCCAGATTGCTGAAAGGTACGCTTGCATCCTTTCCGATGATTTGGCGGATTGGTTTGATGCGGAGATCTGGAAAGGTTGTGGTAGTGGTGAGTACTGCGAGTCGGTGCATCCTGAGGTATTACTATCGGACGCACCCGAAGTGATTTGGCCTGGGTTAATGCCAGCGAATTTATTGCCGATTCTGGGCGATTCGATGGGGAATTGGCTCGGCGTGCGAATCGATAGTCAGAATCAAGCCAACCAAATTGTTCATTGGTATCACGGTGGCGGCGATTGGATTCCTTGGGGAAATCGGCTCAGCGAAGCGATCGTATTTGAAACGCTGGTCGACCAATTGCCAGGTCCACGGCGTGCTGCTGCCCTACCGGCTGAGAACTTCCAGCGGCAATCACCGCCAAAGCATGATGCGATTGTCCGCTGGGCGTTCGCGAAATACCCCCGCGAGATAGCCGATTTGATGGACCGGCGCATCGAGCCGGCTGCCGTTGCCGATCGACTGCTCTCCCATTCGATCGCTGAAGTTGCGGTGCGTTTCGAATTGATCCAAGCGGCCTTGTTTCAAGATTGGTCGAGACACGTTTTCGAGCCGCTGGCCGAGTCCCTTGAACTGGATTGGAACGATGTTGTCAAATGGATGTTCGACGCCGACCAAATGCCTGAGTCAGCTTGGCTGAAAATTCAGGGGATGCTAAACGATCTCAATCTGGATCCCGATCCGCGATCACAAGACTGGAAAACCGCTGCCAGGCACGCTCGAGTGTCTCAGTCGTTGGCACCCGAGTTGTCATGGCCATGGGACTTGATCGGTTATCACAATGAAAGGCTTGGCAACCGAAAAGAAGCAATCGCG
>JGI12048J13642_10458941_pt1 | contig 13630 bp, 11 predicted proteins | sample ElkSlonscriptome_16_FD_13642 | JGI IMG/M metagenome (IMG submission 13642) | reverse complement strand
GAAATAAGAAGCTACTTGCAACTTTGACTGAAGAATAGATAAATCCTGCTATACCGCATACAGGCTAACTTATAGCATTAGTTGTCAGACAACCATTTCTCCAACGTATCCATGGCAGCTATCATGCGGGGGCAGCAGGATTGCAGGAAAGCCTGATCGAGTGATTTATCCGCGTACTTATCAGCGACAGTAGCCAGGGCGGCAGCCCCATCGAAATCCACGTAGGATAATCGAGCGGTCAGTTCCTCCGGAGTTAATTGCCAACGTAGCCGACTTCTTGAGCCCGCGAATATTCAGGTTGAGGTCGACACGGATATTGCGTTGTTTACCCATATGAAAAGGTGTAAAAAGTTTAGAGGGTTTAGAGGGTCTAAGGTAAAGGGTGAAGTCATTAGCGTCCGAAACGAAAATACACATAAAAAGGAGTAGAAGTCCCAAAAAGAGGCGAAGGGTTTAAAGGGAGCCCTTACCCCCTCTAAACCCTACACCTTAAACCTTCTAAACCCTAAACCTTCTAAACCTTCTAAACCTTTTCAATCATCCTACCAACGAAGGCTCGCGGTGAGCCCGTGATTTCGATGGTTTGCGGTGGAGCGGATAGACATCCTCGAAGAAGAACGTACCCTCGCCAAAGGCCGGTTCGAGCTCATCCAGCCAAATAGCATGAGGATCGTATTTGGCAAAGAAGGGACGGGCAATCCAATCGGGATTACGGCCCTGGATGAACTCCAGGTTGTATACCTTCTCCCCCATGATCTCGGTCACTCCGACCACCCGGACTTTGCCTGGTCCAGCCGACATAGACGGACCCCGGACCGTACGGGCAATACCACTTACCTGTTGGTAGGCATCGCGGAAGACGTGCCAGGCCTTGTCCAGCGTTACCGCAAAATAATCCTGGGCACCGGTGTCGCGGGCGATGAACATATAGTACGGAATGACGCCCAGTTCCACCTGTTCCTGCCACATTTGGGCCCAGGCGTCGGCATTATCGTTGATATTACGCATGACCGGGGACTGGCTGCGGATGACGGCCCCGGTATTAAGAATGCGCCCGATAGCTTTTTTCACCTCACCGGTCCGCATTTCGGCAGGATGATTGAAGTGGGCCATATAGGCAATGTGAATGCCATTGGCTTTGGCCTTTTCGAACAGGCGCATCAGATCGTCGGCATCCGCATCGGTAGTGAAGCGCTGCGGCCAGTATCCGAGGGCTTTGGATCCCAGACGGATGGTGCGCAGGTTGGGCAGATCAGCCTCAATGAGGGCGTCGATATACTGCTGTAATATCTTGGTTTTCATGATCAGGGGATCGCCTCCCGTGAACAGGATATCGGTTACTTCGGGGTGCGCCCGCAGGTACTTGATGATGAGTTCCACGTCGCGCATGGCAAACTTGAGTTCGTTCATACCAACAAACTGCGGCCAGCGGAAGCAAAAAGTGCAATAAGCATGGCACGTCTGCCCCTGACTGGGGAAGAACAGCATGGTCTCCCGGTATTTATGCTGCACCCCGGTCAGCTTTACATCCTCGATCATGGGCATATTCTGCTCCATTTGTCCGGCGGGATGCGGATTGAGGTCCATGCGGATCTTATTGGCAATGAGCTTTAGTTCGGCTTTTTTAGCGCCGCCGCGAATGGCTTCGGCTACTTCATCAAAGTGCGCTTCCTCCAGCATATCGCGTTGGGGAAAGGTCAAAACATAGATGGGATCGTTTTGGTAGTTGTTCCAGTCGATGAGTTGTTCAACGACATAGTTATTGGCTTTGAAGGGCAATACATTACCGACCACCTCAATGGCGAATTTCTCCTCCTCGCTGAGGTGCTGGTCGATCTGGGGAATATCGCGAAAATTGCGAAGGGTATAAGATTGATACTTTTCCATTAGTCAGGCTTTTTTGGATGATAAAAAGGGTAAAAAACAGGCGAAGCACCTAACAAAGCGCTAATGGAAGTACGTGCTCAAAATGCCAGACCATTTCCGGCCGATTGGCCAAATGTAGCGTGTGGGTCATACTCGTAGTTTTATGTGTGTTGATAAAGAATTCATTATCACCTATGCCCTCTGCACGGACATACGTTGCTCATTTGGTTGCTTATCGGGATAAGCCCGTTTGGGATTATAAATTCCTGGTCTGTTAGCCCTGTTGTTGCGCTTGGCGGTCGCCTTGCAGCGACTTTGCCCCGTGTGGCCCCGCGTGGTTTGATGCCCTGATCAGAGCTGCGGGTAGATTTTGCACACAGAAAAAGTACTCAGTCCAGTAAGAATGAACCGAATATGCAACGTCTAAAGATACGTATTATTCCTGATATTTTCTGTAGAAAACATAACAGGTAAACCTGTTTACTCTTCCTCCTCCGTCGTATCCGTTACCTCCTGCACCCTGGGTGCTTCCGGATTGGGCTGTTGCTGGGTAATTTTTGCCGAAAGGCTCTTAGTAGTAGTGGGTACCGCGAGCAGACGCCTTTTATCGATCAGGGTGCCGGTGATGGAGCAAATGCCGTAGGTGCGGTTGCGAATACGGATCAGAGCGTGCTCCAGGTCGTTGAGGTACCGCTGCTGCCGACTCATCATATCGTACAGCATCTCCACCTCGTTATTGATGCTGCTGTCATCGATCCAGTCGCCACCGTGTTCGTCGCTGACGTTTTCGGTCAACGCTATGATCTGGCCTTTCAATTCCCCGATAACATGTCCGGCCTTGTCAAGACGCTTTTCAATGATCTGCCGAAACGCTTCGAGCTCGGCATCATTGTAACGGACCGTTTCGGTATGTTGATCTTCTTTAGATTCCACCATAGAGCGAATGATTGGCATGATTTCTTTTTTCTGCAATAGTGGGGAACTAATTCTGAAGATATTTTGAATATGGATAGACATTTGCGAACACCAACTTTTCAATAGCTACTTTTGCGCCATGTGGCAGGAAATTCGACTAACCTTACGACTGGGATGGCCCATCATCCTTGGATACTTGACTCAAATGGCGCTGGGTGTGATCGACAACGCTATGGTCGGTGCTATTCACAGTTCCCAATTAGCGGCTGCCTCTTTTGTTAATAACATTATTTCCCTGCCTTTGATCCTGGGTATGGGGCTTACCATGGCCATTTCGCCCCTGGTGGCCTCCGCTCAGGGGGAAAACAACAATGATGCTCCGCTGCGCATCATGTACAATGGTTTGTTGATTGTATTGATCTTTGCCATGGCTATGGCCCTGCTTATCACCTGGCGGCTCGATGTGGTATTCTATCTTGGCCAGGATGAGATTGTTGCCCGGCTCGCTCAACCCTATCTGCTGTGGATGATCTGGGGTACGGTACCGATGGTGCTGTTCATCGGGATGAAGCAGTTTGCCGATGGGCTGGGCTTTACCCGCACGCCCATGTACATAGCCCTGGCCGCCATCCCCATCAATATTCTCACCAACTACGCCTTCATCTACGGCAAGTGGGGCGCTCCGCGTATGGAATTGGAGGGCGCCGGCGTCGGAACGCTGATCTCCCGAACGGTCATCATGGTGGCCCTGGCCATACTATTGATCCGCGGACGGCAGTTTGCGCCTTACCGGCAAAACCTGAAAGAACAATTACAGATCCGCAAGGACCGTCTGCTCGATGTACTGCGCATTGGTATTCCTTCCAGCCTGCAATCGGGCATGGAATCTTCCTCCTTTGCCATCTCGGGGATTATGGCCGGTTGGTTAGGCTACATCCAGCAAGCTGCCCATCAGATCGCTCTGAGCATCGCGGCCATTACCTTCATGGTCTCCATGGGTATCAGTGCCGCCGGCAGCATCCGGGTGGCCTTTGCCTACGGACGAAAAGAATGGAAGAAAGCCCGCGACATAGGTACCTCTACCCTTTGGATGGCCGTTGGCTACGGCTTGCTTTGCGCTCTGATCTTTATTGGCTTTCGCCAAAAACTACCGCTCTTGTTCAACGACGAAGCGGCGGTTATTGGCTACGCTGCTAATCTGCTGGTGCTCGCCGCGGCCTTCCAAATCTCCGATTCCATGCAAGCCGTCGGGGTAGGCCTGCTACGGGGATTGCAGGACGTCAAGGTCCCCACCGTGCTGGTCGCCATCGCCTACTGGGGGCTGGGTATCCCCTTCGGCTACCTGCTGAGTTTCACCTTTGGCATGGAAATTCAGGGTATCTGGCTCGGCTTCCTGATCGGACTGAGTTTCTCAGCCATACTCCTTACCTATCGGTTCCTGCGCATCACTGGAAATCGGAAAGCGGAAATCGGAAAGCGGAAGTGGGAAATAGAGGTCAGAAATCAGAAGTCAGAGGTCAGAAATTAGAAGTCAGAAGTTAGAAGTCAATACCATAAACCTTAGACTATGAATCATTCCCTCCAGTCTCTGTGCGCTCAGGTCCCTTAAGTCTCCGATTGCCGTGGAGCGTGGAGCGTTTTTTCCGCCCTACGATTTCTGATTTCCGCCCTACCCTTCTACCTTCACACCTCATACTTCACAATTCTGATTTCTGACCTCTGATCTCATACTTCAAAACATGGAACTACACCACCTTATCGTCCACGAGCTGATCAAAGCCCCGGAAGAGAATGAGGCCCGCCTCTTCTTAAGCCTGGCTTGTATGCCCCCCGAGGAACGAGCTCACCAGCTCGTCTATAAACTCAACCAGACCTTCGAGCAGAAATCGGATACCCTGCTGGGGTACTTCAGCTCACCGGAAGATGCCCTTTTCCCGGGCTACTTCCAGATCCTGCACGAAGGAGGGTATTCCAAAGAAGGTTTTCAGCAATTCTCCCGGGAGACTATGCAGGCTCTGCAATTAAGCTTACAGGGGGTCACCGGGGCTAAGGGAGGCTATCTGGTATATGCCGATTATACGATCGACGAAGATCGACACTTGGGTATTTTTCTGGTGCGTGATACCGAGGGTATCCTGTTCGACAAGGACGATGCGCATCGCTCCTTCGGCCTCAAAACAATCACCTACCTGAATACCGATAAACTCGCCATGGCCGGCCGGATCAATGTCGCTAAGTTCCAATCGGGTCAGGCCCGATGCCTGGAGTTGATCAAACACGCTTCCAGCCAGCGCACTATCTCGGAATACTTCACCAACTGGATCGGGCTGGACCGGCCCGAAAGCAGCCGTGACCTCACCCAGTCTTTCCTGAGTATGGTTGAGCAGTTACCTCCTCCCATCGACGAGGACACCGGTGCCCCCATGGAGCCTGCCGTATTTCAGGATCAGGTGCGGGAGTACGCAATGAATGCCCCCCAACACACCATCAGCATCAAGGAATTCGATCAGGCGTTCTATAAAAACGAACCCAAAGCGCAACCCTACATCCAGGAACAAGAACTCCCTTTGGAAGACGATTTCCGGTTCGACCAGGGTACCCTGAAACGCCACTTCCAGTACCGCATTTCCGCCAATGGCATGAGCCTGCAGTTTTCCCGTCGCGACCTGGCCGAAGGCCGCGTGCGCCTGGAAGGCGACCAGATCGTCATTCAGGACCCGGAGATGGCGGAAAAATTACGATTGACGACCAACGACTGACGGCAAACAGAAAAAGGGCCAGATTACCTTACCAAATACCTACTACCTAATACTCTGTACCCATAATCAAAAATCAGGGATGAACGCACTTACCTTTCACGGACGCGAGACCATTCGGTACGAAGATATTCCGGAACCTGTATTGGAGTCGCCGGGCGATGCGATCGTGCGAGTGGAAGCCTGCTCGATCTGCGGCAGCGACCTGCATCCCTACCACGAGCGGGAACGGGGACTGGACCACGGCTGTGCCATGGGCCACGAATTCACCGGGGAAGTCGTGGAGACAGGTACTGATGTAAAAAACCTGCACGTGGGAGACTACGTGGTGAGTCCATTCACCGTTAGTTGCGGACATTGTTTCTACTGCCAAAGGGGCTTGAGTAGCCGTTGCGTGCACAGTCAGTTATTCGGCTGGCGTTCGCAGGGGCAGGGACTCCATGGCGGACAAGCAGCATACGTGCGCGTACCCCTGGCCGACGGTACCCTCGTTAAGCGTCCGGATGGTATGCAGGATGAAACGGCAATTCTCTTGGGTGACATCCTCGCTACCGGCTACTTTTGTGCCCGTCAATCGATGCCCGCCCCCGAAGGCGTTCAGGTAGTAGTTGGCTGCGGACCGGTGGGACTCATGGCTATCTGGGCCGCCCGCCGGATGGGGGCACAACGGATTTACGCCATCGACTCGGTCGCTCATCGGCTCGATTGGGCCCGGAAATGGGGAGCCTCGCCCATTAATTACCTGGAAGAAGATCCCCTAGCCATCGTACGGGATGCCACCGAAGGCCGCGGTGCCGATCAGGTTCTGGAAGTGGTGGGATTAGAAGCGGCCGTGCGGTCGGCCTTTGAGTTGGTGCGGCCGGGAGGCACCCTGTCTGCCGTTGGTGTTTGCACCGGAAAGCATCTCCCCTTTTCTCCCGTTGAGGCTTATGACCGCAATTTGACCTACCGCATCGGCCGTTGCCCGGCCCGTAGCCTGCTGACCGATGTACTGAAATGGGCACAGGAAGATGCCGGCCAGTTGGCAACGCTTTTCACCCACCACTTGCCGCTGGAGGAAGGAGTGGAAGCCTACCGTATGTTCGACCAAAAAAGCGACCAGTGTATGAAGGTGTTGCTGCGGCCGGGAGGATGAGGTTGAGGTTTAAGCGTCCTGCTTCACTTCATTTCGGGATGCCATCCCCGATGCCATCTGCCTTTTTTGTCATCCAAATGACCAAATACCCCTTTTATCCTTGCCTCAGATTTTATTATATGGTGTGCTATCGTTCGTGTCCGATTTTTTAGCGGGAGTTTCCGCTAACCGTTTAATTTAAGGAATAGACCCAATTCTCCCTCTCTCCAATTCCCCGCCCACGGTTGGCCTTGGTTAAAAAAACAATTAATTATCCATGCGATCGCTTCTTTGCAACCGCTTCACTGCCTCCATCTCACTGGCGCGCAGAAGTGGATCCGCCGCCATCCAGATCTTGTTTCGGAGTCGGTACGACAGGTCGGGATTACCATTCATGAACCGTTGCACGATGCGGGCAGCCTCTTTGGATTGATGGCCACTGAGCGTTGCCGTTGCCCATTGGCGGGGAAAGAAGATATCACCGGTTTCCTGAATCTCCGGCATCATTTCCAGAGCCGGCTCGATGAATGCAATGGCCGTTTCGGAGCGCAATGGATGGTGCAGTAATCTCAGCCCCGCCCCGACCCAGGGCTCCTTAGCCCGATTGGCCGGATCCTTCAGGTTGTCAAAAAATGTCTTTCGCTCGCTGAAATCAGGGGATAAAGTAGGTAACAAAAAGGCGAAGCGCTCCCGCTGGTCCGGATTTTCTATGCGTTCCATCTCACGCACCATAATGGTACCGGCTTCATCGGGCATGTAGATCGCCAGACTGGTGGCCAGCGAAATACGTCGGTTCTCGGAAAGGGTCAGGTGCGGAATAGTGTCCTCTCCGGTCCAGATACGATACAGGCGACGTTGGTGTACGGGGTCCAGCGCTGTTTGTTGGTAGGTACTCCAGAGTGACGATTGAATATCCTGGTATTTGCCGCTTTCCAGATACGCCCATAACTTATCGCTGTTTTCCTGTTGGTAATACCCCCGTTCGACGGGCTTCAGGTACTGCCAAAACAACTCTTCGTAATAGCTCAGTAAGCGTTCCTGATTCAGGGGGTCCTTCTCTCGTCCGACAGATGCAAAATTCATCAGAAGCGCGGGCGGGAATTCTCCACTCAGCACCTCCTCGTATAAACTCCAGTAAGCAGTGGCCCGCAGAAGAGGATCGGGGAATTGATACGCACGGTCAATCAGGAAAGAGCGCCCCTCCTTATCGAGCGCAAAGTGTCCGTAGCTCATTTCGCTGGCATTGGGCAGAATGGCCCGTGGTTCCGGCTTGGAGGTCATGGCGGGCAGTTGTGACCGTTTCCCCTGAATGGAAAGCGGTTTGATCTCGTAGGAGTCGGCAGTATACAGGATAGCCACCTGCGTTTGCTGGTCCCAGTGCAGCCCATCCACGGTGGTATTCCTCGCTTCCAGGGAAACATCCAGGCGCCCGCCTTTCCAGTCGACATCAGTGCGGTAGGTTGGCATTCCTGCCCGCTTCACCCAGGCTTCACTCCAGGTGGCGAGGTCATCGGTCGTCCGCCTATCCAGGATCTGTATAAGGTCGTCCCAGGTAGCATTACCGTAGGCGAATCGCTGCAGGTATTCGCTCAGTCCTTCCCGAAAGGCGGCTTCTCCCAGTTTGACTTCCAACTGGCGCATCACCACCGGAGCCTTTTGGTAAATGATGCGTCCGTAAAGTGTACCGGCATCCTTGAGATTGTCCAGGTCCTGCTGAATAGGGTGGCTGCCCCGGCTCCGGTCTTCACTGTAAGCACTGGGTAAATGGGACCACAGGAAATTCAGGTCGTGGTTGACATTCGGAAAAGACGGGTTGACGATCTTGGCGGCCATAAAGTTGGCAAAGACTTCCTTGAGCCATACGTCGTTGAACCACGACATGGTGACCAGGTTTCCGAACCACATATGGGCGGTTTCATGAGCAATGAGGCGCGCCCGGCCCAGCTTCCGGTTTTCCGAGGCATCGGGCTCCAGCATGAGGCTGGATTCGCGGTAGAAAATGTTACCGATATGCTCCATGCCCCCATACTGAAAACCGGGGATCAGCACAAAATCCATTTTGCCGAAAGGCATACCAATGCCGGTATATTCCTCCATCCAGGCTACCGATTGAGCGTGCAGGTCAAAAATAGCATTCGTATTGGCAGTCACTTTCGCTGCATTGGTTTCCCGGTAGAGCATACGCATGGTGCGTCCGCGGCGTCGGGCCGTCTTTACCTGAAAGCGTCCGGCGGCAAATCCAAAGACATAGGTACTGAAAGGCTTGGTATTCGCAAAGGTAACGTACTTGCGATTTTCGGCCTGCCAAGTGCTGTCGATACCACCATTCCCCGACGCTTCCCAGTCCAGCGGCATGCCCAGGGTCAACCGGTAGCGGGCCTTGAGGTCAGGTTGGTCGAAGCAGGGAAAAACCGTACTGGCACGATCGGGTACCAGCAGGGTGTAGAGGTAATCCGAGCTACGATTCAGCGAACCATCACCGGCGGTAAACGAGATCGTAAAGGTATTGGAGCCGGGGGTAATGTCCGAACTGGGAATAATAAGATGATCGGCCTCCCACCGGATGGGGATTTCGCGGCCATTAGCACGAACAGATTGAATATTTTCCACGGGTTGTCGAAAATCCAGAATCAGACTGGTATCGGCATGGCGCAGCTTGCCGTCAATGCGGATTGTTGCGGTAATGGGCTCGTCGGATTTTTCCGGAAGGGAAAAAGAAAGATCGTACTGCAGGTCTTCGATCTGTCGGGCCCTGACATCGGCCAGATCCCGCGTGACTCCCGAAACGATCCCGTCGGGTTGAGTCGGAGAAGAGGGTGAACATTGCATGGAAAGCACAGCCAGGGAAAGGGATAATAACCAACAAGGGTTTAGGCGCATAGGTCATGGCATTTTAAAGTCCTCTGCCAAGATACGAAGACGGACCTCCAAGACAAGTCGGCTTGCGCCAAAAACGGATTAGCGCCAGATAGAATTCCATTTTTTCCGGAGTTTGCGCGCCTGAGCGTAGTAAGAATGATCCGGTTGCTCCAAAACCGGTTGCAGGGATGCCAAGTCTTTGCTTTCCCCTAACTCGGCCAACGCCAGATGCCATTGTACATTCTGGCGCTGGTCGGGGCTGATAGTATGGGGTAAAGCGCGGCTTAAAGCAGCCACGGCTCGTTGGTATTCGCCAATATGCAACCACGCATACCCGGCGTGTAATTGCGCTTCGGAGTATACGGAATCGTCACCGGGGATCATTTCCAATGCTTTGGCTGCTTCGGCCCAGCGTCCTTGTTCGTATGCTATCATGGCTTCGGGGTAGGAAAACAGGCCTTCCGAACCTCTGGTGGCGGAAAGCGGTCGCTCATCCATAGCTATTCGCAGGAGTCGTTGGTCGTCGTAACGATTGCTTTGGATAATCACGAAGGCACTAAGCACCAGCGCTACTATGGCCGCAACTCGCAACCATCCGCGATTGCGTTGCCAAAGATTCCGTTTTTTAGCGGAAGCGAAAAAACGCTTGCTCAGGGGCTGGATTTGCTCCCGTAACGCGTGCTCCTTTTCCCGGATTGCCCGGCGATGGATGATCGAGTTTCGAGCTGCCTGGTACATCTCAAAGTCGGCTCGCCTGGCAGGGTCCGAACAAGACTGTTCAAAAGCCCGGCGCTCTGATTCCGGTAGTTCTCCCCGCAAATATGCCTCGTAGGTCTCTGTCTGATCTTCCATACTTACAGATCCTTATACGCCCCAGATTCCCGAATCAATTGCATGAACCGGGCCCGGCATTCCCCTACCTTTTTTCGCACATAGCCATAGCTGCGATCCAGCATGGATGATACCTCCAGCAAACTGTTGTATTTGCCTGTATCGGGATTAAGTGTCCACGACAAGCCCAACAGTTCCCGGCAGGAAGGGCCTAATTCCTGGAACTTTTGGTAAAATAAATGTTCTTTCTCTTCGCGTTTCTGCCACGATTCCACCTCTGGTATCGCAGCGCTTTGCATAGTAAATCCCTCCGGATCGGTAATTGTTACCCGCTTGCGGCCTCTTTTCTTCAACTCATTGATCCATCGGTTGCGGCACGCGATATAGAAAAAAACGTCGAAGGGGCAACGGAGTTTGAGCCCCCCCTGTCCCTGGCGATACAGGGCCATCAGAACCTCCTGAAAGAGATCCTGCGCATCATCAGCATCACCACTGTTACGCACCACCAGCGACCGTATGCGACCGGCATTGCGCTGATAAATTTCTTCGATAATCACCCGATCGTGCCGGACCAACCCTTCGATGAAGCGCTGATCGACATGAACTGCTTGCTTTTGTTTATCCATACACTTTTTCTTCAGCAGGAAGGGGTAACAATGCGGATCAACCAGTGATATGGTTTTGTAATCGTTGCTAAATGAATGTCTGCTGTGCCCATTACGGGCGCAGCTTTTACACGGAACCCTGATACCCATATTCATATACCACACAAACCCATGAATCCATCCAAGGTCGGATAAACTCCCAAATTTTTCCGACTGAATCTACCTTCGGCCCCGTTCAGGGTCGAAGGTTTTTCTTTTTACCGGTAGCCAGGAGCCATTCCGAAACGAATGGGAAAATAGTCCTTTTCCCTGCGCTGTCCAAACCGCAAATCCCCCCTCCCCCTGGCGTTTTTTAGCGAGCAATTCTCCACCGAAGCGAACACCTGGCAACCTAAGCCGTTGGATAATAAAACGAATAAACATGAAAGTTTTACATATCCTATGGATCTCACTCCTAGCAGTGAGTCTGTCGGCCCAGACCTTAAGTATCAACCGTAGCACCTTCGAACACGAGGACAAAGCCCGTCCAAGTTTAGAGGTTAAAGTCGAAGTGCCGCCAAAGTATTTGAAAAAAGAATGGGAAGATTACCTCAAGGACAAACACGACGTCCACATAAAGGGTATTGGTTTTTTAGCCAATAAGGATTTGCTGTCCGCAGAAGAGGTGGTTTTCGAAGCGCTTTCGCAAAAAGAGATGGACTTCTACACTCATTTTGCTTCAGCTGGCGGCATTACGACCTTTAATGTATTCGGTTCTTTGGGATACGATATTTACATTGGTGGTGATGACCTGCAAGCCGAGTTCAAAACAATGCGCAGCATTGTAGAATCCTTTCTTGACCAGGCACTGCCTGCCTATTTTGCCGAAAGGGTTGAAGAAGCCGAAGAGAAAGTTGCTGATATTCAGGATGATATTTCTGATGCGGAAAAAGATCTGAAGGATAACAAAGAGGAAATAGAAGATCTGCAAGAAGAGATTGCCGATCTGGAAGAACTGCTCAAGGAGAAAAAATCTGCGTTGAGCAGCGCTGAAAAAGAGCTGGATAAAGCAGCCGCTCAGCGACAAGAAATAACCAATCAATTACAGGCTTCACGCGGAAATCAATAAGTTTCCGCCCCGCAGCCAAGATTTTTTAGCACACCAAAACGAACTGTACAAATGATTATCGAGCCAGAAAGTATGAACTTCCGTATTGACACGAAGGAAGAACGAGTGTACATGAATATTCGGAAGAATGAGGATGCGTACATGGACTATAAACTGCATACCGAAGGTGAAAAAAACGTAATGGAAGTAAAGGAAACCTTCCTGCCCGACACCCTGGAACCCATAGGTTTGGAAGACGCCATGGCCGAACGCTTAATCGAATTTGCCGATGCCAATAAATACAAGATTAAAGCGAGTTGCCCCACCTTCCGCCATTTTGTCAACCGCCATCCCGAGTATAACTACCTGCTAGCTTAAAAAAAGCTATCCAAACGACGAAACGACCAACAATAGCCGAAGCATATGCTTCGGCTTTTTTATTTCTTCCCGGCAACGTGGGCATCGATCAGGCGAAGTCCCTCCAGTGTCAGCTGTGGATTGATGTAGTCAAAATCCTCCGCCAGCGGATGGAGCACCGACGATAAGCCCCCCGTCCCCACCGCCAGATAATCCGCCCCTACTTCTGAGCGAATGGAGGCCAGCATATGGCGCACCAAGCCTACGTACCCCATCAAAACACCACTTTGAATAGCTTGCGTGGTATTGGTTCCCAACACTGAAAGAGGTAACTCTAATGGCACTTCAGGAAGTTGTGCCGTTTTTTGAAACAGAGCCGAAATAGCGGTTTTCAACCCAGGTAAAATGGAAACGCCCTGTATCTCTCCTTTCCGGGCACAGGTGGTAAAGGTCAGTGCCGTACCGAAATCAACCACTATCACATTAGACTGGTAAAGCTGGCGGGCAGCCACTGCGTTGCACAGCAGGTCCGTGCCGATCTCGTCAGGACGGTTGATTCGAAACGATAGCCCCGGATATAAGGTGGGATGAACACGGGTCACCGGTCCGGGTACAAATTGTCCGAAGAGATCCTCAAAAGGAGTAGTCAACACCGGAACAACACTACTGATGATTGCCCGGTCTTGCGGGCTGGGGCGTATGCCGTTCTCGAGTAACAGGTCCTGAAGACGTGTTTCGTAATATACTGTCGTGTCGTCCGTGGCCCGGGTGGGCAGTCGCCAAACGTGGCGCCAGTCAGCACCGTCCCACAATCCGATCACCACATTAGAATTACCAATATCAATTGCAAACAGCATACCATGGAGTTGTGCGTTCCTTTTTTAGATCGTTTCTTTACGGGGAACCCAAAATACAACGACATGATGGACTCCCAACTACTAAATCTGAAACGGAAAGCAGCCCAGTATCGCGAAGTGCTCCAAAATACTGAGAACTATCGGAAAGACTGGAAAGAGAGCTTAAAAGAAATGATCACCACCCAATTGGAGACACTGCGTGATGCGCTCGAACTACAAGCTACGGTAGAATGCAAATCCGAAATGGAGAACCTGGAAGCTATTGTTTTTAGTCTGGGGGAGACCCAATCGGGCATGTACCAAAAGGTAAACGAAGACATTCGCCGTCACCTGATCAAGCATAACGGGTCACTCATTTATCAGCAACTATTCAACGGCAAGAT
>JGI12048J13642_10722319_pt1 | contig 13633 bp, 16 predicted proteins | sample ElkSlonscriptome_16_FD_13642 | JGI IMG/M metagenome (IMG submission 13642) | reverse complement strand
CTCGGTCTCCACCCGCACGATCAGCCGGGGGATGAGCCGGTAAAAGCTGGCGTCGGTCCCGTAGGCGAGGGTCCGAAGGGGATCACGGATAAGTCTCTGCTTCGGGATACTCTCGGCCAATCGGGCATACAGAGTCGAATAGGAATCCTGTGGCATGGGAACCTCATTTCGTAAAGCGGGGTTGAAGGGAATCGATTCGGATGATATTCAAGGATAACAAAAGGAATGGGGGGTTTCAATAGATAAACCGGTAGAGGGGGTCCGCCCCCCAGATACCGAGCGCTTGCGCTGGAAATCAATCGATATGGAGATAGGTATAATATGAAGTATTCCGAAGCCAAATCGGGCAGGGTATTCGTCATTCGGCTGGAAGACGGCGACATCGTCCATGAAGAGATCGAACGGTTCGCTCAAGAGAAATCGATTCGGTCGGCGGCCCTGATCGTGATCGGAGGCGCCGACGAGGGAAGCCGGTTGGTGGTGGGTCCGGAAGCGGGGCGGGCGGTGCCGATGGTCGCCATGGAACAGGCCCTGGAAAACGTCCACGAGGTGGCCGGCACCGGCACCCTGTTTCCCGATGAGGCGGGAACACCCCTGCTTCACATGCACATGGCCTGCGGCCGTGAAGGGAAGACGGTGACCGGATGCATTCGACAGGGCGTCCAGGTCTGGCAGGTGATGGAGGTGATCCTCTTCGAACTGGTCGATTCCACCGGCGCCCGAGTGCATGAACCGGCGACCGGTCTCAAGCTTTTGAAACCCTGACCTCTGCCGGTCTTTTTTGTTTACTGGAATTCAACAGGGGTTTTTAAAGTGCACAGGCGCTATTGACTTCCCTTGGGAACAGCTTACTTTGCGAGTAAGGCTTTAAAAAAGCCTGTTTCGCCCGAGGCGGTTTATCGGTAACATTGTTAACCTATCAGATCAACCTTTAACCAGCGTTGTGTCAGGTATCGTAAACAAATCAACTGAACAACAATACCTTTAACTTTCAGGCGGTACATGCTACCGCTTCAAGTATGTGAGTTGCATCCGCTTCGGGCGTTTCAAGGCAGGGTCTTCAATGGCCCTGCCTTTCTTGTTTACAAAATACGATGAAGGATTTATGACAGGTCGATCGAATCGGCTCGGGGCGATTCGAATCCACAGGAGCAAGCAACGCGCTACCACAGGGGCGGGACCTAAGAATTATGATCAGCGTAGAAAATATTTCAAAGGGGTTCGGCGGTCAGGTCCTATTCGAGGATGCGAACTTTCGGCTGAATTCCAAGGAGCGGGCCGGGCTGGTGGGCCGAAACGGTCACGGAAAAACCACCCTTCTGAAAATGCTGGTGGGGCAGGAAAAACCCGATTCCGGCAACATTATCATACCCAAGCAGTATCGACTCGGGTATGTCCGGCAGCACATCGATTTTTCCGAGGATACGGTTCTGAAAGAAGGGATGAAGGGTCTTCTCGAATCGGAAAAAGACCACCACTGGAAGGTGGAAAAAATTCTGGCGGGGCTCGGGTTTTCCGAACCAGACATGGACCGGAATCCCTATGAATTTTCCGGCGGCTACCAGGTGCGGCTGAACCTGGCCAAGATTCTGGTATCCGAACCGGACCTTCTGCTCTTGGATGAGCCGACCAACTATCTGGACATCACCTCCATTCGATGGATCGAGCGGTTCCTTCGAGGCTGGCCCCGGGAGTTGCTGTTGATCACCCATGACCGCGGGTTTATGGATAAGGTGATCACCCACACCATCGCCATTCATCGGAAAAAGATTCGAAAGATCGAAGGGGATACCGGCAAGCTTTACGATCAGATCGCCCAGGATGAAGAGATCTACGAAAAGACCCGGGCCAACGACGAACGCCGCCGCAAGGAGATCGAGCAGTTCATCACCCGATTTCGGGCCAAGGCCCGGCTGGCCAACCTGGTTCAGTCCCGGGTCAAGACCCTGGAGAAGATGGAAAAGCGAGACAAGCTGGAAACCCTCAAGAATCTCGATTTTTCCTTTCGAAGCAAACCCTTTCGCGGAAAACAGATGCTTTCGGTGAAGGACCTCACCTTTTCCTATGACGGCCGGAAACCGCTGATCGAAAATCTCGATTTCACCGTGGCCCCGGGGGAGTGCATCGGCGTGGTCGGCAAGAACGGGAAGGGAAAGACCACCCTGCTGAAGCTCCTGGCCGGTTCCCTGAAACCCGACACCGGGGAGATCGCCTACAACCCGAGAACCGAGGTCGGCATCTATGAACAGACCAACATCAAAACCCTGGTGGATCAGCGCTCAGTGGAAGAGGAAATTCTTTATTCCGCGGCCCGGGTGGACCGTCAGGTGGCCCGGAATATCTGCGGCGCCATGATGTTCGAGGGGGATGGCGCACTCAAGAAGGTGGCGGTGCTTTCCGGGGGTGAAAAGAGCCGGGTCATGCTGGGGAAACTCCTGGCCGAGCCCCTGAACATGATTCTTCTGGACGAGCCCACCAACCACCTGGATATGGAATCCAACGACGCCCTGCTGGCCGCCATCGACGTCTTTGACGGGTCGGTGATCATGGTCACCCATAATGAAATGTTCCTTCATGCCTTGGCGGAACGGTTGATCGTCTTTGATGACGACGGCGTCTCTCTGTTCGAGGGCGGATACGGACGGTTTCTGGAAAAGGGCGGATGGCACGACGAAGATCCCCCCAAAGGGAGCGGGGCGACCGATGACCATGGGGCGCCGACCGGCCCCACCCTCAGTAAAAAGGAATTGCGCCGCCGCCGATCCGAAATTCTGACCGAACGCGGCAAGGCCCTCAAGCCGGTGGAGAAAAAAACCGCCGAGGCTGAAAACATTATCGATGCCTGCGAAAAAGAGCTGGCTCGCCTGAACGAGGCCATGCAGGCTGCGGCGGAACAGCAGGACGGCGACCGAATCAAGGAGTTGTCCCGGTCCATCCACACCTGCCAGTCGGCCATCGAGGAGCGATTTGCGGAATTGGAGGAAATGTCGGAGATCATCGCAGAAAAAAGCAAGGTATTCGATCAAAAACTGGCAGAACTGGATGCCGCGGCCGAATACTAATTTTTTTTCATCGATTCCTTTCCAACGCCTGTGGAGTCTGGTATAGTCCGCCGGCAGTGATCCGCAGACTCGAAACCATCGGGAGAAACCGAAGAACCGAGGACACATTATGGCATTAAGTAAAGAATTGCTGGAGATACTGGCCTGCCCCAAATGCAAGGGCGACATCTATTTGACCCCGAATGAAGACGGGCTGATCTGTGACCGGTGTAAACTGCGGTATGAAATCAAGGACGACATTCCCATTATGCTGATCGAAGAGGCCAAACCCGTTCAGGAGTAAAGGGTCGCCATGTCCACGCCCCAGCCGCCTAAACCGGCCAAGCTGGTCATCGGGCTGTTTATGAAAAACCGAGACCTGCTGACCCCGCTGACCCGGCAATTGATCGACGCCTACGGCGGATTGGATCTGGTCAGCGCCTGGATACCCTTTTCGTATACCGATTATTATGAGCCGGAAATGGGCGCCCCGCTGTATCGGCGGATGTTGAGTTTTCGGTCCCTGATTTCCCAGGATGCCTTGGCCGATATTAAAACCGAAACCAATCGGCTCGAAAGCGGGTATATTGAAGCGGGCGCACGTCGGGTCAATATCGATCCCGGATACCTGCTTCAGGAGCGGTTCGTGTTGGCCTCGGGCAAGAATTTCACCCACCGCATCTCCATCGGCCGGGGAATTTATGCGGATCTGACCCTGATCTATACCAAAGGGGATTTTCAAACCCTTCCCTGGACCTATCCCGATTATGCCGATCCACGAATGATCGCATTCCTTCGACAGGTTCGGGACCGCTATGTCCATGCCGTAAAGTGAATTTCGGGCTTTGATCATCGCTTCGGTCAAGCCTGATCAATCTTGGTCGAATTTGGTCAAATTTGAATGATAGGCAGGGGGGCCGAAACGGTGATGACGGCCGAATTTCTGAAACTGGATACCGAAAAGAGCTACCCGAAAAGGGACAGCCGATAAGGAAAAGAATGATCAAAAGCATGACCGCCTTTTCCAGGGCGGAGATGAACGACAACGGCCTGACCGCGGCGGTCGAGGTCCGCTCTTACAACAGCCGGTATCTGGATATCACCCTGCGGGTGCCCCAGAATTATTTTTCTCTGGAAGAACGGATCAAGGGGATGATCTCCGAGGCGATCGCCCGCGGACGGGTGGAGGTCAAGCTTCAGGTGCAGGATGCCGCCGAAGCGGCCTGCCGGTTTGAGATCGATGAAACCAAGGCCGCCGCCTACTATCAAGCCCTGACGGAACTGAAAGACCGGTTCGGGTTGAACTCCGAGGTCTCCCTGGATCAGTTGGCCCAGGTCTCCGGCATCATCAAGCCCGCCGAGATCGAGACCGACCTTGACCGGAATCGGCCCCTGATCGAGTCTTGCGTGGCTCAGGCATTGACCGAGCTGAACGCCATGCGGCAGAAGGAAGGCGATTTTCTGGCCCGGGATTTCGAAAAGCGGCTGGACGATATCGAAGCGGCGATCGACGACATCGAATCGGCCTCGGAAGGGCTTCTCGACCATTACCGGGCACGCCTTCAGGACCGGATCACCGCCCTGACCCAGGGAATGGTGGAGATCGATCCGCCACGCATCGCCCAGGAGGCGGCATTTCTGGCCGATCGAAGCGATATCTCCGAAGAGATCGTTCGATCCCGAAGCCATGTTCGGCAGTTTCGCACCGTTTTGCGGTCGCCGGAACCGGCCGGAAAAAAGCTCAATTTTCTGTTGCAGGAATTCAATCGTGAATTCAATACCATGGGATCCAAAACCGGGCGGGCCGATGTCTCTCATACCATCGTCCGGCTGAAATCGGAGCTGGAAAAAATCAGAGAACAGGTCCAGAATGTGGAGTAAATGCTACTAATTAAGAGATCACCTATGAAATTCGGGAAAAAATCGGAACAGGCGCTCCTGAACATCGGTTTCGGAAGCACCGTGGTCGCGGAGCGGGTGGTGGCGATCGTCTCCCCGAACTCGGCGCCCATGAAGCGGCTCAAAGACGAGGCCAAGGAGGAGAAGCGGCTGGTGGACGCCACCCACGGTCGACGAACCCGGTCGATCATCATCATGGACAGCAACCATATCGTGCTCTCGGCCATTCAGGCGGAGACCATCTCCCAGCGGTTCGAGCTGCTGCGGGGGGCCGGAGAAAAGACCGAAGAGATCAAAGCGGTGGTGCCGTAACCGTTATGGCGCCTCCAGATCGATCATCAGACGAATCCGGCCCGAAAGGCCATCTCTTTATCCTCTCCGCTCCCTCCGGGGCCGGCAAATCCACCCTTTGCCATGCGATCCTGGATCGGTTTCCCGACATGATCTACTCGATTTCCTCCACCACCCGTCCTCCGCGGGGTTCGGAAACAGATGGGGTGGAGTACCATTTTATTGATAAGCCGTCCTTTCTGAAGGGAATCGAAGAGAACAGATGGGCCGAGTGGGCCGAGGTTCACGGCAATTACTACGGCACCTCCGCAGACATGCTGGACCGGGAGTTGGGCCGGGGACGGGATGTGCTTCTCGATATCGACGTCCAGGGCACCTTCAAGATCCTCGAACGCTACCCGGATGCGGTCACCATCTTTATCATGCCGCCCACCTTCGATACCCTTCGGGAGCGGATGGAAAAACGGGGCACGGACAGCCGGCAGGTGATTGAACGCCGCCTGGAGAACGCCCGGTCCGAGATCATCCAAAAAGACCGGTACCGGCATACCATCGTCAATGATGATCTCGAAACGGCCGTTGCCGAGCTGACTGAACGGATCGAAAGCTATCGCCGCTCCTGAGCTTCCATGAAGACAGAAATCCTTTACGGCGTTCATCCGGTATTTGAAGCCCTGCGCGCGGGGCGGCGCCGTATCCACGAAGTATTCATTCATTCGGGGCGCTCTTCCCGGCGGCTGGAGGGGATTGCGGCATCCGCGAAATCCAAATCGGTTCCGGTGCGGGAGCTCACCCCGGAACGGTTGACTTCCCTGGCCGGTTCCGAATTCCACCAGAACGTCGCGGCCCGTGTCGACCCCTATCCCTCAGTGGACCTGGAATCGGTACTCACCCGCACCCGGCCTTTTCTGCTGATGCTCGACAGCATCCTCGATCCGAACAACCTCGGGGCCCTGGTCCGCACCGCCTTGTGCGCAGGCGTGGACGGGGTGATTCTTCCCAAGGACCGATCCGCCACACCGCTGCCTTCGGCCTCCAAGGCCTCGGCCGGAGCCCTGGAGCATACGGACCTGGTGCGGATCACGAACCTTGCCCAGACCATCACCCGCCTCAAAAAGCACGGATTTTGGATCGTCGGACTGGACCGGTCCGGTGAGGAATCGCTTTTCGACAGCGATTTAACAGGTCCTCTGGCGGTGATCATCGGCGGAGAAGAAAAGGGGATTCGCCCCCTGGTGAAGCAACGCTGCGATTTTCTGGTGCGCATCCCTCAATTGGGCCCCCTCGACTCCCTGAACGCATCCGCCGCCGGGGCCGTGGTCATGTACGAAGCCTTTCGGCAGCGCCGTCCTTCCTCCGCCTGACCCGCCTCTGTTTCCATAAAAGCATTGTAAGAACCGCAAACCATGGTTATGATTGCCCTATCGCACCCCGGAATCGGTTGAGGCTAACTTTTACGCAGAAAGGAAGAGGCAATGGGAGAAAAGATCACCCAAAACAGCGACAAGTCATTGAATGTTCCCGATCATCCGATCATCCCTTTCATCGAGGGAGACGGCATCGGTCCGGATATCTGGAAGGCCACGAAGCGGGTCATCGACAGCGCGGTGGAGACCGCCTACGGGGGCAAACGAAAGGTCGACTGGCTGGAGGTGAATGCCGGTGAAAAGGGGTTTGAACGAACCGGAGAATGGCTTCCGGACGAGACCCTGTCGTCCATAGAAGAACACGTAGTGGCCATCAAAGGACCCATGACCACCCCGGTGGGCAAGGGCATCCGGAGCCTCAACGTGGCCATTCGCCAGCGCCTGGACCTGTATGCCTGCGTGCGTCCGGTCCGTTACATCGAACCGGTGCCCAGCCCCATGAAGCATCCCGAAAAGGTGGATATGGTGGTGTTTCGGGAGAATACCGAAGATCTCTACGCCGGGGTCGAATTCGAGTCGGGCACCGAAGCGGCCAAGGGGCTGGTTTCCTATCTCAAAGAGCAGATGGGGGCTTCTCTGGACCCGGAGTCGGGTATCGGCATCAAACCCATTTCCGCCCGCAACACCAAACGGCTGGTGGCCCGGGCCGTTCAGTACGCCATCGACAATTCCCTGCCGTCGGTCACCCTGATGCACAAGGGCAATATCATGAAGTTCACCGAAGGCGCTTTTCGTACCTGGGGGTATGAGGCGGCCCGGGAGCAGTTTCCGGATCAGACCCTTTCCGAGGATGACCTCTGGGACGAATACGACGGGGTCCGGCCCGAAGGCAAGGTCCTGATCAAGGACCGGATCGCCGATATGCTGTTTCAGCAGGTGCTGCTCCGGCCCGACGAGTACAGCGTGATCGCCACCCCCAACCTGAACGGGGATTACCTTTCGGATGCCCTGGCGGCCCAGGTGGGGGGGCTCGGCATGGCCCCCGGCGCCAACATCGGCGACAGCTGCGCGGTCTTTGAGGCCACCCACGGCACCGCCCCCAAATATGCGGGGTTGGACAAGGTCAATCCGAGCTCCCTGGTCCTTTCCGGCGCCATGATGCTCGATTTCATGAACTGGGGAGAGGCCGCGACCCTGGTCCGAGGCGGCATTTCCGCAGCCATCAAGGCCGGACGGGTGACCTATGATCTGGCCCGGCAGATGCCCGGCGCCACAGAGGTCAAGTGCTCGGAGTATGCCGAGGCCATTGTCGATGAGATGAAAACCGCCTGATTCAGTGAGAATGTCTATGACTGTGGATCCCTTCAAGGCGGCCTATGTGCAGCTGGATATCCGGCTCGGGGATATGGCCGCCAACCTCGCAGCCGCCGAAAAGCACCTGGAGCGACTCGGTGGAGACGGCGTCAAGCTGGCGGTGCTGCCGGAGATGTGGTCCTGCGGGTTCGACAACCGGAACCTGGCCGAACACGCCCGGCGGACGCCCGAATTCATCGATACCTTATCCGAAATCGCCGGCCGCTACGGCATGCTCATCGCCGGCTCCCTTCCCGAGGCCACTGCAGAGGGGATTTACAACACCCTCTATCTGACCGACGCCGACGGTTCCTTGGCCGGGACCTATCGCAAGGTGCATCTGTTCACCGGCACCGGCGAAGAACGGTATTTTTTGGCCGGAGACCGGAGTGTGGTGTGTGACACCGCTATCGGACCGATCGGGCTGATGATTTGCTATGACCTGCGCTTTCCTGAAATTTGCCGAGCCTTGGCCCTGAAGGGGGCGAAAATCGTTGTGATACCGGCCCAGTGGCCTAAAATCCGCGTCAGCCGGTGGGATATCCTGGCCCGGGCCCGGGCCACCGAAAACCAGCTCTATCTGGTGGGTACCAACCGTTGCGGTCGGGATTACGATTATCAGTACGGAGGACATTCCATCATTGTCGACCCGTCCGGGGAGGTGCTGGCCCGGGCAGGGGACGAACCGGGCACCGGGGTGGGCGAGATCAGTTTTGAGCGGTTGGAGAAGGTGCGGGACCATATGCCCAGCCTTCGAGAGCGGGTGCCGGCCGCCTACGATCTTAAATGACCGTCAAAGTTCTGGCATGGAAGCCGCTGGCGAAACGGCTGGCCGAGTTGAAAGCCGCCGGAGAACGGATTATCTTTACCAACGGCTGTTTTGATCTGCTCCATGTGGGCCATGTTCGGTACCTGACCGCGGCCCGCTCCTGCGGGGATCGGCTGGTGGTGGGGCTCAACTCGGATGCATCGGTTCGTCGAATCAAGGGAGACCGGCGGCCGATCACGCCTCAGGATCAGCGGGCCGAGGTGCTGGCGGGGCTGGCCTGCGTCGATTTTATCACTTTTTTTGAGGGACCCGATCCGCTCGGTTTGATTCAGGCGCTTCAACCCGATGTGCTGGTCAAGGGGGCCGACTGGGCCGAAGCGGATATCATCGGCGCCGACGCGGTCCAGGCCGGGGGGGGCCGGGTGGAGCGAATCGAAATCGTGCCCGGGGCGTCCACCTCCGGAATCATTCGGCGTATTCTGGATCGGTATGCGGATGAACGGTAACATCGGAAAACGGGACCGCCGGCTGCCTGTTGTTTCAAATCGTGACCGGTCGCCGGCGATGGGATACGAATAATACTATGGGAAAATGTGTCAACCATCCCGAACGAGAGACCTCATACCTGTGCATGAAGCATAATATTTATGTGTGCGAATCCTGCCTGGCCTGCCGGGACCCCGAACTCTACTGCAAGTTTCGCCAGTCCTGCCCCATCTGGTTTATTCATAAAGAGCGGCGGCGGGAGGCCCGGCACCAGGCCGAGCGGGAGGCCGGGAATTCGGCCGGAGATATGGCCTGATGGACCCTCAGAATCTGACCGATCTGAAGCGCTGGTTTACCGCTTATGTGAAGGGGTTTTATACCGATGATCCGCTGTACAACCGGGCCGTTGAACTGAAAGAAGTGCATACCGACCGGGTCTGCCGGAACATCCTTCAACTGGCCGGGGCCTTGAATCTGCCTCACGAAACGCAGTTGATCGCGGAAACCGTCGGGCTGTTTCACGACCTGGGGCGGTTTCGTCAATTCGCCGAGTACGGCACCTTCAAGGATGCCGACTCGGAAGACCACGCCGATCTGGGGATTCGGGAACTGTCGATCCACCGGGTGCTGACGGTGCTTGATTCGGCCGAACGAAAATCCATCGTCAAGGCGATTCACCATCACAATCGAATCGCAATTCCCGAGGATGAGCCGGAAGCGGACCTGCTGCTGATGCGGATGATTCGGGATGCCGACAAGATCGACATCTGGCGGGTGTTTGCAGCCCATTACCGGGAGCGGACGTCTTCCCGCAATTCGGTGGTCGACCACGGCATGCCCGACGAACCCCGCTGGTCTTCGGCTATTATCGAGGCCCTGAAAGCGGGCCGAATGGCCGATCTGAGGAACGCGGAGACCCTGACCGATATGAAGCTGCTTCAGGTCAGCTGGGTATACGACATCAATTTCACCCCGTCCTTTGCCATTGCCGAGGAGCAGGGGAACCTTGGCCGGATTATTGCGGCGCTTCCCGACGCGGAAGAGATTCACGCCGCGGTCCGGTCCGCCCGGGAACACATCGCGGCCGGGCGCCGTGATGAATGACCCCGGGTTATGGCCGTAAATCAATTACCAAAGGAGGTTACAGGATGACGGAAATACTCATCTTTCTGGGGATCATCGCTGTCTGGTTTCTGCTTCAGGGGTATATTCTTCCCAAAATGGGAATCTCCACTTGAATGCGGGATGCCTGTCAGGTGACAGGCGATCAGAAGAAGAAGTCCGAGAAAGACGAAGAAGCGAAGGCGTAAAGAAACGGATCGAGGGGAGAAGGGGACTTTCTCCCCTCGATTTATTTAGTTTTCCCGATTGGAGTAATGCTTGTATTTGGCCCGTAATTTGGGCTTTTCGATTTTCCCGGTGGGGTTTCTCGGTACATCGTCGAAAAAGATCCGCCGGGGCCGTTTGTACCGGGCCAGTCCCTGGCAGTAGGTCTTGATATCCTCTTCAGTCAGGTTCCGGTTCGATTTGGGCTTGATCACCGCCGCGACCACCTCCCCCATCCGTTCATCGGGTACTCCGATCACCGCCGCGTCATGGATGTCGTCGTGGTTCATCATAAAATCCTCGATTTCCACCGGAAAGATGTTCTCCCCGCCGGTAATGATCACATCCTTTTTTCGATCCACCAGCCAGATAAACCCCTCTTCGTCGGTTTTGGCGATGTCTCCGGTGAGAAGCCATCCGTCCACCAGGGTCTTTGCCGTGGCCTCGGGATTTTTGAAATATTCCTTCATCACCCCCGGCCCCTTGACCGCCAGTTCGCCGGGTTGCCCCTGAGGTGCCGGGTTCAGGTTTTCGTCGATGATGCGGCATTCCCAGTCGAAGCCGGGCACCCCGATGGCCCCCACCTTGTGCAGGTTTTCGATCCCGAGATGAACGCACCCCGGGCCGGTGGCCTCGGTCAGGCCGTAATTGGTGTCGTAGTCGTGATGGGGAAAGACCGATTTCCATTTGCGGATCAGGCTGGGCGGCACCGGCTGGGCCCCGATGTGCATGAACCGCCACTGGGCCAGATGGTAGTCGGCCAGGTTGAGGTCCCCGTTTTCGATGGCGATCAGGATATCATGGGCCCAGGGCACCAGAAGCCAGACCACCGTCACCCGCTCCTCTGAAATGACCTCAAGAATCCACCGGGGCTTCACTCCTTTGAGAATCACCGCGGGGGCCCCGACGATAAAGTTGCCGAACCAGTGCATCTTGGCGCCGGCATGATACAGGGGCGGAATGCAGAGAAAGATGTCCTGGTGGGACTGGTTGTGGTGCCGGTTTTCGACATAACAGGAAAATTCGAGGTTCCGGTGGGTCAGGAGCACCGCTTTGGGGTTGCCGGTGGTGCCGGAGGTGAAATAGAGCCCGGCGGGGTCGTATAAACTGATCTCCACATCCGGCATTTCCGGAGAGGTTTGCGCGAGCACCGCTTCGTAGGATTCGGCATAGGCGGGCCGCTTCTCCTCGGGCCCGACAAATATATAGGTGTGGACCGTGTTGTCGAGTTCCGCCTTGACCTCATCGATTCGTTCGATGAACTCTTCTCCGAAAATGATGATCCCGGCCTCTGAGATTCGGGTGCATCGGGCGATGGCCGGGGCGAGGAATCGGAAATTGAGGGGTACGGCCCAAGCCCCGGTCCGGAGAATTCCGAAATAGATCGGAAGAAATTCGATGCAGTTGGTCATCAGCTGTACGACCCGATCCCCCTTTTGAACGGATCGGTCGATAAGCGCACTGGCGACGCCGTTTGCCTGGTGCTCAAACTGGTCCCAGGTGATCTCTTTGCGGAGGTTCCGGGCAGGCTCTCTTTCGATGAGGGCGGTTTTCGGCCCGTACAAGCGGGCGTTTCTGCTTAAAATTTCAGTAATCAACATGGGTATGGCCTTTCTATTATAATGTGGCCAAGGCAATTATCGGGGATGGCCCCAAATGTCAACCCCGCTTTTCGAGCGAGGAAAAGTCTCTTGGGCTTATTATCAGAGGCTTTGATACCGTTTCGGCCGCCCCGGCATATTTTCCAAACCCGGCTATAACTCACTGTCGCTCATGCAGCTTCCCGGCCCGGAAAAATATCCTGGGGTGACGATAATGAAAAATACATAAAAACCGGTATTGTGGATGGACGGAGAATCCGTTTATAAATGTGTAAGCAAGGGAGATATAGAGAGCCCCTTCAGGCCGACTATTCCAAAGAAAATTGCAAACCGACATATCAAAGGAGGATATTACATGCCGAAAATCGGAGAACTATACCAAACCGCGGATTGGAAATCGGAAAAACACGTGCCCGTGGTCGAGTGTCCGGACCAAGTCGCGGCGGATGAGATGTTTGATGTCAAGGTGACTCTGGGCAAGGAAGTGGCCCACCCCAATACCACCGAACATCACATCCAGTGGATTCAACTCTATTTCAAACCCGAAGGCGGCAAGTTCGCCTACCAGATCGGGAACTTTGAATTCACCGCCCACGGAGCGTCATCCGACGGCCCCGACACCGGACCCGTCTACACCAACCACTCCGTGACCTGCACCATGAAGACCAAAAAAGCGGGCACCCTCGTATCCACGTCCTATTGCAACATCCACGGCCTGTGGGAGTTCGAAAAAGAAGTCAAGCTGAAATAGCGCGACCCTGTATTTTCCCTTTTAAAGGCCCGCTTCGGCGGGCCTTTTCTGTTCAATGATCATGCCCCGCATGCGGATGGGCATGTACATGGCTGTGGATGTATTCGGCACGGCGGAGTTGCCCGTCTTCCATGGTGTAGATGATGTCGGCCACCTCTTCCATGAAATCCCCTTCATGGGAGATGATGATGTAGGAGAGATTCAGGCGTCCGAGTACCTCTACCAGGGTCTGCTTGGTGCGGGTGTCGAGGCCGGTGCTGGGTTCGTCCAGCAAAAGCACCTCCGGTTTCATGGCCAGAACGGTGGCCAGGGAGACCAGCCGTTTTTCGCCGCCGGAGAGCTTGTGGGTGATGCGGTCTTCAAACCCGTCCAGCCCCAGATCCGCCAGGGTCTTTCGGGCGATGTCCACCGCCTCTATCTTTGATTTACCCATATTCAGGGGCCCGAAGGCCACGTCCTCCAGCACCGTGGGGCTGAAGAGCTGGTCGTCGGCGTCCTGAAACAGGAGGCCGATCCTGGAATAGAACTCCCGGAATTCCTTTTCTTTGACCACCTGCTTTCCGAACAGCTCGATGGTGCCCGACTGCGGCCGCATCAATCCCATGATAATGTGAAACAGGGTGGTTTTGCCGCTGCCGTTGGGACCCAACAATCCGGCCCGTTCCCCGGGAAGGAGTTGAAAATCGAGATCGTCCAGGATGGGCCGTCTTCCCGAATATCCGAAGGTGATTCCTTCCAGATGAATCAGC
>JGI12048J13642_10477949_pt1 | contig 13636 bp, 12 predicted proteins | sample ElkSlonscriptome_16_FD_13642 | JGI IMG/M metagenome (IMG submission 13642) | reverse complement strand
CGCTACCGACCTATTAGGGTAAAGTGTTTGGGAGATTTGGAAACGCAGAGGCGCAGAGAGCGCAGAGGCGCAGAGAACGCAGAGTAGACACTTGAGAATGTGCCTGAGCTCTGCGTTCTCTGCGCCTCTGCGATTAAAAACACAACGACTCGACTGGGCGAAACTCATTGTTTTCAAAATCGGCGACGACCCTTTCGATCGAGCTCGCCGAGGATTCGACATACCCAAACTTTGCTTTGCAGCCAACTTCGATCCGTCCCAATTCAGAGCGGCCGAGCGAATCGGCTCCGCTGGCGGTTGCCATCTTTAAAATATCATGCGGGTCAAGATCTGCGCGGGTGCGAAGCAAGAATTGAACTTCTTTCCAAACGCTCAAATCAGGATTACTGGCTCGCGAATCGGTCCCCAAAGCGATAGGGACTCCGGCGGCAATCATCTCGGCAACTGGATGTCGTTCGTAATCAAAGAATGCGTGCGTTCTTGGACAAAAAACCACGGTCAACGTCGGATGCTGGGCAAGCCATTCAATCTCACTTGCACGCAAATCGTTACCATGAATCAATAATCCACGTGGTGCCTTGGCCAACAACGAGATCAGATTCTGAAAAGGCCCACCACTCGAACGGTGACTCCAAGGGAAGATCTTGTCTTGCCAAACCCCCAGCGTTTTCAGCCGTTCGGCGAGCGGCCCTATACCGTTAGAAAGAAGTTCTCGCTCAAAAGGGGATTCGGCGACATGCATTGCCAACGGACAACCACGACGGGTTGCCAGATCAACGCACGCTTCAATCGTAACGGGGTTGGTCGAATAGGGCGCGTGAGGGCTAATCGCGGCGTCAGGAAAGGATCGCAAGTGTTCGTTCGCCGCCAGAAGTCGTTCACGATACCGTTCACTGCCAAGTCCAATCGTTTCGGCAAACGAAACGATTTCGACTTCGGCTTGGGTCTCGACAAACGGTTGCGGCGGGGTGGCAATATCGCCGATGAGAGCAACTCCGCTCGTTGCCGACTCTTCTACACCTGCTTGGATGGCTCGGGTCTTTTCTTGAGCCGTTACGTTACCTCGCGCTTCGATGACTTTTCCGATCCAGTCGTGGAGCGGCATACCCATCTCGCCAATCGGCTTCTGAAAATTGGAGAACTCCAGATGGGTGTGAGCGTTGACCAATCGGGGCAGCAGAGCAACATCACCGAGATCGATCGTTCCCGGCGGTGAGACTCCTTTGCCGACTTCGACAATTTCTTGGGCTGCGAAGCGGACCCAGCCACCATGAATGGGTTTTCCTGTTATGGGGAAAACCCATCGAGCCGCCAAGACGCTTGTCGGTGTCTTCATGGTGACCTAACGATCAAATTAGGCGAACGTGTAACCCTCTTCGCCATGATCGATAATATCCAAGCCACGTTGCTCGTCTTCGGCACGAACGCGAAGGCCGATCGCAAAGTCGATTGCTTTGAGCAGAATCAAACTGCCGATCCCAGCAAACGCATAAGTGATCAAGGTAGCAACCAATTGACCAACCAATAGGCTAGCGGAACCCGATTCAATCAGGCCAAGTTTTTCTCCGTCAGCAATGTTCCAACAGGCACGTGTTGCAAAGATGCCCGTTAGAAGGGCTCCCAAGGTACCGCCGACGCCGTGAACGCCAAAGGCATCGAGGGAGTCGTCATAGCGAAGCGCGTGCTTGAGCTTACTACATGCAAAGTAGCAAACCACACCCGCGACCGCACCCATGAACAGAGCGGGCATCGGTTGCACAAAACCAGCTGCAGGTGTGATACACACCAATCCCGCGACCGCACCACTACTGACACCCAGTACGGTTGGCTTCCCGAGAATTCCCCATTCGGTCATCGCCCATGCAATGGCTCCCGCTGCGGCTGAAAAATGGGTGACCGCAAAAGCGCTACTCGTGAGTTCATCGGAGAGGAGTTCACTGCCAGCGTTAAAGCCAAACCAGCCGACCCAAAGCATTGCCGCACCGAGTGCGGTGTAGGTCAAGTTGTGAGGTTGCAGCGGTTCACGAGGGTATCCCATCCGCGGACCGATCAAAATCGCTGCGACCAATGCGGAAATCCCACTACTGATGTGAACCACCGTCCCACCGGCAAAGTCGAGCGCACCGCCCGCAATTGCGTAGTCGCTGCCAAACGCCAAAATGCCGCCATCCCAAACCGCATGGCAAAGAGGGCAATAGATCAGTAGTCCCCACAAAACAGAAAACAACACCATCGCGCTGAACTTAATCCGTTCGGCGAACGCACCACAGATGAGTGCGGGAGTGATGATGAAAAACATGCCTTGAAATAACATGTGGGTCAAGCGAGGGATGCCACCTTCCATCGGAGTTGCCGGAGCGCCTGTAGTTACATCCCAATACCGCTGGACGTTATTCATGAAGGCATATTCAAAGTTGCCAATCCACTGGCCTGATCCGCCGAACGCCAATGAATAGCCCACCAATGCCCACAGGACCGTCATCAAGCCCATCAAGAACATACATTGCATGAGAATGCTGAGCACATTTTTTCGGCGGACGAGGCCACCGTAGAACATTGCCAAACCGGGGGCTGTCATGAACAACACGAGAGCACAACTAGTCAGCATCCACGCGTTGTGGCCTGCCAACGCGGCTTCCGCGATCGATGCTTCTAAATCGACTGGCTCCGATGCTTCTACCGTGGATACCGAATCGGCGTATGTGTTTTCGGTTGTTGTTTCAGCCGGTGGCTGGGTCTCTTGTGACCAACTAATGGGGGCCGCTGTGATGATGAAGCCAATTATCACCACAAACAGACCGATGGATAGTTTTTGACTCACGAGGTATTTCTCCGTAATTGCCAACTTGCTTCGGTGCCTAACCTTTAAAGGAGGCCCGAATGAGATGATGTGCCGCGATTACACTCGTTCTGAGCCGCCTATTGGCTCGATCGAAAAAAACGGTTTCCCGATGGAGCACTCTGTCGGAGTGGCCTGCGTCGCCTTATAAAACGGGTGCCGCCGTGGAACCCGCGATGTTACCCGTTAGGATATACCGTTTAGAGACTGAGCAAAAGCCGCCAAGGGAGATCACTTTTTCGCCCTAAAAAAGTCTCACCCCATCTCAGGAATGTGCTCGCCACGGATCAGGTCATCGAAGGATTCTCGCTGGCGGACAAGCTTGGCATTGCCGTTTTCGATCAGCACCTCGGCTGCTCGCGTCTTGCTGTTGTAATTACTGGCCATCACAAATCCGTAGGCTCCAGCGTTTTCGATCGTGACGTAGTCACCCACGAACGGCATCGGCAAGCTGCGACTTTCCACATAACCGCCTTCTCGCTGAGTAAAAATGTCGCCCGATTCGCACAGCGGGCCACCGATAATCACATCGACCGACTCACGAGACGAAACATCCCCCTTGGCTCCACAAACCGAGATCGGGTGATGCGCACCATACATGACCGGACGAGCCAAGTCATTGAACCCGGCATCTACCAAGGCGAACAAATTTTGACCCACTTTCTTGACGCTGCGAACCTCCGCGATCAGGTACCCCGCTTCCGCACTCAAATAACGCCCTGGTTCAATTTCCAAGTCGAGCCGATGTCCGAACGCTTCGCTAAGCCGATTGCGGGTCGCATCCCAAAGAGCAAAGTATTGGTCCAAGTCGACGTACGATTCGTCGCTCTTGTAGGGCACGGGCAATCCACCACCCGCGCTGATCGTTCGCAACGTGCGTCCGACTTTCAACGCCGTCTTCTCCATCGACTCGCAAACCGCACTCAAGTGTTCCAGGTCGGTGCCCGAACCGATGTGCATGTGCAGTCCACTGACCATCAAGCCATGATGATCGGCATCAATTAAACATTGGTCCACCTGCTCATGCCAAATGCCATGCTTGCTCTGCTCGCCACCGGTATTGGTTTTTTGGCTATGGCCGTGCCCAAAACCGGGGTTGATCCGCAAGGTGATCTCGGACCCAGGACGCTTCGAACCGATTTGCCCAATCATGTCGGGCGATCCGCAATTGACCGGCAAATGGTGTTCAAGAATCAATTTGAACGCTTCGTGATCAAAGATGTCGGCGGTATAGATGATTTCGTGCTTGGTCGGATCGGTCGAGAATCCAGCGGCGATCGCGCGACGAATTTCACCGGCGCTCACCGCATCGACCACAACCCCTTTTCGTCGCATTCGGTCCAAAATCGCCAAGTTGCTATTGGCTTTTTGGGCATAGCGAATTCGGTCGAACGCCGAGAGATCATCAATCCGCTTGTCGATCACCGATTGGTCGTAAACGTAAAGCGGCGTGCCGAACTGGGAGACCAAATCCTTGATGGGAAGTCCAGCAATTTCCCAACGGGCGGTCGAAAAGGTAGGAGTGGTGAGCATGCGAGCGTTTTTTTTGAGAGAAAAAAGATTTCAACTATTAACGAAGGAACCGATGACGGAGTCGACGTGCAACATCTTACCCGCTCGATATCTTAGCCGATCGTTGAATTTCGTCATCCCCATAGCCGTGCCCCTCTGAGACACGAAATTTCGCGTGCAACCGATCTGCCGATTGGCCAAACTAATCACTTCCTCAAGTCAACTTGGCGATTCGGGCCAGCGAGGTGTCCGCGCCAGCAACCAACAACGTATCGCTTTCTTTAAGCGTTTCATCGGGATCCGGTGTCGCTGAAATTCGATCTTGGAGGACATCATGAACCGCCACCACTGTCACGTCGTATTTTTGCCGCAGCTTAAGGGTACGCAGCGAAAACCCCTGCCAGACGTCGGGGACGGCCATCTCTTGGATACTAAACCCCTCTCCGAGTCGAAAATGATTCAGAACCGCCTTGCCTCGCATTCGTACGCCTAAACTGATAGCCGATTCACGTTCGGGGAAAATCGTTTCGGTCACACCGATTCGTTCCATCACTCGAGCATGGTCTCGCGAGTTGACTTTGACGTAGACATCTTTTACTCCTAAATCGCGAAGGGCCATCGTCGTCAAGATACTGGCGGTGATATCATCGCCCGTCGAAATTACCGCCGCGTCGACTCCTTTGACACCGATCCGGCGGAGTGTTTCGACGTCGGTTCCGCTGCCCATCGCCGCCTTGGTCACATGTGATGCAATTCGGTCCACCGTATCCCCGTCGGTGTCAATCGCGATCACTTCGGACCCGTGCGACGCGAGCGATTCGGCTACACTCGATCCGAAATTACCAAGTCCAATCACTGCATATCGTTTTACCATGATTCGTTCATCCTTATCCAACTGCGACGTCTTCGTAGGCATAACGGAAATGACCATGACGCGCGCGTCCTATCACCAGTGCCGATGCCAACATGAACGGCCCGACTCGCCCGACAAACATCATTATGATTGTGACCAAGCGGCCAGCGAAAGATAATTCGCTGGTCAAGTTCATCGATAGTCCCACCGTGTTAAATGCGCTAACGGCTTCGAACATTCTAGCCAAAAAACGCCCATGCGGATTGGGCGTGCCATCGGTGATGGCTAACGCAAAGATACTAATCGCCATCAGCCCAGCGGCGACCACGGCCAAGCCGATCGCACGTTGAATCGTGTCTTCGGGAATCGATCGATTTCGAAACACTGTCGTTTCGTTGCCGCGAATGCGCGACCAAGCCATCAGAATGATCAGAGCAAAGGTGGTCGTTTTTATTCCCCCCGCCGTCGAACCAGACGACCCACCAACCGTCATGAGCAGAATCGTTAGAAAGTTTGTACTGTCCGATGCCGTAGCGTAGTCGATCGAGTTAAACCCTGCGGTGCGAGGGGTGACGCATAAGAAAAATGAGTTGGATAACTTGTCGAGAAGCGAAAATCCGTCCAACGTATTGTTCCATTCAAAAAATGCGAACATAGGCCAGGGAACGACGATCAGTAGCCCCGTTGTAAAGAGGACCAATTGCGAGTGCAATGACATGCGTCGTTTCTGTTTGTTCTTCTTGGCTCGATGACGATTGGATCGATAACAAAGCCAAGTCTCTTCCATGGTGACGAAGCCGAGGCCACCGGCGACAATCAACACGGAAACAAAAAAGATGGTTGGTGGTGAATCACGAAGGCCCACCAACGAATCAGCGAACGTGGAGAAGCCAGCGTTGCAAAAAGCACTGACGCTGTGGAAGATCGCTGGCCACCATGCTTGTTCGAATCCATAGCGTGGCCCCCAGACACTTAGCAGGGCAACCGCTCCGATCGTTTCGAAGAGAAAGGTGTAGAGGACCACGTCGCGCGTCAACCGGCGAAGGTTTACTTTGGGGCTGCCACGACGTGGTTCGTGGGTTAACGATTCTGCACCGATTGACAGTCGAAACCCTAGCACTTGAATCACTAAACTGGTGAATGCCAATATTCCCAGCCCACCCAACTGAATAAGTAACAGCAAAAAGCCTTGGCCGCGAAAGGTGAACTGCGTCGACGTGTCGACCACGGACAATCCAGTAACACATACCGCGCTGGTTGCCATGAATAAAGAGTCGCTAAGCGATAAAGATTTTCCGGCGTGAATACCGGGCAAGTAGTAGAATCCGAGTGTACCGACAATAACCAAAATGGCAAACGAACCGACAAACAACTGAGGCGGCGAGATTTTTCGCCAAACAGTCGGATTGCCATCGATCACGCTGTCCCAACGACTTCGCATCCGATGCTTCGTTGGTCGTCTTTTCATTCACGGGTGGTGAGGAGCTTTGGGTGGGGACGGCGGATAGGGTGCTCGTTTAACGCTTACCCGCAGACGTTGGCTTTTCCAAATTTGCTCAGCTAAGGCTTGTCGTTAGTTGACAACTCTTTCATCGGGCAACTCGGTTCTTTCATCGGGCAACTCGGTCTACACTGGTTCTTCGACGAAGGTCGCTTGCTCGACCGTTCCTGGGACGATCCGGGTGACCGAGACTTTCGAGCGACGCAGCTCTTCAATCTCGGCGGCCATTTGGGCAATTAAATCGGCAACCTCGCGGCCAGCGGTTTCGCCAATGTTAATCATAAGTGCTTTTCGCGAATTTTCGCTAAGTGTCGTTTGACGCATCAATTTCTCCAATCAAAGAATAGGCCGAGCGTGAAAGCTCAGGGGGGATCATCGATCATAAACACAAAGTCTACTCGACCGTTACACTTTTTGCCAAATTTCTCGGTTTGTCAACATCGCATCCGCGTAATAGCGCAATGTGGTACGACAACAATTGCAGCGGAACCACATTGACGATCGGCTGAGTAAAGCTTGGGACTTCGGGGACATGGATGACGTCGTCGGCAACCGATTGGACCTCGGGATCGTCGCGGCTCGCCAAGGCAATGACCGGCCCGCCTCGTGCTTTGACCTCTTCCATGTTCGCCATCACTTTGTCGTAGGTCGAGCCTTTCGGAATGATGAAAACGCTCGGCGTTTCTTCATCCACTAGCGCGATCGGGCCATGCTTCATTTCAGCAGCCGGATAGCCTTCGGCGTGGATGTAGCTGATTTCTTTTAGCTTCAGTGCTCCTTCGAGCGCAGTGGGGAAATTGTATTGGCGACCCAAATACAAGACGGTCGATGCGTTTTGATACTTTTTCGCCACCTCGCGCACTTGCTCGTCACAAGCAAGTGCTTGCTGTACCGCACCCGGTAACTGCTTTAGCTCTTCAATAATCCGTTGTCCACTTTCAAAGCTAACGTGCCGCAGTCGACCAAAATAGAGAGCTAGCATCGCCAAAACACAGCACTGGGATGTGTAGGCTTTTGTACTGGCCACTCCGATTTCAGGCCCTGCGTGCAAGTAGACGCCGCCGTCGGAAGCCTGCGCGATCGAACTGCCGACGACATTGCAAATTGCCAACGTCCGGTGCCCTTTGCGTTTAGTTTCCCTGAGGGCTGCCAAGGTATCGGCAGTTTCACCACTTTGAGTGATGCCAAAGATGAGCGTGTTGTTTTCGATCGGCGGGTTTCGATACCTCAGCTCGCTGGCGTATTCCACACTGACCGGCAGTCGTGCGATGTCTTCGATCATGTATTCGCCGACGAGTGCCGAATGCCAACTGGTTCCGCAACCGGTCAAGATGATTCGCTCGACACAGCGAAGTTGTTGCGGAGTTAAATTCAATCCCCCGAATACTGCTGTTGCGTTTTCTTCATCCAATCGGCCTCGCATCGCATTGCGAATCGATTCGGGTTGCTCATAGATTTCTTTGAGCATGTAGTGATCGAAACCTTCCAGGCTCGCTTCACCGCTTTCGGTTTCGAGCGGTCGAATCTCGACACGAATCTTGCCCTGGTCGCGATGCAAAACCGAAAAACCATCGGGCGTGAGGACCGCTAATTGATGGTCCGCCAAATAAACAATCCGTTCGGTGCGGCCCACCAATGGGGATGCGTCACTGGCAACAAAATACTCGCCTTTGCCAACACCAATCACGAGCGGGCTTCCGAACCGGGCGGCGATCATGAAATTGGGATGATCGCGAAAGGCAATCGCCAACCCATACGTCCCCCGCAAACGAGCGATCGCGTTTTGAACGGCAGCCAAATATCGCAGGTTGGGCTGTTCTTCGTTGATTGGAGCTTGTTTGAGCTCTTCGGCAACCAAATGAGCGACGACTTCACTATCGGTTGCCGAGACAAACGTGTACCCCTTTTTGATCAGTTCATCTTTGAGAACTTGAAAATTCTCGATCACCCCATTGTGGACTAGAACGACTTCTCCATCGCCGCCGAGATGAGGGTGAGCGTTTTCGATCGTCGCCGGACCGTGGGTGGCCCAGCGTGTGTGCCCGATTCCGAGGGTTCCCTTGGGCATCTTGGAACCCAATTCGGCGGCGAGCGAATCGATGCGTCCGACCGAGCGAGTGATTTTGAACGACGAACCGCCATGAATCGCCACTCCCGCACTATCGTAGCCGCGATATTCTAGTCGCCGCAGACCATCCAACAGAAAATGGCCTGATTCTTCACAACCGACGTATCCAACAATTCCACACATAAAATGCCCTTTAGGCGACGCAAATTTCGACGCGAATACCGAATCCAACCTGACTCATCTGACTCGACTCTACACAAACGCTTTTTCCGAAGTCTAGCCTAGCTAACACGATTTGGAGCATTCGACTGACAAAAACATAATGGGTGAGAATAGTTCACTCGTCGCCAAGTGACTAAAAAAAAGCCAGGAAAACCGCTCAATTCGCCGATTTTGCCATGCGCATTACCAATTGTTCCAACAAAAACCGGTCTCGGCCATCGGCGCTATGGGTTCCCTTCAAACGCAAATCCGCATCGAGTAGCCAGGGCAAAAGTTGCCGTCCGCGAGCGCGTCCGAGTCCACGAAGCTGTTTTTTCGCTTGCTGGATGTCCGCTGGGCGATGAATGCCAGCCGCTGAGAGAGCGTCTTCGAGTTGGACCGGACGTCCTTCGCGTTCGCGATGTTCAACGACCGCCGTGGCCATCCCCAAACGGCGAAGTGCCCAAGAGATTTGCGGAAGCAGAGCGATCGGGCGTTGGCCACCGCTCATCAATTTGTCGAGCTGCAGCATCGCTTCGGCGGCATTCCCCGAGGCGATCGCATCGGTAATTTGCCATACAGTTTTGCCTTGCCAGCCCGCCACGACGTCGCGAACAAGCGGCTCGTCAATCGTTTCACCAGGCTCACGGTACAAGGCCAATTTGGCTATCTCGGTATCGATCATTCCCATTTCATCGCCCAGCATTTCGATCAACGCGTCGGCAGCATCCGCAGACAAGGTCGCTTTGTGCCGTTTGGCGACGTAGTTGCACAAGAATTTTCTTCGTGATGCAGCGGTGATGCCAAGCTTCTTGTCAGGCGAAGCGTTGCATGCGATTAATAAATGGTCAGCCGCGATTCCTTTGTATAACCGCGTGTTGGAAGCCAGCGAGGATAAGTCCAATATAAAACGATTCGACGTCCCCGGTTTGGCGACATATTTTTCCAACTCGGGTCGATGATTCGTGACGAATTTATCAGCCTCGCGGACGACGATCGCTCGTTTGCCATCAAAATCGAATAGCGAGGCCGTTGCCAAATCGTCGCGCAAGTCGGACCAACGAACCGAATCGCCGTCGAAGGAGGTCACATCGCCGTCCGCACAAAACGCGGATATCGACCACGACCGCAGGGCCGTATCGCCACCAAAAACCGCCGCAACCGACGGCATTTCCGCAGGCGGCTTCATCAGTAGGTCAAACGCACTCAGGATGGCCATGGTTATCTTCGTCAAAGAAGCAGATAGAAAGGATCGGTTCTAAGGAATAGTCTAGCGAAGACTGCGCTGTTTTGAACACGACCGACGGCACTGAAAAATGACCATGCGGAGGAGAGATCGATGTGCAATCGTTAGATTCCGATCTTTCGTTGACACTGCTTCGATCGCTTCAGGTTGCACAACGGTGTGTCTTGTTGTTTTCATTGAGATTCGCCGATCGAACGTCGAAATTTACGAAAGCGAGCGGCCGCGACGCCCCCCAATGTAAGGGAGGACGATAAGGATGACGATAAGGATATCGTGCGGCGTGGCATCAATTCCACGGAAGGTATGATATGTATGTTCGACGTCAATGGCGGCTACGTGCCGTTTGGGTGACTCCCATTCTCAGTATCGTTCTCATCAGCAGCAATACTGTCTTGAGTCAGGGCACCAGTCCGTGTAACCCCTGCGATAATGTTCAGCCTTATTCGGTGATCGACCCTTGCCAAAATCCTTTGTCCACCACACCTGGCATGATGGAAGTGCAGGTAGAGCCGCTCGAAGCACCGGCGGAATCAGCAATCGATGAATCGAGCGAGTCGGCATCCGAGGATGTCATGCAGGAACTCGCCGAACCGATCGTGCCCACCGAACCGCTCACCCAACCCAACGTCGACCTGTCGAGTGGACTGGCGACCAACTTTGGTGCTGGCGGCGCAAGCGGCCTCGCCTTTTCCGACATGCCGAATATGATGGGCGACTTCCTAGGCTCGGGGCGTAATACCAACTTCGTGTACAATCTTGCTGGGGACGCGAACCCAGCAAAATCGAGTGGAGGATCCACCGTACAAAATTCAAAACTGAGCGACAACAACTCCGCAATCCCCCGAGATCGTCTGAGCTTCCGATATCATTACTTTCATAACGCCGCGACCCAGAAGTCGGTTCAGCCGACAGGCAATAAGTTGTTTCTCTGGAATACCCCTACCCCCGCCCCTCTCCCTGGCGGACCTGTGTTTGAACAAGATGTCGTCCAGCAGTTCGATGATCGATTTGACGCGCATCTGTTCGAATTCGCTATGGAAAGACGGCTAACCGAGGATTTCTCTATCGAAATGCGAATACCGTTTACGGCGACCCTCGATTCAAATTTGGAACTGGATTCGCTACAAGTCGACCAACCTTTTAAAGATGCGGGGAATTTCGAAGACGACCTATTCGGAAGCGCGTTTCCCCAGGGCACGCTGGGAAACTACGATTTCGAAATCCGAGATTTGACGTTGATCAGCAAAGCCGTCTTGCTACGTGATTGCAACTACGTGTTGAGTGGTGGGTTGGGAGTCCGAGTGCCCATTTCGAATGACAGTACGCTACGGGTCTACGATGGGATCAACACAAACCCCAACGTCTTTGCAAGTATTAGGCAACCCGATGGATCGTTCGTCGACACCCCTTTAATCACCATGTTTCGAGAACGTGATATTCGCACCGACTTGCAAACCGTGTCGCTGACGCCGTTCCTTGCCGTCGCAGCGCAGCTTACGAAAAAGAGTTTCTTCAATGGCTTTGCTTCAATTGAAGCTCCACTTGGCAAAGATAAGGTCACCTACAGAGAACGCTATCTCGACGCATCGCCCACTCCAGGATTCATTCAAGATCCAACCGTTCAAAGTCCAGCACCAGCGGGGTTTCCGGATGCAGGAAACCCATTCAGTGCGAATAACACCTACAACGTGTTTGCACGCGATCCGCAGACCCAAAGAATTCGTGAGCAAACGCTGCTGAGTATCGACATGTCGATTGGACGTTGGATTTACGAAGCTCGTAGTCGTTGCCAACGTTTGCAGCGTTTGGCTTTGATCTCTGAATTGCACTACACAACGACGCTCAATGACGCTGACATCGCGCAGTTCCAAAGTGTTGATGCCAATGGAAATGCGGTAATCGAGTACAACCAAGCGTTTACAACCAGTTCGCTCGAAGATCCGTTCACGGTCGGCAATCTCAGCAATCGCTTGGATGTTCTCAATGCCAACTTCGGGATCTACAGCCAATGGGGTCAGAACCTAACCGTTGCCACTGGCGTTGGCGTTCCGCTCCGAGACGACGATGACAAGCTGTTTGATTGGGAGCTACAGCTTCAACTCAACTACTACCCTCGCGGCTTTAGTGGATTGCCGACCGTGTTTTAGGCAAAGCAGGAACCATACCAATGGGTGGCACAATCTGTCGATCCGGCTGTTTTTTGTTTGCATTCGATCGGACAGATCGGTCCGGCAGCGAGGCAAGGTGTGACTTTTCGCTCCGAGAGCAGAGTGACACCTGCAGCAAAGCCGGCTTAAGGCGACGTGGATCCGTTTCGCCTGCGACCTCGTCCGGTCGCCAAGATGACAAGGCCTAGAAACGTCAGGAAGATTCCGGTTAGCAGTGGCCACGTGACCCGCTCTCCGAACAACATGACACCGACCACGGCCGCCATCGCCACCTGTGACGCATTGATGAGATTGACCGAGACGACGGGCAAGGCTTTTAAGGAAGTGGAAAGTGCGATGAAGGCGGACAGATTGAAGACGCCGCCGAGCACCAAAAAAAGCCACTCCGAGTCCGTAATCTGGGCCAGAGAAGAAACCTCGATTCGCATCAAGGTGGTGCTCCACAAAGAAATCGCACCGACAATACCGCTGACCAACATTGCTGCGGGTGCCGAGACCCCGCTGTGCATCGTTTTCCTCAGCATGACGCCGAACAGCCCATAGGACAGGCCCGCCGAAGCGGCGCACAGGACGCCGCCCCAAACCGGCAGCATCGTCATCGTGTCGGACATGGGGACGGCTGCATCGGGAACGCTCAAAACGACGACGGCTGAGATCAACACGAACATGGCAACCAAGGTTCGCCGGCGAACCGGTTCCCCCAGAATAAACCGTCCAAAAATCGCACCACCAATAATGAGAGCTCCGAGCGTTATCGGCACGGTGGCTGCCAAGCCGATCGACCCGAGTGCGAATTGAAAAATGCCGTTGCCGACCACTTGAGTGACCAAAGCGGTCAGTGCGAACGAGGGGATCATACTCAAGTTTGTGGCGATCGTTTGGTTTTGAATTCGCATCCAAACGACAAACGGCCCGAGTACCACGATCGTCGGAAGTGACTTCATCGCAGCGACGAGAAACGGGTCGAGGCCCACGTTTTGGCGAAGGGCTGTGTTTGCGGCGGTGTACAAAACGGCCGCTGCCATCCCGCAGGCGGCTCCAAATACCAAACCAACCGGTGGCTGCAAAGTGGCGGTCGAAAGTCGTTGATCCGCCATGAAGAATCCCAAAAAGTCAGTCAATCACCCCCGCTCGCGTCGTAATTGTGTACGATTGTAAAGGGATGAGGTACTTTGCAGAAGGACGTAGGCAATAGGACAAAAGGCGATGCTGGCTCGACTGAAAACTTTCACACTGTTGGGGATCGAA
>JGI12048J13642_10143157_pt1 | contig 13643 bp, 12 predicted proteins | sample ElkSlonscriptome_16_FD_13642 | JGI IMG/M metagenome (IMG submission 13642) | reverse complement strand
GATGTACAATCCCTGTGGCGGGTGGTACAACTTTGAAGTTATCGAATGCTTTTTGTCCCCAATGAAGGAATTCATAACGCTCGCTGTTGCGTTCAAACTCAAATTGAGAGTTCAATAAAATCGCGTCATTGCGCCCGAAGACATCAACCTGAACAGAGTGGTCAATAACCAGATCCACTGGGCATACCGGGTTAATCTTCTGTGGGTCACCACCAAGTCGTTTCATCGAGCTACGTAATGCGGCGAGATCAACTACCGCCGGAACACCTGTAAAATCTTGTAAGATTACACGTGCGGGTTTAAAGGGGATTTCAACCGCATTGTAATTATTGGCATCCCACCCGGCTAAGTTGTGGATGTCTTTTTCCTGTACTTCATGCCCATCAAGGTTACGGAGTGCATTTTCCAGGAGCACCTTGATACTGAATGGTAGTTTTTCGACATTGCCAATTCCGGCATCAATCAACGCCTGCAACCGATAAATGACGGCATCGCCGTTTCCGGTGTCAAATGTACCTCTTGCACCGAATGTATCTAATTTTTTGCTCATATTTTGCACCTCAAGATTAACTAACGGTATCAACTAACAAATTTTCATGGCTAAATCGGGGGGAATACCTCCTAATTAGGTGTTCATTCTACCTAAGTATACGCGTCTTGTCAGTTCTTCATCCACACTTCTCGTTTATGCAGACAATAAAAAAATCTTATACAAGTAAAAGTGTGTCACATAATTTTACCGAGAGCTAAAGCGCAAACATCGCAATAGTGTACTAAAATACCTGTAGATACTTTCCGTGATACAAGCCTTTAAGGATGAATCATGAGCAGTGAATCTCAGGATGAGTTACCCATTCCGCATGACGCAAAAGCAACAGCAAATAATCGGCTAAGACGGCTTCAAGAGCACAGTCGTTCAGATATTCCTGCAATGATGGCTCATCGCTCTATGAGCACATTCACACTCCAGCAAGAACCCATGCCAGAAGAGGCATTTGACCATATATTGGTCGTCGTATATCCGCAGGATCCATTCGTCGGCGAACCAGAGGTACGCACGATGAGTGTGCGCGATATACAGTCTGGATTAATCAATTCACGCGTGAAAATACAGGATAGCGCCGGGCACAACATTGCTACAGCAGACGAAGATGGCAATTTCTTGTATTGGCCGGATACCCCGCAATTTAATCAGATCAACACATTCTATTACACCACATTTACCTTACGGATGCATGAACGTTACGCACGCCGGGCATTACCATGGTCATTTCCCTCACCACGCATCATCATTGATCCACACGTTGGGGATGAGGCAAATGCATTTTACAATGAGCAAGATAAAATGCTGGGCTTCCACAATTTTACGCTTGATGGCGACATATATAGTACAGCTCATAGTGCAGACATAATCAGCCACGAAGCCGCTCACGCCGTTTTAGATGGTGTGCGTGACCTCTATAACGAATCTTTCGGTTTAGGTCCTTCTGCGTTTCATGAGAGCTTTGGCGATATGACCGCCATGCTCGTTGCATTACACGATGATTCGCTAATTCGTCGGCTGTTAGATTGGACAGAGGGCAATATTCGCTTAGATAATTTTGTATCGCAGGTTGCAGAACAACTCACCGGTTTACTCATCAACAAGGCGATGCGTACACACACGGTTTATCTGCGAAACGCAATCAACGACTTGCATTACAAAGCCTTTGATGACCTCACCTATTCGCCGACAAATCCTGAGTTCGAACTTGGTTTACAGAATCATAATTACTCACGACTATTTACGGGTGCATTTTATGATATTTTCGCAGAAATTTATGAGTATTACCAAGAAAATATGCCCGCGCATGTAGCCATTTACCGTGCCCGTGATACTGTTGGTTATTTGCTGATGTCAGCGATTGAATTGGGTCCTGTTGGCGAGTTTTCATTCGCAGATATGGCACGCGCCTTTATCGCCGCAGATCATGCGATTTACAATGGCAAGCATCGTACTCATCTTTCTAAAGTCTTTCAAGGACGGGGTTTACTCACACGAAATGAAATCACAACATGGGTTAATCAACTAGAAGCCACACCAGAAATACAATTACCCAATACGATAAATTCTGCGATGGCTTCTGCCTTATTTTTAGAGCAAGAAATAATGCCGGCTCTCAAACTTCAACCAGAATCTGAACTTATCCCAATGTCAACCTATCGTAATGCCGCCGGTTTCGCATATCTCACATATTTTTCATCACGCGGTATGACACTCCGAGGCACACAATATAAGGAGTTCAACGGCGCAAATATTGATGTATTTGGCGGTTTAACACTGATGTTTGATCCAAAGAATCGGTTGCGTTGTGCATTCTATCGTCCGGTAAACGATGAGGATGTTCGGCAGATTAGTGTGTTAACCGCAGAACTTATTCGCACTGGATTGATCGTATCGAATATTCAACAAAGTATTGTCTACCAGCGTTATGCTACACCTGAAGGTTTATATGTTTCTGCGCCAGCATATGCTGATGGTCAAAAACCGCCGGCAAGATTGGTCAAATATCCGGTGCTTTTCGATCCGATTGATGATAATGTGCGTTACTTTACAGAATACCTTAACGAATTGCAGGAGCATCAAGAAAATCGCAGAAAAGCCTCGGAGAATTCCAAGGATTAGAAATTATCATTTTACATTTGAGAGCGAGTGCTGTAGACTAATGCGCCGTGAACATACACCATTTATCATGGAGAAAATGACGCATGGCAAAACGTAAATCTTCACGTTCTTCATCATCCAGTAGTAGTGAGAAAGGACGACGTTCTAGAACACGGGAACGGAGGGAACAACGCGAGAAGGAAAAACAGCGCCAACAACAGATTGTCATTATTATCGGTGTGGTTGTCGCCGCAATCGTGATCGCGGGTCTATTGATTGTCGCCAACCAACCGGCTGATGCACCAGTACCGGAAGACCTCGTTGCCCGTTATGAGAACATTCCCCAAACACAGACCGATGAAGGCTACTTTCGTCTAGGTCGTCCTGATGCGCCAGTGCGTGTTGAAGAATTCTCCAGTTTTTCCTGTCCAGGATGTGAGCAATTTTTCAGCGCAAATATGGATAGTCTTGTCGAGCTTGTACGGACAGGTGCGATTTCGTTTACCTTCGTCCCACAGGTAACAGGTAGCCTGCTCAATGCAGAAGGTGCCGCCCGCGCGGCTATTTGTGCAGGTGAACAAGGGTTATTCTTTGAATATCATGATATGCTGTTTGATTGGCATACACGTTTTGGTAATCAGGCATTTTCACAAAATCGTTTGCGCTCTGGGGCAGAAAATATCGGCTTAGACGTTGATACATTCAATGACTGTGCAACGAGTGGGCGATCCGGTGATATTGTTGATAGTGGGGTGAATGAGGGCGTGAGCCGTAGTATTCCTGGCACACCGTCAACGTATGTTAACGGATCACCGGTAACATCTAACTTCACCGCTATCAATGATGCAGTTCAAAGTGAATTGCGTGAAATCGGCGCTACACTTAACCCGATCCCAGCTGGAAATGCCGACGACGAAGATGCAGAAACATCGTCTGAGGATGCAGACGTAGAGGACACCGATTCTGAAAGCGAAAGCACACCGGAACCGGATGATACTGAAGACACATCGTCTGAGGATGAACCAGAAGCCGAATCTACCGAAGAAGCATCTGATTAATCACAAAATCTATAGTAGAAACAATGCAAAAGATCCACGATCACTGTTTGATGGTGGATCTTTTTGTTAGCATAATGCTTAGTTTATTTGAGGCGAAGCACTTGAGGTGATTGTTTGGGCACTTGTTCAATTTCTCCACGAGCTTCTAAATCCAGTTTAACAGTGGTTGTATACCAGCCAATCGACCCTTCAAAATTAGTCAGGTTTTTCTCAACAGCCGCGGGAAGTTCACTAAATGGAATTTCTTCTTGCTCACGGATTGCGCGTAAAATTGCATCACGCACTACATCGTATTTCGTTTTTTCGATGTTTGTCCCCAATTTCCCTTGTGGATGTTGCGTCAAAATACGTTCAGTCATACCTTCACTCTCACTTTCTGTTGATAATAAATAGATTTGCGACTTGTTTACCTGATGGATGCTAGGATAAATCTACGGTTGTCAATTTTTTATTCAAGCTCAATCGCCTGTGGTGAACTAAGATAATTATGTAGCGCCTTACGGCAAAGTCGTTTCCAACCGCTACCAAGCAGGAAGCTCACCGCGATGCCAGCAAGCCCTTCAAATCCAGTATGTTCTAATTTCACCTTTGTGCCTTCAGCCACTGGCGTGAGTGTCCATGTCACAACAGTCGGTTTTTTCATGGGACCACCCTGCCAGGTATACGCCAATTTCTTTGGTTCGTCGACCAATAAGACTTCACAATGGACGACGCCATCAAAACCAATGGACGATGCAGTACGAAAGGTAAATTGATGTCCCACATAAGGTTGAAAGTCTGTTTCCATCAGCCATGCAGATAGCGCTTTAGGATTCGTAATAGCTTTCCATACTTTTTCTGGCGGATGTGGATAGATTTCTTCGAGCATAATACTACGATTCATGTTCTTCATTTCCTCCACGCGGTGTATCATCAGGCATGGTATCCAGATAATTACGCAAACCACCAAGTTTACGTTTCCAGAAGCGTTGATAATGCCGTACCCAGATCTCAACCTCTTGTAGACGTTCCGGCTGTAGTTGGTAGAAATTTTCCCTGCCCTCTTGCCGTTTATTAACCAAACCTGATTGAAGCAAGATCGCCATGTGCTGTGATATAGCAGGACGGCTTATATCAAAATTCGTCGCTAAATGTGTCACTGTTGTGTCTTCATCTCTCAGCTGATCTAGAATTTGACGACGTACGGGATGGGCAATTGCCGTGAAAACATCTGCATTGGCATGTTGTGAAGTTTTGCTGTGCGATGGCATATGAATATCCAAATTTATTGAACAATTACATTATACGTAAGCAATAGCTTACGTGTCAAGTCTGAGTAACATAAGATCGCGTTGATGTTTACCAGAATCCCCACGTTTACCTTATACGCTGAACGAGTGCTTGACGTATGGCTACTCTATGGGTAATGTGAACGTCTCATTGATTACGCAAAGAAATAGAGTGTAATGACAAAACCTAAAGTGACAATCTACACCGACGGAGCCTGTTCTGGTAATCCAGGTCCGGGTGGATGGGGTGCATTATTGATTTATGATGGCAATGAAAAAGAGATCAGTGGTGGTACATCGAATACTACCAATAATCAGATGGAAATGACCGCCGCCATTGAAGCATTTGAAGCACTAAAGCAACCGTGCGATGTGACCATTTATACCGATAGTCAATACCTGAAAAACGGGATCACGTCCTGGATTCATGGTTGGCGGAAAAATGGCTGGAAGACCGCGAAAGGCAAAGCCGTCAAAAATCAGGATTTATGGAAACGACTTGACAGTGTCCTGAAAATTCATGATGTGCAGTGGGCATGGGTAAAGGGTCATGCGGGACATGAATACAACGAACGTGTAGATCAACTTGCTGTTGCTCAACGTGACAAAGTTGCAAAAAAAGAGTCGCACTAACCATCGAAACGCGCTACTATCACTTGCCTTGTCTTGATTATTCTATGAACTGAAACGAGGACATGATGCCATCTATTTCCAAGCGTGTGGCAGGATTCGGAACGACCATTTTTACAGAAATCAACAATCTCGCCCGTGAACATAATGCCGTCAATTTGGGTCAAGGTAAGCCGGACTTTGACGGTCCTTCGCAGATTATAAACGCGGCAGTCAAAGCCTTGCAGTCGGGCAATCACAATCAGTATGCACCGGGACCCGGCACACCAAACCTGCGCCAAGCAATAGCAAATCATGCGGGACGCTATAATCTTGAGGTTGACCCAAATCATGGAATTGTCATTACACCGGGCGCGACAGAATGCTTGTTTGCATCGATCATGGGGTTAGTTGACCCCGACGATGAGGTCATTGTCATTGAACCTTATTTCGACAGTTATGTACCGGGGATCATCATGGCGGGCGCAAAACCTGTGTTTGTCCCTATGCATCCACCGGAATGGACGATCGACCCGGATGAACTACGCGCCGCATTTACCGAAAAAACGCGGGCGCTGATGTTGAATACACCACATAATCCCACAGGTCGAGTATTTAGTTTAGAAGAATTGACGATTATCGCGGATCTGTGTAAAGAATTTGATGTTACGGTTATTAGCGATGAAGTTTATGAGCATCTGATTTTTGATGATGCAGTTCACATCCCGATTGCGACTTTGCCGGATATGTTTGAACGCACCATTACCATCGGGAGTGCGGGCAAAACATTTGGTATGACCGGTTGGAAAATTGGTTGGGCGTATGGGCATCCGCAATTGGTGAAAGGTATGGGACAGGCACACCAATTTATCGCCTTCGCCACCAACCACCCTGCACAGGAAGCCGTCGCATATGCCTTTGGACTACCAAAAACTTATTTTGAGCAATACCGACAAGCGTATGTTACGAAACGTGACCTGATGATGAACGCGCTAGAAGTAGGCGGGTTGAAGGCACAAAAGCCAGAGGGAACCTATTTCGTTATGGCAGATTTTTCTGATGTCTTTGACGGTGATGATATTGCGTTCTCCAAACATCTCACCGCAGAAATTGGGGTAGCCTGCATACCCCCAACATTTTTCTACAGCGATGCCCATAAACATATGGTACGCACACAGGCTCGTTTCGCCTTTTGTAAAACTGATGTCACCCTTGTGCAAGCAGGTGAAAAACTTGCAAAGCTCAACACATGATCTAAGGATGGACAACGCACAATCGCATTATCCATCCTTTAATATTTTTCATAAACCACTATCTCGCCACTATTTGAGGCATAGGCGATAAATTGTCAATTTTTAGACCACAATGGGCAATGTACAACAAAGTTCACAATCATGAAGCCTCTGATTATCCTAGAATCAGTAACATACTAATAATCTAGAAAAATATGAATGCCACAACCACTGCTGTAATTAGTGCTCCGATCCATGCGGTTTGGTCAGGAACAGCATGACGTTTAACGAGCAAGTTCTTAATCAAGAACATCGCGTACACAACAAGCCCTGCACTAATTAGCGTAAAAAGTAGCATGCCACCTGACATAGTTGGGAAACCATTTAACAGCACACGTTCAAGAGTAACACTCCCGCCTCGAAACATATCTATTAGTGGCAAAACGATCATTTCGACAAGGTTAGCGAGCGACAGCAAGATACTAATCGGTATCCATATACTGACAATATCAGCGCTATGTGGCAACAACTCACCCGTACCACCATTCTGTTTGATGTACCAATACGACAAAAAGCAGGCGGCACCAACACCGACACATCCCAGTAAAATCAAGATAAATGGCGGGAAGATAATACCGAACAGATCAATACTGGCTTCAAAGCGTAAAGCGCGAATTAAAGAAGCAACCACATTAACCACACCAATAACGAACGAAACCAGACCAACACTCAAAACCAATTGCCACCATGTCGAAAGTGATTCAGTTGCGCTCTCATGCTGTTGGGTCAGCGCGGGGATTCCCGCCTTAGCGAGCGCTTGTGCCTGTGTTGTGATAGCATCAACACTTAATGATTCAGGCGCACCGGGGATGGCACTCAGAAACCCGATATTTACCGATTGATCTCCACTCGAAACCGTCGTATTAGAGGGCATAGGCGTGACATTATCAGGCGATGTAGACTGTGCAGACGGTTGTTCGGACTGCATTGCTTCTAATGCCTGAGAAGCCAACTCATTCTGTGGGTTAATGCGTAAGGCTCGCTCAAAGCATTGACGACGTTTTTCTGCGCTAGGTTGCACTAAACCCAGATAATACCACGCACTATCATTCGTTTTATCTTCTTTAACAATCTCGGTCAAAAGACGTGCGGCTTGTTTGGGTTCGTTCGCTTCATATGCGGCAATTGCCTCAGACATGCGATCACTAGTCATGTTCAGCTCTCCATTTATATTGTTAACTCACCTTTCATGATAACTTACCTTCATAATCATGCAAATCAAAAATATTCAGGGTAGGATTGTCCAGTCTGCTGCTAGACGAGAATACGCTCTGCCATTACACTGTGACTATAAGTTATTCGTACATAGTTACTTAAAAGGCAAATTTATGGTCGCTCAAGAAAATGTTGGTGCTTCTCCTATGGATGAGATGCCCTTAGAACCGCAAATTCACGACAATATCCTCGGCACAATGGGAAATACCCCACTTGTACGCCTCAACCGCGTGAGTCGTGGTGTACGGGCACAGGTAGTCGCTAAGGTGGAATACTTTAATCCGGGAAGCTCCGTTAAGGATCGTATTGGTATCACAATAATCGAAGATGCAGAAAAAAGCGGAATCCTGAAGCCCGGTGGCACTATCGTCGAATCTACATCAGGCAATACAGGGGTCGGCTTAGCGATTGCCGCATCAATGAAGGGCTATAAGTGTGTATGTGTGATGCCGGACAAAATGTCCGATGAAAAAATCCGTGTACTACGCGCTTATGGCGCACGGGTTGTCGTTACACCGACCAATGTCGAGCCAGAAGACCCGCGTAGCTATTATAGCGTTGCCAAAAAAATTGTTGAAGAAACACCGAACAGTATTCTCGCTAATCAGTATCATAACCCGGTAAATCCTCAAACACACTACGACACCACAGGACCTGAATTATGGCGACAAACAGCCGGTAAGATTGATGTGTTCGTTGCCGGTATGGGTACCGGTGGAACAATATCCGGAGTGGGACGTTTTCTGAAAGAAATGAACCCAAAAATTCAAATCGTGGGCATTGATCCGATTGGATCGATTTTGCACGATTATTTTTACTCGGGCAAAATGACTGAAGCAAACTCATATAAAGTTGAGGGTGTCGGCGAAGATTTTATCCCATCAACATACGACTTTGACGTAATTGACGATATTGTGCGGGTTACAGATAAAGAATCATTCTTAATGACACGCAGAGTCGTCCGTGAGGAAGGCATGTTTGTCGGCGGCTCGTGCGGGTTCGCGGTTGCAGGTGCGCTACGCTATGCGGCAGAACGTGACCTCGGACCAGATAAGATGGTTGTCGTACTTTTACCCGATAGCGGATCACGTTACCTGAGCAAGATTTTCGATGATAATTGGATGCGAGAAAATCAATTCCTTGAAAGTGAATGGGTGGAAAGTACAATCGCTACTGTGCTTGATCGCAAAACACGGCATGGTATCGTTGTTGCACATTGTACAGATACTATCGCAGAAGCCATCGGCAAACTTAAGGAAACCGATGTCTCACAATTACCGGTAGTCGGCGAACGGGAGCAATTACTGGGTGTGGTGAATGAAGTTACCTTGCTCAGTTATATGCTTCGTCAGCAGGGAAGTGACGCGGCAAATATCTCGCTTGAGGATGCTGAAGTTATCGAAACCAATGTGCCAACGCTTACACCAGAGACACCGATTGAAACTGTCATGAGTGTGTTTAGTACAGAAAAAATTGCTCTGATTACCGAAAGTGTACCAGAAACTGATGATCGGCGCGTGGTTGGTATTCTGACACAAATCGACTTACTTGATTTTCTCTCCAATCGCAAATAATGAGCCGTGTTATTCGCTTCTGGAAGCCGTATGGTGTCCTAACAAAATTTACCGATCAAGAGGTGCGACCAACGCTCGCAGACTACATCGACCTGCCGGAGATTTACGCGGCAGGTCGTTTGGATAAAGACAGCGAGGGATTACTCATTCTGACAGATGATGGTACGCTAAGTCATCGCTTGACCGACCCTAAATTTGGGCATCCACGCACCTACTGGGCACAAGTTGAGCGCGTTCCAGATGAAAGCGCACTCCAACAATTACGCGACGGCGTCATCATCAAGAAATATCGTACAAAACCAGCGCACGCTCACTTGCTCGCTACGCCTCCCGCTATTCCCGAACGCCCTGTGCCAATCCGCTACCGTAAAAATGTGCTGGATTCGTGGATTGAGCTTACGTTGACAGAAGGACGTAACCGACAAGTACGACGTATGACCGCCGCTGTTGGACACCCCACATTAAGGCTTATACGCTCGGCAATTGGTTCGATCACACTTGATGGGTTATCACCGGGGAAATGGGTAGAATTATCACAGTCAGAAATCAATGCCCTGTGGAAGAGTGTACGGGGTATCACATAACGAAGGCAAACAACATGAGCGATTTTTCGTGGTTACCAGACTTTATCACCGAACAGATGTCACAATGGCATGTACCGGGTGTGGCAATAGGTATCGCACACAAGGGCGAAACGGTGTTTGCGCGGGGTTTCGGTGAACGTGACCGCGAAACAAAAAAGCCAGTAACGACACAAACCTTATTCGGCGTAGCGTCTACCACCAAAGCATTCACAGCGATGACCCTCGCGCTACTCGTCGATCAAAAAAAGCTAGAGTGGAATACTCCGATTCGAGAGTACATGCCAGCGTTTGCGCTATACGATGATTTTGCAACGCAACGTATGACTGCACGAGATTTATTGTGTCATCGCTCCGGTTTACCACGTCATGATACCATGTGGTATCATTCGCCATTCACCCGTCAGGAACTTTTTGAGCGTCTTCATCACTTAGAACCGACCGCAGATTTTCGTACAAAGTGGCAATATCAGAACTTGATGTACGTGGTCGCTGGTATGCTGGTTGAAAAGATCACAGGGGACACATGGGAAGCATTCGCACAAACACACATCCTTGCGCCACTTGGCATGATAAATAGCAATTTCAGTGTTGATGACACCCAGAAAACCGATGATTTCGCCCTACCCTATGAAGCGCGTGGTGAAGATATACACAACATACCCTTTGTCAAAAACCTCAATTATATCGCGCCAGCGGGTGCCCTGAACTCCAATATAAATGATATGCTTAATTGGTTAAATGTACATCTAAGCCAAGGATTGCATGGCGATACTCGCTTTGTACAAGAATCAACATTAAACACGATGCACACACCCCAGATGATTGTTGATGATCCGACTCGCAATGAACTTCTCGGAGAACCATTTGTGAACTATGGTTTAGGCTGGTTCGTACAGTCGTTTAGAGGTCATCAAATGATTTATCATGGAGGCGCGATTGATGGATTTTCAACCCGAGCGGCTCTATTGCCTGACAATGAGATAGCAATCTTTATCACTTGCAATTTAGATGGTTGCGCCTTACCCGGTATTGTAATGTATACGCTGTGCGATCATATCTTAGGTTTAGACCCTTTGAATTGGCACCAGAAAGCCAAAGTTATCGTAGAACGCGACCATAGGGAAGCATTTGACCTGCTAGAAAAATCTTCTAAAGCGCGAATCACTGACACATCGCCTTCTCACCCATTAAAGTCATATACTGGAGGATACACCCATCCTGCCTATGGCACGATAAATATTACAATGTCGGACGAAAACACATTGCAAGCACACTATAATCATCGTGTGTCCGCTATCGAGCATTATCATTATGACATCTTTGATCTTGTGCTTGACCGCTACCCACAAATACGCTTGAAGCTTTCATTTCACACCAACACAAATGGTGATATTTCACAGGTAACGGTGCCACTTCAGGAAGGGGCAAAAGACATTATATTTAGGCGGATAGCATCCTAATTCGCATCAATCCAAGTAATGATATTATCTGCCAGCGTATCAGCATGAGATGCGATCAAATAATGTCCAGCATCTTCAATCATGACACTATAGGATTGAGGATAAGTGTTATCTAATGCCAACAGTGAGCTGGTAAACGCTTCACCTTCTGGTACATCAGTCGTATCAGCAATCAGGAGCAACATAGGCACATCAAGATTCGCAACAACCGTGTTGAGGCGTTCAGTTGTTAAGCCATCCGCGACCATAACGCCTTCATCGGCAAAACCTACAATCGTTTGCGAACGACTGCGTAGGGCAGTCATCTGTCCGCGTAAATCACTATTGTATTCCGAGGAGACAAACATACCAGCAACCGGGCGTAACAAGCCTACTTCCGCAAAAATCGATAACGACCCGTAAGTACCCATTCTTCTAACAACATCATCGGCAACGTCAGGAGTCAACCCATCCAGCAAGATCACACCATCAACATCGTATTGTGCGACATATGCCAGCGCATATGCACCGCCAAGGGAATGCCCTGCAATGTACACAGAATCGCCCTCGTTGGTAATTTCAGCAATTACTGCACTATTCCATGCAATTGCATCATCAACTGTCCAATCATCCGGTAACGAGCCGCTATAATCCGCGCCAGGGCGATCAAATGCACACACCCGTACATCGTTTTCGAGTGCGTCCATCAATGGGAGCATGTCAATCGCGCCGCCCGCAAATCCATGAAATAACACAATCGTAGTGTTGCCCGTACCTGAGCAGAGCGTATGGGTATCTAAACCGTTAACATCAATCATTTCGCCCGGTGCGGGATAATCCGCAACCACACGCGGAGAAGCAAAGCGATCATAGCCGAATGCAATCACTACACTCGCAACGATGAAAATGACTAATCCAATGAGTACACGCCTAAGTATTCGCATTATTTCCCCTTGCTTGTGACGTAATACCCTTCTATACGCATTAAACATCAACAGCGTTGCAAAAAAACCTGCCCAGCATAATTGGACAGGTTTCTGATTTATGATAATGCCGTAGAGTAGTTTACTTAAACTTCTCCATCAAGTCGTTGAGCGCATCTTCAGATGGTCGCATTTGCTCATCAGAGAGTTTAGCTAGCGGTTCTGGCACAACATCTTCAATTTCAATCAGAGTTGGGCGTGGTTCTTCATAGTAGATCAACCCTGTTAAGAACAATTCCTCACGTTGTGCTTCTTCCAGCACAGTAATCGCCTGTAAGCGACTACGCGGGTCATGGTCACGGTCGATTTTCTTCAGATGGATGATTGTCCCATCATGCATATCAACCGGAATAATTTCCCCTTCTGGATAATCATCAATTTCAATCTCATCCTTCGCCTCAACATAATCTGGCGCAAGAAGTTGAATCTCATGAAGCGGGATTTCGTTTTCCTTACCATAGGGATAGCTCTTGGTCGAAGTTTCCGCATTATTGAAGGTCACGCATGGACTGACAATATCCAGCACAGCGATCCCTTGATGACGAATCGCCGCTTGCATCAGTGTTTGTACTTGCTTGGCATCGCCACTAAAACTCCGCGCGACAAAAGTTGCCCCTGCGATAATGGCTTCTAATGCCAGATCAATGGGTGGCAGATCATTCTGACCATAGTATTTCAGGTATTGTCCTTCGTCTGCGGTAGCAGAAAATTGCCCTTTAGTCAGACCGTATACGCCATTATTCTCAATAATATAGACAAAGGGAATGTTACGACGAATTGCGTGTTTAAACTGCCCCATGCCAATACTACCTGTATCGCCATCACCACTAACCGCAACACACTTCAGCGTACGGTTCGCCATAAGCGCACCGGTCACAACCGACGGCATACGCCCGTGAAGCGCATTAAAACCATGTGAACGTCCAAGAAAATAGGCGGGTGTCTTACTAGAGCATCCAATACCACTCATCTTTAGA
>JGI12048J13642_10979143_pt1 | contig 13647 bp, 9 predicted proteins | sample ElkSlonscriptome_16_FD_13642 | JGI IMG/M metagenome (IMG submission 13642) | reverse complement strand
GGGACGGGTGGGCGCCGAGAACGTGCACGGAGAGGAGCAGCAGAAGCTGGACGTCTTCGCCAACGAGGTGATCTACAAGGCCATGGACCACACGGGCCTCCTGGCCTGCATGGCGTCCGAGGAGAGCGAGGGGTTCATGGCCATCCCCGACAAGTTCCCCGCCGGCGACTACGTGCTCCTCTTCGATCCGCTGGACGGCTCGTCGAACATCGACGTGAACGTCTCCATCGGCACGATCTTCTCCATCCACGACAAGATCTCGGAGGGGGAGCGCGGGACGCTGGAGGACTGCCTCCAGGCCGGGAGCCAGCAGGTAGCCGCCGGCTACATCCTCTACGGCTCCTCCACCATGCTGGTCTACACCACCGGGGCGGGGGTGCACGGCTTCACCCTGGACCCGTCCATCGGGGAGTTCATTCTCAGCCACCCCGACATGCGCATCCCGGACCCCCCGGTGAAGGTCTATTCCGTCAACGAGGCCTACTACGATCGATGGAGCCGCGGGCAGAAGAACCTGGTGAACCACCTCAAGACCGAGGCGGGGTTCGGCTCCCGCTACATCGGGTCCATGGTGGCGGACGTGCACCGCACCCTGCTCACCGGAGGGCTCTTCATGTATCCCTCCGATGCCCTCAACCCTCGCGGGAAGCTCCGGCTGCTGTACGAGGCGGCGCCCCTGGGGATGATCCTGGAGCAGGCGGGCGGGCGGGCGAGCCATGGCTCGGGACCGCTCCTGGACGTGGTACCGGAGGAGCTCCATCAGCGCACGCCGGTCTACATCGGCTCCGCGGAGCTGGTGGACATGGCGGAGGGCTACCTGCGGAGCGACTCAGAAATCTGAGAGACCGTGGTTTTCTGAGGGGGTTCGACTTCCTGAGCTCTCCTATAACTTAGTGACTCACAAGAAGTTATACGGGTACTTCTGTTGGCACTGAACTTGCCACGCAAGTATCCCGGTCACATCTGCCCACTCTGGGCACCCATTCACCCTTTTGGGAACAAGGTGACATGAAGCGATTTAAGTACTTGACTCTGGCAGCGCTCGTAGCGTTCGCTGCCTGTGATGAGGGCGAAGATCCAGTCGCCCCGGTCACGGGCACCGTTTCGGGCGTCGTCACGATCGAGGGTACAGGCGCTTCTGGTGTAACCGTGGAGTTGTCGTCTGGCGAAACCGCCACGACCGACGCTTCGGGCTCCTACTCGTTTACGGACGTAAGCGCAGGCGCCTACACGGTGAGCATCAGTAACCTACCCTCGGACGCGACGTTCTCCTCCACCTCGCAGGCTGCGACGATTTCGTCGGCTGGCCAGGTGGTCACTGTTAATTTCGACGGCGACTTCGTCCGTACGTCCGCCATTCTGGGCGGCGTGGCGGTGTCCGGCGAGGGCCCGCTCGAGGGCGTGACGGTCAGCATCGGTGGTGGCAACACCACGACGACCGACGCCGCCGGGCAGTACTCGTTCTCCGGACTCCGCGCTGGGGACTACACGGTCTCCATCAGCGGCTTCGACGCGACGCAGTACAGCTTCGCCGAGACGTCCAAGGACGTGACGGTCGGCGCGGGTGAGTCCGCGTCCGTCTCGTTCTCCGGAAGCGTCGTCGCCAACGCGACCGTCTCCGGTTCGCTGTTCCTCGACGAGAACCCGAAGGACGACACCTTCACCTCGCAGGTCGAGGACAAGCTGGCCGCGGCCGACATCATGATCACCCTCGAGGGTGGTGGTGTGGCGGTCTTCGATACGGTCCAGACCGATGCCAACGGTGACTTCTCCTTCACGGGTCTTCCCGCTGGGAGCTACCGTGTCGAGATCAACAGCACCGACGCGGACATCCCGGGCAACGTGGCCTTCGGTGGTACGTCCACCGCAGCCGTCGTGACCCTGAACAACGGGGAGTCGGAGTCGGTCTTCTGGCCCTTCGACATCACCCAGCAGGCGGTCACCGCAGCCGTGTTCTACGGCCGTGACGGGACCGATCCCGGCGTGAACCCGCTGAGTGGGATCACGGTGAACGCCTACGCCCAGGAGTCGCATGCCGTCGCCGGCACGCCGGTTCTCGGGACGGACACCACCGGCACCGACGGTACGGTCACCTTCCGCTTCCCGCGGTCGGCTGACACGAGCCCTGGTGGCGGGCCGGACCAGATCATCTTCTTCACGGCGCCTGGACCGCTCCCCGCCGACCACGCCTTCAATGGCGAGCGTCGGATCGAGCTCCAGTACGCTTCGAAGGACTCCCTCTCCCTGCCGCCGGATACCTTCGACGTGCTCACGCGGCGCGCGATCATGACGGTGCGTGGTGAGGACGGGAACGGGAACGATCTGTCCGGTTGGAACACCTCGTGGTGGCGGAACGACACGACGGCCGCGCGGATCGCGACCGGAACCACTTCGATGATGGGTGTGGACACCCTCAGCGACATCGTGTCCTACTCCACGCTCCCGGACACCTTCTTCGTCCGGCTGAGCAACACCCAGCCGCCGGCCGCTGCCGGTGGTTTGACCTTCCGCCAGGACGCGGTCGCAGGTCGGGACGGTACTCCGGTGAACACGCGCACCCTGCGCGTGATCCACAACGGAACGCAGCCTCTCACGGATGCACTCCGTGCGGGTACCGAGGTCGTGACCTACACCCAGATGAACCTGCTGGCGCGGGTTCACCACGAGCGGGATGACTCCACGGACACCGCGGTCTTCACCGGCGGTGACAACTTCACCGGAGTCACCACGGGCGTGCAGCTCGAGCTCTACGACAGCACCGGTACTTCGGTGGCTGGCCCGGTCTCGCCGATGGCGGGCAACATGGGCGTCGTGACGTTCCCGACGCTGCCCCTCGGCACCTACGAGGTGCGGGCACGCAAGGTCGGCGCGGCGGACATCGCCGTGCTCGATGATTCGGTGGCCACGGTGACCCTCGCGGGTCAGGCGCAGGCTGATTCGATCAACGGGCTGACCGGCAACGCCGGCTTCTCGTCCTTCGCCTACAAGTTCGAGAACCTGACGCTCCGCGGGCTCGTGCAGTCCCGGAACGGGTTCACGCCGGCGGTCGGCCTCCGGGTCATGATCCAGCCGACGGCGGACAACATTCAGCCCACCCTCACCGACACGACCCTGATGACGGGTCCGGGCGGGGTGTTCAAGCTCGACGATGTCCGGGAAGGCCCCTACATGGTCATGGTGGCCGACTCGTCGACGGTCGACGGTCCGGTGTGGTCGTTCTTCGACACGCTGACCACGACGTCGATGCCGCTGCCTTCGGGTGGCGCGGACAACACCGACGCCCAGAGCGGCGTTCGTGATGCGCAGGGCCCGGGTGCCACCACGGTGGCGAACTTCCAGGCCGCCTTCATGGACACCGAGATCGCCGGCGTGGTCGTCAACGACCGCGACAGCGACTACAACACTCTGGATCCGGAAGAGGCGCTGGCCGGAGTCCGAATCTTCCTCTACGAGGATGTGGACGACAACGGCACGCTCGATTCCGGTGAGCCCGTGGTCGATTCGACGACGACGGACGGTATGGGTGCCTACAGCTTCGACCAGCTCGAAGAGGGTACCTCCTGGTTCGTGCGGGCCTTCAGCACCGATGACTTCACGGTCCTTCGGACGCTGTCTGCCACCGGGTCGATCACGAACACGATCGGGCCGCTCACGACGTCGGCAGCCATTGGCTCTGGCGCGTCGTTGAACCAGAACAACACCCGCCAGGTGGGGAACATCGATCCGCCTGAGCAGGACGACGAGCTGCCGCGCTGGAACTACGCGATCAACGCCGCTGCACCCGATGGTGGAAACCTCGGGGGCGGGACTGGGCCGAACGCTCTGGCCGGTGCGCTCACGACGCGTCCGACGCACTTCATCCCGCTGTACAGCACGGGGACGGTCACGGGTACCATCGTCGACGGTAACGACGATCCCGCGGCTGGTGTGACGGTCAACGTGACGCTCTGCAACACGGCGCCCACGGTGCCGACGTCGCCCATCGGGACGGCGTCCGGATGCACCACGGTGCACACCGCACCTTCGCCGTGGATCTTCAACACGACCACGAACGCGAGCGGTGAGTTCACGATCGAAGGTCTCCTCGAGGGCGTGTACGAGGTCAACATCTCGCCCGCCACCGGTGGATTCGGAACGCTCGTCGGGTTCGACGGCGTAGCCACCAACGGGGACGAGGTGCCGCTCTTCTCGATCGTCGGCAACAACGACGTCGAGACGGTGCCGGACTACGAGGTCAACTAAGAAGCATGACCCAGTAGCTCAGCCTCGCTGAGAAGGAGCCCCCGTCGGACTTCGGTCCGGCGGGGGTTTTCCTTTTCAGGGGGCTCGACCTCCGGGGTGCCTCTGGCCTCTGGAGTTCATCACAGACGGAAGGCCCCGTCGGACCGAGTCTGGTCCGACGGGGCCGTTTCTGTTCGGGAGGGGGAAGGGATACCCCTACGATGCCCCTGGGAACGAAGCCCCCGCCGGACCGAGGTCCGACGGGGGCTGGGGTGCAGGACGGCGCGGGTCCAGCTACAGCCGCGACACCTCCGCATCGAACCGCTCCAGAAGGGCCGCCCGCTCCTGGTCACCGCAGAACGCGCTCTCGAACCCCATCCCCGCAACTGCCGCGAGCTGCTCCCCGGTGAGGCCCTGCTCGTCCCGGGCATGCAGGTACTCGTCGGTGAGGCTGACCCCGGACATGAGCCGGTTGTCGGTGCAGAGGGTAAGGCGGAGCCCTGCCTCCAGGTAGTCCTTCATGGGGTGCTCCGCGTAGCTGGGAGCCACCCGCGTCTGGACGTTGGAGGTCAGGCAGATCTCCAGGGTGATGCCCTCCCGGCGGACCCGCTCCATGAGCTCGGGGTCCTCCGCCAGACGGGTGCCGTGGCCCAACCGTTGGGCGTGGGCGTCCTCCACTGCCTGGCGGAGGGACGGAGCTCCGTAGCCCTCGCCCGCGTGGACGGTGATGCCCAGTCCGGCCTCTTCGGCTCGGCGGAAGGCCGCCCGATGGTCCCGGGCGGGAAAGCCCTTCTCGGCGCCGGCCAGATCGAAGGCGCAGACCCCCCGGTCGGCCCAGGCGGCGGCCAACTCGGCCATCTCCAGGGAGACGCGGGGGTCCAGGGTGCGGAGGCCGCAGACGATGATGCGGGCCTGGAGGTCGAAGGCCTCCTCGGCGCGCTTCAGTCCGGCCGCCACCGCCGCCAGGACCTCGTTCCCGTCCAGCCCTTCCTCGGTGTGGAGGGCCGGGCAGAAGCGGACCTCGAGCCAGCGCACCGATTCGGCGGCGTGGTCCTCGGCCAGCTCGTAGGCGACCCGCTCCAGGGCCTCGGTGTCCTGCAGGACCGAGAGGGTCAGCGCAAAGCGCGCCAGGTAGTCCTCCAGGTTGCGGGCGTCCGATACCAGCATGTGGCTGCCCAGGGCGCGCTCCTCGTGCACCGGGAGGGGTCGATCCCGCTCCTCGGCGAGCTCGGCCAGGGTGGCCGCGCGCAGGCTGCCGTCGAGGTGGACGTGGAGCTCGGCCTTCGGAAGCTGCTGGAGGGTCGTGTCGTCGGGCGTTCGGCTCTCGGAAGCTGCTGGAGGGTCGTGTCGTCGGGCGTTCGGCTCAGCATACCGCCGGGCCGTCCGGCGATGCGAGCCCTCGGTCCACGTCCACCAGGGGGGCGGGGTAGTTGCCGGAGAAGCAGGCGTTGCAGAAGGGCTTGCCCTCCGCGACAGCGTTCTGCATGCCCTCCAGGGAGAGGTAGCCCAGCGAATCGACGCCCAGGCGTTCCGCGATGCGCGGCACCTCGAGGCGTGCCCCGATGAGCTCCCCCTTCGTGGGCATGTCGATGCCGTAGAAGCACGGGCTCTTCACCGGCGGACTCCCGATGCGGAGGTGGACCTCCCGGGCGCCGGCCTGTCGGAGCATCCGCACGAGGCTCATGCTCGTGGTCCCACGGACCAGGGAATCGTCCACCACCACCACTCGCTGGCCGTCCAGGACCTCCCGGACGGGGTTGTACTTCATGCGGGCCCCGAAGTCACGATCCGCCTGGCTCGGCTGGATGAAGGTCCGGCCCACGTAGTGGTTCCGGAGGAGCCCCAGCTCGAAGGGGATGCCGCTCTCCTCGGAGTAGCCCAGGGCGGCCGAGTTGGCGCTGTCGGGAACGCTGACGACGCAGTCGGCTTCGACCGGATGCTCCCGGGCCAGTTGGCGTCCGAAGGCACGCCTGGATCGATCCACGCTCCGTCCGTCGATGCGCGAATCGGGGCGGGCGAAGTAGACGAGCTCGAAGATGCAGGGGGAGCGCTGAGCTACCGGAGGGAGGGAGCGGAGCTTCCGCACCCGTCCGTCCTGGATCTTGAGGACCTCGCCCGGCTCCACGTCCCGCACGTATTCGGCGCCGAGGATGTCCAGGGCGCAGGTCTCGCTGACGACGACGTGACCGTCACCCTTCCGGCCCAGCACCAAGGGACGGAAGCCCCGGGGATCCCGCACCGCGTAGAGGGCGTCGCCCACCGACAGAACCAGCGAATAGGCGCCCTCCAGGTGGGTCAGGGCATCATCGATCTGCGCGTCCACCGTCTCGTGGCGGGACTTGGCGATGAGATGGACCAGGATCTCGGAATCGGAGGAGGTCCGGAAGATGGCGCCCTCGTCCACCAGCCGGTTCCGGAGGTCGAACTGGTTGGTGAGGTTGCCGTTGTGGGCCAGCGCCAGATCGCCTTTGGAGTACCGTGCCGTGATGGGCTGGACGTTCTCGATGTTGCTGGCGCCGGCGGTGGAGTACCGCACGTGGCCCACGGCGGTGTCGCCACGCAGGGCGCGGAGCTTTTCGGCGTCGAAGACCTCGGAGACCAGACCCTGGCCCTTGTGGACTCGACCCAGGCCGTTGTCCACGCCGACGATCCCGGCGGCTTCCTGGCCTCGATGCTGGAGGGCGTAGAGGGCGAGGAAGGCGAGCTCGGCGGCGTTCTCCACCCCGCTGATGCCCACCACACCGCACTCTTCGCGGGGGCGGTCGTCCAGGCGGTCGGCCAGGACGTCCACCGGGGTGCCCGGCTCGGAGGGCTCGGCCTCCGGGGGGCGGGGCGGTTCGGGAAGGTGGGGAAGGACCGGCAGCGGCTGGGGCTTGGCCATGGTCGCGGAGGTGTCAGTCGGAGGAGGGGGTGGGTGAATCCATGAGGGCCGGGAGGGCGCCTTCGTACGTCTCGGACAGGCGTGCCAGCGGGACCTCGAGGGTGGCGTCGGGAAGGGTCACGGAGAAGCGGTGGTCGGCGTCCCGCACCGTCCCGATGCTGCGGGCGGGGACGCCGTGGCTCTCGGCGACCTCAAGGACGGCTCGTTCGTCGTCGGGGGCGCAGGAGACCACGATCCGTCCCTGGGCCTCTCCGAAGAGGACGGCCACCGGGGGCAGCGCGTCCTCCAGTCGTACGGAGATGCCCAGCCCGCCCTCGACCCCCTTCAGCGCCGATTCCGCGAGGCAGCACGCCAGGCCGCCCTCCGAGCAGTCGTGGGCGGAGGCCAGCAGACCCTTGTGAACCATGGAGAGGACGGCCCGTTGCAGGTCGCGCTCCGCCAGGAGGTCCACCCGGGGCGGGGGGCCGGCGACGAGGTCGGCGGTGACGTAGAGGTATTCGGAGCCACCCAGCTCGGCGGTGTTCTCCCCCAGGAGGACGATGCGGTGATCGGGCTCCTGGAAGCCCTGGGGGGTGATGTGGTCCACGTCCTCCACCACGCCCACCATCCCGATGACGGGAGTGGGGTAGATGGCCCGGCCGTCGGTCTCGTTGTAGAAGGAGACGTTCCCGCCGGTGACAGGGGTCTCGAAGACCTGGCAGGCCTCCTTCATCCCCAGGATGGATTCGCGGAACTGGTGGTAGATGTGGGGCTTCAGCGGGTTGCCGAAGTTGAGGTTGTTGGTGATGGCCGTGGGGAGGGCCCCGGTGCACACCAGGTTTCTCGCCGCTTCGGCCACCGCCGCCCGGGCGCCCGTGCCGGGCTCCAGGTAGACGTAGCGTCCGTTGCAGTCGGTGGTGGCGGCCACGGCCCGTCGGGTCCCTCGGATGCGCACCACGCCGGCGTCGCCGCCGGGGGGCACCACCGTGGAGGTCCGCACCGTGGTGTCGTACTGGTCGTGGATCCACCGCTTGGAGGCCACGTTGGGCGACCCGAGGACCAGGAGGAAGCTCTTCACCAGGTCGCCTCGGGGGATGAGGTGCTCCGAGAGGTCCATCTCACGAAGCCCACGGACCTCCTCGGACTCCTCGCCCGGGCGCTCGTAGGTCGGGCACCCTTCGGTGAGGGGGAGGGCCGGGATGTCCGCCACCACCTCGCCGTTCTCGAGGATGCGGAAGCGGCCGTGGTCGGTGACCTGTCCGATGACGGCGGCCTCCAGCTCCCACTTCTCCAGGATCCGGTGCACCTCGTCCTCCCGGCCTTCCTCCGCCACCACCAGCATCCGTTCCTGGCTCTCGGAGAGGAGGATCTCGTAGGGCGTCATGCCCGGCTCACGCACGGGGACGTCCGCCATCTCCAGATCGACGCCGCTCCCGCCCCGGCCGGCCATCTCCGACGCCGACGAGGTGATGCCGGCGGCGCCCATGTCCTGGATGGCGCTGATGGCGCCGGAGGCGATGAGCTCCAGCGAGGCCTCCAGGAGGAGCTTCTCGGTGAAGGGATCGCCCACCTGGACCTGGGGACGGCTGGACTCGTCCGAGTCCTCGCTGAGCTCTTCGGAGGCGAAGGTCGCCCCATGGATGCCGTCCCGGCCGGTGCGGGCGCCGACGGCCATGAGCGGCCGGCCGGCCCCCTCCGCCACCGCCGTGATGAGCTCCTCCTTCTTCATGAGCCCCAGGCACATGGCGTTGACGATGGGATTGCCCTCGTACCCCCGGTCGAACTGCACCTCGCCCCCGATGTTGGGGATCCCGACGCAGTTCCCGTAGTCGCCGATGCCCTCCACCACGCCGCTGAAGAGGTAGCGGACCCGACCCGAGTCCAGGTCGCCGAACCGGAGGGAGTCCAACACCGCGATGGGCCGCGCCCCCATGGTGAAGATGTCCCGCAGGATCCCGCCCACGCCGGTGGCGGCGCCCTGGTAGGGCTCCACCGCCGAGGGGTGGTTGTGGGACTCGATCTTGAAGGCCAGCGCGTAGCCGTCGCCGATGTCGATGACGCCGGCGTTCTCCCCGGGTCCCTGGATCACCCACGGGGCCTTGGTGGGGAGGGTACTCAGGAGCCGCTTGGAGTTCTTGTAGCCGCAGTGCTCCGACCACATGGCGCTGAAGACGCCCAGCTCCGTGAAGGTGGGTTCCCGGCCCATGATGCGCTGGATGCGCTCGTATTCCTTCGGCGAGAGGCCGTGCTCGTCGACGAGCTCGGCGGTGATGTCCGGGTCTCCGGGGCGGGGGGCGACGGGTACGGCGTGGGTGGAATCTGGGGCGCTCACGACGGGAGGGGCTCGGGGAGGGAGGGGGGAGGAGGGGGCAGTGGTGGGGTCACGGGGTGGCGGGGCTCAGGGCCCGGGCCATCGCCTGGAAGAGGGCCAGGCCGTCGGTGGAGCCCAGGAGCTCCTCCACGGCGCGCTCGGGATGGGGCATCATGCCCAGGACGTTGCCGTCCTCGTTGACGATGCCGGCGATGTTGTGCCAGGAGCCGTTGGGGTTCGCCTCGTCGGTAGCTTCTCCGGAGGCGTCCACGTACCGGAAGACGATCCGGCCCTCGTCCTCCAGCCGACGTAGGGTCGCCTCGTCGGCCTCGTAGTTGCCCTCGCCGTGGGCGATGGGGATGCGGAGGATCTGGCCTTCCTCGTAGCCCTCGGTGAAGAGGGTGTCGGTCCGCTCCACGCGGAGCCGGACGGGGAAGCTCCGGAACTTGAGGGAGTCGTTGCGCACCAGGGCGCCAGGGAGGAGGCCGGCCTCGCAGAGGATCTGGAAGCCGTTGCAGACCCCCAGCACCGGTCTTCCGGATCGGGCGTAGGCCACCACGTCCTCCATGACCGGGCTGAGCCGGGCGATGGCCCCGCCCCGCAGGTAGTCGCCGTAGGAGAAGCCTCCCGGGAGCATGACGGCATCGTAGCCCTCCAGCCCCCGCTCCCGGTGCCACACGAAGGTGGGGTCGCCTCCGACCTGCTGCACCGCCTTGTAGAGGTCGTAGTCGCAGTTGGAGCCCGGGAAGGTCACCACGGCCACCTTCATGGCGTCGCGCCCTCCGTCGCCTCCACCACCGCCACCTCGAAGTCCTCGGTGACGGGGTTCGCGAGCATCTTCCGGCACATGGCCTCGGCGGCCTCCACCGCCTCGTTGGCGTCGGCGGCCTCCAGCTCCATGTAGATGGCCTTGCCCACCCGGACGTCGGCCACCTCCTCCCATCCCAGGGAGCGGAGGGCCTGGTGGATGGCCTTGCCCTCGGGGTTGAGGAGCCCGGGCCGGGGCTTGATGCGAACTTCGAGATGGATCGTGGAACTCACGTGGATTCCTCCAGCGGTTCGGGGGAGGGGCGACGGGTGGTGCGGGGGCCCAGCTCCGAATAGTCCAGCTCGCGCACCTCGGCTCGGTCGCCGCCGTCGTCATCCTCTTCCTCTGCCAGGGGATCGTCCCCGGGGAGGCGATCGAGGAGACCGAGGAGCACGGATTTCACGAGACCCCAGGTGATGTAGAGGAGGAGGGCCGAGAAGAAGTAGTATCGCGGGACGCTCAGGGCGAGGAAGAGGGCCCCCAGGACCACGGCGGTATTCACGAGCCCCCGTGCGGAGCGCAGTCCGATGCGTGGGACCTTGGCGTAGGGCACGTGGCTCACCAGGAGGATCCCCAGCAGGACCATGGAGACAGCGGCGATCTGGGCCCACGGCAGGTCGGAGAGGTAGGTCCCGAAGAAGGCCGTCTGACTGAAGGGGTAGAACGAGGCCAGGAGCATGCCTGCCGAGGGGGACGGGAGGCCGTGGAAGTACCGTTTGCCTTCGCCGGCGTCCTCCACGTTGAAGCGGGCCAGGCGCGTCACCACGGCGGTGACGTAGACGAAGGCCACGATCCAGCTCCACGAGCCGTCGTCGAAGAAGAGCTCGAACATGATGAAGGCGGGGGCCACCCCGAAGGAGATGGCGTCCACCAACGAGTCGAGCTCGGCGCCGAAGCGCGACCCGGTGCGGGTGAGGCGGGCGATGCGCCCGTCCAGCATGTCCAGCGTCCCGGCGAAGATGATGAACCACCCGGCCCAGACCAGGTCGCCGCGGCTCGCCGCCACCATGGCGTAGAAGCCGAAGAAGAGGTTGCCCAGGGTGAAGGTCGAGGGGAGGATGACGATCCCCTTCTGGAGCGAGGGACGCCGCCGACCCCGGTCGGGGCTCACGGCGACCCCTCGGGGGGCGGTCGGGTGGGCTCCTCGGCGGGTATGCGGGCGAGGATGCTCTCACCGACGGTGACCCGATCCCCCACCTCGGTCGTGACCTCCCAGTCCAGGGGGAGGAAGAGGTCCACCCGGGAGCCGAAGCGGATGAGGCCGATGCGCTCGCCCTTCTCGACGGTGTCGCCCTCCTGGGGGTCGGTGACGATGCGTCGGGCCACGAGCCCCGCGATCTGCTTCACCAGGACGCGGCCGTGTCCGGTTTCCAGCCCCAGCTCCGCCTGCTCGTTGTCGGTGGAGGCCTTGTCGGCCCAGGCCACCGCGTAGGCCCCGGGGCGGTAGGCTCGGTGACCCACCGTGCCCGATACCGGCGCGCGCTGGACGTGGACGTCGAAGACGCTGAGGAAGATGGAGATCTTCCGGGCAGGCCCACCGAGCCACTCCGGTTCCTCGGCCTCCTCCACCACGATGATCCGCCCCTGGCCCGGAGCGAGCACGGCCCGGGGATCGGCGGGGAGGGCGGGCTCCGGGTTCCGGAAGAACCAGACGGAAAAGAGGGTGAGGCCCAGGAAGGCGCCGGCCAGGACCTGCAGGAGGCGCGGGTAGGGGAAGGTGGTAGCGCCCCAGGCCAGCCCCGCGGCGAGGAGGGCGAAGAAGACGATGAAGGGGATGCCTTCGGGGGCCAGCCTCATCGGTCCTCCCCGAAGCGGGGCGCGGCGTAGTCGTCCAGGGAGACCTCGGTGAGGCGCTGGAAGACCTCCTGATACCGCTGCGACGCGGCGGTCACCACCTCGTCGGTGAGGGGCGGGGGAGGGGGGGTCTTATCCCAGTCCGGCACGGTGTCCAGCCAGTCCCGGAGGGGCTGCTTGTCCAGCGACGGCTGACCGCGGCCCACCTGGTAGTGCTCCCGTGGCCAGAAGCGGGAGGAGTCGGGCGTGAGGACCTCGTCGATGAGGAGGAGCTCCCCGTCCGGCGTATGGCCGAACTCGAACTTGGTGTCGGCCAGTAGGATGTCTCGTTCGCGGGCGACGTCGCGGCCATGGCGATAGAGCTCCAGGGAGCGGTCGCGAAGTTCGTCGGTGAGGGGGTCGCCGAGGAGCTCCCGCATGCGATCCAAGGGGGATGTTCTCGTCGTGGTCGCCGCGCTGGGCCTTGGTGGCTGGCGAGAAGATGGGAGGCTCCAGCTCCTGGCTCTCCTCCAGGCCGGCGGGGAGAGGTTCCCCGGCCAGCGTCCCGTGGTCCCGGTACTCCCGCCAGGCCGAGCCCGAGAGGAAGCCGCGGACAACGCACTCTACCAGGACCGGGCGTGTGCGGCGGACCAGCATGGCGCGACGGGCCCACTGGGGCCGTGAGGCCTCCAGCTCCGGCCGACGGCGGACGATGGCGTCGGGGTCCACGGCCACCAGGTGGTGTGGGGTGTCGCCGTCGAGGCCGTCCAGCCACCAGGCCGTCACCATGGTGAGGACCTCACCCTTCCGGGGGATGGCGCGCCCCATGACGACGTCGAAGGCGCTCACCCGGTCGCTGGCTACCATGAGGAGGTGGTCGTCGTCGAAGGCGTAGACGTCTCGCACCTTGCCCTGGTGGACCAGGGGGAGCTCCAGCGACGTCTCCAGGAGGGGCACCTCAGACACGGACGGCCGCCTCTCCCAGCTCCTTTGCCGCCTCCTCATGGCGATCCAGGACCGGTGCCACCTCCTGCTCCAGGAAGCGGGCCACCTGCTCCGGGGCCCGACCCACGAAGTCGCGCGGATCCACGAGCTCGTCCAGCTCGCCCCGTTCGAGGCCGAAGGCGTCGTCCCCGGCGATACGCTCCAGCAGGTCCGCTTCCACGCCTTCCTCCTTCATGCGGCGGGCGGCAGCCATGGAGTGCTGCCGGATGCGCTCGTGGAGGGCCTGTCGGTCGCCCCCTCGGGCGGTGGCGCGCATGAGGATGGTCTCGGTGGCCATGAACGGGAGGTGCTCGGCCAGGTTGCTCCGCACCACCTCCGGGTTCACGTGGAGGCCGGACGCCACGTTCTCCACCAGGACCAGCGAGCCGTCCAGGGCCAGGAAGCCGTCGGGGATGGAAAGGCGGCGGTTGGCCGAGTCGTCCAGCGTTCGCTCCAGCCACTGGGTGGCGGCGGTGAAGGCCGGGTCGATGACCGTGGCGAGGACGTGGCGGGTGAGGGCGCAGATGCGCTCGGCCCGCATGGGGTTGCGCTTGTACGGCATGGCCGAGGAACCGATCTGCTCCGCCTCGAAGGGCTCCTCCACCTCGCGGAGGTGGGCCAGGAGACGCAGGTCGTGGCCCATCTTGGAGGCCGACGCCGCGATCCCCGCCAGGGTGGAATGGACGGCGA
>JGI12048J13642_10590687_pt1 | contig 13650 bp, 11 predicted proteins | sample ElkSlonscriptome_16_FD_13642 | JGI IMG/M metagenome (IMG submission 13642) | reverse complement strand
CCCGAACCCGAGCCCACCCATGGCGAATCTGATCTTCCACGGCCACGCCACCGTCTCCGTCGAGCTGGATGACGGGACGCGTCTGGTCATCGACCCCTTCCTCGACAACAGCCCCGTCTCCGAGGCCGGGGTGGACGATGTGGAGGCCGACTACATCCTGGTCACCCACGGCCACATGGATCACATCGCCGACCTCATCCCCCTGGCGAGGAAGACCGGCGCCACCGTCATCTCCAGCCACGAGCTGGTGAGCTGGTTGGCCACCCACGACGTCGAGCACGCCCACGGGATGAGCATCGGAGGCGGCTACACCTTCCCCTTCGGCTACGTGAAGATGACGCCGGCCCTGCACGGCACGAAGAACGAGGGTCCCGGGGGCGAGGCCTTCCCCACCATGCCGGCCGGCTTCCTCATTCGGCCCGACGAGGGGCGCACCATCTACCACGCCGGCGACACCGCCCTCCTCCGGGACTTCGAACTCCTCGGCGGCGAGGTGGATGTGGCGCTCCTGCCCATCGGTGACAACTACACCATGGGCCCGGAAGACGCGGCCCGGGCGGTGGACTTCATTGGGCCGGAGATCGTGGTGCCCATCCACTACGACACCTTCCCGCCCATCGAGCAGGATGCCGAGGAGTTCGCCGAGTTGGTCGCGGAGGTGGACGACGATGTGGACGTCCGCATCCTCGCGCCTGGCGACAGCACCGAGTTCTGAGGCGGCGGTGAGCCCGGGAGGCCCGTGGGGGGCTCGCCGGAGAGATCGCCGGTGAGCGGCCTCCGTTGGCGACTGCTCCGGGACGACCCGGCCCCCGGTCCCGTGAACATGGCGCGGGACCACGCCCTTGCCCGGTGCCTCGGCGCCGGCGAGGGAGTTCTGCGTCTCTACGGGTGGTCCGAGGCCACCGTCTCCCTGGGTCGCAACGAGCCGGCCCTCGAACGATATGCCCGGGTCGAGAGCGGCCCGCCCTTCGTCCGTCGCCCCACCGGCGGACGGGCGGTCCTCCACGCCAGCGAGGTCACCTACGCGGTGGCGCTCCCGGAGCGGGCGTGGGGGGGACCCCGGGCGAGCTACCGGCGCATCCACCAGGCGTTGGTGCAGGGGCTGCTCCGGCTGAACGTGGCCGCCGAGGTGGCGACGGCGGGAGCGGCGCTCCCCCCGGATGCCGGACCGTGCTTCCGCCGTCCGGCGGCCGGGGAGGTGGTGCTGGGGGGGCGGAAGCTGGTGGGGAGCGCCCAGGCCCGCATGGAAGGCGTGATCCTCCAGCACGGGTCGGTGCTGCTCTCCGGGGATCAGGACCTGCTGGCCCGGCTGCGGGGAGAGGAGCCCTCGCAGGAGGACCGCCCTGCCACCCTCGCTCAGGATACGGGCAGCGCGTTCACTGCGGACGTGGTCATGGACGCACTGGCCGAAGGAGCGCGGCTTGCGTGGCCCGGCGCGTGGCGGAAAGCTCCATACTCCGACCGGGAGCAGGAGGAGGCCGACCTCCTCCGACGCGAGCGGTATGGAGACGAGGCATGGACCTGGCGTCGTTGAGGCGCCGAACTCACTCCAGGGATGGCCCTACGATGGCACGGTGGACGGTGCGGGCGGTGCAGGGTATGGCGGTGTCAGCGACCCTGGTGGTCCTTGCGGCCTGTGGAGAGGACGGCTCCGACGCGGGCGGTGAGGAGCCCGGAGCCCCGACGGCCTTCGCGGGGTTCTGCGAGACGGTCCAGCCTCGGGTCGACGCCTTCCTGGCATCGCAGGTCGATACGGTCGCGCCGCGCGAGCAGGAGCGCTACGGTGGCACGGCGGTGGCGGCGGGGATCGGCGAGCTTGCCGACGGCATGGACGCCTTCCTGGTCAGCGATTACTCCTCCCGTCAGCACCAGCGGTACGTGAACCTCATGACGCTGGTGCGCTACGACGAGGAGCTGCAGCCCCAGCCCTGGCTCGCCGAATCCTGGGAGCTGAGCGAGGACGGCCGGGAGCTCACCTTCCACCTCCGGGACGACATCCTGTGGCACGACGGGGAACCCACCGACGCCGAGGACGTGGCCTTCACCTACCGCCGGATGCTGGACCCGGCTACGGGCCACCCCAACGCGGGATCTTGGGCGGGCTACCTGGGTGGGGAGGAGGGGGTGGAGGTCGTGGATGCCCACACCATCCGGGTGCGCATGGACCCCCGGTCCGGTGCGCTGGATCCCTGGACCACCGCCGCCATCATGCCCGAACACCTCCTGGGCGAGGTGCCACCGGAGCGCCTGGGTCAGCACCCCTACGGCAGCCAGTGCCCCGTGGGGAACGGGCCCTTCGTCTTCCAGGAGCACCTCCCCGGGGATCGTTGGTCCTTCACGGCGAACCCCGTCTTCCCGGCCGAGCTGGGGGGACGCCCGTACCTGGACCGCTATGTCTTCCGGGTGATCCCGGAGCCGGCGACCCTCCTCACCGAGCTCCTCACCGGCGGCCTGGACGTCTACGTCTCCCCGGCTCCCGACCAGGCCGAAGAGATCATCGAAGCGCCCAACACGGAGCTGCGGCGCTTCGGATTCCCGAGCTTCGTCTTCGTGGCCTGGAACAGCCGTCGCCCGGAACTCGCCGACTCCCGGGTCCGTCGCGCCCTCACCATGGGGCTGGACCGCGACGCCATCGTGGAGTCCATCCTCCAGGGGTACGCCACCGTTGCAAACGCCGGCATCCCTCCCTTCCACTGGGCCCACGACCTGGCCGTGGAGGCGGGGCTCGACCACGACCCGGCGGCGGCCCGGGCCCTCCTGGACGAGGCCGGCTGGACGGACCGCGACGGCGACGGCATCCGGGAGAACGCCGACGGGCTCCCGCTCTCCTTCACCGTGAAGTACAACCAGGGGAGCCAGCAGCGGCAGAGCATCGCCGAGATCATGCAGGCCCAGCTCGGTGGACTGGGCATCGACGCCCGACCCCAGGTGGTGGAGTACGGCACCCTCCTGGACCAGTTGATGTTCGCGGAGCCGAGGGAGTTCGACGGGGTGGTGATGTCGCTGGTCGCCGAGTTCCGCCTGGACGAGACCGACCTCTTCCATTCCCGGAGCGTGGATGGGCCCATGGGCTGGTCGGGTACCACCAACGATCGCATGGACCAGCTCCTGGACCAGCTCCGGGTGACGTCCGACCGGGAGGAGGCACGAGCGCTGTGGACCGAATACCTGGCCGCGCAGACCCAGGAACAGCCCTACACCTTCCTCTACTTCCCGGACCGCCTGGACGGGGTCCACACCCGGCTCCGGGGCGCCGTGATGGACCCGCGGGGGGAGTGGCAGTCGCTCAAGGACTGGTGGATCGCCCCCGAGGACCGGTAGCCTCCGGGGCGGTGCGCTCCGGCGCCGGAGGAGGCCGCTCCTGATCCGCTACCTGGTGCGGCGGCTCCTCTGGGCCATCCCCCTGGTGCTGGGCATCGCCACCCTGGTCTTCCTGGTGGTGAGTGCCGCGCCCGGGGACCCGGCCCTCTTCTACCTTACGCCGGGCATGAGCGCGGAGGCGGTGGCGCAGATCCGGGCCAACTTTGGCCTCGACGATCCGCTCCCGGTACGCTATCTGGCTTGGATGTCCTCCTTCTTCACCGGGGACTTCGGGTGGTCCTACAGTCATGGGGCCCCGGTGCGCGACGTCCTCCTGGCCTTCCTGCCCAACACCCTACTCCTGGGGGGCGTGACCCTCCTGGTCTCCTTCACCGCCGGCATCGTCCTGGGGGCGGTCCAGGCCCTCCGGAAACACGGGATCGTGGATTCGGTGGTCTCCGTCGTCCTCCTCGTCTTCTACTCCATGCCCTCCTTCTGGCTGGCCCTGATGCTGGTCCTGATCTTCAGCTTCTGGGCCCGGACCGAATGGGGGTGGTCGGTATGGTTTCCGGCCTCGGGCATGTACTCGGTGGGCTACGATGCGCTCGGCCCCTGGGAGAAGGTGGTGGAGCGGGCGAGATACCTGGTCCTCCCCGTGCTCTCGCTCTCCCTGGTGCTCACCGCCGGGGTGGCCCGGCACATGCGCTCCGCCATGCTGGAAGTCCTGGGACAGGACTACATCCGTACCGCCCGTGCCAAGGGCCTGTCGGAGTCGGTGGTCCTGCGACGCCACGCGCTGCGCAACGCGCTCCTGCCGGTCATCGGTCTGCTGGGCCTCTACCTTCCCCTCCTCTTCAGCGGTGCGGTCTTCATCGAGACCGTCTTCGCGTGGCCGGGGATGGGGAAGGCCATGGTGGACGCCATCGGCACACGGGACTACCCCCTGGTGATGGCCGGGAGCTTCCTCTTCGCCCTCCTGGTGATCCTGGGGAATCTCCTGGCGGACCTCCTCTACGCCGCCGCCGATCCCCGTATCCGATATGACTGAGGCGTCCACGGGAATCCGGTCCTGGCCGGATCGCCTCCTCCCGGGCCTGGGAGCGCTTCGGCGGGGTCGGTGGGGACTGGGCCTGGGGTGTCTCGCCGTCTGGACGGGGTGCCTGGCGGTCCTGGGCCTGCGTTGGGACCGGGTGAGGGCGGCGGTGGCCGGAGGTCCGGGAGACGCCCGCCTGGCAGTCCTCGTCCTCGGGGTGGCGCCGGTGGTGGCCTGGTGGCTCGCCGGACGCTCGGCGGCAACGGGGCCGCCCGGCGGGGGCTGGCGGGGTGCGGCACGGCGCTTCGCCCGGAGCCCAACGGCGGTAGCGGGCCTCCTGGTAGTGGTGGGGCTCTACCTGACGGCACTCCTGGCCCCCCTCCTGGCGCCCTTCGACCCCCTGGTGCAGGGGGAGCTGGGGACGGCTCGGTTCCTCCCTCCTTCGGTCGCTCACCCCCTGGGCACCGACCAGTTCGCCCGGGACATCCTCTCTCGCGTCCTCTACGGTGCCCGCATCTCCCTCAGCATCGGGTTCGTGGCGGTGGGGATCGCGGTGACGCTCGGGACCTTGGTCGGGGCGGTGGCGGGGTATCTGGGCGGGTGGGTGGATGGGGTGGCCATGCGCCTGGTCGATACCGTCCTGGCCTTCCCCCGCCTCATCCTCCTCATCGCCGTGGTGGCCCTCCTCCAACCGAGCATCTTCGTCATCGTAGCGGTGCTGGGGCTCACCCTCTGGCCCTCCACGGCGCGGCTGGTGCGGGGGGAGGTGCTCTCGCTGCGGGAGCGGCCCTTCGTGGATGCCGCCCGTTCGCTGGGCTACTCGCGTCGACGCATCGTCCTGCGGCACCTGATCCCCAATGCGTTGGGCCCGGTCATCGTCGCCGCCACCCTGGGCATCGGCAACACCATCGTCCTGGAGGCGGGCCTCTCCTTCCTGGGCCTCGGCGTGCAGCCGCCCACACCCTCCTGGGGCACCATGGTGGCCGACGGGCGTCGGGAGCTCATCGGGGCCTGGTGGCTCACCACCTTCCCCGGACTCGCCATCGTCCTCACCGTCCTGGCCTTCAATCTGGTCGGGGACGGTCTCCGGGAAGCACTGGACGTGCGAGGCTAGAGATGGCGGCTGAACCGAACCCTGTGCCTGGTGCCGGACCGCCGGCCGACCGGTTGTTGGAGGTCGAGGCGTTGCGGGCCGTCTTCCATACCGCCGAAGGCCCTGCGGAGGCGGTCTCGGGTGTGGGCTTCACGGTGGAGCGGGGCGAGGCGGTGGGGCTGGTGGGCGAGTCGGGGTGCGGGAAGTCCACCACCGCCCTCTCGCTCCTGGGGCTCCTCCCCCCGGGCACGCTGGCGCCGGGCTCCTCCATCCGACTGGAAGGCCAGGAGCTGGTGGATGCAGGTCCCGCGGGCCTGCGGAGGGTGCGAGGGCGCCGGGTGGCCATGGTGTTCCAGGATCCCATCGCCTCGCTGAACCCGGTGATGCCGGTGGGCGAGCAGGTGGCGGAGGTCCTCCGATTGCATCCGGGCATGGGTCGGTCCGCCGCCCGCGGTGAGGCCCGCGCCCTTCTGGAAGAGGTGGGACTGCCCCGTCCCCATCGACTCCTGGACGAGCACCCGCACCAGCTCTCCGGGGGGATGGCACAGCGGGTGGGTATCGCCATGGCGCTGGCGGGTCGCCCCGAGCTCCTGGTGGCGGACGAGCCCACCGCGGCCCTGGACGTCACGGTGCAGGCGCAGATCCTCGAGCTCCTGGCTCGACTGCGCCGGGAGCGGGGGATGGCCCTCCTCCTCGTAAGCCACGACCTGGATGTGGTGGCCCGGGTGTGCGACCGCCTTCTCGTCATGTACGCCGGCGAGATCGTGGAGTCGGGGCCGACGGAGCTCCTCTTCTCGGCGCCGCGCCACCCCTACACCCGGGCCCTCCTGGACGCTCGCCCGCGGATGGACGGCCCTCAGGGAATGGTGCCGGGGCTGGAGGGAGCGCCGCCCTCACCCCTCCGGTGGCCAGGGGGGTGCCGGCTTCGGCCGCGCTGCCCGCACGCCCGCCTTCCTGGGTGTGCCGAGGTCCAGAAGCGGGTGGAGCTGGAGGCAGGGCGGACGGTGCGGTGCGGGCGCCACCAAGCCCTGGGTCCCCTCGAGGCACCTGGACCATGAGCGCGGCCCCTGGGACCCCGCCGGCGGCACCCCTCCTGGAGCTCCGGGGGCTCCGCACCGAGTACCCGCCCGGCCGCCGGGGTGGCTCGCCGGTGGTGGCGGTGGACGGGGTGGACCTCACGGTGGCGGAAGGGACCACCCTGGCGTTGGTGGGCGAGTCGGGGTGTGGGAAGTCCACCTTGGCTCGAAGCGTCCTCCGCCTCACCGAGCCCACGGAAGGGTCCATCTACTTCGACGGCCGGGACGTGCGGGCCATGGACCGGACGATGCTTCGGGCCTTCCGCCGGGAGGCCCAGATCGTCTTCCAGGATCCCACGGGCTCCCTGAACCCCCGTCTCTCGGTGGGAGCGGCGCTGGAGGAGGCCCTGGGGGTCCAGGGCTACGGCCGGGCCGATCGGTGGCGGCGAGCCGGCACCCTCCTGGAGGAGGTGGGGCTCGGCGACGAGGTACGGAATCGCTACCCCCACGAGCTCAGTGGAGGGCAGCGTCAGCGGGTGGGCATCGCCCGAGCCCTCTCCGTGGAGCCCCGATTCCTGGTGCTGGACGAACCGGTGAGTGCTCTGGATGTTTCGGTCCAGGCCCGGGTGATGTCCCTCCTGGACCGGCTGCAGCGGGACCGGGGCCTCACCTACCTGCTCATCGCCCACGACCTGGCACTGGTCCGGGCGGTGGCGGATCGCGTGGTGGTGATGTACCGGGGGCGCATCATGGAGACCGCGAGCACGGAACGACTCCATGACACCCCCCGCCATCCCTACACGAGGGTCCTTCTGGAGGCCGCCTCCGGCCGATGGGTCGGCGGGATCGACTCGGATCCCCCCACCGCCGAAGAGATGGGAGGGGCGGATGGGGCCGCATGGGAGGGTTGCCCCTATTATGCGCGCTGTCCGCACCCTGCCCGGGATGCCGAATGCCGGGGGTCCCGCCCACCCCTCGAAGGGCCCGATCCAGGGCATCGAGCCGCGTGCTACAAGCAACCGTCGAGGGCGCCGTCGGGGGGTTGACACCCATTTTGGGCCGACCCATAATGCGAACCTCCTGAGTTCGGGGACGATCCGCCGTGGCACGTCGGGTCGTTTCTTACGTTCAACACGAATGCAGTCAACTGGCTGGAGGTCCCCTTGCTGCCGATGTCACTTCACGGAGCGCTGCTCCAGATCCCCGGGGTCGATGCCCCGGATCAAACTTTGCAGGAGCAGCTCGTGCAGCTGTGGGGCGACACGGGCTTCATGCGGTGGCCCCTCGCCTTCTGCCTCATCCTCGGCATCCTGGTCATCATCTGGAAGTTCATCGATCTGACGTCCAAGGCGGGCCGCACCAAGCGGATCCTCAAGGACGTCGATGAGCTCCTGACCCAGCACCGGATCAAGGAGGCGTTGGACCTGACCCGGGACACCGACGCCCCGGCGGCCAACATCCTCTACGCCGGCCTCGAGCGGCACGAGGAGGGTACGGACCGCGTGATGAAGGCCATCGAGAACCAGGGCCTCATCGAGATGAGCAAGCTCGAGAAGGGCCTGGTCATCCTCGCCACCCTCACCAACATCGCCCCGCTCCTGGGCTTCCTGGGCACGGTGATCGGTATGATCATCGCCTTCCAGTCCATCGAGGCGGCGGGAGAGGTGGAGGCGACGCTGGTGGCCGGCGGGATCAAGGTGGCGCTGCTCACCACGGCGGCCGGTCTCATGATCGCCATCCCGGTGTCCATCGGGCACAACTACTTCGTGTCCCGCATCGACAGCCTGGTCATCGACATGGAGGAGTCGGCACAGAAAATGGTCGACACCCTCCACGAGATCGAGGTGGAGCGCGCTACGCCGTAGGCGACCGCTCCCTCCATTGCGAGGCAACGAGGCCGTCCGGGTTCGCCCGGGCGGCCTCGTTGTCGTTCCCGATGGGCCCCTGCCGTCGTTCTTGCCCTGCGGGCCGGTCCAACGTCAGGGAACTTCCGGCCCGTTCGTATCCATAAGGCACGAGTCCCCCACTCCCCCGGGCCGCCGCCGCGCATGACGCGCTCTCCACACGCCACTCCCCTCCTCTTCACGGTCCTGCTGGTGCTCACCGGTGCCGCCGGTCTCCCTCCGGCAGGGGCCCAGGAGACCATCGAAACCGCGGACCTGCGGGCGGCCCTGCTGGATTCGGCCCGGGCGGAGCTGGCCATCGGCCGAGCCTGGCACGCCACACGGATGCTCCGCGATGTCGCCGCCCAGGACGGGGATCCGGCCGAGGTGCTTCTCCTGGCCCGTGCGGAGTCCGGGTGGAAACACCACGAGGCGGTAGAGAACCTCCTGGCGGGGCAGGAGTGGCTGGGGGAGGAGTCGGACGGCCTGGGTTGGCGGCTGCTGGCGACCGCTCAGGAAGCCCGAGACCGCTGGTCGGCCGCCGCGTCCTCCTGGGCGACGTACCTGGTGACCCGGGCGGGCCGGGCGGATCCGGAGGCCGACGCCCTGGTGGTCCGCAGGGTGCGGGCCCTGATGCGCGGTGGAGCCTCCCGGGAGGCGCTGGCCGTGCTGGGGTCCCTGGACCGGGACGCGGCACATCTGCGGAGCTGGGTGGCGCTGGAGCTGGCGCGGGAGGCCGGAGAGGAGGGGGACACGGCGCTTGTGAGCGGACTGCTGGGTCGGGTCACGGACGAGCTGGCGGTGGACGCCGGATGGCAGGTCATGCCCCGGGCGCGCCTCGCCGCCGGGGACACCGTGGGGACCATCGCGGCGTATCGGACGGTGCGCCGCACCCACCCCCAGGGGGCCCGGCACGGCCTCGCCGGGGTGGAGATCGGCGTCCTGACCCTGGCGCGGGGGGATACGACGGGGGCCCTGGGACTCCTGCGGGCCTCCATGGACGAGGCGCCCCGGCAGGCAGCCGGGCAGGCGGCGGCTCGGCTCCTCCGGCTGACGGAGCCCGACCTGGAGACGACCCTCGGCCTGGCCGCGGTTCTGGACCGGGCGGGTGACGGCGGGAATGCCCTGAGGGCCTACGATCGGGCCTGGCGGCTCTCGGGAGGCACCGAGGGGGTGGAGGCGGGGTCGGGGCTCACCGGCTGGCAGCGCCTGTCGCGTGCCCGTCTCATCTCCACCGTTCCGTCCCGACGGGACGAGGCGCTGGCGGAGTTTCGGGCGCTCCGGGACGCCGGTCCCGACGATGAGGCCCTGGCTGCTCGCAACCTCGAGCTTTGGGCGGACATGCGCCGCCGGCAGGGGCTCGGCGCCCAGGTGGCCACGCTCCGGCGATGGCTGGTCGAGGAGCATCCCGCGAGCGCGCAGGCCGCGGAGATCGTCTGGGACCGGGGCTGGTCCCACGAGCTGCGGGGGCGACCCGACGAGGCGCTGGTGGAGTACGCCCGCGTCGCCGAGGGGGCTCGCACCCACAACCGGGCGGGCCAGGCCCGGATGCGGTCCGGCCAGATCTACCTGAACCGCGGCGACCTCGCCCAGGCGGCGGAGACCTATGAGGCCTACCTGACGGACTTCCCCGACGGCCGTCGCTGGGAGGAGGCCTCCTACTGGGCGGCCTGGAGCCGCCACGCCCTGGGCGACGACCAGGCCGCTCGGGCGCACGTGGATCGGATCCTCCGGGGCGCTCCCCTCTCCTACTACGCGGTGGTGGGTTCGGAGCTCGTGGGGCGACCGTACACGGTGGACCTCCCGCCGGCGCAACCCCCTGCGGAGCCGGGGTGGCTCACCGAGGGGCTGCGGAGGCTCGATCTGCTCACCGTGGCCGGTCTGGAGGAGGGTGCCGAGGCGGAAGAGGAGCGTCTGCTGTCCCGGGCGGAGGGCTCGGCCCGGGTGCGCCTTCGCCTCGCCGAGGCGCTCATCGAGCGCGGCCGGACCATCACCGGCATCAACATCGGCTGGGCCCTGCTGGCCGACGACCATCCCCTGGACGAGCGACTGGCCCGGGTGCTCTACCCCTTCCCCCTGGAGGAGTTGGTCCGCCGGGAAGCCGCCGAATGGGGCGTCGATCCCATCCAGGTGGCGGCGCTCATCCGCCAGGAGTCGGCGTTCAAGGAAGACATCGTCAGCCACGCCGGCGCCATCGGGCTCATGCAGGTCATGCCCCCGACCGGTCGGGAGCTGGCCCAGGCCCACGGCCCCGACGGCTTCCAGACCGAGGCCCTCACCACCGGCGAGGTGAACCTCCACCTGGGCACGGCCTTCCTCGTGGAGATGAGCGCACGCTACGACGACGAGCTCCCCCTGGTCCTCTCGGCGTACAACGCCGGACCCACCAGGGCCACCCGCTGGCGCCGTTATCCGGAGGCCTCCGACTGGCTCCGCTTCACCGAGCGGATTCCCTTCGACGAGACCCGGGGGTACGTGAAGAACGTGCGCCGGAACCTGGGCGTCTACCGGCTTCTCTACGGCGACCGGTAGGCCTCGGGAGGGTCGGGTCTGCGCCTTGACCCCGACCCGGGCTGTCGTACCTTCGGCGCTGGTCCGGTTTCCTCCCCTCCTGCGTCCTCCCCACCGGGAGCTTCCTCCCCCGTGAGTCGTCTCGCCGTCATCGGGTGCGGGGCCATCGCCGAGGGTTTCCACCTCCCTGCCGTCCTGGACGTCCTGGGCGATCCCGGCGCGGTGACCCTCGTCGACCCCGACCTCGACCGCGCTCGCGCCCTCGGCGCCGGCGCCGGAATCACCGACGTCGCATCCAGCCATGCCGACGTCCTGGATCGGGTGGACGGAGCGATCATCGCCTCGCCCCACCCTACCCACGTGCCCATTGCGCTGGATCTGGTGGACGCCGGGGTGGGGGTGCTGTGCGAGAAGCCGCTGGGGACGAGCGTCGAGGAGGTCCGACGGCTGGAGGAGGCCGCCGCGGCCCGAGGGGTGGTGGTGGCGGTGAATCAGACCCGCCGGTTCATTCCCGCCGTCCGGGAGATCGCACGGACGCTGGAGAGCATCGACCACCGGGGAGGGCTGGAGGTGGAGGTCCGGGAGGGCGACCAGTTCGACTGGCCGGCAGCCACCCCGGCCATGTTCGGCGCCCGCTCCGGGGGCCGGGGGCTCCTCCTGGACATCGGGGCCCACGTCCTGGACCTGATGGTCCATTGGTTCGGACCGGATCTGGAGGTCACCTCCTATCGGGACGACAGCTTCGGGGGCTCGGAGGCCAGCGCGGAGGTGGAGCTGGAGGGCGACGGGCTCGAGATCCTGATCCGCCTGAGCTGGTTGGCCAAGCAGCGGAACGACTATCTCTTCCGGAGCTCGGCCGGGGTCCTCCGATGGGGGGTCTACGATCTGGACGCCGTGGAATGGATGCCGTCGGGTGGGGGGACGCAGACCCGGCGCGTGCCGGCTCCCCGTTCCTACAACGACCTCGCGCCGGAGGTGCTGAAGGACTTCCTGGAGGCCCTGAACTCCGGCGGTCGGGCCGCCGTGGGACCTTCGGACGTGCTCCCCTCCATGCGCCTCATGGACGCCTGCTACGACCAGCGGACCCGCTTCGAGCTCCCCTGGCACGACTTCCGGATGGAGGGTGGAAAGAGTGGCTGACCGTCGCGTGCTCGTCACCGGGGCCGGAGGCTTCATCGGTGGTCGGACCGTGGAGGCCCTCCTCCAGCTCGACGGGTATGAGCCGGTGGCGGGGCTCCGCCGCTGGTCCACTGCGGCCCGCATCGGTCGCTACCCCATCGAGCCCGTCCTCTGCGACATCATGGACCCGGCCCGACTGGCGGAGGTGATGTCCACCGTGGACGGGGTGATCCACAGCGCCGTGGGCAATCGGAGGGTCACCGTGGAGGGCACGCGGAACGTCCTCCAGGCGGCGTCGGACGCCGGGGTGGACCGGGTGGTCCACCTGAGCACGGTGGACGTGTACGGGCGGGCTGAGGGCCCGGTGGACGAGGACACGCCCTACCAGCGCACCGACCGGGAGTACGGCGATTCCAAGATCGAAGCGGAGGACGTCTGCCGGGACTTCGCGAAGCAGGGGCTCCCCGTGGTCATGCTTCGACCCACCATCGTCTACGGGCCCTTCAGCGAGCTCTGGACGGTGGAGCCCGCCCAGCGTCTGGCCACCGGAAGCTGGCTCCTTCCCCGGGAGGCGTGCCAGGGGACCTGCAATCTGGTCCATGTGGACGACCTGGTCCGGGCCGCGATGCTGGCGCTGGAGGGTGGGGGGCGCTCCGGCGAGGCGTACAACGTGAACGGACCGGACCGACCCACGTGGCAGGAGTACGTGGAGGCGCTGAACCGGGGCCTCGGGTTGCCTCCACTGGCCCCTCCGGCGTCGACGTCGTCCCGGGCCCGGACCGCGGTCGTGGAGCCTTTCCGGAAGCTGGTAAAGGCGGTCTACTTCCAGTTCGAGGGCGTCATCATGGACGTCTACAAGAGCTCCCGGCAGGCTCGTCGAGCCATGAAGTGGCTCCAGGGCTCCCTGCAGCGGGTGCCATCTCCGGCGGAGTACGATCTCTACGGCCGGGTCGTGGACTTCTCGACGGAGAAGGCTCGCCGGGATCTGGGGTACGAGCCCGCCTTCGACATGGAGCGCGGTGTCGAGGAGAGCATCCAGTGGCTCCTGCACGAGGGTGTGGTCGAGACCCGTGGCTGATCCCGGACCCGGATCCGCCCTCTCCGTCGTCCACCTCTGTGCGCCGGCCCACGTGGGGGGTCTGGAGCGCGTCGTCCAGGGGCTCACCATGGGGCAGGTGGAGCGGGGCCACCGGGTCCGGGCCGTAGCGGTGGTGGAGGCCGGCGCCGAGGTGGAGCCCTTCGTGGCGCCCATGCGGGACGCCGGGGTGGAGGTGGTGGTGGAGGAGATGGGGGCGCGGGCCTACCTGCGGGAGATGGCCTGGGTCCGGGGACGCCTGAAGCGCTGGCGCCCCGACGTCCTGCACACCCACGGCTACCGGTCCGACCTCCTGCATGGCTGGATGGCGCGCAGGCTCGGCATCGCCACGGTGAGCACCCTCCACGGATCAAGCCGGATGGGAGGGGCTTCCCAGCTCTTCGAATGGATCCAGGAGTGGGCCCTCGGGGGCTTCGACGGTGTCGTGGCGGTGTCCGAGCCGCTGGTGGACGATCTGGAGGCGAAGGGAGTGCCCCGGGAGCGCATCCACATGGTCCCCAACGCCTGGACCCCCCCGTCGGACCCGCTGGATCGCCCCGAAGCCCGAGAGGTCCTTCAGGTCGCCGGGGACCAGGTGGTTCTCGGATGGGTGGGCCGTC
>JGI12048J13642_10308693_pt1 | contig 13650 bp, 13 predicted proteins | sample ElkSlonscriptome_16_FD_13642 | JGI IMG/M metagenome (IMG submission 13642) | reverse complement strand
GTCGCCGCCAAATGGGTCGGCGAAGCCGAAGCCATGCGCCTGGTCACCGAGCGTCCGCAAGCCATTCTCGAGAACAAAGAACCGGCCGTGGTGGCGCCGCCGCAAATGCTCGATCCAACCGACGAACGCCGGCCGGAGTCGAAACAGCGCCGCGGCGAATCAGCCAGACATCGCCCCCCGTCTCGACGAAGCTGGCTTTCGAGGCTGTTCGACCGACGTTGACCCAGATCCGATCCAGTGGCTTTACGCACACGCCACTCGTTGGCCAACGCCGAGGTTCCCGTGGGAGCGATTTGCAATCGCGATCACACCACCGCCCCCGCCCGCTCCGAGAGGTCACCATCGGACCCAACAGAGCGACATCGACAGACCGAACCAGCCGCGCCATCACCCCCGGACAAAGACGGAAACACCCGACAAATTCCAACACACTCGATTCCATAATACCCACCAACGCGCTAACATTCTGACTAGGCATGCGCCACCCACCTCTTGATCCGGATCACAGCCCGCCCTCAGCAGTTGCCGAACCATCCATCACACCACACCAGCGGCCCAACCAATCCGCACCCCTTAGCGGCCCCAGTTTTTTGGTTGCTCGTCGCGCTGATCATCTTCACACCGCTGTTCCGCGCTGGCGCAACGCCGCTTGCGGGACTGGTGTCGCAGCTCCTGTCCGTTGCCGTGCTTGCCCTCGTGTTCTGGTCGCCGAAGCGCCTATCGCTCACCTGGCCGGAACTGCTCGTCCTGATCTTGCTGCTGCTGGTTCCGATGCTGTACCTAGTGCCGCTCCCGCAGGCCTGGATCGACACCATGCCGGGCAGGGCGCTCTATGCAACTGCTAACGCCCAATTTCCGACTGGCAACGCGGACATCTGGAAAGCGACCGCAATCGTCCCAAGCGCCACCGCCGCAGCGGGTTTGGCGCTGCTACTTCCCGTCGCTGTGTTCGTAGGCGTTCGCACACTCGACCCGCCCGCGTTGCTGACCCTCGTCAAAGTCCTGCTCGCGGTCGCCGTGCTTCAAGCAATACTCGGGCTAATCCAGTTTGGTGTTGGGCAACGTGGCAACGTGCTGTTTGCCGTCGAAGGTGCCCACAGGAACTCCGCTACCGGTACCTACGCCAACCGCAACCATCTGGCGGGTCTCATCGAGATGATGCTGCCCATCGCCCTTGCACTCTTTTTTTTCTCGCTCGGGCGATCCGACCCATCAACTCAGCGAGCAGGCTTTCGGCGGCGCAAGGCGGCTTCTCTGGGTTCCTCCAGCGGCAAGGTCGCCCCGATCTATGCCATCGTCGCCTTTTTGCTGATCATCGGCAGCATCTTCACTCAGTCACGTACCGGGATCTTTCTCGGCATGCTCGGCATCATCCTGTCGGCGCTCGTGTTCTCGCGCCGCATTGGCGGTAGCAACGTCTTCGGCCCGGTGGGTACAGTCGTGGCACTGGCGGTTTCCTTTGGCATTGTGATCGGCCTTGCGCCCGTTCTAAATCGCTTTTCCGTCGATGCCCTTGGAGAAGATGGGCGTTGGCCGCTGTTCGCTCTCGTGCTGCAAGGGGCTATGCAATTCTTTCCGCTTGGAACTGGCCCCGCAACATTTCCAGCAGTGTTTCCAACTTTTCAAACTGTTGCGTTCGGCAATTCCTTTGTAAACCGTGCTCACAACGACTACCTGGAATGGGTTTTCGATGTCGGAATCCTCGGTGTCCTTCTGGTCATTCTGGTGCTAGCCTTGTATGTCAGGCAATGGGGCAGGCTGCGTACGTCGGGCGAATGGACTCGTTTACGCTTTCTACAAGTGGCCGCCGGTATCAGCTTGTTGCTGTTGGCCTTGCATGAATTGGTCGACTACAACCTCTACACACCCGCGAACCAGATCGTCCTCGCGGTGTTGGCAGGCATCTTTTTCATGCCTGTCGAAAAGCGGCGTGTGTCAGATGGCCGGCGACGTCGCAAGCACGGCACGCCAGATTTGGAGTCGGCGCTCATGTCGAGTCGTGCGTGTACCCCGGAAGTTGCGCCAGATCAAATTGAGAATCCGTTTCATGCGACATCGCGAGAGGCCAATGATAATCCCTAACGCTATCATCGTGGCGGGTAATAGCTCCGACGGGTCACGCGCCTAGTCGTATATGCCAAATCGCCCGGTACAATAGTGCTCGTGGCCATTCAGCAGCGCGATACCTGCCTCTTGCACTAAAGTCAGCAGCATCATTACCCTGACCGCGGATCGGCTGAGCCCTCTTTTGCAAGACGCAGCGAAAGCCTGAGGATGACGTTTGCGACTTTCGGCGGGGCGAAATCCTGATGCCCTCGTCATGATTCCCGTCTATTAATCGCGTTTTCTCTTGTGGTAACCGAAATTCCGACCTGGGCTAAGCAGACCCGCGATTGTTACCTGACTTGGAAGCCTTTCCGATACCCTGGCCCCCGATCTCCCCCCAAATGAATCCTGTGGCATCTCCACCTGCCGTCCTCCTGCACGTTACATCCACAGATGGTCATCGCGGTTCATACCTGTCGTTGCTCGGAGGGCTTCTGAACGGCGTTCGCGCAAGTGGCCCGTGGCAGATGCTCCGAGCGCCAACACCCGTCTTCTTCCTGACGCTGGAAGGCGCATTTGGTCTCTATTGTTTCATCGCGTCATTGCGCGTACTGAGTGGCCGGCAGACCCTGGGTCTGCTGCTGCGCCCTGGACCCGCGCTGACCGGGCAAAGTCTCAGGCTGCGCATCAAACGGCGCATCCTCAAATGGCTGCGATGCATGCCGAAAGTACAAACATTCACCATTCTGCCATTTTCCGTTGAACCGGGGCTCGCTGAGATTGCCGATGGCTGGATCCACGACCCTCAGCTTTGGGACCTCACCGCAAAGGAACGGCGACAGGAGGAACGCGCCGAGGGCGCCATCTGTGCCGACATCCGTAAGGCCGCCGCTGGCCGCCGCATCTGCTGCGCGCTCGGGCGTCAGGACAAGAGCAAGGGATTCGATTGGTTTGCCGATCTCTACGCGGAGCATTTGCCATTGCGCGAGACGTTGCTCTTCGCCTTTGGCGGCAAAGTGGACGGTGAAGTCGCGGCGTCTCTGGGCTCCTTCGAACAAGCAGGCGGCTTCGCCTGCAACCGGTTCGTCACCGACTCGGAATTGCTCGACATCTACGCCGCCGCTGATCTCATTTGGTGTGCTTATGATCCGGGCTACGATCAGGCCTCGGGCATCCTCGGTCGCGCCGTGCAACTTGGTATTCCGGTCATGGTGCGGCGCGGCTCTCTCGCCCATCGGTTATGCAAGATCGAGGGATTCGCCCATCTCGCCATCGATCCAACGACAGACGTTCGGGCGTTCGCTAACCTGCCTCCGCGCGAGGACGAGGACAAGGCCGTTGACCGTGCTCGCCGCATGGGAGCGGAGAGCCTTGAGCGACTGCGCGCAGCTCTTGGTGTCGCACCATGAGCAACCTACTCGCCCTCAAGCAGCGCCTCAATCTGGGCAAGAATGTCACCTTCGCCGTGGGCGAGTTTTCCGTCAATATGGCGCTGCTCTTTTTCAGCTATCGCCTCATCATCCTCCAAGGCGGGCTGGAAGCCGTGGGCGTGTGGGCAACGCTTAATGCATGGGCCAACCTGATACGCCTCGGCGATGCGGGCGTGGCGGGCGCCGCCGCGCGCTTTCTCGCGCTCTGGGATATCAAGAAGGAGCCTGAGCGCATTCGCGCACATGGCGAAACAGCGCTGCTCACCAATATCGCGCAGTTCGGCCTACTCACAGTCGTTGGTTACGCAGCTCTCTCCCTTTCTATCAGCGGTATCGTTGGGGAAAAGCACGCCGCGGAAGCCCTAGAATTTCTGCCCTACATGATGCTGGGCTTTTTGCTCCTGAATGTTTCTGGCACCGTGCTCGGAATCTTGCAAGGCCTGCATTTGGGCTATCGCCGCTCGCAACTATCGGTGCTGGGGACCTCGATCCAGCTTGCCGCTGTCTTCGCGTTTGTGCCGACCCACGGGCTGATGGGGCTGGCACTGGCACAGATACTCCAGCATGCCGTCATGATCATCATCGGCTGGTCGATCGCGCGGCGCTTGATGGGGAGTCGCCATCTACCTACGCGCTTCGACCGGTCCGCCTTTCTTGCCATGCTCGGCTACAGCCTCAAGGCGCAGGTGGTGAACATTGCCAACGGACTCTTGGAGCCCGTCTCCAAAATGTTAGTTGGATATTTCGGTGGCATGGCGACTCAAGGCTTATATGAGCTTGCATTCAAAACGGTGCTACTACCTCGAAATCTCATTGGCTTTGCTGCGAGCGCAACTATTCCTGCAATGACCGCATTATTCCAAGATAATAAGACTGAATTGCACCGGCTTTATGCTTTCACACTGCGGCTCTCCATCGTCTATACGGTCTTCGCGACTTTGGCGTTGATTGCGATTGCTCCTATATTCTCTCGGCTTTGGCTTGGGGATGTTGACGATACCTACTGGCTCTATGTGGCACTGCTAGCGGTCGGATTTTCCTTTTCAGCCCTAGGTGCGCCGGCCTTTATACTAGGAATCGCATCCGGCTGTCTGCGGGTTAACATCATGGTCGCGATTGCCACCTTGTCGACTCTAGTCATAGTGGGCTCGATCCTCGGTCGGATCGTTGGAGGCAACGGTGTGGTAATTGCTGTAAGTCTTTCCTACGCTGTTTTTGCTTGGCTTATGTTAAGCATGGGTAGCCCAAAGAAGATGCTTCCCATAAGGACGAGTCTATAGAAAACGACATAGCATAATGGAGGAAGTATGCTTGTTACTCTCAGCTTGCGTTTGGCAGGCTACAGTTTTTAGCGGACATCTCGACAAAGCAGAGCATGAATAAACAGGCATCAGAACACTGGTCTCGTGTCTCCAGTAATCCTATATCTTCTGAGGCCATGAATCATGTAAAAGCACAATTGAGTCAACTCTATTTCGGTCCTTACCCTGGCCTAGAGCAATTTATAGACGCTTACATCAAAGGCAAGAAAGTCTTAGATATCGGCGTGGTTGAACATGATTTGTCCTTTGCCGACCGTCCTACATGGAAACATGGCGTGCTTAGGGCTAGCGCATCGAGCATCGTAGGAATTGACGTTTTGCCTGCCGCTGTTGATGTTCTGAGTCAGAGGGGATTCGACGTTCGTCTTTGCGACGCAACTTCCGATGCAGACCTTGGTGAACGTTTCGACGTCGCATACATAGGCGACGTCATCGAGCACGCAAATGATCCAGTTCGCATGCTCAAGTTTGCAGCGCGACATGTCCATGCGGGAAAGTATATCATCGTTACGACACCATGCCCCTTTTGGTGGCGCAATATCCTTTTGATGATAAAGGATCATACATATATCGGAAACGTCGATCATGTTTCATGGATCACGCCTGTTAATGCTCTTGAGCTAGGATCAAGAGCCGGTATACTGCTAGATCATTATTATACACTGGAAACTTACGGCCATACGTTCCCGAGAAAGGTATTGAAGCGATTGCTTGACGCATCTATTGGAAAGAGCGAAATCTTTACCTGGGCTTATGCGTATGTTTTTAAGGTATGCGATTGAAGGATTTTCATTGAAAGTCGAGCACAGTATCAATTCAGGGGAAACAAGAAATAGCACAATTCCTCATAAATTGCCTGATGTCTGCCGGCGGACCAAAGCAAGTATCCTGACATGTCACGTCTACGCCTTTTGCACCTGATTCACACCCCCCGGCATTCCGGCGCGGAGATGATTGTTTATGAACTCTGTCGATTGCATAGTGCTTGGGGCCATGATTGCGCCGTTGCATCGTTTTCGCCGCCTCAGCCAGAATTTCTAAGGGAAGTGGCTGAGCTTGAAATGGTGGGGGTGTCACTGTTCTTCCCTGAGCGCACTCGAGTGAAACTTGGTCGTACACTTCATTATCGCAACGCAGTACGGCGTTTTCAGCCAGATGCGGTTTTTGGGCACTCCGAACTGCCTTCTCTTTATGGTCGCTTTGCCACCGGATTCGGTCGCGATCGCATCTTATTTTCCACCGTTATGCACGCGGCAAACAACTTCTCCTCCCCATCTTTCGCAATGGTGGAACGACTGACGCGCCTGCGCGTTGACGATGTGATCGCAGTATCCGAGGACGCGATCCAGAATTATATTCGGCGCTTCAGCGAGCGCGTTCCCGTGTCGGTCATTCAGAATGGCATCGACATCGACCGTTTCGGAAAAGCCGACCGACAGGCGGCCCGGCGCAACCTGGGAATAGACAGCCGTGCTCGCCTGGCCCTTCAAGTCGGCCGCATTTGCGACACCAAGCGGCAGCTTCTCTCGCTGTCCGTAATGCGGTCTCTGCTCGCAACGGGCGAAGCCCTGCTTTGGTTTGCGGGGCTGGCGGAGGATCGTGCCTACAAGGAGCGTCTGCGCGATATGACGGTGGAATGGGGCATCGATCGCGCCGTGCGCTTTCTGGGTAGCCGTGCCGATGTGCCGGATCTCCTCGCTGCCGCTGATCTTTACCTCATGCCCTCGCGTCAGGAGGCGCATAGCGTGGCGATTCTTGAAGCATTGGTGAGCGGTATCCCCATCGTTGCTTCGGACATTCCCGCATTCTCTTTCGCGCGCGGGATGCCCTCGGTGCGGATCTGCGGCGTAGAGGATGAGCACGCTTGGCGACAGGCCGCGCGCGAGATGCTTGCAGAACCACGTGCCACAAGGGACATTGGGGCGTTTTCCATTGAGAGCACGGCGCAAGCCTATCTCAATGTGGCCCAACGGGGACGTCGATGATGACCGTCGCTGGTCGCAATCCCATGACGACCGCGATCCCACGTGCTCAGCGCGTGCTTATCATCCCTTATGCCCTCATGGTTGCCGCCTGGATGTTCGATTTCCGCGGCGAGAGCGAGAGGCAAGGGCTAGCCATCCAGATAATTTTTCTTTGCTGCTATGTCGGCTTCTTCGCCGTTTTTCTATGGATGAATCGGGCACGTAGGGTGAGGATCGTTGGATTTTTGCCCCTGACCCTCTGTACGCTGGTCTATCTCGCAGTTTCAGTCACGTCCGGCCTACTGCGTGGACAGGATTTCTATCCGGTCTCTCGCCATGTGCTAACAATACTGGTTTACCTCACCGCGACATATGCTACCGCGCGAATGGTCGTCATAAGCTCGGTCGCTTCCCTCCGCCGGATTTTAGCATTGCTTTGCCTGGGATTCGCCGTTTCAACTTTCTTCATCGTTCTGTTTTTCCAGGGCGGAGTCGATGTCTCGACGATTCGCTATCAAATCCAGGGGGCTTCAAGCATTGCGGCGCTCGGTCTCCTCGTGCTCGTACTTATCTTTAGCCTGTCACGCGTCGAGATCGTAGCGGCGCTGAGCGCGGCCGTCATCATCTTCCTCACGATCACCCGAACGTTTCTCGTCGTGATCGCCGCTCAAGGGGTTGTCCTGCTCCCCGCGTTTCGCCGCTTCATGCGCCCGCGACTTGCTATCGTCCTCGCTACAGGCGTGCTTATAGCTGCGCTGTTGCTAGTCTACGGTGGGGAAAGCGCCGATAGATGGGTACAGAGGCTCTACGTAAGGGAAAAGTTCGGAGGCATCGATCCGACATTGTTGACGCGCTACGTTGAGTGGGAATACATGTTCGGCGAGTTTGTATCCTCTGTCGATAAATTTCTGTTTGGTTCTGGCCTCGCCGCGGAAACTGCTTACTGGCTACCAAGGTCTTTAGGGGGCACCGGAGGTATCTCCAGTTCTATGGGTTTCGGCCATAGTCAACATCTCAGTCTGCTGTTTACAGCGGGCGCTATTGGCGGCGCTCCGCTATTGTATGTCCAGTTCTTGCAGGGCTGGCAGGGTTTTCGGTTCCTCTCGCGTGCGACGCGATACAGCCAAGCGAACCTTGACCTAGTGTTTCTCGGTGCTTGGGGTGCAACGATCATTATTGGCACGCTTGCGTCTAACTTCCTGGGCTCGAGCTTTGGCAGTCGCGGCTTCAGTCTTTGGTACGGCATTGGGACTGGGTTGCTCTTGGGAGCACGGACATGGTTGATGCGCGTGGGAACTCGAACGGCTCGCAAGGCGTGGCGCCACGATTCTGCGGCGGGCCATAAGCTGGAGCGAACAACGTAGATCAAAGCATAAAGCTATGTTCTTTTTGATGCTTTGCGCTTTCGGTCAATCCAGTTTTGATCTTGGAGTTATTCCCAATGACAAGGCCTCAACCCCTTCGACAAACCGCTGCACATCGCCCCGCGGGGCGCTTGCGGCCGCCTCTTCGGACATTCGCTGCCACAACTCTTCGTCCTCGCTCAATAAGCGCATGAAATACTCCAAGCCGCGCGGGTTGTCAGGCTCGATGACAAAACCGTTGACGCCGCTACGCACCAGTAGATCACATGCGCCGCAGTTGTTGGAGAGAATGACCGGCAGCCCCATCGCCTGGGCCTCGATAACGACATTGCCGAATTGCTCCTGGACGCTCGGCAGAAGTAGGACAAGTGTCTGGCCGAGCGTTCTGCTGATCGCCTCGTCGTGCAACCAGCCCCGAAAAACGATGTTGGCTGTGATTCCCAGATCCTCGGCCTGCTGACGCAGCGGGGCTTCTTCCGGCCCCGACCCGCACAACTGCAGCGGGCGCGGAGTATCAGCCGTCTGCTGATATAGCGCATAGGCAGACAAGAGCACCGATAGGTTTTTCTTTGGCACCAGACGGGCGATCGCTGTGAAATGGCGATCACGAAAGGCCGGACCGTCCGGCGCTGGCGGCACGTCGGCCTGACGCCGAATGCGGTCGAGGCTGACCGTGTTGCATTCTCCATGCACCGTCCTCGCTTTCAATCCAAGAAACCGCCAATAGCGCTTAGAGCGTAACCCAGTTGATAGCGCCCCTTGATAGGGAAGCACGAAGAAAGATTTACCGACTTCTTGCCAGACATACCGAGGTTTGTCGTCAAACTTCGAGTTGTTCATTGTGATGACCCGCCCACCACGCGCGCGGAGCACAAGCGCCAGAAAAAAAATGGCGGGTTTCTCGTAGTGGCACAGAAAGAAACATGTCTCGCGCGGGGGCGGCATATGCGCCAATATCCGTGCGACCCGGTAAATTAACAAACGTGGCACGGCGTCCCCGAACACGGTTCTTTTCTCGAAGGCTTCGGATAGGCCAGTTGACCAAGCATAAGTAGTGCTTTTTGGAAATAGCTCAATTCCGATGACCTTGAAGCGATGCGATAGATGCCGACGCACGGCCTCAACACGATCCATGTGAGATGGGCCGAAATTGTCCCAGAGAAACACGAGCGTGTTCCGGTTCTGATCAGTTTTCTTACGCACGCTCAATTACGCCCCGGTATTCCTCTGTGAGCAAGTCGACGATTCGAGGCCAGGTATAGCGCCGCTGTGCGGCGCGCCGTCCGCTTTCGCCCATGCGTCGGCGGCGCTCAGGATTATTCAGCAACTCCAGGATCGCCCGCGCTACCTCGTCCGGATCGCACGCGGTGACCAGTCCCGCTCCTTCCGCCGCGACTTCGTGATGGATATTGACATGCTGGGAGATGACAACCGGCAACTCGCAGGCCATGGACTCCACGACAGTCAACCCAAAGCTCTCGGTATAGGACGGAAGCACGAACACATCCGCGTCCACATAAGCCTGGACAAGATTCGCCCCTGTCAGGAACTCCATGAAGACGACCGTCTGCTCAAGTCCGCGCGCCCTCGTCCAGTCGCGAACCTGATCGGCATATCCGTCGTTCGCAGGCCCTACGATGGCCAGTCGTGCCTGCGGGAGATCGCGCCGTACCTGATCGAAGGCAGGGACAAGGATATCCAGCCCCTTCACCTGATGCAGACGCCCGAGAAACAGCACGAGTGGGGCTGCGCCGACGCCAGTTGCTTGCCGGAAGGCACCGGGTTCCGGCAGATGCTCGAATGGACCCCAATCGATACCATTGGGTAAGACAAAGGACGGCGTTCGCAGGTCAAGGAAAGAGGCAAGGCGTCGTTCATCCTCGGCAGTGTAATGGATCGCGCTGGCATGATGTAGATTGGGTAGGTCTAGCGAGCGCTCATAAAGGCGCTTAAGACAGACGCTCGCCGAACTCTTCGTGTAAAGATAGGGATCTAGTGCGCCGTGCGGCATGATGATATAGGGAATGCTCCGCTGCCAGGCGAGTCGGGCGCAATACGTGGGAGGAAAACGATAAAGCCCGTGAATATGGACGAGATCAAATTTATTGAGTGACTGCCGCGCCCAACGCCACAGTGCGCGAGAAATAACGAGGGGAGGGAAATCGACGGAGAAGTACCAAATGGTTACGCCATCCTCCAGGAGTGGGGCGTTGGGTGTAACGTCGAGAGTACCCTGTGGGTGATCAAGGTTAGTCGTGCAAATCGTTACGTCTAACCCAGCTTGAACCTGCTGTCTGGTCAGCGCTTTCAGGACCGTCGTCGGGCCGCCCGAGCGGGGCGCAAGCGCGGAAATGACGTGCAGAACCTTCATTCCGGTGGTTGGAATCGATTGATGTCGATGTCCAGAACGGTTTGAATCGCATCGTCCACCCCAAGTCCCTGATGGCGCATAGCGGTTTCGACTTCTCATAGCTTGATGTCCACGAGCGCTCGGTACCAAAGCCCCTGAAGAAAGTGGGAGGCCCATCCCTTCGGGTCATCCAGAATCCCTAGCTGAACCAGCGTGCGGTAGAGATAATATAGAGCAGGCCGAATTCCGAGAGGCAGGCGCGAGTAGCATTGCTCCTTAATCCATCGCTTCGTCGCCGCTTGGGTTCCTGTACCTCGCCTGTGATGATTGGGTACGACGAGAAAACGATGGCGCAAATTGAGCAGATCGACAGCCTCGCGTGCAGCGTATCCGAGGTGCTTACGCGTCCACCAGAAGATGTCGTTGAGGTTGTCGTCGATCACGAGATGACGCAGGCGTTGGGCTTGTCCGCTGTGAAGCACCATATGTTCATCCATCCAGCGATTCTCGCAGCGCGCATGTCCCTTTCTCCAGCAGCGAAGTACCCAGTGTCCGCCAGATCCGCCAAAGCGCACGCGCTGCCCCAAAAGTGAGTACCAGTGCGCACAAAGTAGACATTGATATTGAATCCAATTCATGCGTTCGCTAGGGCGGTGCTATCTGGAAACTAAAATGGTCGGCGCGCGACGGCAAGCATCGACTTTGCGATTAGCGGCAGCCGCCCTATAAGTTCTATGCGAATATTCTCGAACCCAGCCTCTTGCAGCAGCAAGCTCAGCGTCTTAATCGACCAGAATTTGATATGCCCATGATCCCAGAGCGCGGTGAAGTGCGCGTCTAGCCGGCCCGAAACAGCTAATGCGAGGTTCTTCCAGTACCCGTGATAAGGCGTAGAAACAACGGCGGCTCCGCCCGGAACCGTCAGATCGTACATCGTTGCGGCCCAGCGTCTTGGAGAATAGAGGTGCTCCACGACTTCCAAGCTCAAGACAATAGGGAATTTACCGTACTGAGCTGAAGTCAATCCTTGCTAGAAGGTCCAATTTCCGTACGACGGCTGGCAGCAAAATCCTATGACTATTGTTCAGTGCCGCGGTGTCATAGTGATACCCAGAAAGATCGGAAATCTCTTCCATACTTCGCTCCAGACCTTAAAACAAATTCCATGTTCAAAAAAACTTTCTTGCGTCCTAAAAAGAAAGATGAAATTGCGATTCGCGGAGCAATACGACATCCGCGTCAGACTAAGGCCCTATAACAGCGTCGCGCTCAGGATGCTGCTAACCGCATAATCCGATCCAGGTGCCCAGATTGTATCAAACCTTCGGCAAGCCGGGGCGTCTCGGCATTGCGGCGCCCGCCCAACTCTCTGGTCGTCGAAACAAGAGGTCCGCCTGCACCCGTTCGCCCTGGTGGAAATGCGTGTTGAAGCGTCCGTCCAAGCGGTAGCCGCGCTCTTCTAGGAATCGCTCGATCTCCTCGTGCAGCGCTTGCCCCTCATAGAGTTCGATGTATGACGCCTCGACATAGACCACGTCGATCTCGGGCAGCAGACCAGTGGCGCCTTTGAGCACTTCCAACTCGAAGCCTTGGACGTCGATCTTGAGCAGTGTGGGCCGCCGCGGAGGCGATGAGAGGCAGGCATCGAGGCGCTTGATCGGCACTTGCAGCGCGCCTGATGCTTCCATCCGAAAGATGGCCTTCTGGCGCGCGCCCAAGGCGAGCAGGGAGGAAGAATCGGTGCGGCTGGCAAGATGCATCTGGCCTTCGCCGGGCGCTGATCCCAGTGCGCAATCATGGCATTCCGCATGTCCGCTAGTGACGCGGGCGAGCTTGGCGCGGGGCCCGGGCAGGGGCTCGAAGCAGATCAGTCGTGCATCTGGCCACCGGATGCCGGCGTAGACGGCGAATTGGCCCTTGTTGGCGCCGACGTCGATGACGGTGGCGAATGTCTCGTGCCCGAGGGCGGTATCGTGCTCAAGGGTGGCAGCCACACCGTGCAACAGGGCAGGCCAGCTGGCTGGGGTTTGCAGGAGTTTGATGTACTTGCGTAGATGTGTCGACATACGAGGGGTATCGGCGCTGATTGTTTCCGGAGATGCTGGGCTAGGTGCTCAGCAACTTGCGAATTCCCCGGCCCAGGTGCAGCAGGTAAAGCGCGGGCAGCGGCCAATTTCCACGCCCGTATTTTCTACGCATGAACTCCTCGGGGGGCAGTGCGTAGCTGGCAGCAAGTTTAACGCGGGCGCGCCAGTTCGGTTGTGCCCTGACGTCGGTTAGGAGCTTGTGGGTCAGGCCGGTGCGCAGGTAGGCGGCAGATGGCTCGGTCGGCCCCGGCTCGCTCAGGCGGTGCATTGCACTGCTTTGAATTGGCGTATTGAGATAACGATGCGCGGCGAGCAGGGCGTCTCGGCAGATGGCGCGCAGTCGGTGCGTTTCGGCGAGGTCGCAGAATTGTTCCCAGTCGGCTGTCGTGAAGGCTTGTGCCAGCAAGTGAATGTCATACAGCCAGATGAGCCGGTCGGGATTGATGATGGCTTCGCCGGCGACCTGGTAATGGGTGGTGAAGTTGGCCGCGCGGTGTATGCAGGCATGTAGCAAGGCGTGGACATTGCAAGGTATTCGGGCGTGCCGGCTCAGCCTTGGGGCCGGCTGGCCGGCTTGGAGCAGTCGTTCCGGGGGCAGGATGTCGGCAAAGAGGCGGTGATCGTTCAGTTTCCAGTGCAAGTCCAGGGGCTCTGTTGGTTGTCGATGCTGTGGTTTGCTGTAGCTGATCTGGAAGGAGCCGGCCTCGCGGAGTGCGTCCATGCGGCGGTAACCTTCGTTCAGGAGCAGGGTGTCGGCCGCTTTACGATCTTGCTCTGAGATGATCAGATCGAGATCGCCGCGGGTTCGGTAGTAGGGCTCTGGATAAAGGGTGTAGCCGAGTGCGACACCTTTAAGGACGGCGACTGGGATGTCCGCCTCGGCAAATGCTTGCAACAATCTGAGAATGGAGAGTTTTTTGACGAGCTCCGCGGCGGCTTGAGCCTGGACCTTTGGCTTGAGTTGGCGTCTCAGTGAGTCGATTGATGGCCTGCGCGCGGGCTCGCGTTCTAATGCCGCGTAGACGAGTGGTTCGATGCCATGGACTGTGCAGAGGTGAAGCAGTCGGTCGGTGGTGGCCTCGTCGAG
>JGI12048J13642_10109386_pt1 | contig 13653 bp, 8 predicted proteins | sample ElkSlonscriptome_16_FD_13642 | JGI IMG/M metagenome (IMG submission 13642) | reverse complement strand
TCTTCCTTTTTGTTGTTGGTTGTCGTCGTGGGGATGCTTGGTTAAACCGCGTGGGCAACGCCCCGCGATACCCTGTTAAACCGCGTGGGCAACGCCCCGCGATACAATGAAAACACGCGTGGCCCGTTGGGCACGCGGTTTAACGGGAAATCAATCTTTATCGGCTCGTAGCACCGAAATGAAAGCTTTTTGCGGGATGTTGACCGTACCGAATTGTTTCATCTTGGCTTTTCCCTTCTTTTGCTTATCAAGCAACTTGTTCTTTCGCGTGACGTCGCCACCGTACAGCTTTGCCGTCACATCTTTTCGGAATGGTTGAATCGTTGCTCGTGCAATGATTGTTCCACCAATTGCACCTTGAATGGGAATTTTGAATTGGTGACGGGGAATCGCTTCAGCAAGTTGTTCACAATAGTGCAACGCCCTCGCTCGCGATTTTTCGCGATGCACCAGATACGACAATGCGTCGACCGGTTCTTTATTGACCAGAATATCGACCTTCACCACATCGGTTTTGCGGTATTCAATCGGCTCGTAATCAAACGAACCGTAGCCGCGAGTGATCATTTTTAGTTTGCCGTAGAAATCAAACAAGACTTCACCGAGTGGCATCTCACTGCTGACCTCCACTCGTCCAGCGGACAAGTAGTTCATCGTTGGATTTTCCGACCGATGTTCGCGACACAGTTCCATCACGGGACCGACGTATTCTTCGGGGGTCAAGATCGACGCTTTGATGTAAGGTTCGCTCGCCGAATCGATGTTGGTCGGATCGGGCCAATAAGTCGGATTGTCGACTTCGATCGTCGATCCATCTTTCAAGTTGAGCAAGTACTTGACCGAGGGCGCGGAGATGACCAAACCCAAATCAAACTCTCGCTGCAACCGTTCCTGAATGACATCCAAATGCAGTAGCCCTAAAAAGCCACAGCGAAATCCAAAGCCGAGTGCCGCCGAACTGTCTTTCTCATAAGTCAGTGCGGCATCGTTGATCGCCAACTTATCAAGCGCTTTGGTCAAATCGCCGTACTCATCGGTACTCATCGGATAGATCGACGAAAACACGACCTGTTTGGCAGGTTGGTAACCGGGGATCGGCTCGGAAGCGGGGCGATCGACCAGCGTAATCGTGTCACCAATCTCGATATCTTGAACGCTTTTTACACCCGCGACGATATAGCCGACTTCGCCGACGCTGAGTTGCTTTTTCGGTTTCAGCTTGAATTGGTTGTAGCCCAGTTCATCGATCTTGTAATCCTTTTCTGCGTGCATGAAATGGATCGTTTGCCCTGTCTTGAGGGTTCCTTCCATCACTCGGCATTGCAAAATAACGCCACGGTATTTGTCGAAGTGCGCATCGAAGACCAATGCTTTCAGCGGAGCATCGGGATCCCCCTGTGGTGGCGGAAGATGCTTGACGATCCCCGCGAGCACTTCGTCGATACCGACGCCTGTTTTTGCTGAAACGGGGATGGCGACGAAGGGGTCCAGACCCAAGTCTTCGTCAATTTCTTCACGAACGCGGTCCACGTCCGCCGCTGGCAGGTCAATCTTATTGATGACTGGCAATAACGCCAAGTCATACTCCAACGCCAAATAGAGATTCGCCACCGTTTGTGCTTCGACGCCTTGCGACGCGTCGATGACAATGAGAGCCCCTTCACAGGCCATCAACGAGCGGCGAACTTCGTGTGAAAAGTCGACGTGGCCGGGGGTGTCGATCAGGTTCAATAGGTATTCTTGCCCGTCGGGTGCGGTGTAGTCGAGCGTGATCGTATTGCTCTTAATCGTGATCCCCCGTTCACGTTCGATATCCATCGAATCGAGCATCTGGTCATGGAACTCTCGCAGCGAAACACCTCCACAAGCCTGGATCAGCCGATCGGCTAATGTTGACTTTCCGTGGTCGATATGCGCGATAATGCAAAAATTGCGAATCGGTTTCATGCAAATTAATCTTTGAGAATTGGGGTCACCTTGAGCGTTTATCGTAGTAAACTAACCAAGATTTTGACAGGGACCGTAGGCGAGCGGAGGCTTTCGTTTCACCGCGTGCCCATCGGACCCGCGTGTCTCAGTTGACGCGCGGGGCGTTGCCCACGCCGTTTAACGAGCGGTTTAACGAGCGGTTTAACGAGCGGTTTAACGAAAACGATTGACGGGAGAATTGAGAATGTCGGAAAGAGCTGTATTGGCAGGCGGATGTTTTTGGGGGATGCAGGATTTAATCCGCAAACTGCCTGGTGTCGAGAGCACTCGCGTGGGCTACACCGGCGGCAAAGTTCCCCATGCAACCTATCGTAATCATGGAAACCATGCCGAAGGTATCGAGATTATTTTCGATCCCGAGAAGATCACTTATCGAAAATTGCTCGAGTTTTTCTTCCAAATCCACGACCCTACGACGCCGGATCGTCAAGGCAACGATCGCGGACCCTCCTATCGTTCGGCGATCTATTACGTGGATGAGCATCAAAAGCAAATCGCGATCGACACGATCGAAGATGTGAACGCTTCTGGAATTTGGCCGGGCAGTGTGATCACCGAAGTGGAACCGGTCGGCGACTTTTGGGAAGCGGAACCGGAACACCAAGATTACCTCGAAAGAGTTCCAAACGGGTACACATGCCATTTCCCGCGGCCCAATTGGGTTTTGCCAAAACGGTCTGCCAGACGGTGGTAGATCGATTTCGGCCGTTTGATGTTGCTTCGCAGCAATTGTCACTCTGCTGTCCGAGCGGAATGCGTTTTTGTCTGGGCAGCGGAAATGGGGCGGGCGCCAAAATCGGGAACGCTATCAGCTCCGAGAGCTGAGCGACATTGCGGCTAAGCGATGCTTCTAATAGAAATCGCGGTTGCGGTTGGGTTGTGGAGCTTCGGGAAACCAGCTATTCAGAATCGGAACCGTTCTTGCAAACGGCACGAGCGTGCTTCCCAGCGAAGAGATTCCTTGCAATTGTTGGTCGAGTGCTTTATGAAAATCGGCTTTCGATTCAATGTTGCTCAACTGGTCGATCTTGGGTTGGATAAACATGCTCAACCCGCTGAGTGCTGGATGGTTCAACATCGCCATGACGCCTGATTCATCGCTGATCGATTGGTTGAGCGATTCCATTTGCGTTGTCCAATTTTCGGCAAGTTCTTTCTCGACCCAGTAGCCATCGACCCATTGGTAGGTAAGAACTTCTGAGTTTCCGTTGAGGACGCGAGTGACAATGGTTTCCTTCGGTTCTTCCGATTCGGCGGTACTCTCTCGACCGCCATTCCTCTCTCGCTCCATCGCTTCGTCCCTTCCATACTGCATTTCGTCATAACGCATGTCGTCGTCTCCGTAGGTTCCGTAGGGTGAATTGTTCCTCACCGCTCCTTCTTGGTAACTCGGTTGCACGGGCTGCATCACGTCGGCGACCTGATTCCAATAGGGAGCCAGTTTCGCATCGCGGTCGATCAGCCAGTCGCGAAACGGCTTGCTACGGAGCGATTCGACATCGAGCGTGTCGGGTGAAAAAGCGATCTTGAGTAACCCTGCGGCGTTTAACACGAGATCACGAAAATAGGGTTCCGTAGAATCGTCGAGTGTTTTCACTCGTGGATGACTTAGCAGATAGTTTTGATGAGACAAAACAAAATCGCCAAGCGAATGGAGCGGAGCAAAGTTCGATTGGAGGGTTCCAGGATCGAGTTTCTCGGCCGCTGCTTTGACGAGCGAATCGATATCCCTGCGATACTTAGGCGGAAGCGAATCGTAAGCCGCAAGAAGTGCGTGGCCGTTGGCGGCTTGAGCTTGGTAGTGCTGCAGGGCAGTGATCGCATCGGTGCCTGGCTCGACCGGTTCATAATCGGGGGCTGGTGGCGGCGTGGGAATCGGATCAGGAGCCGGTGCGTTCGCACGGTCGACGTGCGCGTTGAGTTCATCGATCCGCTCTTGCAGTTGGTCCGCTTTGTTGCGGGCAAGTTTTTGAGCTTGTATTCGACTGTCGCTTCGCAAATTCGTCAGCGCTACCGAGACGCGACGTCCGTCACCGAGCAACAGGATGGCGTTCTCTTCCCAAATGCCGAGCAACTCCGCTTCGACCTGATAGTTACCCCGAAGGCCAACCCAAGTTTCTGCTCGAGCCTGGTTGGCATTCAAGACGAGTGAGATCGCGACAAATAGAAAGACACAAATGTTGATTCGGAGGTTGAACATCGTTAAAACGGCATGAAACAAGGGTGAAGAAAGGCAGGAAAAAGCACGTTAAGGTAGTTTTTCGCGTCCTTGGGCAACACGGACGATCGCGAAAACCATTATATTAAAGATCGCGACGCTTTGCTTGAGTCATTCGCAGCGAACGAGAGTTTAATTTCAACCTTTCCAAATTGGTACTTCGACCATGGGTCGCGGGTCCAATTTTTGGGGGGTCGCAGGTCCAATTTGGCATGTTGCAAGGAGCAAGTTTTGAGTGAGATTGTTGAAACGGTACCGTTTGACGCTGAACGAATCGGCGAATTGAAAGCTAAGTACTACAACGCTACAGTTGTACAACGCATCGATACGCACCCCGATCTTGCTCGTTTTCGAATCCGGCCCGACAAGCCGTTTCCGCCCTTCGAACCGGGCCAATTTGTCTCCTTGGGGATCGGGAATTGGGAAGATCGTGTCGAAGGCACTCAAGAGGAAGAGTTGACCGAAAAGGATTGGGCCAAATGCATTCAGCGGGCCTATTCAATTTCTTGTCCAATGATTGGTGATCAAGGCAAGCTTACCACGGTCAATGACGTCGACTATTTGGAGTTCTACGTGACGCTTGTCCGGCACGCCGATCCCGGCGAACCGCCGCCGGTCGTGACGCCTCGTTTGTTCGGCTGTGGCGTTGGCGACCGTTTACTGATTGGCAAGAAAATCGTCGGTAACTACACCCTCGGCAAGATTGAACCGGACGATACGATTCTAATGCTCAGTACGGGAACCGGCGAAGCACCGCATAACGCAATGGCCGCTCATTTGTTGTCCAACGATCATCGAGGGCGGGTCATCAATGCCACGTCGGTTCGCAATCGCACCGATTTGGCTTATACCGCCGAACATGCCACGTTAATGGAACAGTATTCGCAATACCTTTATCTGCCGTTCTCAACACGTGATCCCGAAAACCTTGATTCCAATCATCCCGGCTATGTTGGCAAACAATACCTTCAACAGCTTTTCGTCTCGGGCAAGTTGGCTGAAATGGCGAACGATTCACTCGACCCAAAGAATACGCATGTTTTTTTGTGTGGCAATCCAGCGATGATCGGCTATGTACCACCGGGCGCCGATCCGCCATCGACCACCGGTATGCTACCCCTGTTAAAGGAAGCCGGATTCAAAGACGATCACAATTATGAGGGACCAGGTTCGATTCGTTTCGAGAAGTATTGGTGACCGAATGCCGCACTTACTTTTCACCACGCCTTCGTCACGGTACAACGTTAGAACGGCATCCACCAAACGATCCAATGGACGGTTGACGTCTGCATCTTTTTTTTAACCACTTAGGCGAGTTACGCGATCATGAATCTTGACAAAACTATCGCACTTATTCTTGGCGGCGGTCGAGGAACACGGTTATTCCCTCTAACAAAAATCCGCGCTAAACCGGCTGTGCCACTGGCGGCGAAGTATCGCTTGATCGATATCCCCATCAGTAATTGCATCAACAGCAATCTGAACCGCGTTTACGTACTGACTCAGTTTCTTTCGGAAAGTCTACACCGACACCTTCGCCAAACCTATCACTTCGATCATTTTAGTGGTGGCTTTGTCGAATTGCTGGCGGCTCAGCAAACGGTCGAAGAGGGCACCGATTGGTATCAAGGCACCGCCGACGCGGTCCGCAAAAACCTAGTCCATCTCGAAGAGGATTGGATCGAGCATGTGCTGATTCTGTCGGGCGACCAATTGTACCGAATGGACTTCCGCGAAATGATGCAAACCCACATCGATTCGGGCGCCGATGCCACCATCGCCGGGATCCCCGTTTCGCGAACCGATGCGTCCGCTTTGGGCATCATGCAGGTCGATAACGAAGGCCAAGTACGCGGGTTCGTCGAAAAACCGCAAACCGAAGAAGAGTTGGCAACCGTTCGCATGGACCCCGCTTGGATCGATGCACATGGTATCCCCAGCCACGGACGCGATTGCTTGGCAAGTATGGGGCTCTATATTTTCAACAAAGACGTGATGGTCGATCTGCTCAAGACGACCGAGCACGAAGATTACGGGAAAGGCATTTTTCCCGAAGCGATCAAGTCTCACAAAGTGCAATTGCACCTGTTCGACGGTTATTGGGAAGACATCGGGACGATCCGAGCTTTCTACGAAGCAAATCTGGGACTGGCAGGCAAAAATCCACCGTTTGATCTTCGCAATAAAGATGCACCGATCTACAGTCGACCACGCTACCTGCCACCGACTTTGATGGGCAAAACGACGATCCATAACAGTTTGATTGCCGATGGATGCAAGATCGGCGAAAACGTCACGATTGAAAATAGTGTGATCGGATTGCGAACCGTGATCGGCGATAACGTTACGATCAAGGATTCCGTCGTGATGGGAGCTGACGAAATCGAAAAGGATCTCAGCTTGTTACCCGACGGTATGCTGCCGGCCGGGATCGGCAGCAACAGTTATATCAGCGGTGCGATCTTGGATAAGAATTGCCGGATTGGCGAAAATGTCCGTATCACGAACGAAGCAGGCCACGACTATCAAGGCGAAGATAGCCCGCTGCAAGTCCGTGATGGTATTTCGATCGTGATCAAGAATGCCCAAATCGAAAGCGGTTTTAAGGCGTAGCCAGCTGTTCCGTTTTTTGGAAAAAACGAGTCAGCGAGACCTTTCACTCTTCTCGCTTGCCGTTCGATAGTCGACCACATCCCAAACCAATCCGGTTGCCCTGAGTAACCGGATCGCTTGCCAGGTGATGTCGAATTCCCACCACTTATGTCCGTGCTTGGCCATTCTTGGATAAGCATGATGGTTGTTGTGCCAACCTTCGCCATAGGCGACAATGGCGACCAGCCAGTTATTTCGACTGTCGTCCGTCGTCTCGTAATTCTTGTAGCCCCAAATGTGCGATGCGCTATTGACCATCCAAGTTGCATGAAGGACTAACACCAGTCGGACGAACATCCCCCATACGACGAGTGACGTACCAAGCTGGACGCCACCGAAGGCATAGCCAATTCCAAACAAGGCGAAGCCCGTCAGGATGTGTAGCGGCAAGAACATCACGTCCAAAATTCTCATCCCCCGTTGCTTGTACAAATCGGGAACCCATCGTTTCAGGTACTCGGTTCGGTTACCGTTATGGGTGTGGAACGCAAGCCAAAAGATGTGTGACCACCATCCACCATCGTGCGGGGAATGGGGGTCCCCTTCTTGGTCACTATGGGCGTGATGTTTGCGGTGATCGGCAACCCAATCGAGCGGTGACCCTTCACCGGCCAATGTCCCAATCGTGGCGAACGTATAACGCACCCAAGGGTATGTCTTCATTCCCGTATGCGTGAGCAGTCGGTGGTAGCCCAGGCAGATCCCCAAACTGCCAGTGACCCAATGCAGAAAGAACATCGTTGCAATTCCGGCCCACGAAAAGGTGTAGGAAAACGTAAATGGAACGCTCAGCACGACCAAATGAGCAACCGTCAACCATCCGATCGCCCAGGGACTCAAATTGCTCCATCGTCGCCGCTCGGACGCATTCGCATTGGTGTTGGTTTGTTTCGCTGTCGAATCGTCGCTGCGAGCAGTATCCGCTACATCGCTGTTCGAATCACGATTTGCTGGCATTTCCAACACCGACGCATTGTCGGCGGTCTTTTTGACAATATGCTTGGACGTTTTGCGGCGCTTATGATTTGTAGGTGGCTGAATGACCGAAGCCATGAGAGTCTCCCTAACGTGGTTTCATAGTAAAAGAGGAAAGGAACGTTTTATTCAAGCTTGATTCTAGCGATTTGGGCAATCGCCACTGTCACACCCGGATCCTGAGTTTGTAACGAATGTGTAAAACTTGACGATTGCGGTGGTTGCTGGATTTTTCAGTTCGAACCACACTTCTCGGTGATTTCGTCTAAAATGCGACTCTCGCGGTCTGTCGTGTTAAACCGCGTGGGCAACGCCCCGAGCGTTTTTCCGTGCGGAGCGCGCGGCCCGTTGGGCACGCGGTTTAACCGCGTGGGCAACGCCCCGCGCGTTTTTCCGTGCGGATTGCGCGGCCCGTTGGGCACGCGGTTAAACCGCNTGGGCAACGCCCCGCGCGTTTTTCCGTGCGGATTGCGCGGCCCGTTGGGCACGCGGTTTAACAGTGTTGCCGAAACAAACAATACCATTCATCGAAACGACCCTACTCAGGACACTCGTGCCAACGACTCCCCCAACTCCTGCTAGAGCACCTACCTCCACCGAAGCCTCTGCTGCGGCGGTTGGCGAACTAGCGAAACGAGTGATCGGCAATGTCGAGCTGGCGATCGTTGGCAAGCGGAAACAGTTGGTGCTGTCATTGGTCGCTTGGCTGAGTGGTGGTCACATTCTGCTCGAAGATGTACCTGGCGTCGCCAAGACGATGCTTGCCCGCGCTTTAGCTCGAAGCGTCGGATGCCGTTTCAAACGAGTGCAATGCACACCTGATTTGTTACCGAGTGACGTCACGGGTACTTCGATCTTCAACCAAAAGACGAGCGAGTTCGAATTTCGAGCAGGGCCCGTCTTCACCCAAATCCTGTTGGCCGATGAAATCAATCGTGCCACTCCGCGAACCCAAGCGTCTCTGTTGGAAGCGATGGCCGAAGCGTGTGTCACCGTCGATGGGACCACCCATTCGCTAGCCAAACCGTTCCTTGTCATTGCCACCCAAAATCCCGTTGACCATGAAGGAACGTTCCCGCTTCCCGAAGCTCAACTCGACCGTTTTATGATGCGGTTCACCATCGGTTATCCGTCGATGCAAGAGGAGCTGCGGATGTTGGAAATGCTCAAAGATGTCCACCCGATCGATCGCCTTCAAGCAGTCGCCAAAGCCGAAGAGTTGGTGATGGCCCAGTCGGAGATACGCAAGGTACACGTGGACCCGAGAGTCCGCGAGTACTTATTGCAAATCGTTCATCAAACCCGGCTGCATAGTGACTTGGCGCTCGGCGGCAGCCCAAGGGCGACCATTGCATTGTTTCGCTGTTCGCAAGCGATGGCCGCGATACGAGGTCGCGCCTTCGTATTGCCAGACGATGTGAAACGAATCGTTGCCCCGGTGATGAATCACCGCTTGATCGTGCGACCAGAAAGTCGGCTACGAAAGGTAACCGCCGAGAACGTGCTTGAAGAAATCGTCAGCGACATAGCGGTGCCGACCATTGACGCCTCCTAAACCAACCACCGGATCGCCTTCGGAAAGTGTCTCAAAATTCTCGCTCGTCGCGGGCATCTCAGCACTCCTACTGTTCGGCATGTTGTTCGGTGCCTCGCTCTGGTTGTTAGTCGGAATTGCAACCGCGCTACTCGTCTTTGTTAATTTCTATCTGGCGATTCTCTGGACACGCTCGGTCGTTGCCATTCGCCGCGGTGGTGATCACGAACTCAAGATCGGATCGACGACAAAGGTCGAAATCAAGCTCACCAATCGCAGCCGACTGCCTGTGCTTTGGGTGTTGGTCGAAGATCTATTGCCGAGACGAGCATTGATGTTCAATCCACCAGCACTTGGTGTGGAAGGCACTCGAGTTGAAGTGATGCTGTTATGGGGAAACGAAACGAAGAGCCTGACTTATGAAATCAAGCTCAATCGTCGTGGCTATTTTCAAATAGGGCCGACCGTTTTGGAGACGGGAGATTTGATGGGTTTGTACCGTCGTTACCGGGTGGGCACGGAGCCTCAGTACATCACGGTCCTGCCAAACATCGTCCCATTATCGGCATACGACGTAGGCTCACGTCGACCGATTGGCGAGATCAAAATGCGAGCGAACGTGATGGACGATCCGACCCGACTTCGTGGTATCCGACGTTGGCAACCCGGCGACCCGATGCGCAGCGTTCACTGGGCCGCTACCGCCCGAACCGGCACGCTGCATAGCAAGATCTACGAACCATCCTCGATCGCGGGTGCGACATTGATCCTGGATTTTCACACCACCACCAATCCGCAGCAGCACGAGCCGGTTCGTACCGATTTAGCCATCACGGCGGCGGCGTCGATTGCCCATGCGTTGCACGATCTTGGGGAACCGTGCGGATTGGCAACCAACGGGCGGGACGCGGCAGATCGAATTCGCAGCGAAGGTTGGGTAGGCGATTATCGAGTTCGAGGCCAAGCGAGCGAAGCGGCATCGATGTTAGAAAAAAGCGATCGGCTGAGGCCTATCGTCAAGTCGGCATCACGAGACACCGCGAACCTGCGCGAAATCGTTTCAACCCTAGCACGTCTCGAACGTAGCGACGGACTGACGTTATCCGAACTGCTGATTGAATCCGAATCGCGGTTGTCGAATGAAACCACCATGTTGGTTCTGCTTCAGCAGTGTACGCCTGAGTCGCTTGCTGCGATGTTAGGTTTATCGCGTCGTGGATGGGCCGTTGCGGTGATCATCAACACGTATGACATCAACGACTATTCGGCAATCGCTGGCCCGCTGATCGCAGCCCGCATCCCAACGTTCTATCTATCGTCCGCCGAAACGATCGCCGAGGTATGCCGACAAACGGTGCTCCGCTAGTTTGTCACCATTTCGGGTCGATTACCAACATACTTCAAGGTCCGCAGTCTATGGACGCTTGCTTCCATCTAGTTTCAAAAACCGACAATGAGCACTAGCACAAAAGTTTTGGCCACGAATCGCACAAATCGACACGAATATTTCTTCACTGTCTTCATTCGTGAAAATTCGTGCGATTCGTGGCAAACCTCTTCCTTAGTAAACGATCTCTTCGTCATTCGTTTTTTCCCCATGTAGAGTTGCTTCCAGCCTTTGTCTAATCGCTCAAGTGGACGTGCTACTTCGGCGAGTGCCCCTACCTTTCTGCTCACTTGCGGATCGTATGACGTTGGTTAGTGGGCCCCTCTTTTTTAACGTGCCAAAAACAACCGTTTTCCTAAAACTCTTGGCGCTCGGATGATGAGCTCGTCTTGGTCGTCTTCACCCTCGACGTTGTTGTTAGGATCGCTGTCGACATCGAATTGATCGGTTGCAATGACTTCGACCGGAATTCGCTTGATGCCTCGAGTGTCGACGATCGCGGTGATGGTTAAACTCGGCATCGCATCCTTGACAATCGTTCCCACGTTCCAAACCCCAGTTGTCGGGTCGTAGCTGCCTTGATCCAAGCTCACGCTTTGAATCGTCAAGCCATCGGGGATCAACGCTTGCACGTCGACCCCCGTCGCGGTTGCAGGGCCAGCATTCGCGGCCGTGATGGTAATTTCAATCGAATCTCCTTCGAGTGGTGCGTCGTTGTCGACGGACGCACTTACCGAAATGTCTACCACGTTGGGCGTGACCGTGACCGAGGCCATGTCGTCATCATCCGGATTTTCGACCCCCGGAGAGCTATCGGGATCGAAGACGTCACTGGCCGTGATCGATGCTTGATTGACCAGTGCGTTTTTGCTTGTGACTTCGGCAACGATCATCAATATCGCTTGGCCACCGTTGACGATTTCGCCAACGTTCCATCGCCCCGTTGCCGCATCGTAGTCTTCGCTCGGTGTTGCGGAAACGAAGGTTAGGCCAGCTGGCAATCGGTCGGTGACCACGACTCCTGTCGCAGTATCAGGGCCATCGTTATCGACGCGGATGGTGAACGTGACCTGGTCTCCTTGATCGGGTGTTGGAGGTTCGGCGGTTTTGCTCAGCGACAAATCGGCACTGCGGGTGACGAAGGCGACCGACGCTTGATCGTCTTCGCCCGCGATGCCGTTCCCAGGCGTGCTGTCACTATCGGGTTGATCGGACGCACTGATTTCCGCCGTGTTCGTTTCACCGGCTGTCGATTGAACGATTCCTCGAATGATCAAGGTAGGCGTGACATCGAGTGAGACGTTGCCGACCGTCCACAACCCGGTCGACGGATTGTAGGCACCTTGACTTGGGCTCGACGAATTGAATAGCACGTTCGCTGGCAATCGATCGGTCACTTCAACGCCCGTCGCAGTCGATGGACCGGCATTGGAAACGGTTAAGGTGTACTCGATCGTGTCACCGACGTTTGGCCTTGGCTCATCGATAATCTTTGCCAACGCCAAGTCGACCAATTGTGGCGACAAGGTAACCGATGCTTGGTCGTCTTCGTCTGCGTTTTGGTTATTGGGCGTGCTGTTGGGATCGAATTGGCTCGATTGAATGATCTCGGCCGTATTGGTGATCTCGACAGCCGAGTTGACGGTCGCCGTGACTTGTAACGAAGCACTTTGTCCAGAAGCAAGCGTTGGGATCGTCCAAAGGCCAGTCGATTCGTCGTAAATCGCGGTGTCCGGGGTGATGCGGACGAAGGATAAGTTGTTCGGTAGCGGGTCGGCTACAACGATATCGCTTGCCGCATCGGGACCGGCATTCGCCACGGTCAACGTGAATGTCACGTCGGAGCCTCGATTTGGATTCGGGTTACCAACCGACTTCATCAACGACAAATCGGCACTGGCGGGCGTTACCGATACCGAAGCCGTATCGTCTTCATTCGGTGACGCGTTTGCGTTTCCAGGCGTGCTGTCGAAGTCAGTCTGGTCCGCCGCCGTCACTTCCGCTAGGTTCGTTGCCGCAGCAACCGACGTGACCTCGGCGATGATCGTTAGCGTTTTCGCTGCGTTGGCGTCAAGGTCCCCGACGAGCCATTGGCCGCTGACAGGATCGTATGCAGGTCCCGTCGGAACGCTTGAAACAAAGCTCAATCCCTCGGGAAGCACATCTGTGACGACGACCCCGGTTGCATTACTGCGATCGGCATTGCGAATCGTCAACTCGAATTCAACTTGTTGCCCCAGAGTCGGCCGGGCAATGTCAACCGTCTTTTCGAGAGAAAGGTCGATGATCGGCGGCGTGACAATCGCCTGATCTTGGTCGTCTTCGGTTAGGTCGTTGTTACCAGGTGTGGAATCGGGGTCGAACTCGTTCACTCGTGTCACTCGAGCGACGTTGACCTTCTCGCCGATCGAATCAATGATGGCCGAGATATTGAGCGTCACCATCGAATCGGCTGGGACCGTACCGATATCCCACACTCCAGTCGTTGCATCATAATCGCCGGCACCAAAACTGACACCGTCAAACGATGTTCCAAACGGCAAGATGTCGGTCACGATCACATCGGTTGCTGCATCCGGCCCGTCGTTGGTCAACTCGACACGAAAGATGACTGTTTCACCGACATTTGCATTTGCGTTCGATACGGTCTTTCGAATCGATAGATCGGCAACCGGAACACGAAAATCGATGCTGGCTTGATCGTTTTCGTCAGGATCGTTGTTGTTGGGGGTCGAGTTGAGATCGAATTGGTTCGCTGCGGTGACTTCGGCGGAATTCGTGTACGAGCCAACGTCCGTGATGCGTCCGATCAATGTTAACGTCGCCGATTGAGTCGCCCGGACAATACCAACATTCCAAAGGCCAGTCGTCGTATTGAAACTGCCTCCTTGGCCAGGC
>JGI12048J13642_10624767_pt1 | contig 13654 bp, 17 predicted proteins | sample ElkSlonscriptome_16_FD_13642 | JGI IMG/M metagenome (IMG submission 13642) | reverse complement strand
CGAAGGCACGACTTAGCGCTTTTTTCAGACCGTCGCTCGCTTCGCGAGCCGCTCGATTTCCCGTCACTTGATTAAATCCTCCACACAGTGCCACGAAACCGTAACATCGCACAAAAGCCTTCAGCGCAAAACCGTGTGCGTTGCAAGGCCTCAGCGCCGAGGCGAGTGATTGGCAAAGCGGGCGGTTCTGCGCGTATCTCGCGCTAGGTTTCGTGCTTGTCCAGCTCATCGCCAGACAGCGTCACCACATGCAGCAGGTTCGTTGCGCCCGGCGTGCCGAAGGGGACGCCTGCCAGTACGATCTGCTTTGATCCGGGAGTGCCAAAGCCATGGCGCAGGGCCATGCGCTTGCCCTTGGCGATCATCTCTTCAAAACTTCCGATATCCTTGGTCGTCACCGCGTGTGCCCCCCACAACAGGCCGATCCTGCGGGCGGTGCGGATCGACGGGGTAAGCACCAGCATCGGCGTTCCCGCACGTTCGCGGGCGACCCGCCGTGCGGTCGAGCCGCTGGCAGTGAAAACGGTGATCGCGCTGATCGGGACGGTGTCGGCAATGGTCATGCAGCTATGCGCCAGGGCATCGGCAGTGGTCGCGTCGGGCGGGGTATCGGAGAAACGCACACGCGCCCTGTATTCCTCGTCGCGCTCAACCTGCCGGGCAATGCGGTCCATCATCGCCACCGATTCCTCGGGCCAATCGCCCGCCGCGCTTTCGGCGGAAAGCATCACGGCGTCGGCCCCGTCATAAACGGCGTTGGCGACATCGGAGACTTCGGCTCTGGTTGGCGTGGGGCTTTCAATCATCGATTCCAGCATTTGCGTTGCGACGATCACCGGCTTGCCTGCCGCACGGCTGGCTGCGACGATACGCTTTTGCAGCGGGGGAACTTCATGCGGCTCCAGCTCCACACCCAGATCGCCGCGCGCGACCATGATGGCATCGGACAGCTCGATAATCTCGTGGAGCCGATCCACCGCCCTGGGCTTCTCAATCTTGGCGCACAGGGCAGGCAAACCAAGCGTGCTGCCTGCATGGGCAGCGACCAGCTTGCGCGCCTCGGCCATATCCTCGGGTCGCTGGACAAAGCTGAGCGCGATCCAGTCCGCCCCCTGCTCCACGGCAAAGGCGAGGTCCCTGCGATCCTTATCCGTCAGCGCAGGGATGGGCACTTCGGCATCGGGCACGTTCACGCCCTTACGGTCTGAAATGACGCCGCCCACCTCGGCTGAACAGCGGATGCGGGTATCGTTGGCCTCACGCACGACAAGCCGGATCTTGCCGTCATTGATGACAAGGCGTTGACCGCGTTCGAGAATGCCGAACAGTTCGGGATGGGGCAGGCAGACACGGCTATCATCACCGGGTGAGGGATCACGGTCGAGGTTGAAATGGCCGCCGTGGCGGATCACCGCCTTGCCACCGACGAATTCTCCCACGCGCAGTTTTGGCCCCTGCAAATCGGCAAGGATCGTGATCGGTCGGCCGAACTCTTCCTCCAGCGCGCGGATCGCGGCAATGGCGGCCGCGTGATCAGAATGGTTGCCGTGGCTCATATTCACGCGGAACGCATCGGCCCCGGCGCGAAACAGGCGACGCAGCATTTCGGGCGAGCGGCTGGCCGGGCCAATCGTGGCGAGGATCTTTACCCGCCTTTCACGCGGGCTGATCGTGCGCGTATGTGCGTTCATGTGCGTACTTTCGATTGGTGAGCGGTGATCTGCCCGGAAATATGCGTCGTCATGATCCCTCCTGGCGTCGCCCTCTTAACGTCAGCCGCGCTATGGCATAACAGTCTTGCAACTCAACTACACTTCTTTGCGCATACCATTCGGATGGAAGAGATAAGGATGAACGGAAACATGGAACAGGCACCGGACACACTTGATACGCTGGACGATGCAGTGGCTGCCGCTGCGTTTCGCAGGCTCGTAAAGCATTTGCAGCATCGCCACGACGCGCAGAATATTGAGCTGATGGGGCTGGCCGGCTTTTGCCGCAATTGTCTGGCGGACTGGATCAGGGATGCCGGGTTCGAAGGGGACAAGGCCGCCGCGCGCGAACTCATCCACGGCATGCCTCAGGACGAATGGAAGGCGACGCGCCAGACCCCCGCGACCGAGGAGCAATTGGCGCGGATGCAGACGAGTATAGCGAAAAACAAACAGGCCGAAAAATAAACAGGTTTCAGGCCTGCCCGCTTCATTCCGTGCGGTTCAGCAGCTAACGGGGGGCTTCACTGATTCTCACCTGAAACCGGAGACACCCAAGATGGCCGAAGCCACCGACGACCGCCTGCGCCTGCTGATCGAGCGGATCGAGCGCCTCGAAGAAGAAAAGAAGGGCATCGCCGACGACATCCGCGATGTCTATGCCGAGGCCAAGGCGGTTGGTTACGACGCGAAGATCATGCGTCAGATCGTGCGGCTGCGTAAAATGAAGCCGGATGATCGCAGCGAACAGGAAATGATACTCGACACCTACAAGGCAGCGCTCGGGATGGGGTGATCGGGACCCTATACCGGTCCGTAAAGGAATGTGGTTTGTCCCACGACCGGATACAGATACAGGCCTCCGCCCGCAGCTTTGGCCTTGCCGCCGCGCACGTCTTTGCTCACTTCACGGAAATCCGAGAAGTCGACCGAACTGCGGTCGAATGAGCCATTGCTGGCCTGAGACAAACAGTCGGTCAGATCGTCCATGATGGCGAGTGTCAGCAGGGGTGCGCGGGCGAGGCCGTCTTCATGGCGAACCGAAATTGTCATCTGGCTTGAATAGCGCCGGGCGCAGGCAGGCAGATGCTTGCGCACCTGCGCGCGGCAGGCATCGTCAATGCAGGCCTTCGCAAACACCAGGTCAGGCCTGGTGTAATTGCACCCTGCACCACCACCCATGCCGCCCGATGCAATCAGGAGAGGCAAAGCGATGATGGCGCCGATCCAGGTTTTCTCCATGCAAATCCGTTTACAGCCGATCGGTTATTGCGGCCTCAATCAAAGTGCTTAACGCGCCGCTATTGATCGGCCCGCTTCTGCGTGTATTGTCTAGGTGATACACCAGAGGAGGAAGACCCCATGCCCACCGAATGGAAAGACGCGCGCGGCGTTATCGTGACGACCACCCCGACCATTGAAGGCCAACCCATACAGGAATATGCCGGGATCGTCGTTGGTGAAGTCATCGTAGGCGCGAACCTGTTCCGCGATTTCCTTGCCAATATCCGTGATATGGTGGGCGGGCGTTCGGGCTCTTACGAACGCATCCTGCAAAAGGCTCGCGATGAGGCGATTGAGGAATTGCAGGCCGAAGCCGCCGCGCGCGGGTGCAATGCGGTGGTCGGGATTGATCTGGATTACGAGGTCATCGGCGACACCGGTTCCATGCTGATGGTCAGCGCCAGTGGAACCGCGGTTAAGGTCTAGGCGGCGCTTTCTGCAGCCTTGCCTGCCATGGCGAGGCTGAACAGCAGCCCGTTATGCAGCGCGTGCAGCGCGACGGCAGATGCCAGCCCGTAATGCACGCGCAGATAACCCAGCATCGCCCCCAGCGCGAATTGCGGCAGCACGAGCAGCAGCAGGACAGGCTGAAATCCGTCGGTGTAATTCGCCAGATGCACCAGTGCGAAGGCGATAGTGCTGAACCAGAAGAACATCGGGAAACCGCGCATAAACATGCCGGGCACAGGGCGTTTGAACAGGAAAATCGCCGCCACAGGCGCAGCGACAAGGGCGATAGCCGGCCCTGCGATCAATGCCGGTGACTGGTCCGCATTTTCGACCAACACCGTCACCAGGGCTGGCACACCCAGAAAGCCGATCAGTGCAATCGCCACCAATGCAATGACCCAAGGGCGACCGTTTAGCCAACTGCGAAACGCGAGCTCTTCCAGCAGCGGCACCACCAGCGCGACCAATGCAAAGGTCAACAGGCCCGGCTCGATCTGGTTGTTCACATTGTCGGGCACTTCAAAGCCCATGGATGCAGCCACGCCCAGACCCCCGATCAGCAGCACCATGATCGGCAGGTCCAGCGCCAGCATCCGCATTGTTGAGCCAATCGCGCCGTTGCTTTGGATGGGGCCGTCGGGCAGGCGCGGACGTGCGAGAAAGCTCGCAAACCGGGTCCATTCGGAACGGATATTCGCAGGAGCCAGCGGGCCGGCAGGTGGGCTTGTCGATAGGGTGTTCATCGGTCTAATGAGACGCGTATTGCACCCGCACAGAATAATAAAGGGTTCACCCCAGAACTCGCAAATCGAAATACGAAAATCGGGATACCAAAATGGCAGGCCATTCCAAATTCAAGAATATCATGCACCGCAAAGGTGCGCAGGACAAAAAACGCTCCAACCTGTTTTCCAAGCTGAGCCGCGAGATTACCGTTGCGGCGAAAATGGGCACGCCCGATCCGGATATGAATCCGCGCCTGCGTCTGGCGGTCAACACGGCCAAGGGGCAGTCCATGCCCAAGGACAATATCCAGCGCGCGATTGACAAGGCCTCGGCGGGCGATGACGAGAATTACGAGGAAGTCCGCTATGAAGGCTATGGCCCGGGCGGCAGCGCGATCATTGTCGAGGCGTTGACAGATAACCGCAACCGCACCGCCACCGCAGTGCGTACCGCTTTCAGCAAGCATGGTGGCAATCTGGGCACGGAAGGATCGGTCGCGCATGGTTTTGAGCGGCTTGGCTATATTGAATACGGCCCGGAGGCTGGCAGCGAGGACAAAGTTCTCGAAGCCGCGATGGAAGCGGGCGCAGAAGATATATCCTCCAGCGCGGATGGTCACGAAATCTGGACCGCAGCGGACGATCTGCATCAGGTCGCCAGCGATCTGGAAAAGACTCTGGGAGAGGCCGCCACTGTCAAACTGGCATGGAAGCCGAATATCACGGTCGAAATGGACGAGAAGGGTGCAGGCACCTTGCTAAAACTGATCGACGTGCTGGATGATGATGACGATGTGCAGACGGTGTGGGGCAATTATGAAATCCCCGATGATGTGATGGAAAGGCTGGACGCGTGAGCGTGGCCTTTTGAACTGTGACGTGGCGCGAATGGCTCTATGCGCTGGCATTGGGCGGGGCGTTTTTGCTGGCGATTTTCTGGCGGCTGGGCCTGACGGTGGGGCTCTGACCGGGGTTCCTGCGATGCGGGGTATGTCGAGCCAGTGACCGTGATTCTCGGTCTCGATCCATCGCTCAGTTGCACGGGCTGGGGCGTTGTGCGCACTGAGGGATCGCGCCTGTCGCATATCGCCAACGGGCAGATCCCGACGGATGCAAAGGCTCCGATGGCAGAGCGGCTCGCCGTGCTGCAATCTGCGCTGGCTGTCGTGATTGCGGCGCACACGCCGGATCGCGCCGCATGCGAGGAAGTGTTCCTCAACAAGAACCCGCAATCCACGCTGAAGCTGGCACAGGCGCGCGGGGCCGTATTGGCGGCGTGCGGTGCGGCGGGGCTGGCCGTCCAAGAACACGCCGCGCGCAAGGTGAAACAGGCCGTGGTCGGCACAGGCGCTGCGGACAAGCATCAGGTGGGCGCGATGATAAAGGTGCTGCTGCCCGGAGCCAGAGTTGCGGGCGCGGACGCCGCCGATGCCCTGGCCGTGGCAATTGCGGATGCGCATCTGTCCTACAGTGGACGGGCGCGCTAGACAGGACAGATGAGCGCTCCCAATCTCTCCCCTTACGCCGTTGTTAGCGGCGGCTTTTCAACCGGCCCCGATTTCGGCCCTGAACAGTGTGTCAGGTGTGTCAACCGCCCCGTACATACGGCGAACCGAGTGCAAGGAACCTGATGATGACCATCCAGCTTTACGGCATTCCCAATTGCGACACGGTCAAAAAGGCCCGTAAATGGTTGGATGCGAACGGCATCGAATACGCGTTTCACGATTACAAGAAGGTGGGCGCGGATGCGGGGAAGGTGGAAAGCTGGATCGCAGCCAAAGGCGTCGACGTTGTCCTGAACAAGCGCGGCACGACCTTCCGCAAGCTGAGCGATGACGACAAGGGGAAAGCGGAAAACAGTCATGCGGCTGTCGCCTTGCTCGTCCAGAACCCCTCAATGATCAAACGCCCGATTGTGGAGCATAACGCCGGAAACGGTGGCGGCCTGCTGGTGGGTTTCAAGGAAGACGAATGGTCCGCGACACTTTCATAATCCCCATTCTGGCAGGATTAGCCTTGTTGGGCGCACTCGCGCCCGTCGCGGCCAAGGCCGATGGCCATAGCGATAACGCCGAAGCGACGCGCCCGCTCATCATCGCGCATCGCGGCGCGTCAGGGGACCGGCCCGAACACACGCTGGCTGCCTATGAGCTGGCGATCGACAAGGGGGCTGATTTCATTGAACCCGATCTGGTCGTGACAAAGGATCTGGTGCTGGTCGCACGGCATGAAACCGAGCTGTCGGGCACCACCAATGTCGCCAGCATCGAAGAATTCGAAGACCGCCGAAAAACCGTAGAGATCGGCGGGCTCATTGTCGCAGGCTGGTTTGCCGAAGACTTTACTCTGGCGGAGCTGCAGACTCTGCGCGTGCGAGAGCGCGTACCCGGCGCGCGGCCTGACAACATCGCTTTTAACGGGCTGTACCAGATCCCGACCTTTGACGAGATCGTACAGTTGGTCCGCGCCAAGGAAGCGGAAACGGGGCGCAAAGTCGGGCTGTATCCGGAATTGAAGAGCCCGACCTGGTTGCTGCAAGAGGCAGGCATTGACGTGATTGATCTGCTGGTGGCGCAATTGCAGAAACACGGGCTGGACGGGGCTGATGCAAATGCCTTCATTCAGGTGTTCGAGGTCGGCCCGTTGCAGCGGCTGGACAAACTGATTGATACCCCGCTCGTACTCCTAGTAGCGCCCGAAGGCGGGCCATATGATGAACCGGGCATGCGGTGGAGCGACATGCTCTCGCCCACCGGCCTGGAAGAGGTTGCCGCTTATGCCGACGGGATCGGGCCGTGGCTGGGTCATGTGTTGGACTCTGCGACCATGGCGGATACCGGGCTGGTGGGCCGCGCGCATGCGGCCGGGTTAAAGGTCCATCCGTGGACCCTGCGCAAAGAGAACGGCTTCCTGCCGCCTGCGCTCCAGACCGGTGGCGGGGCCGCAGCAGATGGCAAGTATCGGATGCTTTGGAAGGCGGCACTGGCCAGCGGAGCCGACGGGTTTTTCACCGACAATGTCAGCGAGCTTATCGCTTTGGTCGATGCCGACGCTGAATGAGCCTAACGCGCGTGCCGTGCCGCAAGGATGTAATTGAGCGCCTCGTTGTCTGACAGGTGCAAACCTTTGGCAGGGTTGAATGCGATCCCGCGTCGCTGTGTTACTTCAAGGCCGACCTCGCCCAGCAACTCTTCGAGTTCTTCGGGTCTGATGAAATCGTCCCAGTGATGTGTGCCTTTGGGAACATAGCCAATCGCCTCGGCTGCCCCGACAAGCAGGATGCGGCTGGCAGCGGTGCGATTGGGAGTGGACATGACAAGTAGGCCCTCAGGCGAAAGCCGCGCGGCGACATCGGCGAGGAAGGCGGCTTTGTCCGCGACATGTTCGACCACTTCGACGGAGGTGACCAGATCAAACGTACCGATATCCAAGCTGCCCACTTCGCCCGCCATATACCGGATATCCAGCCCCACACCCTCTGCATGGGCGGCCGCGACAGAGACATTCTGCGCGGAGGCATCCACGCCGGTCACATCCGCGCCCAGCCGCGCTAGCGGCTCACACAACAAGCCCGCGCCGCAACCAATATCCAGCGCAGTCTTGCCATTGAGCGGTTTTGCACTGCGCGCCCCGTTCGGCCAATGCCCGTCAATTGCGTCGCGCAGGAATTGCAGCCGCACGGGATTGACCTCATGCAGGCTCGCCATCTTGCCCCTGGGGTTCCACCAGTCTCGGGCAAGGTCAGAGAAGAACTCGGCTTCCTCAGGGCGGATAGTTACATTTGAACTGTTTGCGTTTCCCATGCCGCGTCCTTAACAGCCCTCACAGGATCAAACCAGTCGGAGCGTCAGTCACTTGGTCGAACAAACGCCAGACAAGCCTCAACGCCCCCCCGAAAAGTCGGGTCAGAGGATCGTGATGAAGTTTGGCGGCACCTCCATGGCCGGAACCGAACGCATCCGGCGCGTCGCGGGGCTCGTGCGCGCGCAGGCGGCGGGCAAGGGCGGCGTGCGCAACGAAGTGGCCGTGGTGGTCAGTGCAATGGCGGGGGAAACGGACCGCCTCGTCAATTTCTGCCGCGAGGCCAACCCGCTGTATGACGCCGCCGAATATGACGTTGTGGTGGCAAGCGGGGAACAGGTGACCAGCGGATTGCTGGCGCTCACCCTGCAATCGCTGGGCGAGAAAGCGCGCAGCTGGCTTGGCTGGCAATTGCCGGTGAGGACCATCGAGGCGCATTCGAAGGCTCGCGTAGAAGCGATTGAGGCGCCCGAAATGCTCGCAGCGCTTGGCGCTGGCGAGATAGCAGTCATTCCCGGATTTCAGGGCGTGAGCGATGAAGGCCGTATCACAACCATGGGGCGCGGCGGATCCGACACTTCGGCGGTTGCGATCGCGGCCGCTGTCCGTGCGGACCGCTGCGATATCTATACCGATGTTGACGGGGTCTACACAACCGATCCGCGCATCGTGGCCAAGGCGCGAAAGCTTAAGGCAGTTACTTACGAAGAGATGCTGGAGCTCGCCAGTGTCGGTGCAAAGGTGTTGCAAACCCGTTCTGTCGGGCTGGCGATGAAGTCTGGTGTGCGTTTGCAAGTGCTGTCCAGCTTTGTCGATGAAGGGGCGAATAACGCCGCGGATGATTTGCTCGGGACGCTGATCGTCTCGGAGGAAGAAATGAATGAAATGGTGGAGAAGGGCCTGATGGAACGCCAACTTGTTACCGGTATTGCGCATGACAAGACCGAGGCGAAGGTCATCCTCACGCGGGTTCCGGATAAGCCGGGCGCGGTGGCGCATATCTTTGAGCCGCTTGCCGATGCCAGCATCAATGTCGACATGATCATTCAGAATGTCGGCCGTGATAAAGGTGAGACTGACGTGACCTTTACCGTGCCTCAAGCGGACCTGGCGCGGGCACAGGCGCTGTTGGAGGATCGGCGCGAGCTGATCGGTTTCAATCGGATCATCTCAGACAGCCAGATCGCCAAGATCAGCGTGGTGGGCGTCGGCATGAAAAGCCATGCGGGCGTGGCGAGTACGATGTTCCGCGCGCTGTCTGATCGCGGGATCAACATTCAGGCCATCTCCACATCGGAGATTAAGGTCAGCGTGCTGATCGATGAAGACGAAACCGAGCTTGCCGTGCGGGTTCTGCACACGGCATACGGCCTCGACGCGGTCGATTGAGTTAGTCGCCAGATCGCAGATGACCGCAGATTTACCACGTTCGGCCTGCGTTAGGTCTTTCGCATAACTTCTTCTTAACCATTTATAGTAAATCTGCTGCGCTCCAATTTAGGAGACGCTTTTCATGGTGCTCAAAGCCCATCTTGAACCCATTGTCAGCACGCAGACCATGACTGAGGCCTCCACAGAGGCTCGATCCAGCGACCGGCGCGCCTTGTGGCTGGAGACGAGCGGCGTCCTGCCCGGCGGTTTGGAGGCCAACGTCCAGGTCCACAATATCTCCGCTGCCGGCCTGTTGCTCGAAAGCGATCTGCCCCTGTCGCAAGGGGAGACTTTCGAGATCAACCTGCCCGAAGCGGGATACGTGTCAGCGGAGATTGTGTGGCAAAGTGACCGCCTGTTCGGGTGCGCGTTTGCGACCGCGCTTACTGACGCGGCTGTCGCTGCGGTGCAACTGCAGGCCGATCTTCCCGGTACGCTGCCAGATCACGCAATCGAACCGCTTGCGCAGCTTCAGGCGAGGCCTCCCTCAGAGCCACTTGGCATCAAACTCAATCGTCTGCGCCGGGAGCGGGGGCTGACACTGGCGCAGGTCGCATCGGTCCTGGGAGTGAGTAAGCCAACCGTGTGGGCGTGGGAAAAGGGCAAGGCGCGCCCTGTGCCGGATCGCATGGGGCCAATTGCGGAGGTTTTGGGCGTGTCTGTGCAGGATCTCGAAGACCGTCTGGGCGAAGGACAACACACAGGACTGGTGCAGGAGTGCCGCTTACGTATTGCCACGGCTTATGGCACGCACCCATCCAAGGTCCGTATTATGATCGAGGTCTGAGGGATTCGACCATTTGGCAGGGCTTAAATACGGTGCCATAATGAATAAATATGGTAAATGAAAGTTGTTCGCGATTCGATATTTAGTTCATTTAGCCAATGAAGCTAACGATATACACTAATTCGGGCGAAATTGCGCCCCTCAATTAGTGTATCTTTGGGCTAGCGTTAGTTCTTGGCTAAATCAGATGTCGCTCGCAAACCGGGGCAATCATTAAGCCGGGGGCATTACGGCATGCAAATGGGATTTAGCGTTGCGGAGGGAACAGCTCTGCACGGGCTGATTGAAGAGACAACAGGCGATATCGTCATCAGACTGGATACAAGAGGCTTTATAGATACCGCCTCTGCCAACATATCCAGTATTGGCTATGATCTTTCACAACTGCTCCTAAAGCCGCATGTTACAGACCTTGCGGATGCGCATTATACAGATGCGCTTGGCGCCTACACGGCCAGGGTTCTGAGGCCGACCGACCGTACAGACGCCCTTGCTGACTGGCTCGAATTCCCGCTCAGAATGACCGGGTCACAGAAAGATTGCGAGCTGACGCAACAGCCATCGTGGTTCGCGATCAGCCTGCGCCCCATCACCGATGACTATGGCGAACCTGCTGGGGCCCTGGGCCTTTTGCGATCGGTTGAGAAGTTGCGGGCGCTGGAGGGCGAAATCTATTCGCGTGCTCTTATCGACCCCCTCACCGGTTTGTCCAACCGACATGCTTTTTGCGCGGCCTTGCGTCGTCAACTCGCATCTGGGCAAGGCGGAGCAATGGCCCTGTTCGAGGTGGACCGGATGCGCGCAGTCTTCATGCAGTATGGCCAGCGCACAGCGGACGAAATCATCTGGGGCTTTGCAAAGTTTCTGGAGGCGATGGCCTATTCTGACCACGATCTCGCACAATTCGATGCTGAACGGTTCTGCGTGATGCTACCCGGCTTCAGCAGCGATGCTGCCGGCGAATGGGCGGAAGATGTGTTGTCTACCTTTGGCTCATTGGCGCTGACATCGTCCGTTCGCGCACCGCGCCTTACGGCAAGCGCGGGTCTCTCGACAATCGAATGCAGTGTCGACTGGATCTTGCGCCAGGCTGAGCTCGCTCTTGTCATGGCGCGGGCGCGCGGCGGCATGCAGGTTGCGCATTCAAGCCGGATCCCAGCAAGCGCATCCCGAGCAGCTTTGGGCTGATGCATGCGGGCACTCCTTCTAACCGGTTTCTATAACATGCTTCCCCTTTAACTCGCCCTGCCCCGGCGGTACGGTGTGAGGTTATGGCGCATACATCAAAGATTCTCCTGCTCGGTTCGGGCGAGCTGGGGCGTGAATTCACAATCTCGGCAAAACGGCTGGGCGCGAAAGTCATCGCTTGCGATGCTTATGAAAATGCACCCGCCATGCAATTGGCCGATGGTTGCGAGGTTTTCTCGATGCTTGACGGAAATGCCCTTCGCGCAGCGGTGTTGAAGCATAAACCCGATCTGATCGTCCCTGAGGTCGAGGCCATTCGCACCGAGGTTCTGGCTGAACTCGAGCGCGACGGCTTTGCTGTCGTGCCCTCTGCGCGTGCCGCCCAATTGACGATGAACCGCGATGCCATCCGTGATTTGGCCTCTGAAGAGCTGGGCCTGACCACATCGCGTTATCGCTACGCAACCAGTCTGAATGAGGTGAAGGTCGCGGCGGACTATGCGGGCTTTCCCTGTGTTATCAAACCGGTGATGTCCTCATCCGGCAAGGGCCAGAGCAAGGTTTCCAGCGAGGTCGAACTGGAAGCCGCGTGGGATTACGCCGTCGCGAATATGCGCGGCGACCGCGCGAGAGTTATCGTCGAGCAGTTTATCGACTTCGATTACGAGATCACATTGCTGACAGTGCGTCATAAGGGCGGCATCACGTTCTGCCCGCCAATCGGCCACCGGCAAGAACGGGGAGACTATCAGGAAAGCTGGCAGCCAGCAGTCATGTCCCAGGGTGCGTTTGAGCATGCAAAGGCGATGGCTGCAAAAGTGGTCATAGCCTTGCAAGGGGAAGGCCGGGGGTGGGGCCTCTACGGCGTAGAATTCTTCGTCCGCGGCGAAGACGTGATCTTTTCAGAGCTTTCGCCAAGGCCCCATGACACCGGGATGGTTACACTGGCTACGCAAAAGCTGACGGAATTCGATCTTCACGCAAGAGCTGTTCTGGGCCTTCCGGTGCCAGATATGATCGCGGCAAGCCCGGGCGCATCAAGCGTGATTTTGGCTGACCGCGACAGCGACTTGTTCGGATTTGAGGGGGTGGACGCCGCCCTGTCAGTGGACGAAAGCATCGACGTCCGCCTCTTCGGAAAACCCACAACACGCCCTTTCAGAAGGATGGGCGTCGCTCTGGCGACCGCCGAAAACACCGACAAAGCCCGCGAACACGCAATTGCCGCATCATCCCGACTACGCATCAGATATGACAGATGAGGCGTATTGCCCCTGCCAAACCGGATCGTCAAAATGCCGCTATCCCGAAAACGGCATGACCCGTACTCTTTGTGGCCATGCTGGCGACCGGGCCGACTTCGACGCCTTTGACGATGCCGAAAGCATAGCCTGCCCGCATCCCGCCAAAACTTTGCCGGCCAAGCCCTCAGTGCCAGTCGAGGACGTGCGTCGCCTGAAGGAGGAGGGTCTTACCCGACCCAGATCAGCAAGCAGCTCAAGATCGGTAGGGCGTCCGTCTACCGCGCGTTGGCCGCATAGCATGACCGTAAGGACCAAGGGGGAACGCGACATAGCAATCTGCAAGGCCTACGAGTTCGGCTATCTCAAGGCCCTCGTTCACGAAGTATGAAGCGAGATAAGCGATGGTTTCGGCGTCGAGCTGATCGAAAATGCCACCGGCTCGCTTGCGGGCCCTCTCGACGATTTGTTCCCAATCCCGATCGGCCTGATTGTACCGCTCGGTTGCTCCGCCATCGCGCATGTCCCTCGCGCCAAGCGAAACTTTCAGCTCGGTTCGACCACGCCCAGTCGGACTTTTGCAGGGAATATGCGGAATCAGGTCTGTCGGGAAACGCCTACGGTAGCTAAGGATACCGCTTTTCTTGTCACTTTGCAGGTGCATAAACACCACTTCCATAGCTCTACCCTGTGTACGAGTGTGTGTACGACCAGAGCGTTTCGAAATGGCTGATAACCGGGAAATTATTCCCAATCAATAACTTAGAAGTGTGATGGTGCCCAGAAGAGGACTCGAACCTCCACGCCCTTGCGAGCGCCAGCACCTGAAGCTGGTGCGTCTACCAATTCCGCCATCTGGGCACGGGTGGCGAGCAACCTTGTTAAAAACTCACCGGGTAGGCGCGGGCCAATAGCGAGGGTGGAGGTGTACTGTCAACGTAAACATGGCCTGCAACAAAGAAAGGGCCTGCAACAAAGAAAGGCCCGGAATGCCGTCTTGAAAGGCTTAAAGCTACCGTCTCAGGAACGCTT